>Ga0209157_1002613_pt1 | contig 14214 bp, 12 predicted proteins | sample GraSoiAngelo_135_FD_185892 | JGI IMG/M metagenome (GOLD analysis project Ga0209157, IMG submission 185892) | Grasslands soil microbial communities from the Angelo Coastal Reserve, California, USA - 14_0929_05_40cm (SPAdes) (version 2) | ecosystem: Environmental > Terrestrial > Soil > Grasslands ... | reverse complement strand
ATCACCAGCCCCAGATACATCGGATTTCGCGTGAAGCGGAACGGACCGCGGACCACCAACGACTTGTTGGTTTCAGATGTCGGATCGAGTTCGGTGCCCTCGCGCCGGAACAGCGAAAAGGCCCAGACGGAGATGGCAACGCCGATTGCGACGAGTGCAACGCCCAGCCAAACAATACGGAGATCAAGCAGCGTGCGCCAGGGGTAGGTCCAACTCACGGCGCCCGCGGTGATTACATAGAGGAAGGCCCAGGCCGGCGGCGGGAGCTTCAGCATCGGCAAACCCCGATCCAAAGCTTACATGAGGAGCGGGGCGGAACTGGCACCTTCGCTCCGTCACGCGCGAACGTTCGGGCGATCGCGGCGCCGATGCCGGATCCGGCGCCCGTCACGATGGCTACTTTTTCCGTGAGTCGCATGACCGCCTCCTCGCTCAGGCTCGAATCGCCGAGCGCGCGTGGGTTTCTTGCGTCGTCGATGCGGATGGCTCGTGCACAGACAGGCACGCCACGATCGTCTGGTGGACCGGCGTCGGGATGCCGTGCTTGATTCCTCGACGAACGACGGCGCCGCTCAGCGCGTCGACCTCGAGACGGCGGCCCTCTTTGAGATCACGTGCCATCGAAGATCGCCATGGTGCCGGGAGCGTTGCGGCCTGGGCGAGGGTCGCCTCGACCGCGGCCGGTTGAAGGTGTGCGCCTTCGGCCTGCGCGACCGCGACGATTTCCGCGCATGCCGCGTGGAGCAGGCTGCGACCCGCGGCGCTCGCGAGGAGCGGGCCGATACCCGAGCGGGCGAGCGCCGTCACGCCACCGATGCCCGTGATGAACAGAAACTTGTCCCACAGCACGCGCCGGATGTCGGGCGTGACCTCGAGAGCGATGCCGCTCTGTCGGAATGCGTCGGCGATCCGCTGGACACGTTCGGTCAGGATCCCGCTGAGCTCGCCGAAGACAACCTTGCCCTCGCCGCCTGTGCGAAGAATCACGCCGGGACCGATCAGCTGGAGCGCGACATAGACAACGCCGGGGAGGACAGCTTCAGGGCCGGCAGCCGCGGCGATCGCTTCGACGTTGTCGAGACCGTTCTGGAACGTGATCACTGCCGTGTCCCGGGCCATCAGCGGCGTCAGTGCCTGCGCCGCCGTTGCGGTGTCGTACGACTTCACGGAGAAGAGGACGAGATCGACCGTGCCAACGCCGGCGGTGTCGGCGCTCGCCGTGACGGGGATCGTCGACTCGCCTTCGGAGGTTCGCACCGTGAGGCCACGTCGCTGCATGGCCTCGGGGTGCGCGCCGCGCGCGATGAAAACGACGTCGTGCCCGGATCTCGCGAGGAGCGCGCCGTAATAGCCGCCGATACCGCCTGACCCGAGCACGGCGATGCGCATGCTAGGAGGCTCGCGCCTTCACGATGCCCTGCAGCACGGTCTTGGGCGCCGCACCGACCACCCGGTCGACGAGGGTGCCCTCCTTGAAGAACAGGAGCGTCGGGATCGACCGGATTTCATAGCGAGCCGCGAGGGCAGGGCTCTCGTCGACGTTGACCTTCAGCAGCGTCGAGCGGCCGCCCGACTCCTCCACCAGCTCGTCGAGAACCGGCGCGATGGCCCGGCACGGGCCGCACCACGGGGCCCAGAAGTCGACCATCACGAGGCCGTGGGTCGCCGCCAGCGTCTCGTCGAAGGTCGGCTCGGCTCGGCGATTCCGTGTTCCCCTTTTGGGCTCATCATCGGCTTCCCTCTATTCACTGGGATGCCGGTCCACACCTCGAGGATTCGCCGTCCCAATGGCGCCAAGATGCCGATGCATGCAGTAAGATGTATCTGCATGTAGTCCATGTCAGCTGACGGCCTTCACGAGCAGTAACTGGCTTGCCGGGCACGATCGATGCTGGTAGGATGCCGCCTATGACCGACCAAGCGGCCAGACACGATCCGCGGAGGCTATCGCGCTGTGTCTGCAACACGCTCCGTATGGTCACCCGCACGGTGACGCGGCTCTACGACGACGCCCTGCGGCCGAGCGGGCTCCGCGCGACTCAGTTCAGCATTCTGGCGACCATCGGAGGCAAGGACGAGGCGAATCTCAAACAGCTCGAGGATGCGCTGGCGATCGATCAGACGACGCTCACGCGCAGTCTCAACCTCTTGGAACGCGATCGTCTGATCGAGCGTGCGCCGCACCCCGACGGGCGGATCAAGGCGATGCGACTGACGCCCAAAGGCCGGCGAACCCTCGACGTCGCGCGGCCGCTCTGGGCCCGAGCGCAAGACAAGGTCCTGCGCGAACTCGGGGCGAAGGCATGGGACGACGCGCAACGCCGGCTGACCCGTGTCTTTCGCGTCGCCGTCAGCAAGCGACGGCGCGGCAGCCGACGACGTCGTGTGTCATCCATGACGTAGCTCGAGAACGATGGGAAAGGGCGCGTCGGAACCTATTCCGTTTGCCGGCTCACAGCTCGGTGCAACACGTCATGTCTGTGCCTTCTTTCGCAACGCCGACGAGGAATACCGGGTGCTGCTGCCTTTCATCCAGGATGGTTTCGAAAGCGGCGACCGGGCTTTCCACATCGTCGATCCTAAGCTGCGGAACGAACACCTCCGTCGATTGGCGTCGGCCGGCATCGATGTGGCCGTCGTAGAACGGAACGGGCAGCTCAGGCTGCATGACTGGAACGATACTTACTTTCGGCATGGTCACTTCGATCAGCATGCGATGCTCGCCCTTATCGAGGCGGAGCTGCAGGAGGGCGCAGGACAGGGGTTCCGGCTCAGTCGCGCGATTGGCCATGTGGCATGGGCGCTGGAAGATCGTCCGGATGTCCAGGACGTCGTGGAGTTCGAGGCCAGGCTGAACTACATTCTGCCCCGATACAAAGACCCGATCATATGCGTCTATGATCTCGCCAGGTTTGGCGCTGCGATCCTTGTGGATATGCTGCGAACGCATCCAATGGTCATCATCGGCGGTATCCTTCAGGAGAACCCATTCTTCGTGCCGCCGGATGAGTTCTTGCGTGACTTGAGCGAACGGCGCGGCGCTACTGGCCGATGACGGCCGAGATGCGACATACCGCCGATGAGGTCAAACATCTCAGGGCGTGTATCAACGATCTCATTAGTCTTGTGACACTTCCCGCCATCTGGACTGGCGGCGAGCCGTCCGACATTGTTGGCACCCTGCTCGACGTTGTGCTTCGTGTGCTCCGCCTCGACTTCGCCTACGCGCGAGTCAGAGAGTCGATTTACGGGACGCAGATCGAGATGTTCCGAGCCGCTGGATCCCGTGATGTCACGACCCGGCCGGAAGAGATCGGGGATGCGTTCAGCGGCTGGTTGGCCGATGAGCCACACAAATGGCCGTCGCGAGTCCCGAATCCTATTGGGTCCGGGGACGTTTGCGTTGTGCCCTTGCGACTTGGGCTGCAGAATGAAGTCGGCGTCATCGTAGCCGGCTGTCAGAGGCCGGATTTCCCGGACGAGGCCGAGAGACTTCTGCTCAGGGTCGCGGCGAATCAGGCGGCGATCGGGCTGCAAGAGGCACGGCTATTAAGCGAGCAGAAGCGGGTGGCAAGGGAGCTCGATCAAAGGGTCGCGCAACGGACTCGTGAACTTGCCACCGCAAACGAAGAACTGCGGCGAACAATCGACGCCATTGCACAGGCCATCGTCGTCTTGGGGCCGGATGGACGTACGCTCGACGCGAATGCGTTCTTCCTCGACTACACAGGGCTCAGCCTCGAAGAGGTAAGGGCCGATGACTCTCGCGTCCGTCGCTTCCATCCGGATGATGTGACGAGGGTCCAGGAGGAACGCCGCCAGGCGCTCTTACGCGGTGAGCCCTTTGAATTGGAGCAGCGGTCGCGCCGCAAAGACGGTCAATACCGCTGGTTTTTGATCCGCTACAACCCTGTTCGCGACAACGACGGCAATATCATCCGTTGGTATGCCACAGGGACCGACATTGATGACCGCAAGCGAGTCGAAGAGCGTGTCCAAAGCGAGAATCTGGCGTTGCGCGAAGAGGTCGATCGCTCCTCGATGTTCGAGGAGATCGTGGGGTCTTCCGAGCCGTTGCGGCGGGTGCTGGCGCAGGTCGCGAAGGTCGCACCGACGGATTCCACCGTGCTCATTTTGGGCGAAACCGGCACGGGCAAAGAGCTGATCGCTCGGGCCATTCATAAGCGGTCAAACCGTTCGACCCGCGCATTCATTCGGGTGAACTGCGCGGCGATTCCGCCTTCGCTGATCGCGTCTGAGCTGTTCGGGCATGAGAAGGGCGCCTTCACCGGCGCATTGCAGCGGCGTGTGGGACGCTTTGAGGCGGCCGATGGCGGGACGATCTTCCTGGACGAGATCGGCGAGCTTCCACTCGAGACTCAGAGCGCTTTGCTGCGCGTGCTACAAGAGCGCGAATTGGAACGCGTCGGCAGCAGCCAGTCGATCGCAGTCGACGTCCGGATCCTGGCCGCCTCGAATCGCAACCTGAAGTTGGCCGTGGCCGCTGGCACATTTCGGCAGGATCTCTTTTATCGGCTGAACGTATTTCCGATCCAGATACCAGCGCTGCGAGAGCGGGCGGCTGACATTTCTCTGCTCGTCGAATATCTGATCGACCGCTATGCGAGAAGGGCGGCGAAGAAGATCAGGACGATTGAGGGCAAGACCATGAAGCTCTTGAAGGCATATGACTGGCCGGGCAACATTCGCGAACTGCAGAATGTCATTGAGCGGGCCGTCATCCTATGTGAGACCGACACGTTTACTGTAGACGAGGCATGGCTGAAGCGAGAGTTATCCCCGGCATCGACTCGGGAGGATGTGCAAGGGGAAAGCCTCAGACGCTTGGATCGCGATCGGGAAAAGGAAATGATCGAAGCGGCACTGGCAGGCAGCAGGGGTCGGATCTCGGGCCCATTCGGCGCGGCGGCCAGGCTTGGGATTCCGCGGCAGACGCTCGAATCCAGGATCGCAAGCCTGGGTATCAATAGATATCGTTTCAAGTCTCTGTAACGCCCTTCCATCCTGCGCTTCGCACCACAGACAAATAGCATTCGTCCCTAGTACCGGCTTTAGAGAGCCTCTCCGACCGGCTGCGCCCGGTCGCTTCTAACTACGCCTTCTAACGGCATCGCTCACCGGGAAGTTGGGTGTCGAGGAACACGATCCCCCGGCCAGTTTTCATGCCGAACTGCCGGGGCCCGAATGCTGAGGTTCGGCAAATGCCGAGCGTCAGCATCGCACTGGAAGGACGATTGCCGTTAATTCAGCACCTTACGCCTGGCACTTCGCTTGCCGTCTACTGGGGTGGGAGGTACGCGAGGTGACGCTCCGCATCGAGCAAAGCATCGAGGAAAGGTTCGACGGAAAACGAACCATTCTCCGCCTGAGTGGCCGAATTCAGTCGAACCATTTGGACGAACTGAAGGCACAGATCAGGCGCAAGGGGCCGGCGATCGCGCTCGACCTCGAGAACGTCACGCTTGTCGACCTAGGCGCAGTGCGCTTCCTCAGTCTTTGTGAATCCGACGGCATCGACATGCTGCATTGTGCGCCGTACATCCGGGAGTGGATGGGCAGGGAGCGAGGACGCGAGGCTTGACGACAGGCCAGAGCGTCGCGCTGCAAAGGAGATCGGGAATATGAGCGGGAAATATTCCTTGGTTAGCCTCATCGGTCTGTTGCCCTTCGTCTTGGCGGCATGCAATGACGCTGCTTCTTCCTCAACCGACCCGAGGATGCAGCCCCCGCTGGTGCGGATAGAGACGGTCGCGGTCTCCGTGCCGTCAGAGCGTTCGTTCACCGGAATCGTCGCGGCCCGCGTGCAGAGCGACCTGGGATTCCGAGTTCCCGGGAAGGTCCTGGAACGCTTGGTTGACACCGGGCAAACCGTCAACCGCGGCCAGCCGCTCATGCGTATCGATCCCACGGATCTGAGGCTCGCCATGCGGGCGCACGAGGAGGCCGTTGCTGCCGCCAAGGCGCGCGCGCGCCAGACCGCGGATGACGAGGCACGACACCGCGGCGTGGTCGCCGTGGGTGCGGTCTCGGCATCGGAGTATGACAAGGCCAAGGCTGCCGCCGAGGCGGCAAGAGCGGAGCTCAGTGCGGCCGAGGCCCGGGCCGACGTAGCGCGCAACGAGGCGGGCTACGCAGTCCTACTTGCTGATGCGGACGGCGTGGTCGTCGAGACTCTGGCTGAGCCGGGGCACGTCGTCGGTGCCGGCCAGGTCGTCGTGCGTGTGGCGCATGCCGGGCGCCGGGAGGCGGTGATCGAGCTCCCCGAAACACTGCGCCCGGCGATCGGATCCACCGGCCGGGCGACCTTGTACGGAAGCGGGTTGACGGGCCCTGCAAGACTTCGCCAGTTGTCGGACGCCGCGAACCGTCAGACTCGGACGTTCGAGGCTCGGTACGTGCTGGAAGGCCGTCTGGCAGACGCGCCGCTCGGCTCGACCATTTCCATCCAGATCTCGGACGGCCGGTCGGCGCCGGCGGTGCAGGTGCCGATCGGCGCGATCTTCGATCCGGGCAAGGGCTCCGGCGTATGGCTGGTCGAAGGGGAAACGCCTCGGGTCACTTGGCGTGACGTGCAAATCGCCGGCCTCAGCGGCGAAGCGGCTTCGGTCGTCGGCAATCTCAAGGCGGGCGATCGCGTCGTGGCGCTCGGTGCGCATCTGCTGCACGAAGGCGAGCACGTGCGCCTGGCTGAAAGCAAGGCCGCGCAAAACGTGGCGGCGAAGAGAGGGGACAGCAAATGAGCGCCTTCAATCTCTCCGCCCTCGCCGTACGCGAGCGCTCGGTCACCTTGTTCCTGCTCATGGCGATCTTCATCGCCGGCGTCGTGGCCTTTCTGATGTTGGGCCGGGCGGAAGACCCATCCTTCACGATCAAGCAGATGACCGTCGTCACGGCATGGCCGGGGGCGACGGCGAAGGAGATGGAAGAGCTGGCCGCCGAGAGGTTGGAGAAGCGGATGCAAGAACTGCGCTGGTATGACCGGACCGAGACCTTTACGCGGCCGGGGCTGGCGTTCACCACGGTGTTCTTGCGTGACAGCACGCCGCCCGCCGATGTCCCAGAGCAGTTCTATCAGGCGCGGAAGAAACTCGGCGACGAGGCGCATCACTTGCCGCTGGGCGTCATCGGTCCGATGGTGAACGACGAATATTCCGACGTGACTTTTGCGCTCTATGCGTTGAAGGCGCACGGCGAGCCGCATCGGCGCCTCGTCCGAGAAGCGGAAACGTTGCGCCAACGCCTGCTGCACGTGCCGGGCGTCAAGAAGGTGAACATCATCGGCGAGCAGGCGGAAAGGATCTACGTCGAGTTCTCCTACGACCGCCTCGCAACGCTGGGCGTGTCCCCTCGAGACATCTTCGCCGCGCTCAACAGCCGCAACGCCATGACGCCCGCCGGCTCGATCGAAGCCAGGGGCCCGCAAGTCTTCATCAGGCTGGAGGGCGCCATCGACGATCTGCAGAAGATCCGCAATACGCCTGTCGCCGTGCAAGGCCGCACGCTGAAGCTCTCCGACATCGCCGAAGTGAAGCGGGGTTACGAAGATCCGGCGACCTTCCTGATCCGCAATAACGGCGAACCGACCTTGCTGCTCGGCGTCGTCATGCGCGAGGGATGGAACGGCCTCGACCTCGGCAAGGCGCTGGCCGCGGAAGCGGCGGCGATCAACGCGGAGATGGCGCTTGGCATGAGCCTGTCCAGGGTCACGGACCAGTCGGTCAACATTCGGGCGGCCGTCGACGAATTCATGCTCAAGTTCTTCGTCGCCCTCGGCGTGGTGATGCTCGTGAGCTTTCTCAGCATGGGATGGCGCGTCGGCATCGTCGTCGCGGCGGCGGTCCCTCTGACCTTGGCCGCGGTATTCATCGTCATGGCCGCCACCGGCAAGGACTTCGACCGCATCACGCTCGGCTCGCTGATCCTGGCCCTAGGACTGCTCGTCGACGATGCGATCATCGCCATCGAGATGATGGTCGTGAAGATGGAGGAAGGCTACGACCGCATCCGCGCAGCGGCCTATGCGTGGAGTCATACCGCCGCGCCCATGCTCGCCGGGACGCTGGTGACCGCGATCGGCTTCATGCCGAACGGCTTCGCCAGGTCGACCGCCGGCGAGTACACCAGCAACATGTTCTGGATCGTCGGCATCGCGCTGATCGCATCCTGGGTCGTCGCTGTCGTGTTCACGCCCTACCTCGGGGTGACGCTGCTCCCGAACATCGAGAAGCGCGAGGGCGGGCACGAGGCGATCTACAACACGCCAAGCTACAACCGCTTCCGCCGGCTTCTCGGCCTTGTGGTTCGTCGCAAATGGCTGGTCGCGGGGAGCGTGGTCGGTGCGTTCGTCGTCGGGGTGCTGGGCATGGGCGTGGTGAAGAAGCAGTTCTTTCCGACTTCCGATCGGCCGGAGGTACTGGTCGAAGTGCAAATGGCGTATGGCACTTCCATCGAGCAGACGAGTGCCACCACTGCCAAGATTGAGGCTTGGCTGGCGAGGCAGCCGGAAGCCAAGACCGTTACCGCCTATGTCGGTCAAGGGGCGCCGCGCTTCTACCTTGCGATGTCCCCGGAGCTACCCGATACCTCGTTCGCGAAAATCGTCGTATTGACAGAGAAGGAAGAGGCGCGCGAGGCGCTCAAGCTCAGGCTGCGACAGGTGGTGGCCGATGGCCTGGCGCCGGAGGCCCGCGTGCGAGTGACCCAGCTGGTCTTCGGGCCGTACTCGCCCTTCCCCGTGGCTTTCCGCGTGATGGGTCCCGACCCGGACAAGCTTCGTGACATTGCGGCGCAGGCACTCGACGTGATGCAGGCCAGCCCCCTGATGAGAACGACGAACAGCGACTGGGGCGAGCGCGTGCCGACGCTTCGTTTTGGGCTCGATCAGGACAGGCTGCAGAGCATCGGTTTGACATCCAGCGACGTGGCCCAACAGCTTCAGTTCCTGTTGAGCGGCATCCCGATCACCGACGTCCGCGAAGATATCCGTTCGGTACAGGTCACTGCCCGTTCTGCCGGCAACGCGCGGCTCGATCCGAGCAAGATCTCCGCCTTCACTGTGGTGGGCGCGGCGGGCCAACGCATTCCGCTGTCGCAGATCGGAACGGTGGAAATCCGCATGGAAGATCCGATCCTGCGTCGCCGCGATCGAACCCCGACGATCACCGTTCGCGGCGACATTGCCGAGGGTTTGCAGCCGCCGGACGTGTCAACCGCCGTGTGGAAAGAATTGCAGCCCATCATCGCGAAGCTGCCGGCGGGCTATCGGATCGAGCAGGGCGGTTCTATAGAGGAGTCCGGCAAGGCCAATCGCGCCTTGGCCCCGCTGTTCCCGATCATGCTCGCCCTCACGCTGATCACGATCATCGTCCAGGTCCGCTCGATCTCCGTGATGACGATGGTGCTCGCAACCGCGCCGCTGGGCCTCATCGGGGTCATTCCAACCTTGCTGCTGTTCCAGCAGCCGTTCGGCATCAACGCGCTGGTCGGCCTGATCGCGCTGTCCGGAATCCTGATGCGCAACACGCTCATCCTGATCGGCCAGATCCGCCAGAACGAGAAGGATGGATTGGCGCCATTCGCCGCGGTGGTCGAGGCCACCGTGCAGCGCTCCCGTCCGGTCATTCTCACGGCGCTCGCGGCCATGCTGGCGTTCATTCCGCTCACCCATTCGGTGTTCTGGGGAACGCTGGCGTACACCTTGATCGGCGGAACCTTCGGCGGGACGGTTCTCACGCTCGTGTTCTTGCCGGCTTTGTATGCCATCTGGTTCAAGATCAAACCGGTCGCGGAGGGCGACGTCAGCGAGCGCTTCCTGTCGAAGCGCAAGAGGGCGGCGGTGCCTGCCCCTGCTCTGGCTCCGATCCAAGGCGGATCTGGTGACGCCCCTTCCGGGGAGGGAGAGCGGCTATGAGACCTCTCGGCTCTGCATGGCGATGCCTGGCCACGGTGCTGGTTGTCGTAGGTGTGCTCGCTGGTTGCACGGTGGGACCGAATTACAAGCGGCCCGAGGTCATCGTGCCGGCGGACTGGCGAAACAGCCCGGAGCGAGGCGACTCGCTCGGCGATCTCGGCTGGTGGGAGCTCTTCAAGGATCCGGCCCTCTATGAGCTGATCGCCACCGCGGTGGTCGCCAACCGAGACCTCCAGGTCGCGGTGGCCCGGGTGCTCGAGTCACGCGCCCAGCTGGGGGTCGCGCGCGCCGCCCAGTTCCCCCAGGTCAATGCCGGCGCCAGCTACCAGTACACGCGCCCGTTCTCGGCGAACAGTCCCGTCTTGAACGGCTCGCCGAGGGGGCCATTTACGGGGGACGACTTCCAGACCAGCGTCGACCTCACCTTCGAGCTGGACCTGTGGGGGCGACTGCGGCGGGCCACCGAGGCGGCCCGCGCGGAGCTGCTGGCCAGCGAGGAGAACCGACGCGCCGTCCTCATGACGCTGGTGTCCGACGTGGCTCGGACGTACTTCGATCTGCTCGAGCTGGACCGGGAGCTGGAGATCGCGCGGCGCACGCTCCAGACCCGCCAGGAGTCCCTGCAGCTCCAGCGCCGCCGTTTCGAGCAGGGGCTCTCCACGCAGCTGGACGTCGATCGGGCTGATGCCGAAGCGGCGGTGGCCGCCGCCACCGTGCCCGATCTGGAGCGTCGTATTGTCCAGAACGAAAATGGTCTGAGCGTCCTCTTGGGCCGCAATCCCGGCCCCATCGCTCGCGGGACCCCACTCGACGGGCAACGGCTGTCGCCGGAGGTGCCGGCGGGGTTGCCTTCGGCCCTGCTCGAGCGCCGGCCCGACATCCGCCAGGTCGAACAGACGCTCGTCGCCGCCAACGCCAGAATCGGTGTGGCCAAGGCGGAATACTTCCCAAAGATCACGCTCACCGGGGTGTTGGGCGTCGAGAGCGTGGCGCTGTCCGACCTCTTCACCGGCGGGTCACGGTTTTGGTCGATCGGTCCCGCCATGAGCGTTCCCCTCTTCACGGCGGGGCGGACCAGAAACACGGTCAAGGGCTTCGAGGCGCGTCAGCAGCAGGCGGCCATACGGTATCTGCAGACGACCCAGCAAGCGTTCCGCGAGGTCGAGGACGCCCTCGTCTTCCACCGCAAGGTTCGGGAGGTCCGCACGGAGCGCGAGCGCCGCGTGGCGGCGAACCGCCGAGCGCTCTCGCTCGTCACGCTTCGCTACGAGCGTGGGCTCTCCAGCCAACTCGAGGTTCTTGACATCCAACGCGAGCTCTTCAGCGCGGAGCTGGAGCTCGCCTCGGCCACGCGGGATCAACTCACCGCGGTGGTCCAGCTGTACCGGGCGCTGGGGGGCGGATGGCAAGGTCAGCCCGCACCCAGCATCGACGGTATCAAATGAGACTAAGGCAAGGTGAATGGACGCTTGTCCTCCAGCGCGCGATGGGTCAGCCGGCGGCACCATCCAGGATCGTCCCTGATGGTCTCCGCCTGCTTGCGGACGAACTAGAAACTAATTGACCTCAACGGAAAGGGAGCACGATATGTCAGGCAATCAGGCGCAGCAGCCTCGGCCGGTGGCGATCGTGACGGGCGCATCGGCAGGGATCGGAAAGGCGATCGCGCCGGCGCTTGACGCGGCCGGCTATCGGGTATTCGGCACCTATCGCCGGCCTCCCGCGACGAGGTCGCCGGGTATCGAGTACCTGGCGTGCGATGTGACCAGTGACGAGTCGGTAAAGGCCGCGGTCGGTGAAGTGCTGTCAAAGACCGGCCGCATCGATCTCCTGGTCAACAACGCGGGGGTGGGATTGTTCGCGGGGGCGGAGGAGTCATCGCTGGAGCAGGCGAAGTCCCTCTTCGACGTCAACCTGTTCGGGGTGATTCGCATGACCAAGGCGGTGCTTCCAGCCATGCGCCAGCAGGGGTCGGGACGAATCGTCAACATCAGCTCGGTCATGGGCCTTATCCCGGCCCCGTTTTGGGCACTGTACGCCGCGAGCAAGCACGCCCTGGAGGGCTATTCCGAGTCCCTGGACCATGAGATCAGAGGCTCGGGTGTCAGGGTTGTGCTGGTCGAGCCCGCCTACACGCGGACGTCTTTCGAGGGGAACGCCTATCATGGGGACCAGCAACTTGACGTTTACCAGCCGGCGCGATCGAACGCAGAGGCCGCTTTCCGGGACGCGATGAAGAATGGCGACGCGCCGGAGCTGGTCGCCAGCGCGGTCGTGAAAGCCTCGACCGCGGTGACCCCGCGCCGCCGCTACGCCGCAGGCCGGACTGCCCGCCAGGTCAGTCTGCTTCGGCGCTTCGTTCCCGAGGCGGCGTTCGACCGGAGTCTGCGGAAACAAATGCGCTTGCCCGCGTAGGTCAGATTGTATGTTTCGTATGCTCTGCACGGCGGCATGGGCATGACCGACGAGCTCAGCGTCGGCCACTATTTCAAGCGGTCACGATGATCGACATGACCTTCGGCAACGTCGACCGGCACCCGAAGCGCTTCGCCGCCCTCTGAGATGGCGACGCGCGACGTGCTCGATTGGGAGACTTCGATCTCCCGGGTCGTGAGCGACGGCACCGAGGAGGAGGTGATCGTCCGCGGCCATCGCCGCCGAGCGACGGTCCCGGCCAGTTTCGTGTCCATCTGGAGGAGTCCAATACTCCTCGCGGCAAGGCCGGCGAGGGTACATCTACAACGAGTCGCCGTGGAGGATCACGAACGTGCGGCTCCGCGTGCAGAGCGTCGACCTGAACGGCACGGTCACCGACAAATCGTCCGGATGGGTCGTGGGCGACGTGAAAGCCGGCGGTCGGACCTATTTCTACGTGCCCGTCGGGGCGCACCCCGCGAGGTACCGCGCGAGCGTTCAGTCCTTCGACACAGTCGGATTGGAGAGGGTGCGGCCCGAGGCGCCCTGAGCACGATGATGTCTGTGCACACCCCGAGCATCTTCGCCCCGGTCTCGACGCCGGCCTTCGCGATCCGGGGGGGCGCTGATCGGGCGCGAGGGCGGGAGTGCTGAGAAGAGGGTCTTTTGTCCCGTCTATCCTCCGAGATGCGCTTCGCGCCGGCGACGCACGCTGCCCGGTAGCTGCATGATGCGCGCGATGGATCTGGATGAGCATGTTTCGGCCGCACCCTCGGCCCTCGGCGCTCTCGTCCGATGGTGCCGAGGGCGGCCGCAACCATAGGAGAGGGACCTCCAATGCTATACAGTTATTTTGTCGAGAAATCGATCCGACAGAGTTTCGACCACGTAAACAGCCATCGCTGGGATGAGGCGGTGAAAGCAGTCGCGCCGCATGTCCATCACCGCGTTTCCGGCGCCCACGCGCTTGGTGGTGACCGCCACGACAAAGAAGCCTTGCGTCGCTGGTTTGAGCGCCTCGGCCGCGTCCTGCCCACTCTCCATCTCACGGTCAACCACATCTGGGTGAAGGGCTGGCCGTGGCATACCACCGTGTTTGCCCAGTGGGACGGCACCGCAACGCTGCTCAACGGCGACGCGTCGTACGTCAACCGTGGTCTCCACGTGTTCATCCTGCGGTGGGGCAGAGTCTATGCACTCGAGGAATTTCAAGATTCACAAGCAGCGGCCCGTGCTCTTGCCGCCCAAGCGGGAGCTGGCCTCAAAGAGGCTGTCGCCGAACAAATTGTAAGCTAGACAGAGGAGCCGATATCGGCCTCGCCGCTCTCCATTCTGCTCTCCAGAGAGCGCGGCCAAACGCTGTACCTGGGGTGGAACGCGAGAACCGGCCGCTGCCGTGTTCCGATCGTGCGGGAGTACGGGCGTGCTGAGAGCGGAGGTTCCGTCGACCGGGCTTTGTCGTGTCTACGCTCGATTGTCACCCCTTTCTGGAACCAAGAACCGGGTCTTCAACCTTCTCGGATTCTCTGTAGGGGGCGGCCACGCCGAGGCGGGGAGTCGCGCGAAAGCGAGCGCCTGGCGCCGGACGGGCGGCGCAAGATGAGGTTAAGCTACGTCACTGCTCAGGCAGCTGATAAGAAGCTTATCCGCCTTCAAGCAGTTCGGGCCAATCAGGCGCGATTTTCGACCTGGAAAGTTCGGACAGCCCGCCGGACGGAATACCACTTTTCCGGTTGCGCCTGGGTTGCGTCTCCTGCCGTGATATGACACGATTTGCCGGCCGGGGGACCGTAAGTGTCCGTGGTTTGCGAGGGCTGGAGCAACTCATAACCCAAAGGTCGCTGGTTCAAATCCAGCCCCCGCAACCA
>Ga0209157_1002610_pt1 | contig 14222 bp, 14 predicted proteins | sample GraSoiAngelo_135_FD_185892 | JGI IMG/M metagenome (GOLD analysis project Ga0209157, IMG submission 185892) | Grasslands soil microbial communities from the Angelo Coastal Reserve, California, USA - 14_0929_05_40cm (SPAdes) (version 2) | ecosystem: Environmental > Terrestrial > Soil > Grasslands ... | reverse complement strand
AATAGTCGCTCCCAAGACGATTGGGTGCACTCCTGGCTGCGTAAAGTCGACGAGGTTCGTGCCAACCAGCCTCACTTTGTTTCTCCGATCGTTACAACTCATGTCCTGCTAGTCCAGCAATTCCGCTACGACATGTCCTGGCAACAGGATCCCACGGGCAATACGATAACCTCGAACTACGGCGCGTCCCGCGGTCTAGAAATCATCCCTACAGCTCGCCTGGAAGTGGGGATTTTTCCGCCAAGTTATGTTGTGCATCAATCAAAGACCCCGGATGGGTTTGGAGACCTCGCGTGGCAAGTGAAGTTTCGGGCGTTTTCCGCACCTGAGGGCAAGGGCGACTACTTTGTTGGGTTCTTTCTTGGTGGATCGTTCCCGACGGGAACACCGCCGAACGGACAGGGCCACACTGTCTTGTCCCCCACTTTTGCAGCCTCGAAGGGCCTCGGGCCGTGGGACATTCAGAGCACAATTGGCGCTAATCTTCCAGCCACCGGCACGGATCTCCTCGGCCGGGCAATCATCTTCAATACCGCGATAGACCACAAGATCAAGGGAAAGATCTGGCCCATGCTTGAACAAAATTCTACTTTTTGGTCGGGCGGTACTTTGGGTGGAAAGAAGGAAGTTTTCCTGACTCCAGGACTCGTGCTGGGCAGCTTCCCGCTGGCGGAGCGACTCCATCTTACGATTGGCGGTGGTGTACAGATCGCCGTGACGCAGTTCCACCGGGACAACCATCGCTGGATTCTCTCAGTACGCTTCCCCTTCTGAGCGACCTCGCGTCCGGATGTTGGCAGCGTGTCCAGCGGGTGACACGGCGTGCTAAGCAAGATAGAACGATACAACTCCAACGAAGGACTTAGAAGGGCGACCCTTGGCAACTGGATTGCCTCGATTATCTTTGGAGGACACTCATGAAAATTCGTTTGTGTGTCAGCATTCTCGCAATCGTCAGCGCTGTGACGGTTACTTACGCAGTCGGTCAGTCCAAACAACCCCAACAAGGGACAATCGTCAACGTCCAGAAACAGGATGTGGCGACCCCGCCCGTACGAACAGGTGCTGATGCTGATCGCACACCATTGCAGTCGCATTACTATCTCTACAACGTTTCTGTGCGATTGAACTGTAACGTCTACGTTGGGCGTTACGAGTCCGAAGTTGATAACCTGCCCTCTGAACTTTCCGCCAACAATTCTGTCCCGGTTCGCCTTGAGAAACACCTGATGTACCTGGATTTCCCGGGCAACACACTGAAGATGCAAATCGTGCACCACAAGGTAAGTCAACAAGGGACGTGTGATCAGACAGCGTCTGCCAAGTGAGAGGCCATCGTCCGCTACACACTCGGCACTCGACGAGAGACAGAGCAGAGACTGAATCACAGCGCTGCTGAACAAAGTAAATGGATCCTCGGTAGATTGTGGCGCGGGGGTGAATGAATGCAAGAACGGCCCCGGCTCGGAGTGAGACTCATGTTCTGGCAGTCCACCGCAATGCATCTACGCCGCCGTGGCACAGCGGGTGGTGCGATGGCGTTTGTAATTTATGTGTTTCTGGTAATGGTCTCGATTGCGATGGCGCAGGATTCCGCCCCCGCGGAGTCTTCATCCGCCCACCCAGAGACGCCGTTACCTTCTTCGATTCAGCAGGGATCGGTGGATCAAAAGGTGACCAACCCGTGCAGCTTACTCGCACCTGACAATAATTCCCAGTCGCCTGCGACGGGCAAAGAAGCCGGCATGACGATTGGGACCTTCGCCTATACGCCCCTGTCCGCGCATTGCAAATTCCACCTGTTTCTGAAAAGCACGTATTCGCCATACACGTTCGCGTCAGCAGGTTTTCAGGCCACTTGGGCCCACGCAATGGGACAGTGGCCCCACTACGGCGGAGGTGCGCAGGGTTGGGCGAAGCGATTTGGCGCGACTTTGGCAAATACAGAATCGCGGAGATTCATCCAGACTTTTGCCCTCTCGACGATCCTGCATCAGGATCCTCGCTATTTTCCTTCGCACAAAAGAACGTTTATTTCCCGCGCGTGCTATGCCGCGACCAGAGTGGTGGTCACCAGGAACGACAACGGCGATAGCGCATTCAACACGTCCGAGTTCCTGGGCGCTTTGTTCGCCAGTTCGCTGGAAAACAGCTATTACCCACGACATGACCGAACTTTCGCTGACACCATGAATCGCTTCGGCGGTGCGCTGAGCTCGGATGCGATAACCGACCTTCTGCGCGAATTTACGCCGGACATGAAGCGCCTCTTCCGGAGACATGCACCCAAGAAAATCCGGAGGATCGAGGAGAAGCTTCCGATCCCTGCGGAAGATAAGCCGTAAGCGGGGGCAACCCGACATCGGACGGATCCTCTAGCTTATAGGCAGCATCATTAGCGCGAATAGCAGCGGAAGATAAATGATGGATGCCAAGAGGAGCCGGCGCGCAGCCCCGCTAGATCTACGAAGCACGAATTCTGCACCGTAGTACAAAAAGCCCAAATTGAGGAGCAAAGTTGCGAAGCAGTAGAGAACGCTTTGTCGGCCCATGGCGCCAAGCAGCAGAACAAGCGGGAGCAACACCACAAGGGGCAACATGGTTTGCAGAACCACAAAACGAATTCTCGCCTGGCCATGGGGAAGCACGAAGTACCCGGCGCGATCGTAGTCATCGCGATACATCCACGCGATTGCCATGAAATGTGGGAACTGCCAGAAGAACAGCGTGGCGTAAAGCATCCATGCTTCCAGGCTCAGGGTGCCCGTTGCTGACGCCCAGCCAATTAGAGGCGGCATAGCGCCCGGAAACGCACCGATCAACACACAAAAAGGCGTTTTTCGTTTGAGCGGAGTGTAGAGAAATAAGTAAGACAGCAGCGTGACAATCGCAAGCAGACTCGCAAGCAAATTGACGGTTGTCGCAAGATAGATGCTGCCCACCGCCGACAATGCGATACCGAACCGTAGAACTACGGAAGCTTTCAGCCGGCCGGCAGCGAGCGGTCGCCTGGCAGTCCGGCGCATCTGAGCATCGAAACGACGTTCGACGTATTGGTTCAGTGTACCGGTGCCGCTTGCGACCAGCAGCGTACCTAATAAGGTGTGAACCAGTCGCAGCCATGGAAACTCACGAAGTGGGCCTGGAACAGCGACACAAAAGCCGGCGAAGGTTGCAATCGCGATCAGCAAATTCACTTCTGGCTTGGTGAGGGCCCAGTAATCGGCCGCTGCGGAGCGGATTGCGCCCGCTTGACCGCGTGCGAGTGCGAGCCGCGGCCTGGTAGCAATAATAAGGATGGGGTCGGCGGCCATGTTTTAGACGACCTCCGCTTCTGAGCCACTCAGTTCGGGTGCTGGAAATTCGTACAAGACGTCTTGCGCTTCTCTCTGAGCACCGCCCGGCGAGAGGATCTGCATGGTGATCACCACTGCCGGGATCAGATATGCAAATGTTACGCAGACCCACATCAGAGCACCGGCACACTCCTGATCCTGCAGAGGAGACAAACTGAAGATGCGAGCGGTAGATACATAACTTGGGTAAACAACGCGGCCGCAAAATGTGAGAAACGCGGAAAGGATGTCACAGGGCAACGTGGCGAGGAAGAGGTACACGGGCATGGACCATTGAGGGCCTTTGGCGTCACGCGGCCCAGTCCGAACGATAGGTCGCCAGAACAGAAGGCCCGCGATGAGAAAGGATGCGTCCTCCACGATGTGCCAAGTTTGAGACGACAGCCCCAACTGGAACAGAGCGGGAACATGCCAGGCGATCACTGCGGCCGTACCCGCGAGCCAGCAGAAAACAGGGTTACTGAGAAAATGTCCGAGTAATCGTGGCGTTTTGCGGAGAAGCAGGCTGCGACGCATGAAGTATTTCGGGAGCCCACACAGCAGCGGCAGTGTCGGCGCCCCCAATAGAATTAAAGGGGCACCTACTACCATCAGCAGAAGATGCTTCATCATGTGGATGGTGAGCAACTGATGATCAAGTGCGGCCAGGGGCGAGCCCAGAGCGATCCACAGTGAAAACAGTCCAGCCACAAATGCCGCAACTCGCCAAGGGGGAAACGAACCCTGGGAAGCACTTCGAAGACGAAACCAGCCGCGCGAGTAGACGAATACCAGGAGCACCAAAATAACGGTCGTCAGCGAAGATAAGAGACCGTGCTGCGCGTGGGTGTGGATTTCGAATGGCATAGGTACCTAGCGGCCGGTGGTAGTTTGGCCTGCGCCCAGAGCGATAGCGCGAGAAGCATCACGCGCGGGCGCTTGAGTCGCCGGATGCAAAGTTTTAAGGAACGCCACTAGCGCCGTGGTCTCCGCCGGACTCAAGTTTTTTCCATAGGCGGGCATATTGCCGCCCCCCTGGATTACCTGGCGGATGAGTTGGTCCTCGTTGAGCCGCAGAGCAACACTGTCCAAGGCAGGCCCGCGCTTACCTCCTCGGTCATCGAGCGAATGGCAGTTGTGACACTGCTTGGCTTGAAAAACCAGCGCACCTTGGCGCTCCAAGGCGGTGCGTCCGTGCACATACTGTGATGGAATCGGCTCGCTGCTCCAGGCATCCATGACAGGGCTCCAGGGTGTGTGCTGACCCAAATGCGTCATCGTACCGAGAGCCACTGCGGTCAACAGAATCGTGAGCACGGCAATCGGTCTGCGCTTCCAGCTCTTCTCACCTTCGCCGGCGAAGAACGGAAGCGCCAGCAGCACGATGATTCCGATGGCGGGACCGATTAGCAGTATCGGTGTCTCCGCTGACGGGGGCAAAAACGAGAGCAGCGCATAGAGCCAAAGAAAGAAAAAGTCAGGACGCGGGGCAGTCTGAATAATCGTTGGATCCGGTTGGCCGCTTGGTCCGAAGGGGCCAAAATAGAGCGCGCAAGCAGCAATCGCAAGAAGGATGAAACCGGAAAACACGATATCTTTCCCCACCGCGCCGGGCACGAATGGCACACCCTGCTTATGCGTCAGTTCGTGATATTCCTGCATGTATGTAGCGCGCCTAACAATGCGTCCCGGCATCGGCCATTCATTAATTCCAAGTTTCAGCACCATGAGCAAATGCACGCCGACGAAGGCGATCAACAATCCGGGGATAACAAAAACGTGCAGCGCGAAGAATCGCGAAAGCGTCGCGCCGGCGATGATCGGGCCGCCAAGCATGAGGTTGACAGCCCAGGGGCCGATCAGGGGAACGCGGCTTGCAATAGACGCCCCGATACCTAATCCCCAATACGCGTCCTGATCGAATCGCATGATTTGACCAGTAAAAGCCATTCCAAGCGTCACCAGTAAGAGAAGAACACCAACGATCCACGTGAGCTCTCTGGGAAACTTGTAGGCTCCAAAAAGGAAGACTTGCACCATGTGAATCAAAACAATCGCGACCATGAAATTCGAGCCCCAGCCGTGCAAGGCCCGAATAAACCAACCAAGAGAGATACCGTGATTGAGAGTCTGGAGGCTGTTCCACGCCTCTCCTGCAGAAGGCACGTAGATCAGCGCAAGCAATATGCCGGTTACAACCTGGAGCATGAAACAAGTAAGCGCGGCGCTACCGAAAACATAGAACCAGCTTGCGGTCTCGCGCGGAACCGGGTGCTGAGCCGTTTCGCGAATCGGCGTGCCAAGCTGCAGCCGCAGATCGAACCAGTCACCGAGTTTTTGGATCAGGCGCATGTCGTCTTCCCTCCGGCCTTATTTGCTACGGGCTGACCAGGGGTCGGCATTTCGCCAGCTTTGATAAGAAGTTTTCCGTCCTCAATCTTGTAGTGGTACTGGAATAATCCGCGCTCGGGAGGTCCTGAAGCACGGGACCCGTCCTGGTAGTACGCGCCGCCGTGGCAGGGACACATGAACAGGCTCGATTGCGGGAACCAGCGCACCGGGCATCCGAGGTGCGCGCAATTGATGGCGAAAACCTGGAAGGTCTGATCGTCGACATTCCGCACCCAGCAAGCAATGTCGCCGGTTTCGCCGTCCCAGGAATTGACCACAGGGTTGCGATAAGTGGCGAGCCGAGTCTGGCCAGCTGGAAACTGCTCGAGCCCGCCGAGCGAGAGCCACGATTCGTAGCCGAACTTCTTTTCGCGTGTCACCGGCGAAAGGAGAAAACGCACGATCGGCACAGCCAACGCCGCGCCGACAATGCCGTTAAGAAAAATCCCGAGTTTCACGAGCATTGCGCGTCTCGACATTCCGTTTTCTTCACTCATCGAGGTTCTCCCTTGGCTCGGTCGGCAGAAATCGGGTACGGCTGGCCGGGGAATTGTATCCGGTGGCTGGAAAGCCACGCCACGACATCGGAAATTTCGTGTGCCGACATGGGCCGGCCCTTGACATCGCTGCGCCAGTCCGGTGCACCTAACTCGGGTCGGCCTGCAATCACTATCGTTCGAAGATATTGGTCACTCACCAGAGCTAGGTAAGATCCATCCACGATCGAGCTGGCCTTGCTTCCTCCACGGCCGTCCACTCCATGACAGGAAGAACAATACGTCTGATAAGCCTCTGCGCCACGTTCTGGATCGCCAGGAGCCTGCGCCATATAAGGCGGCGGACCAGTGTCGCGGAGAGTATCGGGTTTTTGCCAAGATCGGATTCCTTGCACCAGGGCATCGATTTGTTTGTCAGTGAGCATTCCCCCTGCACTCTGCGCGAACGCGGGCATTGCAGTAGCGCGCACACCGTCGGCAACGATGCGGCGAATTGCGGCGTTGTCCGCAATTGCGAGAAAAACGGGATTCGCCAAAGCGATGGCTGCCCCGCCCTTGCCGTCCGCACCGTGGCATCCTGCGCAGTTCTGAGCGTAGAGAAGATTGAAGTCCGTAACTTCGTTTGGCGGGATCACCTCAGACTCCTTACCGGGCCGGCCCGGCGAATTACTACAGCCGGTAGAGGCCAAGAAGGCGACCATGGCGGCACCAACGAGAATGGGGTGGAGTTTCATTGATGCGGCTCATCCCCGTTGTTGTTTTCGTCCATTGCTCCTGGCGCCTCAATCCCAGCGCGGACGGGGAAGGGGAGATACTGCCAAGTGCGTACGCGCTCCTGCCTGGACACTACTATGCCGGCGACGACCCCGAATCCGATCTGCGATATGACGAACCACAGCCAGTCAATCCGCTGGTTGAGCACGGGATCCAGCGCTTCGAGAATACTGTGGAGCAGACCAGACCATAAGATTGGCGCGATCACACCTCCCAGCAGAATCGGGCGGCGTGGAAACATGGGAAGGGCGACGCCGTAGAGAAGCCCGACGAGCACGGAGCAGAGCAGGTGGATGATCGTCGCAATGATCAGCGCGTCCCAATGAAAAACGGCGATTTGTTCGATGGTGGTTCTTGCCGGGAAAAATCCAGCAGACAGCAGATTGATCGGATACCATATTCCATGGCCGATGATAATTCCGTAGATCACGGCCAAGACTGCCATCGCAACACTTCCAGCCAGGCCACCCTTTACCCCGGCCGAAATCGGATAAATCTCTAGAGGTAGTCGCGCCCGGTGAAGTTCCTGTGTCATCCATTCGACGCGAGCCACTTGCGGCCGGCGGGTAGTCACAGGTGTGACCCTCTCCGAGACAGATACGCGTTCGTGCTTCTCCTCGGGCAACACATCGCGAAACCAACCTACGCAGCCAGCGATCGCCAGGATTGCACCAAGAAGGCTGACCGAAGCGCTGGTGACTAGTCCCGCGAAGACCAATGTGAGGCCGAACGCCAGCACAATCGGCCATGCCGTCGGTGCGGGCAATTCAATTGAGCCCGACAACGGCTCTACTTCTTGCGGCGATATATCAAGTATTTCCGTGCCCATCTGTGGTTCCTTTTTAGTCCAGCTTTATCGTCCAACGATGTAAACGACCGTGAATACCACGACCCACACTACATCGACGAAGTGCCAATAGAGAGACAAGACGTCAACTCGATATGCGTGCTCGTGCTTGACTCGTCCCGTCAGCGCAAATGCCAACACTAACGTGAGGCAGAGAAGGCCGACGACCACGTGAAATCCGTGCAATCCCACCAACGAGTAGTAAGTCGTCCCGAAGAGGTTGCTAGAAATGGTCAATCTCTCTCGGTAAATCAGCCGATGCCACTCGGTCGCTGTCCCGTATAGAAAAATGGCGCCCAATGTGATGGTCGCGAACCACCATCGTGAGAAAACGCTGACGTTTCCTAGGCGAAGTGCTTGGACTGCCAGATGAATGGTCACACTGCTCGACAGAAGGCAAATGCTGTAGAAGATTGGTGCCGTGAGCACGTCTTGCGGCGTGGGACCGGTGAGGCTCTTGCCGATATAGAAGATGTAAGCTACGACAAAAATGGTAAAGATAGCGGCCTCAGCAGCGATCAGAACGAACATTCCGACGCGCCCGCGCGAGGGCAGTTCCCGCGTGAACGGTTGCTGCAATGGGATGTATGTCGCGTTCATTCGTACTTCCAGTCCGGATCGGCCGGATGCTTGAGATCCCAGAGTGGGCGACGGCTCTTGATGGTTGGAATGACGGCGAAGTTATACGCAGGCGGCGGCGAAGGTGTAGACCACTCAAGGGTCCAGGCGTCCCACGGGTCGCTGCCCGCAGTCTCGCCCTTGAAGTATGACCACACGAGATTCGCCACGAAAACCACGATACCCAACGCTTGAAAGAAAACGCCGATGGTTACGATGAGATTCCACACGTCCCATCCGCGGCCGGGCTCATAGGTATAGATTCGTCGCGGCATGCCCAGCAGGCCGGGAATGTGCATGAAATCAAACGTCAAGTGGAATCCGATCAGGAAGAGCCAGAAATGCAGCTTACCCAGAGTCTCGCTGTACATCTTCCCCGACATCTTTGGGAACCAGTAGTAGAAGGCGCCAAAGATCGTAAATAGGATCCCGCCCACGATCACGTAGTGAAAGTGTGCGACCACAAAGTATGAATTTCCCAGTTGCCAATTGAAAGGCGCGGAACCCAACATGATTCCGGTAAGGCCGGCAACCAGAAACTGGAAGAGAAAAGCAACACAAAACAGCATTGGTGTTTTGAACTCAATCTTTCCTCCCCACATGGTGGCCAACCAGTTGAAGATCTTAATTCCGGTCGGAACGGCGATGGCCATGGTCGAGATCACGAAAAAGGTATTGGCGGCTGAGCTCATGCCCACGGTAAACATGTGATGGGCCCAGACGCTCATGCCGATGAATCCGATGCAGATTGTGGCGGCTACCATTACGGGATAGCCGAAGATTGCCTTGCGAGAGAAGACGGGGATGATCTCGGATGCGAACGCGAATGCTGGAATAACCAGGACATAAACTTCGGGATGGCCGAACACCCAAAAGAAGTGCATCCAAATTACCGCTGAGCCACCAGCTTGGGTGTCAAAGAAGTGGCCGCCGAGATAACGGTCGACGAGCAACATCAACTGGGCGGCAGTAAGTGGACTGACCGCAAGGATCACCAAGCTGGCCATCACGAGGTTGAGCCAGGCGAACAACGGCATTTTGGCTAACGTCATTCCCGGGCAGCGCATGCAGAGCACGGTAGCGATGATATTGACCGCCGTGCCGATGCTGCCAAAGCCGGAGACCAACAGTGCCAGGGTCCAGAAATCTGTGCTGTGCCCAACTGAAAATGTCCGCGAAGTCAATGGTGCGTAGGCGAACCAGCCTACGTCGGGCGCGTTTCCCGCTCCGTAGAGTCCGTTGGCTCCAACCAGGCTGAAATAAAGAAGCAGGCCACCGAAAGCGGTCATCCAGAAACTGAAAGCATTCAGACGTGGAAAGGCCATATCCCGCGCCCCGATCATGAGTGGGATGAGGTAGTTGGCGAATCCGAACAGGACAGGCATGACCACGAAGAAAATCATGGTGGTTCCATGCATGGTGAACATTCGGTTGAAGACCTGTGGCGAAACAAAGTCGTTATGTGGACGGATAAGCTGGATGCGGATGACGGTCGCTTCGATCCCGCCGATCAGCAGAAACACTAGTGCATAAATGATGTACAGAATGCCCAGCCGCTTGTGATCGACGGTCGTCACCCATTCGTGCAGCTTATCCACCAGAGGATGAGCCGCTGTCTCGGTTTGCGGCCACCTGATTGAATCAGTCGACATCAGAACGTATCCTCAGCGTGCTCACCTAAGCGTTTCCAAATAGGCGGTTACTGCGTCCAGCTCACGGTCGCTTAGCTCCATCGCTGGCATTAGAGAGCCCGGCTTGATCGCGTCAGGCTTCCGAATCCAGAGCCGCAGATTGTCGTGAGTATTCGCCGCTGCTCCAGCGGCAATGGTCTCCCGGCTCATCAAGTGGGTGAGATCGGGGCCGAAGCGCCCATTCGCGACTGTGCCCGCCACTGCATGACAGTCGATGCAGGCAGTAGTCTCGAATACGCGTTGTCCTTCGGAAGCGTCGCTGTTCATGTGGGCTGGTTGAGTCTGTGATTGAACCCAGCGATTGAACTCTTCGCGGGGCTGGACATAGACGCGCAGCAGCATTTTTGCGTGTTGTGTCCCGCAATACTGCGCGCACTGGCCCAAGTAGAGTCCCGCCTCGTGCGGGTCGATCCACGTGCTGTTGGGGTGGTTAGGAATCAGGTCTGTCTTACCCGCCAGCCGTGGGACCCAGAAACTGTGGTCCGTATCGGCAGACAGCAACTTGATGAAAGTTGGCGTTGGATGTCCGGGGTCGCTCACCGGTACGTGCAATTCATTTGCGGTCACCACTCCAAGTGACGGATAACGGTACTCCCACCAAAACTGATGGCCGATGGCGACAACTTCGACGGCATTGGCTGACGGGGAAGCTTTTTGGATATCGGCAATCACGCGCGCTGTTGCCATGAACAGCGCCACCACAATGAGGATGGGTATAACCGTCCAGGCGACTTCAACCTGGTTGCTGCCGTATACCTGAGGAGGCTCGCGGCCATCGTCGTTTCTCCTTCTGAATTTCGCCACCGCGTACACGAGCAAACTGAACACGATTGCGAATATTGCTCCGGTCACGGCCAGTACAAACAACGAGAGTCCAAAGATCGAGTGGGCAGGCGTGGACGCGGGAGCGAAGATGTTGGTTGGGCTAAATAAAGGTGTCGGATCCGCTAACACTTCCCTGGAACAGCAGAGAACAAGAAGAACCGGCCGAGATCGTATGTACCAGGCGTTGGCAATGCTATTTCGCAATGGTGCACCATTCCTGACGAGTCGCCTGAAGATATACGAAACCCTGCTCCAGCGAAGCTTTACTGACTCGACAAAAGCCAGACCTTGGCCACGCTGGCGATTTAGGCCGACTTGGAGGGCTTGTAAACATCACCTTGTGCCTCCACCAGCGGCACATTCACCAGGTGCTCGCTCAGGAACCACACCTGCAATTCGTTTGTCCGCAGGACTTGACTCACAACCAGATCGTTGCTTCCATCATCTCCAATTTGCGAAGCCCGCCGTGCGAGCTCACGGCAGTCCCGAATAATGATCTGGTGCGCATCGAGCAGTCGTGAAAGTTGCACTGGAACCTCCTCCCGGCCGCGAGGACGCCGCGGAATGCGAGTGGTTTCCGACACGTCCGGTGCCATCGCCAGACTGACTCCGCCCAGCAATTGAATTCGCTCGGCAATGGCGTCCACAAGTTCCGTTTGTTCGGAGAAGTGCTTATCGAACAGAAGATGAAGCTGGTAAAAAGTCGGACCTGCCACTTGCCAGTGAGACTTTTTGTAGAGGTCGCGAAGAGTGATCGTGTCGGCAAGCAACTGGTTTAGCCGCTCCGTCATTTCGAGGCGCACGGGTTCTTCCAGTTCTAGCGGAAGCAGGTGGCTCACCGTCCCGTACGGCTGGATTTCGGGAGCGCTCTGATGAAGCCGCGGCTGGGCGCTGATTTTCGCTTGATTATCCGACGAATATTGTTTCGCCATAATGATTTCTCCTCTTGCGCATCGACGTGCGCAGTTGTTGTTATTCTCAAATACCGCTTAAGCCCGTCAGCGGTATGTAAGTGGCTGGAGAGCGCTACCTGAACCCGACCGAAGGGGCTGGGTCGCGATCTACAGGCCTTGCCCCAGGCTCTTGTTCACCAGAACTTTGACATCTACACGGCGGTTAAGCTCGCGGCCCTCAGCGTCCTTATTGCTGGCGAGCCGATGGGTAGTGCCATAGCCGACCGGGACAAGCATGCGTCGCATTGGGATGTCCTTGACTTCATGGAAATAGCGGGCCACAGCGGCGGCACGTTCTTCGCTTAGCTTCTGGTCGGTCTCTTTGCTTAAGGTGTTGGAAGCGTAGCCTGAGATCTCGATCAAGTAGCCATCAAGCGACTTCGCGGTATCAGCGATACTGGCGAGAGCTGGTTTGGCGGCATCTTTCAGGACGGCCGAACCCCTGTCAAACCAAACATCCACCTCAGCCTCGATCTTGTAGTCGTCCAAGTCCGAGACGCGCTGATTGACTGTCGCGACCGCGGCGGCGTCCGCAATTGCCAGATCGCCGGCAGCTTGCGCCTGCAGGCTGGCTTGACCTGCCGAGGTTTGGGCCTGCCCAGCGGAAGATTGGGCCTCGTTGGCAGCGGCTACACCCTGGTCTGCGGTGGATTGTGCATTTTGGGCGGCCGCCTTGTTGGCCAAGACTTGTTGCTCTTGGGCTACTTCGACGGCGAATGCGTCCGGAGTGAAGGAGATCTTGTCGGCGTCGAGTTGTCCTTTTGAATTGCCGGAGCCTTCTGTCTCTATCGTCAAGCCTGGCACCATGGCGGTGACGTCCATGTCGGTGTGGCGAGGGAACAGAACTCGATGCTTCTTACGCTCGATCCTGGTGTTGTCGGTGATATTCACAACGACGACTTGACCCGATTTCTTGTCGCGGACGCGCAGCAGTTCTCCATCACGAGACAGAATCGACCCCGTGACTTTCACTTTTTCGCCCGCTGCGAGATGGCGTGTCGGGTTTGTGGCTGCGTAGGTGAGGCTTGCGAGCAGGATGGCCGCGCTCGCACAAAACAACACACTCAGTTTCCACTCACGAATATTAGATTTCACTCCAATTCCTCCAAAGTTGGTATCTTGTTGACTCTCTCGGGCGCGTCTGCGGAACGCCGCCTTCCACGATTCGTTGTTCATTTTCCTTGTGTGGTCTTGATTGGATCCCTTGCACCACATAGTTCTAGGAAGGAGCATGCAAGACTCGTGCCAGTCAGCAACTCCTTAAGACACAGGCAAGTGATTGAGATTGAGGCGGTACAGATTGCAACTCGAGAGCTCAGCGATCAGTCCGCGTCATCATTTGGACATGCGTCAGTCAGCGGTCACTTCGCGGATGTCAGAAAAGACGTGCTTTGGGCCTCGAGGGAATCGGGGCAAGGTACAAGCCAGAGCCGTACTCATTTCTTGCCCGCGACTCAAGAACGGTCGGCCCGGTGCTCCTCAGTTGTAAAGCTGACCTGCCAGGCTTATCATTTTCACTACGCGTCTGCGCGATCCAAGCGAGGCAAAACCATGCCGCAGCGGATCTCTTCATCGCCGACCTCCCTACCTCGCGATTCTGCGCTACGGCGTTGCACTTCTGTGTGTAGGTCGGCCACTGACTGAAATTGAGGTGATATATGGCTACCCAGACTCAATCCGTGCAGTTTGCCGGGGGCAATCTCGGCGGGCAACGTCACATTTGCGCTTTCTTCAACAGCACCGACGAGGAGCACAGAGTGCTTGGCTCGTTCATCAAAGATGGCTTCGCGCGAGGGGATAAAGCGTTCCATCTCGTCAACCCCGAGCTACGGGAAGAACATCTCAAGCGGCTCGCTGATGCAGGTATCAATGTGCAAGAGGCGATGGGCACCGGCCAATTGGAGGTGCGGCCGTGGCAAGACGGTCCGCTCCACGGAGGCCGGTTTGACCAGGACACCTGGCTGCTGTCGTTCGAACAAGTGCTCCAGTCCGGGCCGGCAGCAGGATACGCACAGACAAGATTCCTGGGGCACATGGAATGGGCGCTGGTCGACTTACCAGGCGTCGAAGACCTGATCGAGTTCGAGACGCGGGTCAACTACGTGGTTCCCAAGTACGACGATACAGTGATCTGTGCGTATGATCTGTCGAAATTTGGCGCGAGCGTGGTGATGGACGCCCTGCGGACGCATCCAGTCGTGATTGTCGGTGGGTTACTGCAGGAGAACCCCTTCTTCGTTCCTCCCGAACAGTTCCTCCATGAGATACGGGAGCAACGGTTAGCTCGCAAG
>Ga0209157_1002608_pt1 | contig 14223 bp, 16 predicted proteins | sample GraSoiAngelo_135_FD_185892 | JGI IMG/M metagenome (GOLD analysis project Ga0209157, IMG submission 185892) | Grasslands soil microbial communities from the Angelo Coastal Reserve, California, USA - 14_0929_05_40cm (SPAdes) (version 2) | ecosystem: Environmental > Terrestrial > Soil > Grasslands ... | reverse complement strand
ACATAATAAAAACTGAAAATATTACTGCAGCGCTAACTAGAAAAGTAGCTCCTCCAATCAAATTATACAAGAGTCCTCCCGCAATTAATCCAATAATACTCGCCATGCCTCCAAAACTACCTGCAATACCCTGAACAGCTCCTTGAAGTACTGTTCCTGCACGCCTAGATAGTATCGACATAAAAGAGGGCCACATAAGACCGTTACCAAGTGCAAATAATATCACAGCCCCACACACAGAGATAATATTATTTGATACAAATAAAACAAAATTTGTACCTAAAATTATGCTACCAATTATAACTAGTTTTTCCTCGGAAAATTTTTTTAAAGCTTTACGTAATACAGGTCCTTGCACGAAAACCATGATTCCACTCAAAACTGCATAAAATATCCCTAATTGTGTTATTGACCATTTTAGATCATTAGCCGCGTGAGTGGGAAATGAAGCATAGTATAAATTAAATCCAAGGAATATCAAAAAATATAATACAAGCAAAAAAGAAATATGTTTTAGTTTAAAAACATCTCGCATTCTAGGTTTAACAGTACTTACCGGCACATAGCAATCTTTACACTCCTGCGCAAAGACCTTTCTAATAGTTCCTTCTTCGCTAACTAATACTGGATCTGATCTAATCTTGGATTCCCTTAATAGAAATCCTATTACAATTAACGTAATCAAAGATAGTAATAGTGCTGCTAGAACAGGCAATATTGCTCCATAAATTGTCCCAGCTAAAATTCCAGCTAATGCAGGACCTAAAATAAATCCCAGGTTAGAAGATATTGCCATTTTCCCAAAGTTCTTACTCCTATTTTGGTCCGATGAAATATCAGAAAGATAGGCATTGGCAACAGAAATATTTCCACCAGTAATTCCATCAATTGCCCTAGCAAGAAATAAGACAAGTAACGGAAATACAATAACTATTGTTCCAAGATAGGCAGAATTAATACTGAATGTCGCTTCAAATGGTAAAATTAACGCAAAAAGAAAGAGTACCCAACCAATTGATGTTCCCACATTACTTAATACAAGAACCTTTTTTCTTCCATAAATATCAGACCACTTTCCTAAAACTGGAGCTCCAATAAGTTGGAAAGCAGGGTAAGTTGCAGCCAGAAGACCGTAAACCACAGCATTACCTCCAAACCTCACGACCAAAAATATTAAAAATGGCAAAACAATACTAAATCCTAGAGTACCTATAAAATTAACCAACAATAAAGGAAAAAGTTGGTTCCGTTTTTCTCTACTAATCATGATTTAGACTTTGTAATATATATTAAAAGTTTGAAGAATGTTGAACCTGTTTTCATTTTGTAAACAAGAGTACTATTTTGAAGCACCGCTTGAGCAGTAGGCTCAATTCTGCCGGATTCAGTCTTGCTAAAGCAATGTGTTGGCATAAGTTCTGCAGCTCCACCAAGTCTGCTCTCCCATTTTGGTAGCATAGCTTGTACACATTTTTCATTAACAGCATAAATATATTCATTATCTAAATGAACAATTTCGTTTACTGCTATAATGTGCACGCGAAGGAAGTGATCCAGTTTCGTGAAAATGGACTTCAGTGAAACCTTTCTCTTTCAAATAATCTTCAATGGTTCCAACATATTTCGTCACCTTATTTTCTACAATATTGAGATCTGAAATATTTAAGGCAACTTTCTTTTCATAGTCTATTTCCCATAATTCTTGTTCATCATCATTTAGGACTACAAATTCATTCACCTTATTCATATAGACAATGATTTATTTTAATATATAGAAAAATTGTTGAAGCATGGAAGCATGGCAATTAATAATTCGTTATTACTAGTTGCTAGATTTTGTCTTACCTTTTGATTGAAAGACGAGTAGGAAATTTTTCTGCAAGTTATTCACAAATATTAAAATAATTCCCTCAAATCGTCCGCATTTTGCCCTCTTTTTCCTTTCTTTAAATATACTATCTCAGTTTCACATATTTAATTTCTGATGAAGCTTTCATTCACCATACTTAGTGACTATTCCACATTTATGTTGCACAGTGCAATTATTAAATACTGGGAGATGACGTAATAAATCCTTGAAAGGGACTGAAACTACAACCAAAATTAAAGACACTAAATTCAACAATGCCGATGCTTAATGAGTATATCACAATATCTAGATATAGAACATAAAAGAGAAATAATAGAACATAGACTATAATGATCTAAAGGATGTCTGAACATACTAAGAAATTGTCTGTGCCAATAAAAAGGGATTACGATCATATCCAAGGACCTATTAACGCGTCAATAAGTTTAGTAGAATACGGTGATTATGAATGTCCATATACAGGTCATGCATATCCAATAGTTAAGGAAATAACAAGAAGATTAGGTGACTCCATATGCTTTGTATTTCGTAATTTCCCACTTAATAAAATACATCCACATGCACAACACGCAGCCGAAGCATCTGAGGCGGCCGCGATTCAAGACAAATTTTGGCACATGCATAATTATCTGTTTGAACACCAAAATGTATTGGACGATAGTCATTTATTGGAATATGCACAGAAGATAGGACTAGATATCAAGAGATTCGAGAAAGAAATATCTGAGCATATTTATGCACCCATTATAAACGATTCACTTATGAACGGAATTAAAAGTGGTGTTGAAGGCACGCCAACTTTCTTTTTAAATGGTATACGGTACGAAGGTTCTTGGGATTTAGAAACTCTGTTAAAAACACTCAAATCCGCAATAAAAAAAGATAAGTAATCAAATGACAGAAGATAAATTCTGTACTTATTTGAGTTACAAAGATAGTACTTGGATTTTTCATTTATTATAAATAACATGTCTATTTTCAGTATTATAATAGAACCTGCAGTTTGTTACTAATTTAATATCCTCTAAATGTTTAAAGGCTCAATAATGTTTTATTATTTGCGAGGCGATTTAATCTATGGTTATGATTTTAAATCAGGAAATAAACCTAAAATCCAAATTGTTTCTTCATGAAGGTTTGAAATTCCTTATCAGAATTATTACTTTTAACTTCTAAAATAGATTTTGCATCCTCGCCTACAATATTTCTAAAGTCAGGGTTATCGGATATGACAGCTTTAAGAATAATTCTGGCCACCTGTTCTGGCGGTATAGCATTTTCAGTCATTTTTTCAAATGATTCAGTCAATTTCTGTATTACTGGTCTATAAGGAGAATCTTCAATATTTCGGGTTAATTTCAGATTTTTCCAAAAATCAGATTTCACCGCACCAGGTTCTATCAAGACTACTTTCACTCCAAATGGCTCGATTTCATATTGTAATGATTCGGAGAGACCTTCAAGTGCGAATTTTGACGCGTGATAAAAAGAATCAAACGGGATTGCGACTCTACCTCCCATTGATGTAACGTTGACCATTATGCCCCTACGTTGATTTCGCATTATAGGTAAAACTGCTTTAATAACTCTCACAGTTCCAAAGAAGTTTGTTTCCATCTGTGCTCTTCCGTCCAGCATACTTGTTTCCTCAAACGCTCCTACGAGAGCATAACCAGCATTATTAACAACAACATCAATTCTGCCTTTATCATTTATTATCTTTTCAATGGTATCATTTACAGATTTATCATCGTCAACATTCATTTGTAGAACGGTTAATGGTAAATCTTCTTTAGCTGCTTTCGACGTGATGTCAGCAGATTTATCCAAATTTCTCATTGTAGCGTAGGTACTAAATCCCTCCTTTGCCAGTACCAACGAAGTTTCTAGGCCAATTCCAGTAGAGCTGCCTGTCACAACGGCAACCTGCATTTGCTTTTCCTGATCGTTCATTTTTTTCCAATAATGAATTACTGCGTGACTTTACTTAAAGTTATAGCAATGCGTAGGATGCCTGGACGCCTGAAGCGCCTTGAATTGATTTATTATTAGGCTTACCTTCTTGGTCTTTCGTGAAGGAACTTTAACCTATAGTATGTAACTTATCAGACATCTATACGTATTGGATATACGATATATATAAATATGTTAATCTCTATGTATTATATCGTATGACCGATATGATTTATGAAGAAGTGAATATAAATTGATACCAATGTCAGAAGAATCAATTGTTACTGCAGTCGAAAAAGTCAGCAAGAGTGTAGTTAACATTGCCAGTGTTAAAATGATGCAAGACCAGCTATTCAGGGTGTTTCCAATACAAGGTGTTGGGTCAGGTATCATCATTGATAGTAGAGGACATATACTCACAAACAATCATGTGATAGAGGGGACTGATAGATTGAGAGTAACTCTTGGTGATTCAAAACAGGTAAGTGCAAAAGTTGTAGGAACAGACGAAGAAACTGATTTAGCCGTAGTTAGAGCTGATCTTCTTGAGATATACGGTAATGATGAGGTTAAATTTCAACCTGCGAATTTTGGAAACTCTGAAGAGCTTAAGGTGGGACAAATAGTCATGGCACTGGGCAATCCCTTCGGCCTAACTGGCGGACCAACAGTAACTGCTGGAATTATCAGTTCATTAAATAGAAACGTACAATTTGAAAATGGAATCTTAGAGTTGGTACAAACTGACGCTGCAATAAATCCAGGAAATTCAGGTGGTCCGCTAATTAATACAAAGGGTGAAGTAGTAGCAATAAATACAGCAAAAATTCCGTATGGACAAGGAATCGGATTTGCAGTTCCCATTAATATAGTTAAATCGATACTAACCGACTTAGTAGAGAATGGACATGTGAGACGACCATGGCTAGGTATAAGTACAGTAAAATTAAATCCTAGAATAGCAAGCTTTTACAGACTACCCATAGTACATGGTGCATTAATAGTCAACGTTGAGCCATATAGTCCAGCAGATAACGCAGGGTTGCGAAGAGGAGACATAATCGAAGAAATAGACGGAAATAAGATAGATAGTCCTTCACAAATATCATCATATTTAAGAAAGAAAAAGACAATTAATGACAGAGTAACAGTATTAGTTAACAGATATGGGAGAGTATATGAAGTACCTTTCCAAATGGAAGCTCATCCATAACAAATGATTTTTAGGGTGAATTCTATTAAAGAGATCTAGAAGCAGAGAAAATTAGTAAGGACATATTGAGTTGATCTGGAGTTAACACTGGTTCTATTCGTTTTGGTGGTATTGAATTTTGTATAGAAAAAAGAGAGATGGGACACATTCAGGGCGATACGTTGGCAGACTTACCCTTTCCCATGTAAGTCAGGAATCAGCTAATTGATTCAGGTCGTGCTTCACAGCATCACATTTTACTTAAATCTGGACAGGTGAGCAAATGGGTTAGAGGTGAAGATATATCTGAAGTCATGGGATTGTTCAGAACGCAGTATAAACGGTTAAATCCTCAAGAAGCAATAATATAAACACAGTAAACGTAACGCCTAAATAATTTGTTTGTGATTATCTATTGGTAATCTATGGCTCAGCAACAACTATTAAGACAAGAATCATCTGTTTCTCAAACTCTATGTACATATAAAAAGCAATTAACACAGAACATCGAGCGATATACCCATGTGCCCAATATTAGTACTATTAGTCAACAGTCGAACCAAGAATCATCTATTTCCCAAATAATACGTACATACGGAAAACAGTTTAAACAGATTAGAAAGCAGTATACCGACGGACTTGGTGGAAGATGTGTTATGGGTGTCATCATGTCTTATTATGGTTGGGATGGCAAATGCATCACTAACGCAGAAAGAAGATTATATGCTGCATTAGTCGCATTGAGACAGGCCGGTATCAGTAGAGAATTACTGATAGAGCTGAATGATTCTGGTGCGACATTCGACGAGATAGCTGATTATCTGGACAGAAATTGCGGATCGGCAAATAGCAATAGGTAATCGTCGAACTCATGAACTCAACGGTGTTTAATGATGGTTTCTCCCTTCCAACCTGCTTACAAATGTCCAATATGTTGAATAAAATAATACCAAGCTTGAGTAGTAGGGTTCCTAAATTATAATCCTAGCATTTTTCAGTCCCACCGAACCCGATATAAAATTTGCGTATTGTTAAGAAATTTATTGTAAATATTATAAAATGATAAAATGTGAGCTTTGTTACCAATTTAAAATATAGCATATACTTCTTTGAAAGGTTAAAGTAATTAGGTTTACTATTTGAGTTGCTTTATCAAAGAATGATGTAAAGAAAAATTACTTCCCAGAGATACAGAAATTATCAATATTCAAAACAAAAATAAAAAGAAGGGATAGAATTATGGTAGGACAACAAGTTGTCCTGTCATAACTGGCAAGTGATATTTGCAGTAATAGGTAAATACTCCACTTTGGTCGGCTGTAAATGTAGCGTTTCCACTATCAGCGTAACCAAGGTCAATATCCACTTTATATGGATCTCCTATAGTAAACGAATGTCTTTCTGTTTTGACTTCGTCCACATTATAGAAATGCACAGTGACCTTGTCTCCCTTATTTGCAACAATCGTTGCCAGAGAATAATAATCTCCTGCGATCTTAAGTTTATCTTCAGCAACGTTCTCAATTTCTGATGTGAATATGTAGATGGTCTTTTCGCCTGGAGTCGACATTGGAGGTATTTTTCCTGATGATCCCGTAACGTTACTCATATTTTTCATTTCTGCTTTTGCTGAGGTCTCGTTTTCATTCTGTGCGTATATTTGAGTAGCCAATTTCGGTCCCGTTACTGTAAGTAATGAAAGACCCATTATCAATGCCATTAGTAAAGTAAACATCCCCATCATTATTGGTTTCATAAGTATCTCCATAATAACCCCGTCACATATTTAAGAGTCCTAATATTCTCAATGTCTTATCTAGAAATACCTAGTGTCTAGTTACTATTAGAATAATTAATAGATTCTGGATCTAGAAACACATCAAGATAACTTTATTTTAGTCACGGTTCGATGGCATAATTCCAACTCTATATTGGATGTTCAGGTTGGTCTTATACGTATACAAAGTGTCCGAATTCCACTGCTATTTCTTCAAACGTACATCTATTAAGTACCACTAATTTGAATAAAGCTTGTATTTTAAAAAGGACTATACACTAATGTATTGAATCGCACCGAAGCCGCTAAGAAAAGGTTATTAAAATTATTAAAAAAGACTATACACATCTCAATAATGTCATCAGGTGAGCCTTTAAGAGTGGTTGTATGAAAATTGGCAGACACATTTAACAATCCGCAGAATAGAGAATCATCTTATTTTGATTTTTATGATAATTCCTTGATAATTCAGGGTTTCCCTCCAAATGTTCCAGGCAACAAGGAAGGTTTTAAGCAGTTGATTTATCTGCTATGGAAAGCGTTTCATGATATAAGAATTATGTTTGATGATATCATTATCGAAGGAAATAAGGTTGCATGCAGATACAACCTAACTGGCACACACAAAGGTGAATTTATGGATCTTGAGCCAACCGATAAACAATTCAGTGTCAATGGTATGACAGTATTTTCTTTTCGTGATACAAAAATGCATAGAACGTTGGAATCTGGTAGATATGATTTCATTGAGGGAACAGTTGAGAACCTGGCCCTAAACCCAAATCTTCCTAAATTGAAAAACTGCCTTTGAGAATTGATTTGCCTAAAAAATGTATTGGGTAGCGTTCTTGAATTGACGTGAATAAGCATATTTTCAAGACATCTAACTGACGCCATTTACCTAGATGATTCATTTATGCGATTCTTATTATTACATAACTTTAATGGTCATTAGAACAAAACGCTAAATAGTAGATCAACAGAACCCGTATACATACGAGGACCGAATCCTACCGAACCTGATATAGAATTTACATATTTTCAATATATTTCTTGCAAATATTATCAAGTTATAATATCTGATGATCGTTAGTATAATGAATAATCTTTTCTTTTATTTATCAATTGGGTTACTTGCATTAGATCCAATTTCTTCATTATTCTCTGATCCGTATACACCAAGTTCTTTCAGGATGGTTATTACTACAGGAATTTCTAAATCTAGTTGCATTGCAATAAATTCTTCGCCAATTCCAGACAAATATAGGTTCCTTACAACATCTTTCTTTTCTTCTGGAATTAATTTTGGCTGGGACAGTTATGCTCTCTGATTACACTATTATTCCACATATAAATTTGGCTTAACATGGTTCAGTTGAATTAAGGAAAATAAGAGATCATGATTTCTTCTTTTTTACCGGCTAGCGCTTTTCATTCCGTATGTTGTATTGGGAATTCCTTACACTTGTGACGAAAAATGCTTCCAATCTTCCGCGGCTTTGGAGTAGATTAAAGATTTTCAACCATCCTTAGGACAAAAATTCTTCAATTTGTTTCAATAAACATGGATTAACACTGGAAACAATATGCATACGACCAGACCTATTATACTAGTTTAGAATTCCACACTTTTCCCACCATACGCAAAAATTATGGTTACCATACTTAGTAACCAGATACAAGTTAAAAGCATTTATCCTTTCATTAATATATTATAGTTTATGGCAAAATTTGTTGAAATGGATGAGAGGATAAAATTCAAAGATCAGGCAGAAGAAAAAATAGTCGGTCCAGTAATTCTGATAAACAAGTTTAATGTACACCCAAATAAGGTAGAGCAGTTTCTGAAGGATTGGACACAGGATGCCACTGCGTTTAAACGACAACAAGGATTTGTTTCTGCACAGTTGCATAAGGGGGTAGGAAAAAGTAGTGTATTCATTAATTACGCAGTTTGGGAGTCGATGGAGTGTTATAAGGAAGCAGTTAATAAAATTCTTTTTAGTTCCGAACCACAATCACGACTTTTAAAATATGATGATAACAGTTTAATTATTTCCCCACATTTATTCAAGAGGGTTGCCGTACAAGGAATATGTGCTGCCGATTAGAAAGTAATTTTACTGCATGTGAAACATACAATAGTGACAGAACAATAGGATAACAACATGTAAGATGAAAGAGGGTAATAGACAATGATCGAAAAATCATAATTAATGGTAAATTGCACTGCCATAATTAAAAAATACTAAATACAAGTTCGGATATAGTAAATCGCTCTTGAATTGGGTGGAAAAAAGAAAAATAATCGAAATCGAAATTCGAATTCATCATCACTCAATAAATTACGTTCACTATCAATTACTAATATTCTAAAGTCATTGGGTCCCGGTGTAATAACCGGAGCTTCAGATGATGATCCATCAGGTATAGCTACCTACTCCCAAGCTGGTGCAAAGTTTGGTCTTGGGATGTTATGGATGACCCTATTTCTATTACCAATGATGATTGTTATTCAAGAAATGTGTGCTAGAATCGGTCTTCTAAGCGGAAATGGTTTAGCTGCCCTGATAAAGAAAAAATATTCTGCTAAAATTGTATATCCAATGTCAAGCCTTCTTTTAATTGCGAACACAATAAATATCGGAGCTGACTTAGGAGCCATGTCTGCGTCGATTAAGATCATTTTCCCCCAAATTCCCTTTGTGGTAACATCATTGTTATTTTCAGCTATTATAATAGCTTCAGAGATTTTCATTCCTTATGACAAGTATGTCAAAGTATTAAAGTACCTGGTACTTTCACTTTTCGCATATGTCATAACTGCGATAATTGTAGGAGGGAATCTAAGCCAGATTTTTTTTGCGACTATAGTTCCTAAGATAAGTTTTAGTTCTGATTATGCAGTGATGTTTGTAGCTGTTATCGGTACAACCATCTCACCTTATCTTCTTTTCTGGCAAACATCCGAGGAAGCTGAAGAAGATGTAACAAAACACAAGATAAAAGAGATAGGAAAAGGCAAACCCAAGGTCTCTCCAAGAGAAATAATGTTAATGAAAGAGGACATAGGTATAGGTATGTTTTTGTCGCAGCTCATCATGGGGGGTATAATAATAACTAGCACTGGTAGTCTCCATGTTGCCGGAATAACTGACATTCAAACAGCAGATCAAGCAGCTAGCTCTCTAGAACCGTTAGTTAAGAGCTTCCCTAATTCAGGTCAAATATCTAAATTGATCTTTGCATTTGGTATCATTGGAACAGCATTACTTGCCATACCTGTTCTGGCTGCATCTTCTGCGTTTGCATTGTCAGATACTTTTGGTTGGAAAGAAGGGTTAGAAAAAAAATTTACTCAAGCCAAATCCTTTTACTTAATAATAGTAGTTTCCACCTTATTGGGAACTTGGATTTCGTTTTCTAATATTAGTCCTATTAAAGCATTGATATTGACAGCAGTAATCAATGCAGTCGTAACTATTCCTATTCTTTTTCTAATCATGAAGCTTGCAAATGATAAAAAAATACTACATAATAAAACCAATAGTCATTTTTCAAATATAATTGGTTGGATTACATTTGCAATCATGACAATTTCTGTAATTGTAATGTTTCTGACGTTTAGTAATCTATAGACTCAGGGACTTACTATGTCGCATTATATTTGTTAATAAGCTTTGGAGGAATGATTTACCGAAGTTATTATAGGCCTTTATTATATGAAAGGTATATTATTCTACCAACAAACTAGAATTTTAAACCAAAAATTCTACTAGGAAAACTATTCCTTAGTTGTATCTAATTCTTCATGAAATTGTTTTAATGTTTACTTTAGGATTTAAGAATCACTCTCACAAAAAAGGTCATTTCACAACTAGTACAGGACAATGCGCATATGTTACTACGCCACTGGCGACGCTGCCCAAGAGCATTTTTTTAATTCCAGAAATGCCCCTGCTGCCAATGACAATCATCTCCATCTTATTTTTCTCAGCATATTCTACAATCTCTTTTACGATAGATGAGATACCAATAATAACATCGGTCTTAACACTGACATTTTTTTCCATTGCCTTTTGTTTCACCTTGCCTACATGCTTCCCACCTCTTTGCATCGTTATCATCATAATATCTTTGAGAGCCCCGGGCAGTCTCGGCGTTATGGTATCTTCCAGATAATTATATCTGATGTCAGGAGAGACAACGTATATTGCAGTCAATTCTGCGTCAAGTCTTTTGGCCATGTCAATTGCGTGAGCGCTAGCGTCAATGGAGGGTTTGGAACCATCTACTGCAACAAGTATCCTTCTAATAGGCAATAATGTCCGTTATGATTATTATTATATAGGTATTTAGTAAAGGAAGCCTTCTTGATATTGGAATGGAGTAGCAATCTGAATAAGTAGTGAGTTCAGAAACTAACATATACAAGATTGCTTATTTAATAAGACCTTAAATTACTACCTGATAACTCAAACACCTGAGATTTTCATTTCACAAGAATTTTCAATACGCATAAGATTCTAACTATAGAATAGTTAGTGTTGACTCTTTCAGTGAACAGTAAATTACAATCTCTTCATGGTGTGTATTGTGTTTACTGCGTATCCAAGGAACTTCCGAACCTGTCGACTTTTCTTTTCCTACAAGACTCATTTTTACTCTGTCCTTATTGATTCCGAAAATCCGGAAGTCTCTAATTGTATACTATATTCTTGTTACAAGTCTCCCCTTGATACGAGATAATTATTTATTATAGATTTGACAATCTTATGTATTACTCACTCGACCGATGGAAGTATGGGTTGTTCCTTGCTCCACGATACGCATTCCAATATATAAAAATTTCTAGATCAAATCAAATAAAGTAATCCAATTTGCATCCTTTTAAAAGCAGCGGGTATATTAAATCCTATCCATCCCAGTTTCATTATATGAATATAAAGTGAACTTTGCAAAAAGAAATTAAAGTGCTTTGCTCTATCAATTCAGGAAACAAAATGTCTCAAGACCTGAAAATAAGTAAAATATTAGTTGCCGTGGATGGTTCAGATAATTCAATGAGAGCGGTAGATTATGCAATTAAATTAGGTCTAAGATTTGATGCAGATCTTATTGCATTACATGTTGCGCCAGGCGGTAAGTATGATTCAGAAGAGTATCTTAAGTATACGAAACGTGAATATTCCTATGTAGATAAGATTGGACAGAAATCCGTTACTGCGGCGGTTAAACTTGAAATAGATGTGATAACAGCCAAATCCTCAGTTGTGAATGAAATAATAGAATACGCAGACAAAAAAAATATAGATCTCATCGTCATTGGCATAAGAAGCGTTTCAGAATTCCGGTTCATGCTTGGCAGCACAGCTTCAGGAGTTGTAATCAATGCTTCTTGTCCTGTTCTAGTAGTAAAGTAAATAATAAGTATGCAGATGATCACAGATAATTATATACTTACAAATTATTGATCTATAAAGAATACAAAATTAGAACCGTAATAAATACAGCTTTAAAATGTTTATTATCAAGAAATATAAAATTTCATCGAAATCATTGATATACATATTCCTATATAAGGGATCGTCTTTACAGAATGCTTTCATGCAGATTGTAAGGACATAACTCGATCAACCACGCTTAAATTACAACAGTTTTGAAGGTTTCCTTTTAGACCGCATTTTTCTAAGATAAATATTTCCCCGAGCTGTTGTCAGGAATAAATTTATGGAAACATGTTGTCTCAATAAGTCTTTGTTTACAAGCTCAGCTGTAAGTCTTCTAACTCTAGGTCGAGACAAAGAGAATCTCTCCATTATATCTTTCTTAGTAACTCCCTCCTTTGCAAATTCTAAAACTTTTTCAACTAGTTTATCATCATGTTCATCCGAATTCGACGTTAATCCCATAATCAAGTATTACAGTTATATTATAGAAATGTATTGTATATTTCTTTTCAAGTTTCTTATTCATTCCTTCTTCAATATAATCATCAGTGTATGTTATTGGATACAGCATAAGTGAAGCGCATGAAAGATAAGGTATCTCATGGGTTAGATCGATTGAAAAATGAACACTTACACCTCGCTCTAGGAGGATAATCCGTTGAGACGAGTTAAATTCTCAATTTATGAGGAATACAAAATTAGCAAAATTAGTAGAATTTCCTTACAGGCTAAAGTTATATTTTCTTTTCGTTGACGCTAAAAACTCATTTTCAGCAAAAGACTCAGTTTTCTTATTTCAATCTTTCTCTGTTCGAATCTACTATACTTGAGAAACTAATCCCATAGAAGGACTAGCATTTGATTTTGATTTAATATCGACTACAATAGATTAACTTTGCATTACTACTTATTACTCCATCTCTTGAATAGTACATGTGACAGTAAATATAGCAATCAATGGATTTGGTAGGATTGGTAGATGTTTCTTAAGAGTCGCTATGGCCGATAAGGAGTTCAGTAGGTATGCGACTGTCGTTGCCATAAATGATCTAACAGATCCAAAAACAATGGCTCATTTATTCAAATATGACTCAACCTTCGGCAAATATGAAGGTAATGTGGAACCTACCGAAAACGGAATAGTAATAGATGGACACAACTTGAAAGTATGCTCGGAAAAAGATCCTTTAAAGCTTCCATGGAAAGTTTTGAAGATAGACATCGTCATCGAATGTACAGGAAAATTTAATGATGGCAAAGAGGCTATTAAACATTTGACCGCTGGTGCTAAAAAGGTAATAATTTCTGCTCCCGCAACTAATCCTGATGCAACGGTATTAATTGGAATTAATAATAGTATTTATGATAATAGAAAACACAACGTGATCTCCATGGCTTCCTGCACTACCAATTGTCTTGCCCCAGTACTTAAAACAATTAATGATAAATTTGGAATTCAAAGCGGATATATGACGACCTGTCATGCATACACTAACGATCAAAGAATTCTGGATTTTCCACATAAAGATCTGAGAAGAGCACGTGCCGCAATGATGTCTATTATTCCAACAAGTACTGGAGCTGCAAAAGCCATAGGTTCAGTCATACCCGACTTGAAAGGCAAAATGGATGGAATGGCGTTGCGAGTTCCAGTAAGTAATGGTTCTATAGTTGATGTGGTCTTGACATTAAAAAAGGATGTTACGAAAGAAGAAGTAAATCAGGTTCTTAAAAACTCATCAAATACTGAATTGAAGGGCATTATGGCATACACCGAAGAACCTCTAGTATCTTCTGACATTATTGGAGAATCACATTCCTCAATAGTAGATGGCTTAAGCACAATGGTAATAGGTAACAAAGGCAATCATGTTAAGGTAATGTCATGGTATGACAATGAGTGGAGTTTTGCATGCAGATTGATTGATTTGGTAAAATTTGTCATTAGAAAAATGTGAATGAGCAATTATCATTATTTTAT
>Ga0209157_1002607_pt1 | contig 14224 bp, 17 predicted proteins | sample GraSoiAngelo_135_FD_185892 | JGI IMG/M metagenome (GOLD analysis project Ga0209157, IMG submission 185892) | Grasslands soil microbial communities from the Angelo Coastal Reserve, California, USA - 14_0929_05_40cm (SPAdes) (version 2) | ecosystem: Environmental > Terrestrial > Soil > Grasslands ... | reverse complement strand
GAACTCGACACGAGCGGCCCGATACCAATACTGGGGGCTCAAGCGACGGTCGAACGAAGCGGCGCGAACCGAGTACGTGGCCGAGGTGGCGGTACAAATCGAGGCGCTCGGGCTGCGCGTACCCGACGCGACGTCGGGCCGTCATTTTCGCTGAGGCCCGCCATGACACCGAACGTGCTCGAGAAGGCCCTCCGTGACGTGGTGATCGCCAACCGCATCCTCGCGCACGAGGGCGTGGTCGACGCCTACGGCCACGTCAGCGTGCGCCATCCACTCGACCCGACGCGCTACCTGCTGTCGCGCTCGCGCGCCCCCGAGCTCGTCGAGCGCGGCGACATCGTCGAGTTCGACCTCGAGGGCAAGTCGGTGGGCGGCGACACGCGCGCGCCGTATCTCGAGCGGTTCATCCACGGCGCGATCTACGAGGCGCGGCCCGACGTTCAGGCGGTCGTGCACGCTCACGCCGAGGCGGTGCTGCCGTTCACCATCTCGGCGACGCCGCTCCGGCCCGTCGTGCACATGGCGAGCTTCATCGGAGCGCGCATCCCCGTGTGGGACATCCGGGACAATTTCGGCGACACCAATCTCCTGGTGGTGAACATGGCACAGGGACGCGACCTGGCGCGCGGTCTCGGCGGCGAGCGTGTCGCCTTGATGCGGGGGCACGGGTTCGTCGCGGCCGGGCGCTCGCTCCCCGAGGCCATCCGGATCGGTGTCTACATGCCGGTCAACGCTCGGGTGCTCCTGGACGCCTTGCGCCTCGGCGAGGTCACGGCGCTGTCGCGCGGAGAGATCGAGGCGCACGCGTCCATGAAGCCCGACGACCCGGCCATGTGGCGGGCGTGGGAGTACTGGGCCGTGCGGGCGGGCTGCGGCGACCTGCTCAGCGCCCGGACCTGACCTGGCCGACCGGCGCGAGCTCGTAGAGCCGTCGGGTGTTCAGGTAGAGGATCTTGCGCTTCGACTCCACGCTCAGGTCTTCGCGGGTGGCGAGCTCGTGGATGTTCTCGGGAAAGTCGTGGTCCCAGTGGGGCACGTCGCTCGCATAGAAGATGATGTCGTTGCCCAGTCGGCGCACGACCTCGGGCACGGACTTCTCGTCCCCCTCGGCGGCGAAGAAGAGCTGTCCGGATCGCAGATAGTCGCTGGGCTTCTTGCGACAGAGCGGTGCCTCGACCGCGCGCTTGGCCCACTCCTCGTCCATGCGGTCCATCCAGAACGGGAGCCAGGAGCACCCCGCCTCCATGAAGCCGATCCGGAGACTCGGATACTTCTCCGGCACGCCTTCGAAGATCATGCCGGTGAGCTGGATCATCTGGGCCACGGGATGAGACAGCGTGTGCACCTCGATGAACTTGTCGAAGCCGTCGGCGCCGAAGAAGTGCGGGCCGCGGACGGTGGCGTGACAGGCCACCATCGATCCGAGCCGCTCCGCTTCCGCGTAGATAGGATGAAAGTCCGGGTGTCCGAGCGGCAGCCGGAGCCCGACCGCCGGTGCGAACGCGCCCGACATGCCGAGCTCGGTGACCGCGCGGCGCAGCTCCTTCACCGCCTCGGGCACGTCCTGGAACGGGAGCAGCGCCACCCCCTTCAGCCGTGGGCTCACGGTCAGGAACTCCTGGTGGAGGAAGTTGTTGTAGGCGCGACAGAGCGCCACCGCGAAGTCGAGCTCGCGCACCCACCCGATGGCGAGCCCGCCCGTCGGATAGAGGACGGTCGACTCCACGCCCCCCTCGTCCATGATCTTGAGCCAGGATTTCGCGTCGTTCACACTGCTCCCCAGCTTCCCGCCGAGGGAGCGGTCCCAGCCGTCCTCCGGATAATGGGAGCGGCGCGCGGCCCAACGACCGCGTTCACCCTGCGGTCCGTCGAAATACGGGCGGAGCTGCTCGGTCGTCTCGGTGATGTGGCCGTCGGCATCGTTCACACTGAACTCGACCATCGCGGCCTCCCCTCGGGGTGTGGTATCAAGCGGTCAGCCCTTCGGTGCCCCAGGGCCGGACCACCCGGATTCTGGCCGACGTGACGGGCAATGGCAAGCTGCGCTGACCCAGGAGGAACGGTGTGATGACTGCCGCGGCGGTGTTCATTTTCGCCCCTGTCGACGAAGCGCGAGACAGCCACCAGAGACTCGAGGCGGAGGGATGTGAGCTGCGCCTGGGGAAAGCCTCCTGGGACACGCCGCAGGGCAACAGCGAGCCCGAGCTGATCCGCATGGCGCAGGGGACTCACGCGCTCATGGGCACGTCCATCCGGAACGTGCCCATCAGCCGGAAGATCATGGAGAGCTCGCCCGAGCTCCGGATCGTCGCCAAATACACGATCGGTGTCGACGACGTGGACGTCGAGGCGGCGACGGACATGGGGATCCTGGTTTGCCACGGACCGACCGAATCGAACTGGGGCGGCGTGGCCGAAGGCACGATCACCGCCATGCTCACCATGCTGAAGAGAGTCCGGGAGCGCGACCGGCATCTCAAGGACGGCGGAACCTGGCGGGATCAGCAGCTCCAGGGAACCTACTTCGGCTCCCGCGCCGACGGTTACGCGGGCATCACCATCGGGTTGATCGGTCTCGGCAGGATCGGCAGCCGCATCGCCACCCTGATGCGTCCGTGGAAGATGAGGATCCTGGCCACCGACCCGTACGTGCCCGAGAGCAAGTTCTCCGAGCACGGCGTGGCCCGCGTGGATCTGCCGACGTTGCTCCGCGAGTCGGACGTGGTGAGCCTGCACGTCGTGCTGACGCGGGAGACCCGGCACATGATCGGGGTCGAGCAGCTCGCGCTGATGAAGCGCAAGGCGATCCTGATCAACACCTCGCGCGGCCCCTGCGTGCAGGAGCCGGCGCTCATCGAGGCCCTGCTCAAGGGACAGATCGGCGGCGCCGCGCTCGACGTGTTCGAGGAGGAGCCGCTGGCGCTCGACAGCCAGCTGCGCAATCTCGGCGACAAGGTGTTGCTCTCGCCCCACATGGTCTCGTCCAACGTGGGAAGCGGACTCGGCCCGGGCATCCAGTGGGCGACCGAGTCGGTGCTTCGCGCCCTGCGTGGTGAAGTGCCCGACAACGTCTACAACAAAGAGGTAATCCCGCGCTGGGAGCGTCGCTTCGGCGGCAAGAGCGTGTGGTAGAGATGCGAGGAGGAAAGATATGCCGCACATTCCTTATGTCGACCCGTCGGCGGTCACCGACCCGGAGATCCTGGGCTATCTGGAGCGCGCGCGTCGCGAAGGGACGCCCCGGCCGGAGAGCCAGGCGATCCGCGCCAACAACCCGAGTGTGATCCGCGCGTTCTCGCAGGCCTGGGAGCTGACGTTCCGGCAAGGCGTCTGCGATCATGCCATCAAAGAGCTCTGCCGCGTCTACGTCTCCAAGTCCATCGAGTGCGAGTACTGAGGGGTGCAGCGCTCCGTCCAGGCCGGACGGAAAGGGCTGACGGAAGAGAAATACGACGATCTCCTGCTCTTCGCTGATTCGCCGAAATTCACCGAGCGTGAGAAGGTGGCCCTCACCTACGCGAGCTCGATCATCTGGAACGCGGAGATCGCGGACGAGGCGCTGTGGACGAAGCTGCACCAGCACTTCTCGAACGCCGAGCTGGTCGAGCTCGGCTTCTTCATCGCGCTCACGCTGGGGCAGCAACGGTGGATCAAGACGTTGGGCATCGGACACCGCGAGGTGCTGGCCGACACGAGCACAGGGCTCGCGCCGGCGTCCGCCGCCAGAGCCGGAGGCCGCTCAACGATCGCGTGAAAGGACCGCCTGGCGCTTCAGGAGGCGGCCAGTACCTTCTTGACGTTGTCCAGGGTCTTCACACAGGCGACGGCCGCCTCTGCGCCCTTGACCCTGAAATGGTCATGGAAAAACTTCCGGTGCGCGTCGTCGTGTTCATGGAAACTCTGCGGGGTGAGAACGAGCGATATGATGGGCACTTCGGTCTCGAGCTGCACTCTCATGAGGGCGTCGAGGACGGTCTGGGCCACGAACTCATGCCGATAGATACCACCGTTGACGACGAACCCAGCCGCGACGATGGTTGAATACGTTCCCGTCTTGGCCAGGAGTTTTGCTTGCAGTGGAATCTCCAGACTTCCGGGCACTTCGTACAGGTCGATTTGTGCGGCGGACACGCCATGTCTCTCGATTTCGGCGACGAATGAGTCGCGGCCCTCATCGACGACTTCCCGGTGCCAGCACGCCTGAACAAACGCGATTCGCTTCGAGGTCGTGGAGCTGTCCATGGGTGTTTAGCCCTCCCTGCCCGTCAATTCACCTGCACCTTGAAAAATCCGGGACTCCCGGAACCGATCGACGGTGCCGCGCGTGTTGTCGGTCAGCGCGAACACTTCGTAGAACTCGATGTGCGGATGCATGCCGTAGCGCTCGACGATCCCGGCGAGCCACGGCCCGCTGTAGAACGCCTTCGCGTCATCGAGGGTTGCCCACTGATAGACGCCGCCCGCCCAGCCGCTCTCGCTCCAGATGAAGTGTTTGCTGATCAAGCCCCTCACCTGCTGGAATTCGGGTGCGATCTTGTGAAAGTGCTCTCGGCAGGCTGCGTAGTCGATATGCGGCGGCAGCTTGTAGCGGACGGTCGCGGTGATCATGGAGCCCTCCTCTAGGCGGAGTCCTGGCCGTCGGCGTTCTCCATCAGGAGCTGACGCCAGTATCGCTCGGGCGCCTCGAGTATTCCACGCGTGATCTGGTAGTGAGATGTGTCTTCGAGACTGACAGACCGAAGTGGAGTCTCGTCGAAGCTGACGATGTCGGCCTGCGGGAAGGTCAGCAGGACGGGCTCGTCCATGACGACCACGCCCGACTCCATGCGGTTCAGCATGACCGCCAGGAATGCTTCGCCATGCGAGCGCGTGTGAAGCGAGCGTCCCCCGTAACGAGAGTACGGGTCGCCCCAGAAGTCCGGGTCGGCGCGACGTTGGTCCAGCAGCGACGCGAAGTGGGCCTGGAATTCGGCTCGGAAGAAGTACCCGTCCCTGGGACGTCGGGCGAAGGAAAAGCGCAGCGCGCCACCGAGCGCGCTGTGCTCCTCGGGGCCATGGTGGTCGGCAGCTCCGTTGCGGCCACCGCCCGAGACCGGGAATCCGCACGCCTCGGCGATGGCCTCGACCAGCGTGGACTTACCCGAGCCGTTCTCGCCGACCAGGTACGTCACGGCGGTGTTGAAGGACAGGTCGAGGCTCCGGACGAACGGAAGACCGTACGGGAACCCCTCAAACGTCGGCACGCGCTCGGGAACGACGCGGATCCTCTTGAGGAAGGGGGCTCCCATCATCTCGGGGGAAACGTGGGCATGACGCGGCTGGCGAAGAGCTCGAGCGTCCGCAGCGCCTCTTTGTCGCCGATCCCGCCGAAGTTGATCTGCATGGAGGGCTCGAACTCGCCGAAGACATCGAGGTGATACGCGAGCTGCTCGATCACTTCCTCCGGCGTCCCGATCAGCGCCTGACGGTCCTCCAGCATCGACTCGATGGTCGTTTTGGCGATCGACTCGACCATCTTGCCGTAGTTCCCGTACTGGCTGGCTTGGTGGGTTGCCCACGAGCTCACGGCTTCGCTGAAGACCTCGATGTAGCGCTCGACGCGGGGCCGCGCGCCCTCGACCGCCTCCTTGTGGGTCTCGGCCACGTAGCAGTGAAGCGAGCTCTGGACCTGCTCCGTGCCTGGTGGATGCCCGGCCTCGCGCCAGGCCTGGCGGTAGGCGCGGACCATGTCTCGCACCTTCTCGAGGCTCCCGGCGTAGGGCACGATCATCACGTGGTATCCGCGCCGGCCCGCCCAGATGAAAGACTCGACCGACGCGACCGAGGCGACCCAGATGAGGGGGTGAGGTTTCTGAACCGGACGCGGCTTCAGATGGACGTCGCGAAACCGGTGAAACTTGCCGTCGTAGGACACGCGGTCCTCGGTCCAGAGCCGGGTGACGATGTCGATGCCTTCCTCGAAGCGGGCGCGGCTCTCCTCCATGCTCACGCCGAACACCTCGAACTCCTTCGGGATGAACGCGCGGCCAAAGCCCACGTCGAGGCGGCCGTTGCTGATGTTGTCCAGCACCGCCAGCTCCGCGGCGAGCTTGACGGGGTGGTTGAACGCCGGAATGACGGCGCCGGTGATCAGGCGGATTCGCTGGGTGCGGGCCGCGACGGCCGACAGGAACACGACCGGATTCGGCGAGTGGCCGCCGTAGTCGAAGAAATAGTGCTCGACGGTCTTAACCGAGTTGAATCCGAGCTGGTCGGCGCGCTCGGCCAGGCGCAGGCACTGGGCGAAGTACTCCGCCGTCGAATAGTCGCTCGCCCGGAACGACGGGAAGAAGTTGAGGCCGAACTTCATCACGCGCGGTCTGGAGCGCGCTCCTCGCGGTAGATGCCGAACGCCTCGAGGATCGGCGTGTCGGTCGAGCTGAAGAGGAACGCGGGCTCGGTGGCCGACCGGTTCTCGTGCTGCACCCAGGTCCAGTGCGGAACGGCCAGGCAGTCACCGGTCTCCCACTCGAGCTTCTGACCGCCGACGATCGTGCGGCCGCGACCCCGGACGACGTGAACGATGGCGCTCGCGTTCGTCCGGCGCGCGCGAGTCAAACCGCCCGGCCGGAGCATGTGGGCGTAGCAGGCGATGGTCGGAAGCACCGGGCCGCCCGTCACGGGGTTGTTGTACTCGACGATCACGCCGCCATCGCTCGGGTCGAGCTCGGCCAGCTCGGCGAGCGCCGACTCGGCCCGATCCCACGGGTAGACCAGGAGCGGCGAGGGGCCGCCGTGGACGCGCGGACCGACCGGCAGGACGATGCCGGCGCCGAATCGTTTGAGATTTCCGCCCCGAGGACGCGACCGTGGCTGGACCTCGGCGGGGAATGGCTCCCAGAACCACTGGTTGATCCCCACGATGAAGGGCACGTCGAGGACGTCGAGCCAGATGACGGGTTGGTCGGTCTCGTTGGCGTGATCGTGCCAGCACCACTGAGGCGTGAGGATCAGGCTCGCCGGGTCCATGTAGCAGGGCTCGCCGTCGACGGTCGTGGCCGAGCCGCGCCCTTCGATCATGAACCTGAGGGCCCCGGCGGTGTGGCGGTGCGCCGGAGCGATCTCGCCCGGGAGCACGCCCTGGATCGCCGCGATCAGAGTCTCGGTCGTGGCGGCGCGCTTGAGGCCGGGATTGGCCATGATCAGGTTGCGACGCTCGGCCTTGACCGGGTCCACGACGTCGTACGCCTTCACCATCATCGGACGGAGGACCTCGCTCCAGCTCCAGCGGTAGGCCTGCTCGGCCGGGACCGGCGCGTTGGCCATACCGCCCTGGAATTCCCAGCCCGGCATCAGCGCGTGGCGGTGCGCGGCCTCGCTGAACGCGACCAGCTTCGGATCGCTGCCCACCTGAGCGACGGGACGGCTCGCACCGGTATTCATGACGCCCTCCCTGCGACGACGGGTTCGTTCTTTTCGGCGAAATGCGGCATGACTTCCTTGGCAAAGCGTTCCATCGCCGCGAGCGTGTCGCGATGGCTCAGCTCGCCGAAGTTGAAGTACAGGATGACCTCGGAGAGGCCGCCTTCCTCGCATCGCTTCAGCACCTCGATGCAGTGCTCGACGTCGCCGGTGACGATGCTCCGGTCGCCCAGCTGGCTTGGCTTCATAGCTTTGAGCCGCTCGACGATGTCCACGAAGTACGCGATGTGGGGCGGGGCCGTGCTCCGGTCGCTCGGAAGCACGGGCAGGATGCTGTGAAGGTAGTGCAGCAGACGCTCGCGCGCGCGATCGGCCTCGGATGGACTGTGAGCGACGGACACGAAGTAGCTGCACATGACCTTGGGGTCCGGATGGCCGGCCTCCAGGGCCATCCGCTTGCTCTCGCGCGCCGCCTCCTGGACCGAGCCGAACAGCATGGCAGCGGCGAACGGGGCGAAGATGGTGTGGACGCGCAGCCGAGCGGCCAGCTCGATCGACGGCTTCGAGAAGCACGCTACGTACACATCGGGATGCGGCCGCTGCACCGGCCGCGGGACGATCGTGAGGGGCTCGGGCGTCGAGTAGTATCGGCCATGGAACTCGAAGGGCGACTGCCGCCACGCCGCCATCATGTATTCCATCTGCTCGTCGAACACGGCGCGGCTGTTCTCGAACGACGCGCCGAACGGCGTGTACTCACCCTGGTCGTAGCCGCGCCCCGCCGAGAACACGGCGCGCCCGTCGCTCAAGAGGTCCAGCAGGTTGAACTCCTCCACCATCCGCAGGGGGTGGTTGATGGGAAGCACGACCGTGGCGGGCCCGAGCTTGAGCGTCCTGGTGCGGTTGGCGATGTGGGTCAGCATCATGGTGGGCGAGGGCAGCACGCCGAAGCGACCGAAGTGGTGTTCCGGGACCCAGGCGCTGTGGTAGCCCATCGCTTCGGCCTCGACGCATTCCTCAACGACTTCCAGGAGAAACCGGTTGGGGTCGCGCCGGCCCGGCCCGTAGGCCGGCGGATTGTCGGTGAGCGTAAAATATCCGAACTTCATTTCTCCACCTCCTAGCCGAGAGGTCCCTGGAACACCTGATCGACGTAGGTGTCGGAGAGCGGCTCCAGGGCCTCCGGCCACACTGACTGCACGACGCGCCGCTGACCGGCGGGCCGAACCTTCCCATCCCATCCGACCTGCTCCATGTAGTAGTAGAGCTGGATGCAGTGGCCGTCAGGGTCCAGCGCGAACGCCGCGTAATCGATGCCGGGATGGAGCTCCGGCGGTATCGAGTCGACGAACGTCACCCCGTGGGATTTCAAGAAGGCCACGGCCTCGCGCAGCTGGGTGTAGCTCCCGACCTCGACGCCGAACGACATGCAGCTCGTGTGCTCGGAGAGGCCGAGCGTGCGCCGGAGCTCTTTGGGGAAGAGCCCGACGCTGTGATGCTCCGCGCCGGCGCGCAGGAACACGCAGCGCGAGCCGCGATAGGTGGCTTCCTCGCTCTTCACGAAGCCGAGGTGACCGCAATAGAACGCCTCGGCACGCGCCACGTCGGCCACGAAGAGGCTCACCGGACCGATCTTGGTGATCTTGAACGGCCGCGGCAGCAGCACGCCTTCCACCTCGTAGGTCTCGGGTAGGGCCTCGCGAGTACGGTTGCCGGAGAGGACGTCGATGCCCTTGTCGAGCGCCTCGGCCACCTCGGCGATCTCGGAAACCTGCGGCAGCGACGGCTTCTCGCGGAAGCCGCGGTAGTACATCTCGGTGGGCTTGCTCAGCTGGTTCCAGCCGATCTGCTCGATGCCGTAGTAGAGCTCGATGGTGTGGCCGTCGGGATCGTACACGTACACGTGCCAGTTGCTGCCGGGCATGTCGCGTCCCACGCGCTGGATGGGGATCCCGTGGCTCTGAAAGTAGGTGTGGGCGTCCATGATCTCCTTGAGACTGCCGCACTGCCAGGTGATCTGGTTGACGGTCACCTCCGGCGCGAACTTCCGATCCGGCCGGTGGTCCAGCACCCGCTTGTTGAAGAGCACGAACGCGTGATGGTCCGTTCCGTAGCGCATGAAGTAGCCGCGCGTATCGCCGAGGTCGGCGCCCTTGGGCGCCCACGGCATCTTGCCGAAGTCCAGGATGTCCGAGTGCTTGAAGCCGAGCAGCCCCCCGTAGAAGTCCCGCGACTCGCCCATCTTGACCGCGTTGAAGCCGAAATGGCCCAGCCGCCGGATCTTGAAGGGCCGCGGTAGGAGCACACCACCGACGTTGTAGCGATCACCGTTCGACGCCATCGTTCGCTCCCTCCTCCAGTATGAGTGCCCGCCCATCCTACGACGCCAGGGCCCTGAACAGGGCCAGGCGCTTCATCCGCGGAGACTTCAACAGTCCCTCCGGGATCACCAGGGCCACCGCGAGCAAGGTGATCCCGAAGAAGAGCATAGACGGAACCGGCAGCCGCAGGTAGTGGAAGAAAACGGTCTCGATGATCCGGATGATCGGTGCCGCCCATGAGGGCCATCAGGGGTGGCAGGAGGCTTCGTTCCACCCCCAGGGCTATATTCGGATCGATGAACCCGGAGTTCAGGGCGAAGAGCACGCCGGCCGCCGCGCTGGGAAGGCTGCTGATCACGATGGCGATGCCGAAACTCCGGCTAATCGTCCTCGCTTCGAGCAGTGGGTCCACCGGCGGTACGCTGGGTTTTCGCCGGCTCAGGTCGCGCGCTTTTCGATCCCGATGGCCCGGTCCATCGAAAGAGAGCCGGGCCCCGTCAACACGATCACCAGGGCGATCACGCCGAAGGTGAGCGGAAGCTCGATGCCGTTTTTCACGGCGAAGAAGCCGTTGACCAGGTTCACTTTGACCACCGCGACGGCCATGTCGATGACCAGGCCCGCCGCCCAGAAGCGCGTCAGGAAGCCGAAGAAGAGGCAGACGCCGCCGACGAACTCGGTAATCGAGACGACCCATGCCCAGAGATGGCTCGGCTCGATTCCGAGCCTTCCCAACATGCCGGCGACGTCCGAAACGCCGCCGCCGCCGAACGCACCCAGGAGCTTTTGAGATCCGTGCATCATGAAGGCGAAGCCCAAGAAGAGTCGCAGGATCAGGACGGCCAACCGCTCCAACCCCTGGAGCCGCTGTGGCACGGGTGCCTTCCTTTCTCTCGGGCCGGTCGGGCCCCGAGCTCTCAGTGCTTGATGTCGCTCACCGTGACCCGCACGGCCCCGAGGATGCCTGCGTCGGGGCCCTCGCCGCAACGTCAAACTGGAGGATGATGAATCCTCGGCTGCACCCTCGCGTCTATCGCACTTTCTCGTCGGTGGTCAGGAAGTTGCGGACGATTTTCAGGAAGTCGTCGAGGCGGTCGTGATGGAGCCAGTGGCCGGCGCCTTCGACGCCGATCACCTGGGCGTGGCGGAAATGCCGGGCTCGGCCGTCTTCGGCCGGATTGCCCGCCCGGCTCTCCTTGCCGTACATCAGGAGCGTGGGGCAATCGATCCGCGACCAGAGAAGCTGGATGTCGCGGCCGCGCATGTCGTAGGGCGGCCACGCGCGCACGTAGTTGTCGAACTTCCAGCTGTACGTCCCGTCCTCGTTCTGATTGGCGCCGTGCACGGTGAGGTGCCGGGCCTGCTCGGCCGTGAGGAGCGGGTTCTCCTCCTGCATGCGCCGGAAGGCGTCCACGATCGAGGCGTAGCGACGGGGCAGTCGTCCGGCGAGATTGCGGCGCTCGGCGATCCACTCCTCCATGCGCTCGACGATCGTCTTCGAGGCAGCCTGCGCGAGCCATGCGGGTGGCGGACCGAGCCCCTCGATGGCCACCAGCCGGGCCACGGTCTTCGGATAAATGCCGGCGTAGCGCAGGGCGATCTGGCCGCCGAGCGAGTGGGCGATGATCGTCACGGGAGCCAGGCGCTGCTGATGGATGAGCTGGACCAGGTCGTAGATGTAGCCCGCCAGGGTGTAACTGCCGTCGGTCGACCACTGGCTGTCGCCGTGCCCCCGGAGATCGGGCGCGATGATGTGCCAGTCGTCCCGCAACGCCGCGGCGGCCCAGTCCCAGTTCCGGCAGTGGTCGCGCCCGCCGTGCAGGAAGACCAGGGGCGCCTTCGTCGGATTGCCCCAGTCGACGTAGTGAAGGCGTAGACGCTGCGAGAAGAACGTGTGGGACGTCGGTCCCGGCATGCGGCCGGTCATGGGTCGGCTTCTATGCTAGCATCCCCTTCGGTTCCGACAGCGACGAGGCGAGCCTATGGAGAACGGGAGGGCGCGATGGGCACATTCCGGCTGTACGCGGGCACCGACCAACAGGCGCACATCGAGATGATCGAGCTCAAGGCCAAGCCCGACTGGCTGAAGGGGCTTCCGGCGAATCAGATCACCTTCCGCGAGTGGCCCGTGGGCCAGTTCATCGACTGGCACCCCGCGCCGCGCCGCCAGTTCGTCATCATTCTCTCCGGGCAGCTCGAGATCGGTCTGGGCGACGGGTCCAAGCACGTGTTCGGCCCGGGCGACGCGCGACTCGTCGAGGACACGACCGGCAAGGGCCACACGACGCGCGTTCTCGGCAACCAGATCTGCGTGACGGCGACCGTTCCACTGGCGTAATCGCCTCTTCCAAACGGCAAAAGGAGCCGGACATGGCGACCAAGATCGTCTTCATTCCCAAACAACCCGACGCGATCCTCGACATCGCGAAATTGCTCACGCCTCCCGGCTTCGAGCTCGTGGTGGTCGACCAGGACACCCCGGCGTTTTACGACGCGGTCAAGGACGCGGAGTATGTCATGGGGCTCGGGCGTCCGATCGGCGGCGAGTTCTTCCGGTCGGCGCCCAAGCTGAAGCTGGTCCAGCTCCTCAGCGCCGGCTACGACCGCGTGGACATCGAGTCCGCCCGGAAGGCCAAGGTCGCGGTGGCCAACAACGGCGGCGCCAACGCGATCGCCGTCTCCGAGCACGCGATCATGCTGATGCTCGCGGTCCTGAAGCGGCTGGTCGTGTTCCACAACGATGTGGTCTCCGGCAAGTGGCGCGTAGGCAACCATGTCGACTCGCGGGTGTTCGAGCTCCACGGCAAGACGCTCGGCATCGTCGGTCTCGGCAACATCGGCAAGAAGGTCGCCCGGCTCGCGCACGCGTTCGACATGAACATCCAGTACTACGACATCGCGCGGCTCACCGAGGACCAGGAAGACGCCCTCGGCGTGCGCTTCGTCCTGTTCACCGAGCTCCTCCGCACCTCGGACATCGTGACCCTGCACGTGCCGCTGGACGACAGCACGCGCAATCTCATCGGCGCGCGCGAGCTCGCGATGATGAAGACGAGCGCCATCCTCGTCAACACCTGTCGCGGCCCGGTCGTGGACGAGACCGCGCTTCACAAGGCGCTGACGGAGGGGCAGATCCTGGCGGCCGGGCTCGACGTGCTGGTCGAGGAGCCGGCGAAGCCGAATCACCCGCTCTACGCGCTGAAGAACGTCACCCTCACGCCGCACTCGGCCGGGCCGACCTGGGAGAACTGGACCGCCCGGTTCCGCAACGGCTTCGACAACATCCAGCGCGTCGCCTCGGGCCGCCCGCCCAAGTGGGTGATCCCGGAGCTCCTGACTCCGCCCGGGACATAGCGATGGCCGACGCCGGCCAGCCGCTCACGGATCGAGTTGCGATCGTCACCGGGGCTGCGCGCGGCATCGGCCGCGCGACGGCCCTGGCGCTGGCGCGTGCCGGGGCGCACGTGGTCGCCGTCGACGTCGACCAGGGGGCCGTCAAAGCGACGGCCGACGCCGTTAGCGCGCTCGGGCGGAAAGGACTGGCCCTCGGTGCTGACGTCGGAGATCTCAAGAGCATCGACGGGATGGCCCGTCAGGCCTCGGACACGTTCGGCCGGGTCGATATCCTCGTGAACAACGCCGGCGTCACCCGCCGCGCCTACATCATGGATCTCACCGAAGAGGACTGGGATCGCATCATGCGGGTCAACGGCAAAGGAGTGTTCTTCTGCCTGCAGCGCGTCGCGCGCGAGATGATTCCGCGACGCACCGGTGTCATCGTGAACATCGCCTCCATCGCGGGCAAGGGATTCGCCGGCGCCTCGAACGTGATCTATGCCGGCAGCAAGGGCGCCGTCATCAGCATGACGCGCATGGCGGCCCTCCAGCTCGCCCCGCACAACATCAACGTGAACGCCATCTGCCCGGGCACCACGCTCACCGCGCTCTCCGACGCCAATTTGCGGACGCGCGCGGCGGCCGAAGGGGCGACGGTCGAGGAGATGGAACGCCGGCGCAACGCCGCCATCCCGCTCGGGCGCCCGAACGAGCCCGAAGACATCGCGGCGCTGGTGGTCTTCCTGGCCTCGCCCGGTGCGCGCAATATCACCGGCCAGTCCTTCAACGTCGACGGCGGCATCATCTTCGACTGAGCATGGCTGAGGCTGGGCATTCCGGACAACGTGGACACCGCCGCGCGCTGCTGCCCCTGGGCTACCCTTCGTCAGAAAACCGCTACGGCCCCACCAATCGCCGGGCCGTAGAGGACGTGACCTTCGGCGAGACGTGGGGCCGCAGCTGGGAGGCCGGAACGTAAGCCCGGGTCTCAGCTCCTGGCGGCAGCCGCCGCCGGCGCCGTCTCGAGGTTGATGGGCTTGTTGATGAAGCCCATCCCTTGGGTGTGCCAGTCGTACTCCTTCGCTTCGCAGTAGATCTCGAGGACGTTGCCCTCCGGGTCCTCGATGTACATGCTGTTGGTCACGGCGTGGTCTGCCGTGCCGACG
>Ga0209157_1002603_pt1 | contig 14230 bp, 28 predicted proteins | sample GraSoiAngelo_135_FD_185892 | JGI IMG/M metagenome (GOLD analysis project Ga0209157, IMG submission 185892) | Grasslands soil microbial communities from the Angelo Coastal Reserve, California, USA - 14_0929_05_40cm (SPAdes) (version 2) | ecosystem: Environmental > Terrestrial > Soil > Grasslands ... | reverse complement strand
GTAAGGCGTGAGGCGTCAGGGGTGAGGCGAAAGCCCAAAGAGATTCCCCCCTCACGCCTCACGTGTCACGCCTAACGGGGAGAAAACGTGAAGGTTGATCAGCGAATCAGGGTGAGGTTGAAGGGGTTCGACTACCGCGTGCTGGACCAGTCCGTCGCGGAAATCGTCGAGACCGTCAAGCGGAGTGGCGCCAAAGTGGCGGGACCTATTCCCTTGCCGACGCGAATTGAAAAATTTACGGTTCTGCGATCGACCCACGTGGACAAGAAGTCCCGGGAGCAGTTCGAAATCAGGACCCACAAGCGGTTGTTGGACATCATGGAGCCCACACCTGAGACGATGGATGCCCTGATGAAGTTAAATTTGGCGGCCGGAGTCGATGTGGAGATTAAGTTATAAGAGTGACTGGGCTGACTCCGTGCTCGCGCAACGCGCGGCCTCGGAAGGCCCTCGTTGGACGCGCGCAGTAGAGCCAGCCCAGTCACTCTCGGCTGTTGTGAGGGGAGTAGGGGTGCGATGACGAACGGATTGCTTGGGAAAAAACTCGGGATGACCCAGGTGTATGACGGTGAAGGTCGGCTTGTCCCGGTCACGGTGATTGAAGCGGGGCCCTGCCGGGTCGTGCAAGTCAAGACGCCCGATCGTCACGGCTACGAGGCCGTGCAGCTTGCCTTCGGTGAGGTGGGAGAGCGCAAGCTCACGAAAGCGGAACTGGGGCATCTGAAGGCGGCGCAAGTCCCTCCGAGCCGCTGGCTGCGGGAGTTTCGGAAGCTCGGAGAGGTTCAGGTCGGACAAGTGATCAAGGCGGATGTGTTTCAGAAGGGCGAGTGGGTCGACGTGGAAGGGATATCGAAGGGAAAGGGTTTTCAGGGTGTCGTCAAACGCCATCACTACAAGGGTGGTCCGGAGACTCATGGATCGATGTTTCACCGGGCTCCAGGTTCCATCGGAAGCAGCTCCTATCCGTCCAGGGTCTGGAAGAACAAAACTCTTCCTGGGCACATGGGAAGTGAGCGGGTGACGGTCCAGCGATTGAAGGTTGTGGAAACCCGTCCGGATGAAAATCTCCTCTTCGTAAGCGGTGCGATTCCAGGCTCTGCGAATGGCCTGGTGGTGATCCGGAAATCCAAGAAGAGCTAACGTATGCCAACCGTCGAGGTACTGGATCTCCACAAACGGAAGGTGGGATCGGTCGAGCTGCCCGATTCCGTATTCGGTGCAGTTCCAGATCGGTCCCTGCTGCATGAAGCCGTGGTGATGCAGCGGGCCTGCATGCGACAGGGATCCGCCTCAACCTTGAGGCGAGGGGAGGTCAGCGGGTCCGGGAGAAAGCCCTGGAAACAAAAGCACACAGGCCGCGCACGAGCCGGCTCCATTCGCTCGCCTATATGGCGGCACGGCGGTACGGTGTTCGGTCCGCGGCCGCGCAGTTATGCCTTCGCCTTTCCGAAGAAGAAATATCGGGCTGCCTTGCGCCAGGCACTGTCCGCGAAACTGGCGGCTGGAGGGATCCTCATTGTGTCGGATCTCAGGCTCGAAGAGCCGAAGACGCGACTGCTTGCAAAGGCGCTGACTCAGTTGGGTCTGAATTCCAAGACGTTGATCGTCGTCGGTGCGGGTGACACTGATGTGGAGCAGGCTGCTCGTAATCTTTCCCAGGTGAAACCGGTGAAATCACAAGAGCTCAATGTCTATGATATCTTGCGGTACGACGCGATTGTGATCCCAGAGCGGGAATTGCCGCGTTTGCGCGAGGTCTGGTCATGAAACGAGGGCCCCACGACGTGTTACTCAGACCGTTGCTGACCGAGAAGATCACGGCCATGCGCGAGAGCGGGAACAAGGTCGGATTCGTGGTGAGGTCTGAGGCGAACCGCATCCAAATTAAGCGGGCAGTGGAGGCGGCGCTCAAGGTGAGAGTCGAGCGCGTGAACGTCCTGAACGTGATGGGAAAAACGAAACGGCTCGGCCGGTTTGCTGGCAAAAAGCCTGATTGGAAGAAAGCCATCGTGACGTTGAAGGAAGGCGAAAAGCTGGAGATGTACGAAGGGGTGTAGAGGAGGCCTGGGCTAAGCCCCAGTGCTCCCGGAGCGGCACGCTAAGAAGGTGCTCGCTCGACGGGCGCAGTAGGGGCTCAGCCCAGTCCCCTCTGGAGAAGCGGAGGTAGAGAAAACGATGGGAGTAAAGCAATATCGGCCGACTTCACCGGGACGACGGGCCATGACTGTCCTGTCCGGTGAAGGTCTGACCAGAAAAAAACCAGAGAAAGCTCTGGCGGAATTCCATCCTCGATCCGGTGGACGAAACGGGGATGGTCGTATGACCGTCAGGGCTCGCGGCAGCGGACACAAGCGGCTCTACCGGCGGGTGGATTTCAGGCGGGACAAGGTGGGTATTCCGGCGAGAGTGACGGCGATTGAGTATGATCCCAACCGGTCGGCCCGCATCGCGCTCCTGCAGTACCCCGATGGGGAAAAACGGTACATCCTGGCGCCGTTTGGGCTGGTGGTGAACGATACGGTTCAGTCTGGTCCAAACGTTGAGGTGAGGCTGGGCAATGCGCTTCCCCTGGCCAACATGCCCTTGGGGACGACGATCCACAACATCGAGATGAAACCAGGAGGGGGCGGGCAACTGATCCGGAGCGCCGGTACCTTTGCCCAGGTGATGGGTCGTGATGGAGCCTATGTGCAGATTCGTCTGAAGTCGGGCGAGATGCGTCGGATCCTCGGAACCTGTATGGCCACGGTGGGGCAAGTCGGTAATCTAGATCATGAAAATGTGTCCGTTGGCAAGGCAGGCCGGTCTCGGTGGAAAGGGTGGCGCCCGCATGTCCGCGGAGTGGTTATGAATCCGGTGGATCATCCTCACGGAGGCGGAGAGGGAAAGTCTGGACAGGGGAACCCCCATCCGGTTTCTCCGTGGGGACTCCCGACGAAGGGGTATAAGACCCGGCAAAACAAGGCGACGGACAAGTTCATTATCGAGCGGCGCAAGAAGGGAAAACGATAAAAGCGGCCTGAGGAGACGTCATGCCCAGATCAGTCAGCAAGGGGGCGTTTGTGGACGCCCATCTGCTCAAGAAAGTGGAACAGATGAGTGCGACAAGGGATCGCAAAATCATCAAAACCTGGTCCCGTCGTTCTACCGTGATCCCGGACATGATCGGCCATACTTTCGCGGTTCATAATGGGAAAAAGTTCATCCCGGTGTTCGTGACCGAAAATATGGTCGGTCACAAGCTGGGCGAGTTTGCTCCGACTCGGTTCTTCAAAGGCCATGGGGTTGCGAGGACCGAGAAAGCCGTCCCCCTGAAGTAGGGCGTTAATCGTTATTCGTGAATCGTTAAACGTGCAATAGTTCCGATCGGGGCATTCGAGTCTTGCGATTAACGGTTCACGGTTAACGAATAACGGGGGTTCCAAGATGCCGGAGGCGAAAGCGATCCTGAGATTTGTGCGGATAGCTCCGCGGAAGGCTCGCGCCGTGGTCGATTTGATCCGGGGACAGCAGGTTCCTCATGCCCTGACCGTGCTCAAATATACTCCACGGGCGGCGGCCAAGGTCGTAGAGAAAGTGCTGCGATCGGCGGTGGCGAACGCCGAACAAAAAGAGATGGGGGACAGCGACGCCATGAGGGTCTCCAAGGCCTACGTGGACGGCGGCCCGACGTACAAGCGCTTTCGGGCTCGTTCGATGGGACGGGCCAATTCGATCCACAAACGGACCAGCCATATCACGATCGTTGTCGAGGGAGCCGGAACTGCACCACGAAAGTGAGCCGATTAGGTAACAGGCGAGCGGGGGCAGGAATAACTCGGAGGTACGTTCAGAGATTATGGGACAGAAGACGAACCCGGTAGGGTACCGATTAGGCTACAACCGAACCTGGAGTTCGAGGTGGTATGCGGGGAAAGACTTTGCCAAGCTCCTTCATGCGGATATCCAGATCCGCAAAACGGTGAAGGAGAAGCTCTACCACGCCGGCGTCTCGCGCGTTGAGATCGAGCGGTCTGGTGATCAGACCAGGGTCATTATTCATACCGCTCGGCCAGGCATCATCATCGGGCGTAAGGGCGCGGAGATCGATAAGTTGAAAGCCTCTCTCGAAAAGCAATATGGTACCCAGGTGTATATCACGGTCAAAGAGATCAAAAAGCCCGAGCTGGACGCGCAGCTCGTGAGCGAGAATATTGCCGTGCAGCTCGAAAAGCGGGTGGCATTTCGCCGAGCCATGAAGCGAAGCGTCGCGGCGGCGCTCAGGCTCGGCGCGCAAGGCATACGTGTCAACTGCGCAGGGCGTTTAGGGGGAGCCGAGATTGCCCGGACCGAATGGTATCGCGAGGGGCGTGTTCCTTTGCATACCCTCCGCGCCGACATTGATTTTGGGTTTGCCGAGGCCCATACGACCATGGGCCAAATCGGGGTGAAGACCTGGATCTATAAAGGGGAGGCGCTTCCGACTCTACCGGAAAAGGCCGAGAGCGGGTTCGATCGTAGGTAGAGAGGAAGCCGAAGTGGATGCCGACTCGACCGCCGTGGACTGGAGGGTCAACTCCCGGCCGAGGGGCCTTTGATATCGGAGAACGGTTGTGCTCGCACCCAAGAAGGTCAAGTTTAGAAAGATGCAAAAAGGGCGGATGCGCGGGAAAGCCTACCGTGGCGGGCACATCACCCTCGGCGAGTTTGGTCTGAAAGCGCTCGAACCTGGGCGGATCACCAGTCGTCAGATTGAAGCGGCCAGGATTGCGATTACGAGGTTCGTCAAGCGAGGCGGGCAAGTTTGGACGCGCATTTTCCCCGACAAACCGATTACCAAGAAGCCAGCCGAGACGCGGATGGGCAAGGGGAAGGGAAACCCGGAGTTGTGGGTGGCTGTAGTGAAGCCGGGTCGAATCCTCTACGAAATGGACGGCGTGACCCGCGAGGTGGCCCTGGAAGCCTTGCGATTGGCTGCGCACAAGCTGCCGGTTGCGACGAAATTCGTGGCCCGTGGAACGTTCTAGCATGTTGTTGAAAACCAGTTTGACGCTCGCTCGCGAGGAGACCCAGGGATGGCCGTCACGATCTCAACGATCCACCCAGGATGTTCAAAAAGACCGCCGCACCCGCGAGGCGGGTACCCAGGCCGCAGCGAGTGAAGAGGCGTGAACCCATTGCAGCCCGGGAGCAATGGGTACCCAAGACTGTTGAGCGTCTGACGGGTACCCGTTGCCAGGTTTCGTGCAACGGGTGAACGAGAACAAAGCTGGGGGCCTTTTTCAGCATCCTGCTAGTCCTCGACGCAGGCTGGTCAGAGAACGGATAGACCTATGGAGATAAAAGAGCTCAGAGACATGGCTGACGCGGAGCTGGTTGAAAAGGAACAGCAGCTCAAGCAGGAACTGTTTAACCTTCGGTTTCAGCTTGCCACTGGGAGGATCGAGAATCCCATGCGGATCCGACAGACGCGGCACGACCTCGCGCGGGTGAAGACGGTCCTTCGCCAGCATGCGACGGCCAGTGCGGTACCGACCAGCAAGGGTAGGAGATGAAGGGGATGGAAAGCAACGTGAAGAAGCGACGGGAGTGGTTCGGGAACGTCATCAGTGACAAGATGGACAAGACCGTGGTCGTCGCGGTGGACCGGTTCGTCCCGCATCCGTTTTATCGAAAGTTCATGCGTCGGGTGACCAAGCTGAAAGCGCACGATGAGCAGAATCTCAGTAAGGTGGGTGACCGGGTCAAGTTGATCGAGACGAGGCCGATCAGCAAAGAGAAGCACTGGCGGGTTGTACAAATCATGGAACGGGGACAGCCGGAATCCTGAGGAAAGTACGATTTGTTGATCTAGTGATTTGGCGAAGTGATCCAAGCAGGATTTTTCCGGACACTTCACCAGATCATGCAATCACCAATTCGCGAAATTGCGATGGTCCAGAACTACACCTATCTCGACGTAGCCGACAACTCGGGTGCCAAGCAGGTGATGTGTTTCCATGTCCTCGGCGGATCGAAGCGACGGTATGGCTCGCTGGGGGACGTGGTGGTGGTCGCGGTGAAAGAGGCGATCCCGCAGGCGACGGTCAAGAAGGGAGACGTGAGCAGAGCCGTGATAGTCCGGACGACCAAAGGGGTCCGGCGAGAAGATGGATCCTATATCAAGTTCGATCGGAATGCCTGTGTCCTGATCAATGCCCAGGGCGAGCCGATTGGCACGCGCATCTTTGGTCCGGTGGCGAGAGAGCTACGCTGGAAGAAATTCATGAAGATTATTTCATTGGCACCCGAGGTTCTGTAGCGGGAGGGGTTCGCTGGCATGGTCGGACAGGCGGTCTCCAAGACGAAACTCAAGAAGGGCGATACCGTCATGGTCATCGCTGGCCGCGAACGTGGGAAGACCGGCAAGATCCTCTCCCTGAATCTGACGGTGGGGAAGCTGACCGTCGAGAAGCTGAACATCATCAAACGCCATACCAAGCCCAGTCAGAAGAACCGGCAGGGCGGCATCCTGGAGCGAGAAGCGCCCCTGGCGCTGTCCAATGTGATGTTGTACTGCGGGAATTGCCAGAAGCCGGTGCGCATCGGGATCAAGGCGCTGGAAGATGGGCGACGGGCCCGCATCTGCAAGAAGTGCAAGGAAGTGGTCGAATAGGCGAGAGGCGGGCAAGGGGAAGGCGTCATGGCGAAGTCTGAAAAAGGATCGGCTGGGAAGGCGGTGGAGAAGAAAGCGGCTCCCAAAAAGGAGGTGGCCTCCGCCCCCGCCGGCAAAGAGGCGAGCAAAGAGGCCGAGAAAGCGCCGGATGGCCCAAAAATCCCGCCTCGTCTTAAGGAGGCCTATCGTCGTCAAGTCGTGCCGGCCTTGATGAAGGAGTTTTCTTACAAGAACCCCATGCAAGTGCCGAGGCTCGAGCGGATCGTGTTGAATGTCGGGATGGGGGAGGCGATCCAGAACGTGAAGTTGTTGGAAAGCGCCAGCACCGAGCTCGGTGTGGTGACGGGGCAGCGGCCGGTCATCACCAAAGCCAAGAAAGCGATTGCTGGATTCAAGCTTCGCCAAGGGATGCCCATCGGGGTCAAGGTCACGCTCAGAAGCGATCGCATGTATGAATTCCTGGACCGGCTGGTGAGCGTGGCATTACCGAGGATTCGTGATTTCCGGGGGGTCTCTCCCAAGGCGTTCGACGGACGAGGGAACTATACCCTGGGGCTCAAGGAACAGTTGATTTTCCCGGAAATCAAGTACGATAGCGCCGCGTCGATCCACGGGATGGACATCACGATTGTCACGACGGCGAAGACGAACGACGAAGGAAAAGCGTTATTGCGTCACCTGGGCATGCCCTTCAGACAGTGACGGGCGGTTATGTCAGTTGTGTCAGTTTAGTCCGTTGACTCCACGAACGGACCAAACGGACATAACAGACTAAACAGCTCCAACACCTTAGGTCGAGGAGACGAACGTGTCACGAAAAGCCTTGCGGCTGAAAGCAGCGGCCAAACCAAAGTTCAAGGCGAGGGCCTATCACCGCTGTCCTCTCTGCGGGCGCGTCAGAGGCTTTCTGCGGCGCTTTAGGATGTGTAGGATTTGTTTTCGATTTTTAAGCCTACGCGGGGAAATCCCCGGCGTGACGAAGTCAAGCTGGTAGCCCTTATTGAGACAGTGGAGAGTTTTGAGTTCTTAGTGTTGAGTTGAAGGAACACTCACAACTCATACCTCACAACTACTAACTGGGGTTAAGCCATGATGACCGACCCAATTGCCGATCTCCTGGTTCGGATTCAAAATGGAGCCAGGCGTGGGCACGAAACGGTGACAGCTCCGGCTTCCAAACTGAAGACTGAAGTGCTCCGGGTTCTGAAGGCTGAGGGGTTCATCAGCGGCTACGAGCAGATCAGTGTCGATGGAATGCCGACATTGCGAATTCAATTGCGCTACGAGGGAGAGAGACAGCCCATGATCACCGCCTTGCGTCGAGTCAGTAAGCCTGGCAAACGCGTCTACGTTGGCAGGCGGAATGTGGTGCGGGTGCGGAGCGGCATGGGGATTTCGATCCTCTCCACTTCCAAGGGAGTCATGACCGATCAAGCGTCACGGCGCGCGGGCTTGGGCGGCGAAGTCCTCTGTCAAGTCTGGTAGGAGGGTTTGGGGTGGCTGGGCTGCCCCTGTGTTTGCAAACCGCGCATGCTCAGACGGGATGGCACGGGGCGACCAGGGAATTCCCGTGCTCCCGCAGCGCGCGGCCTCGGAAGGGGAAGAACGAGGGCGGCCAGGCTGCCCTTTGTGCTCGCAGAGCCCCCACGATGAAACGGTGGTCGCTCGATGCGCGCAGTAAAGGGCAGTCAGGCCACCCTTGCGAGAGCGAGTGAAGAAAGGAAGAAGCGACGGCCGCAGTAGGAATCCCCCGGTCGCCCTGCTCGAAAAGGTGGCTGCCGTGATCGGAGTATTCGCTGAATTCGCGAAGTAAGGGCATCCCAGCCAGCTGGAGGAGAGGTTAAGGAAGAGCATCATGTCACGGATCGGACGAAAACCGATTCCGATTCCATCGGGGGTGGACGTCAACGTCTCTGGCGATCTGGTCTCGGTCAAAGGACCGCTGGGTCGTCTCGAGTGGACGCTGGTGCCTGCCGTACGGGTGGCGGTGATGGATGGTCGCGTGCAGGTGAGTCGCTCAGGCGACGACGCCGATGTCAGGGCACTCCACGGGCTTGTCCGCGCCGAGCTCAACAATATGATCCAGGGCGTCACGAAGGGCTATGAGCGGTCGCTCGAAATCACGGGCGTCGGATACAAGGCGCAGGTCCAGGGGCAAACGGTCAATGTCAGCGTGGGATACACACACCCGGTGGAAGTCGTTCTTCCGTCCGGTATCCAGGCGAAGGTTGACAAGCAGACGATAATCACGATTCGCGGGGTTGATAAACGAAAGGTCGGTCAGGTCGCCGCGGATTTCCGCCGGATCAAGCCGCCTGACGTCTATAAGCAGAAGGGCATCAGGTATGCGGGAGAGGTGCTCCGTAAGAAAGAAGGAAAGACAGGAAAGTAAGGTGACGGTATGACCACCGTGGAGAAACAACTGGCGCTCAAGCGGAGGCAGCAGCGCGTCCGTCAACGCATCTTTGGAACGCAAGCCCGCCCTCGCCTGAACGTGTTTCGTAGCAAGAGTCATATCTACGCTCAGCTTATTGATGACACCAAGGGACACACGCTGATCGCAGCCTCGACCCTGGACGAGACGTTACGGAAGTCCCTGAGGTCAAGCGGTACCATCGAGGCCGCGAAGGCGGTTGGAAAGCTGTTGGCGGAACGTGCCAAGGCGGCCAAGGTCGAAGCCGTGGTGTTCGATCGCGGAGGACGGTTGTACCATGGCCGCATCAAGGCGTTGGCCGAAGCCTCGCGAGAGGGGGGGCTGAAGTTTTGAAATGCTGGCAGCGAAAAGCGAACAGCTAATGGCGAAAGCTACCAGTTCGTAGATCTTGGCTGCCGGCTATGAGCTGCGTGCTACCGCCTTTTTGGAAGAGAGAGGAGTAAGACTTCGTGCGAGTGAACCCTGAGGAGCTCAGTCTCAAAGACAAGGTGGTCTTCATCAACCGGGTCGCCAAAGTAGTCAAGGGCGGCAAGCGGTTTAATTTCTGCGCGCTGGTCGTGGTGGGGGATGGCCAGGGCTGGGTAGGGATCGGCAAAGGGAAAGCCGTCGAAGTGCCGGTCGCGATTTCAAAAGCCGTCGAACATGCCAAGAAGCATCTGGTGCGGATTCCGCTTCGGGAGGGGACGATTCCTCATGAGGTCCACGGACGTTTTGGCGGAGAGCACGTGTTGCTCAAGCCTGCATCAGAGGGGACCGGCATCATTGCAGGCGGGGCCGTGCGCGCGGTGGTAGAGATGGCCGGCGCGCGCAACATCATTGCAAAGACCCTGGGACGGGGGAATCCCTTCAACACCGTGCGGGCGACCCTGGACGGGTTATGCCAGCTCAGGGATCCTGACGAGGTGGCGCGCATTCGACGGGAGCAGGTAGGGTAGGCATATGGCGAAGAAGACTGCTCCGCCGGGCGGGATGCTTGTGATCACGCTCACACGCAGTACGATCGGAACCCCCTATCGACACCGGCTCGTGCTCCGTGGTCTTGGGCTTCGGAAACTTCACCAGACCGTCACCCATCGCGATAGCCAGCAAGTCAGGGGGTTGATCCACAAGGTCGGTTATCTCTTGAAAGTGGAAGCACGATGAAGTTACACGAACTGGCCCCGTCTCAGGGGGCCAAGCGGAAGCGGAAACGGATCGGTAGAGGTCCTGGCTCTGGACACGGGAAAACGGCCACCAAAGGACACAAGGGCTTGCTAGCCAGGTCTGGAGGAGGGAAGCGACCCGGATTCGAGGGAGGACAGATGCCCCTCGTCCGTCGCTTGCCCAAGCATGGATTCCACAATCCATTCCGAGTGGAGTACGCCATCGTGAATCTCAAAGCGTTGAATGGGCTCGGTACGGTGGAGCAAATCACGCCCCAGGTTCTGATCGATGCAGGGCTCGTCAAGCGGAAGACTCAGCCAGTAAAGATCCTTGGTCTCGGAGAGGTTGGCAGGCCATTCGTTGTCCAAGCCCACAAGTTCAGCAAATCGGCGATGGACAAGATCCAGGCTGCAGGCGGAAGGGCTGAGGTTATCCACGGTGTTTGAACGACTCCTGACCAGTTTTCAGAATATCCTGAAAATACCGGAACTGCGTACCCGCATCCTGTTCACGCTGACGATGCTGGCGGTCTATCGGGTGGGAGCCCATATCCCGACTCCCGGTATTAATAACGAGGAACTCTCGAAGTTTTTGCTGGAAAAGGGCGGGTCGCTGCTCGGGTTCCTGGACATCTTTTCCGGCGGAGCACTGTCACGGCTGACGATTTTTGCGCTCGGCATCATGCCGTATATCAGCGCATCGATTATTTTACAACTGCTCACGGTTGTGATTCCTCATCTGGCCAAGCTGGCAAAGGAAGGCGAGCGCGGGCGGAAGAAGATCATCCAGTACACCCGCTATGGCACGATCGGCATCGCGCTGATCCAGGGCTTTGGCATCGCGGTTGGACTGGAGGGAATGAATCAGGGCGCCTTCGTCCTGAGCCCGGGTTGGCCGTTCCGCCTCATGACCGTCATCACCTTGACGGCTGGCACGGCGTTCCTCATGTGGCTGGGGGAGCAGATCACCGAGCGTGGGATCGGCAATGGCATTTCCTTGATCATCTTTGCGGGCATTGTGGCTCGACTTCCCAGCGCGGTCGCGCAGACTTTCGATCTGTATCAGGTGGGGCAATTGAGCTTTGTGCTCTTGGTCGCCCTCGTGTTCATTATGCTGGGGGTCGTGGCGGCGATTGTCTTTCTTGAAAGCGGCCGGCGGAAGATCCCGGTACAGTACGCCAAGCGAGTGATCGGGCGACGGGTCTATGGAGGGCAGAGCACCCATATTCCGCTGAAGATCAACACGGCCGGTGTCATCCCTCCCATCTTCGCCTCATCGATCATCGCGTTTCCGGCTACGATCGCCGGCTTCATTCAGGTTCCCTGGGTGCAGTCCCTGGGCACCCAACTCTCGCCGGGCTCGTTGCTCTATACGATCATGTATGTCGGGCTGATCATTTTTTTCTGCTTCTTTTATACGGCCGTGGTGCTGAACCCGGTGGACATGGCGGACAACATGAAGAAATACGGAGGGTTTATCCCCGGCATCCGCCCAGGGCAACGGACCTCGGATTATATCTACAATGTGTTGACGCGTATTACCTTCGGGGGATCGATTTACCTCGCAGGCGTGTGTGTAATCCCGGAATTCCTGATCTATAAGCTGAATGTCCCCTTCTACTTTGGAGGGACGTCGCTGCTGATCGTGATCGGGGTCGGCTTGGATACGGCCCAACAAATCGAATCGCATATGTTGATGAGGAACTACGAGGGGTTCCTCGCGAAAGGTCGGCTCAAGGGGCGAAGCGGCTGAGGCGCCTCTATGCGACTGGTGTTTCTGGGCGCCCCCGGGGTCGGAAAAGGGACACAGGCCGAGTTGGTGGCTGCGAAATTCCACCGACCCAGGATCTCCACAGGAGATATCCTGCGAGAGGCGGTCCGGAACAAAACCGCCTTGGGGCTTGAAGCGAAGGCCTGTATGGATCAGGGGAAACTGGTGCCGGATGCGGTGGTCGTGGGCATTGTGAAAGAGAAGCTGGCCGAGCCGGCCTGTGCGGCGGGGTTTCTCCTGGACGGATTCCCCAGGACCGTGCCGCAGGCAGAGGAACTATCGAAAATCTTGGATTCGAGGGGGCAGCGACTTGATGGGGTGATCAACGTTCTTGTCTCGCGAGAAGACATCGTGCGGCGTTTGAGTGAGCGGCGAAGTTGTCAAAAATGCCAGGCGGTGTTTCATATGGAATTCGCTCGTCCTCAACGCGACGGCGTCTGTGACCGGTGCGGGAGCGAGCTCATTCAGCGAAGCGATGACCGAAGTGAAACTGTGGAAGCTCGGCTTGCCGTGTATGAGGATCAGACCGCACCCCTCATCGACTATTATCGGCGAAAAGGGCTCCTGTCAGAGCTCGACGGGTCGGGCTCAGTCGAAGCGGTGCACAAGCGGATGGTCGAGCTGCTAGCGGCGCGGGGACTGTCATGATCATCCTCAAGACTCAGGACGAAATCGAGGTGATGGCGAAAGCGTCCAAACTGGTTGCCGAGACATTGCAGGCCCTGAAGCGGGAGGTGCGTCCGGGCGTCGCGACGGAGGAGTTGGACCGACTGGCCGAAGAGTTCATTCGCGCGCGCGGTGGAGTGCCTGCCTTTAAAGGGTATCGAAACTATCCCAAGACCCTCTGCGCGTCGGTCAACGACGAGGTGGTGCACGGCATCCCCTCAAAACGGGTGCTCAAGGAAGGGGATATTGTCGGACTCGATCTTGGCGCGATCGTCGACGGATTCTACGGAGATTCCGCCGTCACCGTTCCGGTTGGTGCCATCCACTCCAGGACGGCTGAGCTCCTGCGCGTGACGGAGGAAGCCCTCTACAAGGGAATCGAGCAGGCGATCGTGGGATATCGACTGTCTGATATCTCTCATGCGATCCAACGGCACGCCGAAACAGCGGGGTTTTCAGTCGTGACCGATTTTGTGGGCCATGGGATCGGTCGGCAGTTGCATGAAGAGCCGCAGATCCCCAACTATGGCAAACCGGGGCAGGGGCCGCGTCTCCAGGTGGGGATGGTGCTGGCGATCGAACCGATGATTAACGTGGGCGGAAGCGCGGTGCGCGTGCTCGAGGATCAATGGACGGCCGTGACGAGAGACGGGAGTCTGTCGGCTCATTTTGAGCACACCATTGCCATCCAGGCAAGCGGTCCACCCAGGATCCTCACGAAACTGTAAGGCGACGGACCCTCGTGATCCGAGCAGGGAAGCGGGCAGCGTGATATGCCGAAGGAAGGCGTCATTGAGGTTCAAGGGACGATCACCGAGACGCTTCCCAACGCCATGTTCCGAGTCCAGTTGGACAGCGGCCACAAGATCCTGGCGCACATTTCGGGGAAGATGCGGATGCACTTTATTCGGATTCTTCCCGGGGATAAGGTCACGGTGGAACTATCCCCCTATGATTTGACGAGGGGGAGGATTACATATCGGTTTAAGTAAAAAGTCGAAAGTTAAAAGGAAAAAGTACGGAGCATAAAGGTGAATGCCACCATACTTTTACCTTTTTGCTTTTGGCTTTTACCTTGAAGGGGTTCTCGTCATGAAGGTCAAATCATCGGTCAAACCGATCTGCTCAAAATGCAAAGTCCTCCGTCGGCGAGGTGTGGTCAGGGTTCTGTGTGAGAATCCTCGGCACAAGCAACGGCAAGGATAAGGACGTTGATCGTTAAACGTGAACCGTTAATCGTAAGAATGAGTCAAGCGAATTGCATTTAACGATTCACGAATAACGGTTTACGATTCCGACCAACGGGAGGAACAATGGCTCGGATTGCCGGTGTGGATTTACCAAGAGAGAAACGGGTGGATGTGGGATTGACCTATATTTTCGGGATTGGTCGTGCGTCCGCTCTGCAGATCCTGAAGAAGTCCGGGGTGAGCGGTGCGACCCGGGTCAAGGATCTGAGCGAAGAGGAAATCGTCAAATTGCGAGAAGTCATCGAACGTGATCACCAAGTAGAAGGGGACCTTCGCAAGGAGGTCTCGATGGGCATCAAGCGTTTGGTGGACACGGGCACGTATCGCGGGCTG
>Ga0209157_1002601_pt1 | contig 14233 bp, 15 predicted proteins | sample GraSoiAngelo_135_FD_185892 | JGI IMG/M metagenome (GOLD analysis project Ga0209157, IMG submission 185892) | Grasslands soil microbial communities from the Angelo Coastal Reserve, California, USA - 14_0929_05_40cm (SPAdes) (version 2) | ecosystem: Environmental > Terrestrial > Soil > Grasslands ... | reverse complement strand
AACACTCCCGAGCCGCAAGGCTCCTGAAGGGCCCTGGGAGAGTACCAGGTTGATAGGCGGCAGGTGTAAGGCGCGCGAGCGCTTCAGCCGAGCCGTACTAATTGCCCGTGAGGCTTGATCTCTCCGCTGTTTTACTCGGATGGATCCCGAACATCATGAAACCACGCACTCGTTGGAAAATCGGGCCTGGGACTTAGGGCCTGGGGCCTGGGGATAAAACCCTAGGCCCCAGGCCCTAGCCCCCAGTTCTGCTGGCGACTAGCGCGACAGGGCCACACCCGTTCCCATCCCGAACACGGTCGTTAAGCCTGTCAGCGTCGATGGTACTGCGATCGCGAGGTCGTGGGAGAGTAGACCGCCGCCAGCGTCTCAGCGGAGCCCGCTCCAGGACATCGGAGCGGGCTTCTTATTTCTCGGGTGCCGGGGCCAGCAATCGCGCTAACGTGCCCCGCAGGCGCTCGAAGTCGACGGGCTTCGCCAGGAACTCGACCGCGCCCAGCGCCATGGCCTGCGGGCCCAGCTTCGGATGCCCGCTGATCGCGATGACCGGAATCGCCTGGGTCTTCGTGGACGCGTGGAGCCGTTTCAGCGTGTCGAGTCCCGTCCCACCGGGCATCTGGATATCGAGCAGCACGATGTCGGGACTCGTGCGCTGCGCGGCCATGAAGGCCTGCATCGCGTCCATCGCCGTGACGACCTGATAGCCGGCACCCCGCAGCTGCGCGCCGATGGTCTCGAGGGTCACCTTATCGTCGTCGGCCAGCAGAATTTTCTTGCCAGGCATGCGGCAAGAATGTACGGCCGTTTGGTCTCGATGTCAGTGCGACGCGGAACTCACCTCGGCAAACCCGACGTAATACGCAGCCCAGTTCGTTGTCCGGCGCGGGGATGGCGAGCTCGAAGCGCATGCGCTGCGCGTTCGCCGCGACGATCCCCCGGCCATCGCTCTCGCCGAGGCCGCAGCACGGAAGGGGTCGGCGGGCGCGCGCACCCAGCGAGTGCGATCGGCAGCGCGAGTACGCAGACGGACGGGTTCCGTACCAGGTGGACCTCGCAGCAGCTCCCGATCTGATCGTACCAGCGCTGCGCTGACTCGCGCAAGACGCCGCGCCGGTCTACACTTCGCGTCATGCCTCGGTGTGGCACCATCGTGCTCGCGGGTCGGCCGAACGTCGGCAAATCGACGTTGCTCAACGCGCTCGTCGGGGAGCATCTCGCGATCGTCTCGCCCAAGCCGCAGTCCACGCGCCTGCCCGTCATTGGCCTGCTCACCAAAGACGACGCGCAATACATCTTCACCGATTCGCCCGGTCTGCTCGAGCCCGAGTACCAGCTGCATGAGGCTATGCGTGCGGCGGCGCTGCGGGCGATCGACGACGCTGAGGTGATTGCCTACCTGCATCCGCTCAGCGAGTACCCGGCACCGCCGTTAGCCACCGTCGCGCGCCTGAGCCGGACGCCGCGCGCACCGATCGTTACCGTGTATACGAAGGCCGACCTCGTGCCATCGACTCCGCCCGATGTGCTCGCGGTTTCGGCCCTGACGGGAGTGGGGATCGACGCCCTCCTCGCCGCGTTACGCGAGCGTCTGCCCGAAGGTCCCTTTCATTATGATCCTGAGGAGCTCGCGACCCAGCCGATGCGGTTCTTCGCGTCAGAGTTCATTCGCGAGGCGGCATTCGAGCAATTGCACGAAGAATTGCCCTACAGCATCGCGTCCGAGATCGACGAGTTCCGGGAGGGCGCCGAGCCGGTATATATTCGGGCCGTGTTGTACGTCGAACGCGAAAGCCAGAAGGGCATCGTCATCGGAGAGGGGGGTCGCACCATCAAGGCCCTGGGCGCGGCGGCGCGCGCCAAAATCGAGACGCTGCTCGGCCAGCGCGTGTTTCTGGACCTGCATGTGAAGGTCCTCCCGAAATGGCGCCGCAACGAACCGGCCCTCAAACGACTGGGATACGCCACCTCATGAGCCTCGCCCCTGATCTGCTCGAGATTCTCGTCTGCCCAAAGTGCAAGGGGCCGCTCGAGCATCGCCTGAACCCCGAAGCACTCGCCTGTCACGCCTGCCGCCTGATCTACGCCGTCGAGGACGACATCCCCATCATGCTGATCGATGAGGCGAAGCCTTTTTAGACGAATGTTGGAAGGTTGGACGGTTGGAATGATTGTTCTTTCCAACATTCCAACCGTCCAACTTTCCGCCCAGGAGCCGCCCCTCAACGCCGGCGCGCTGTTCCTGGTATTCCCCGTCGGCGCCCAAGCCGTCGGCATGGGGCAGACGGCGACGGCGTCCGCCGGACGGGGGGAAGCGGCGTTCTGGAATCCGGCCGGCCTCGCCACGCTCGCCGACGACGAGTTCGCGCTGCACAGCGCGAGTCTGGTGGCGGGGAAGAGCAACGTCCTGGCCGCGTACTTCCCGTCGCGCGGCATCGGCGTCCTCGGCGGCGCGGTTTACCTCGTGGACTACGGCGATCTCGATCGCACCGACCAGAACGGCAATACGATCGCGCGCATCGCGCCGCGCAACTTCGAATTCCTCGCCTCGTACGCGACGAATCTGACCGGCTCGTTCGTGTTCGGCGTCAGTTACAAGCTCGTCCAGTTCCGCGTCGATTGCAGCGGCGACTGCCGGGATTTTCCGGCGGGCAGGGGCGCGACTCACGCCCTCGACTTCGGGGGCCAGTTCAGCGTCGGCGCCGGGCCCGGTGGGCCGTTACGCATCGGGATCGCCCTGCGCAACGTCGGCTTTCGACTGCAGGTGCAGAACCAGGCGCAAGCCGACCCGTTGCCCACCCGTCTCGCCGTCGGCGCACTCTACGAAATCCGACTCCGCCCCCTCGGTTCCACCACGACCGGTCACAGTCTCGATCAAGCCTTCGATGTGAAGCTCGCTGCCGATGTGGACAGTCCCTGGGGACAGGTCGGTCAGTCGGAGACGCGACTCGGCGTCGACATCGGGTACCAGCGGTTGGTGCGCCTGCGGGCGGGCTACGCGTTCGTCCAGGACGGATTGAGCGGACCCAGTGTGGGCCTCGGTGTCGAGAGTGGCTCGCTCGGGGTCGATCTCGCGCGCGCCTTTCTCACCGCTTCCGATCTGCAAGCGGACAGCCCGACCTTCTTCTCGTTCCGGGTCACATTCTGATGAGGTGGGCGGCGTGCCTCGCGGTTTGCGGCACGCTGGCAGGGGCCACGCCCGACGTCGGTGAAGCGCAACAGCAGGAAGCCACCCCGCCGGCGAGCGTATTCGTTCGCCCGCTGGCGTCGTTGCTCGTTCCCGGGACGGGGCAGTTGATGGCACGTCAGGATCGCGGGGCAGTGTACATCGCCGCGGAAGTGTATCTCGTGTCGCGATACCTGCAGCTCGATCACGAAGCCACGGTGCAGGCCCACCGCTTCCAGAACCTCGCGTTCGACGTCGCCCGGCACGCGTTCGCGCCGACCCGGCGTGACACCGTGTTCGAGTACTACGAGCAGATGGAGCGGTTCGGCGAAAGCGGCAGCTACGACACGGATCCCAGCCCCGCCTTCGTCCCGGAAACCGATCCGGGGACCTACAACGGGTCGGTCTGGCTCCTCGCACGACGCACCTTCTGGGAAGACCCGAACGTCCCGCCCGATCCAACCTCGCCGCAGTATTGGCGCGCACTCCAGTTCTATCAGGCTCGGGCCGTGGGACCCAATTTCCAGTGGAGCTGGCGCAATCATTCGCTCGAGCACGAGGTCTTTCGCGACTACATCAAGCGCAGTGACAATGCGTTTCGACGCGCGCAGAATCAGGTGGGCCTGTTGCTCGCGAATCACGTGCTGAGCGCCGTGGATGCGCTGATCTCCGCGCGGATGAGCGCGGCCGCGGGGCGGGCGGCGGAGATGCGCACGACCGTGAGTCCTAGCCGTAGCGAGTTGCGATTCTCGTTCAGTTTCTAGCCAGTCACATTCCACGCAGGATCCGATCATGGGCCTATTGGGGAATCCCGAGGCGTGGCTGGGCCTCCTCACGTTGACGGTGCTCGAGATCGTGCTCGGCATCGACAACATCATTTTCATCTCGATCCTCGCCGGCAAACTGCCGGCGGCGCAGCAGGCCCGCGCGCGACGCCTCGGATTGGCGGGCGCGATGGTCACGCGCATCGCGTTGCTCGCCGCGCTCGCATGGGTCATTCGCCTGACCGCGCCGCTGTTCCACGTCTTCGGCCGACCGTTCTCGGGTCGCGATCTGATCCTGATTGCCGGCGGTCTGTTTCTGCTGACCAAGAGCACCCGCGAGATCCACGACGGCCTGGAGGGCGAGACGGGTCATGCGGGGACCCGCGTGCGCGCGGCGTTCGCCGCGGTCGTCGGGCAGATCGTCCTGCTCGATATCGTGTTTTCGCTCGACTCGGTGATCACCGCGGTCGGCATGGCGCGACATCTGGCGGTGATGATCGCCGCGGTCGTGCTCGCGGTGGGCGTCATGATGTTCGCGGCGGAGCCGATCAGCAGCTTCGTCCACCGGCATCCGACGGTGAAAATGTTGGCGTTGAGCTTCCTCTTGCTGATCGGCGTGTCCCTGATCGCGGACGGTCTGGGGCAGCACATCGCAAAGGGCTACATCTATTTCGCCATGGGGTTCTCGGTGTTCGTTGAAATGCTCAACATCCGCGTGCGCTCGCGCACCAAGCCGGTGGAGCTACGCGAGGCGTATACGGCCGAAACGCCGACCGCGCGCAGTTAATTTGACACGGGAGGCGACAGGGCCTAAGTTTAGGCGGTTTCTACCCTTACGTGAGGGAGTAAGGTGCGGTCGCGCCAAGCCATTCTCTTCTTCTCGCCGGCTGGACGTTCCGTACCTGAGTTCGTGACCGCGTGGGTCAACGGGAAAGGGCTTCCCGTGATCGCGCTGCCGCAAGCGGCCGGGGTGGAAGAGCGGGTGCTGCGCGCGCTGCCGACGCTGGTGGTCATCGACGCCGACAGCGCGGGCGATGATGGCATGCAGCTCTGCGCGCGCCTGAAAGGCGACGCCTACACCGCGATTGTGCCGCTCGCCGTGGTGACCAATCGCCACGCGACGGACGCGGTGCGCAAGTGGTTCGCGGCGGGGGCGGACGAGGTGATCACCCCGCTCTTCGAGCCGGGCGAGCAGACGGGCCGGCTCGACGCCCTGGTGACCCGGGCCGAGCGCGATGTGGCGGTGAACCCCTCGACGCGGCTTCCGGGAACGACGGAAATCGAGCGGGAGATCAAGCGGCGGATGGAGCTGGGCGAATTCTTCGCCGTCTGTTACGCCGACCTGGATCACTTCAAAGAATACAACGATCGCTACAGTTATAATGACGGCGATCGCGTGATCTATCTGCTCTCCCGGATCCTGCACGACGTCGTTCGTGGCATGATCGGAAAGCAGGGCTTCGTGGGGCACATCGGCGGCGACGACTTCATTTTCGTATTGCCGATCGAGAGCATCGGACCGGTGTGCAGCGAAATCCTCGAGGTCTTCGATACGCTGGTGCCGTATCAATACAACGAGCAGGATCGGCGCGCGGGCTACTACTTCGGCAAGGACCGCCGCGGCCAGCTGCACCGGGTACCGCTGATGACGCTGTCGATCGGCGTCGTGACGAACCAGCACCGGCGGTTCGCCCACCCGGCACAGGTCAGTGAGTTGGCGACCGAGATGAAGAGTTACGCGAAGACGCAGGCAGGATCGGTGTTCGTGGTCGATCGGCGCCATGATCGCGACCACGGAGACGAAGAAAGCGGAGCAGAGGCGTGAACGTTACCTGTCCCTCGTGCGAAACCGTGTACCGGGTGGACCCGGCCAAGGTCCCTGCCGGAGGCCTGCGCGCGCGTTGCAGCGTGTGCAGCAATGTGTTCGCCATCAGCCCGGATGGTGCCGGTGCACCGGCGACACCGCCCCCGCCGCCCCCGCCGCCCGCGCGGCCCGCGGCGCCGCGTCCCGCGATGGCACCACCGGTTGCGCGTCCCGCGACTCCCGCGGCTGCCGCCATTGCACGCCCAGCCGCGCCCGCGCGACCCGCGAGTCCCTTTGCGTCTCCCGCCCCAGCCATGACGGCGCCACGACCTGCCGCGCCGTCTCCGCCGCCCCCGCGCGCGGCAACTCCGGCGGCCGCATCGCCGGTCCGCCCGGTCCCGGCGGCCCCGGCTCGCGCACCGTCCGCGCCCCCCGCGCCCCCCGCGCCCCCCGCGCCCCCGGCGCCCCCGGCGCCCCCGGCATCTGCCGCGGCCGGGACGAGTGTGCCGGGCAAGCGGAACACGGGGCCGCTGCGCTCGGTGAATCCGTTCATGGTGCAGGATCCCAAGCAGAAGGCGCGACGGCTCGCCCGTGCCCTGATCTCCGACATGCTGGTCTATCATCCGGAGAAGCGGCAACAGGGAATTCGCAACGGCACCTTGCCCCAGCTCTTCAAGGACGAGATCGACAAGAGTTGGCAGGAGTACGTCGAACAGGTCGGCGCCGAGCTGGCGCAGAGCACGCCGTTCTGGACCGAGGCTCTGAACGAGATTCTCGCTGGGGGAAAGAAACTGTTCTAATGGGACTTGCCGACCGTTTTGCCGATTTCGATCGCCGGCTCACCGAGCTCAGGGGCTTTCTTTGACGTCGACGGGAAGACCGCGCGGCTCGCGGAGCTCGAGCAGAAAATGGCGGAAGGATCGCTCTGGGCCGACTCCGAACGTGCCCGCGCGACGGTCGCCGAAGTCAAATCGCTGAAAGGTTGGCTCGAGCCCTACCACGCGCTGCGTAAGCGCGTGGATGAGGCGCGCGAGCTCAACGAGCTTCTCGAAGCCGAGTCCCACGTCGATCTCGCCATGCAGCGCTCGCTCGAGACGGAGGCGGACGAAATCGCCGGGCGGCTCGAGGCGCTCGAGATGCAGAACATGCTGCAGGGTCCCGACGATGCGCGCGACGCGCTGCTCACCATTCATCCGGGCGCCGGCGGCACCGAGTCGCAGGACTGGGCGGAGATGCTGGTGCGGATGTACACGCGCTGGGCCGAACGCCATGGCTTCACGGTGAACGTCCTCGATATCCTGCCCGGTGAAGAAGCGGGCATCAAGTCCGCCGAAATCGAAATCCGCGGGCAGTACGCCTTTGGGCTCCTGAAAGCCGAAAAGGGCGTGCACCGGCTCGTGCGGATCTCGCCCTTCGATTCGCAATCGCGGCGGCACACGTCCTTCGCCTCGGTGTTCGTCTATCCGGAAGTCGATGACGAAATCGAAATCGAAATCAAGGATGACGACTTGCGCATCGACGTGTTCCGCGCGTCGGGGAAGGGCGGGCAGCACGTCAACAAGACATCCTCTGCGGTCCGGATCACCCACCTGCCGACGGGGATCGTGGTATCGTGCCAGCAGGAGCGCAGCCAGGGCAAGAACAAGGCGACGGCCATGAAAATGTTGAAGGCGCGGTTGTACGAGCGCGCGGTCGCGGAGCGGGAGGCGAAGAAGGCGGAAGTGGACAAGCAGAAGACCGACATCGCTTGGGGCAATCAGATCCGCTCGTACGTGTTCCAGCCGTACACGATGGTGAACGATCACCGCACGGAGCTGAAGGTGAGTGACGTGCAGAAGGTCATGGACGGCGATCTCGATCCGTTTATCGAGGCGTTCTTGAAGCGCTTTGGGAGCAAGGCGGCGTAATGGCGGCCGGACAACGCGGCTTCGTCGAGGCGGCGCGGCGCGACAAGCTGAACGCGCTGCTCGCGCGCGGCGTGGCGCCGTTTGCGTACCGGTTCGAGCGCACGGCGACGGCGCAGCAGGCGCTGGCGGCCTACACGCGCGACGACGATCCCGCGCGCCACGTGCTCGCCGGTCGGCTGGTGGCGCTCCGCCCGCATGGCAAGACGACGTTTGCGCATCTCGAAGACCCGAGCGGGAAGATGCAGCTCTACTTCAAAGCGGATGAGCTGGGTGCCGAGACGTATGGCCTGCTCGAGCTGCTCGATCTGGGCGACCACGTGGGGGTCGAAGGTCGCCTCATGAAGACGCGCACGGGGGAAATCACGCTGCGTGTGGCGCGGCTCACATTGCTCGCCAAGGCCTTGCGGCCGCTGCCCCTCGGCAAGGAAGACGCGAGTGGCGTAAGACACGGCGAGCTGACCGATCCGGAGCTACGCTACCGCCAGCGGTACGCGGATCTCGCGGTGCATCCGGAGGTCCGGGAAGTGTTCCGGCTGCGGACGCGGATCGTCCAGGGCATACGGGCGTTCCTGGACAGCAAGGGGTATCTGGAAGTGGAAACGCCGGTGCTGCAGCCGCTGTACGGCGGCGCGACGGCGTGGCCCTTCAAGACCCACTACGAGGCGCTCGACGCCACGTTCTATCTGCGCATCGCCGACGAACTCTACCTGAAGCGCTGTCTCGTCGGCGGCTTGGAGAAGGTGTACGAGATCGGCCATGACTTTCGCAACGAGGGATTGTCGCGATTCCACAATCCCGAGTTCACGATGGCCGAGTGGTACCAGGCGTATGCCGACTACAACGACATGGCCGCCTTGACCGAAGCGATGCTGTCCGGACTGGTGCTCGACTTGTTCACGAGCAGCGTACTGGAGCGTCATGGCGCCACGCTGTCCTTCGAGCGGCCGTTTGCCCGCAAGGATTATTACGCGCTGGTGCGCGAGCATGCGGGCGTGGACCTCGCGCGAACGACCGACGCCGAGCTGCGCGGCGTGCTGCAGCGGCACCACGCGCCCGCCGCTGAAGTCGCCGCCCTGCGTGGTGCCAACCTGGTGGACGAAGTGTTCAAGACCTGCGTCGAACCCAAGCTCGTGCAGCCGACGTTCGTGTTCGACTATCCGGTCGCCCTGTCGCCCCTGGCCAAGCCGAAGCGCGGTGATCCGACCAAGGTGGAGCGGTGGGAGCTGTTCGTGCAGCACCGCGAGCTCGCCAACTGCTTCAGCGAGCTGAACGATCCCGACGAGCAGCGCCGCCGCTTCGAGCAGCAGGCCGCGCTGCGTGCGGCCGGTGACATCGAAGCGCAGCAGCTGGACGAAGACTTTCTGCGGGCCCTGGAGTACGGCATGCCCCCGGCGGGCGGTGTGGGGCTGGGGGTGGACCGGCTGACGATGATTCTCGCCGATCAGACGAACATCCGTGACGTGATCCTGTTCCCGATGCTGCGGCCCGAGTGATGCCGATCCTAACGGTGGCGCTCGAAGGCTTGCTCGTGCTCGCCGCCGGCACGGCGGCGGTCGTGTTGGTGACGAACTGGCCTTCACGCCTCGATCTGCTGGTGGCGATGCGGTATCTGCGGAGTCGCCGGTCCTCCCGGCTGTTGTCGTTGATCACCGTGATCGCCGTGGGAGGCGTCACGATCGGCGTGATGGCCCTCGTGATCGTGCTAGGCGTGATGAACGGCATGCAGAACGACCTGCGGGAGAAGATTCTCGTCGTCAATCCGCACCTCCGCGTGCTGACTTATGGCGAGGGGTTGCGGCTCGACGATTGGACGGACGTGCTGAAGAAAGTGCGGCGGACCGACGGCGTGGTCGCCGCGGCCCCCTTCGTCCTCAGCCAGGGACTCATCTCGGCGGGGCACGACTACGCCGAAGGGGTCGCCGTCGTCGGCATCGAGCCCGACACCGGCACGCGTGCGGTGACCAGTCTCGCGCATTACTTCACGCGCGGCGACCTCACGTTCCACCCCACGAAACCCGGCGTGGAAGGCGGCATCGCCATCGGCACGCGTCTATCGACCAAGCTCTCGGCGGATGTCGGGGACATCGTCACGATGGTCGCCCCCGCCGGGTCTCAATACAATCGCAGTCTCGGCGCATTCATCCCCAAGTACCGCCGCTACGAAGTCACCGGGCTGTTCGAGACGGGGATGTACGATTACGACAACAGCTACGTCGTGATGTCGCGGCCGCTGGCGCAGGAATTCGCCGGGTTAGGGGCCGCGGTGACGGGCCTCGAGGTGCGACTCGCGCACCCCGAAGCGGCGAGCATCTACAGCAAGCAGATCGAAGATCGGTTGGGGTATCCGTATCGCGCACTCGACTGGCAGCTGCAGAACCGCTCGCTCTTTTCGGCATTGAAGCTCGAGAAGCTCGCGATGGGTCTGGTCGTCTTTCTGATCTGTGTCGTGGCGGCGTTCAATGTCGTCGGCACGCTGACCATGGCCGTGCGCGACAAAACCCGCGAGATCGGCATCCTGGTGGCGATGGGGATGCCGCGCGGCCGCATCCGCCGCGTGTTTCTGACGCAAGGCGTATTCATCGGGCTGACGGGGACGGTCCTGGGGGCCGTGCTGGGGTTGATCGTGGGGTCGCTCGTGAACCGCGGTCAGCTGATCCCGATCGATCCGTCGATTTACTTCATCGACCACCTGCCGGTGCTGATCAATCCCCTCGATGCCGTAGCCGTCGTCGCGGCGAGCCTGGTGATTGCCACCTTGGCGCCGCTCTACCCGAGCGTCCAGGCTGCCCGGCTCGATCCCGTGACGGCGATCCGCTACGAATGAACGCGCTCCTCGTGGGCCGGGCAATCCGGCGCGTCTTCGCGGGCGGCGACGGACAACTGCTGGAGATCCTGTCCGGCATCGACATCGAGGTGCGACGCGGGGAGTTCGTCGCCATCGTCGGCGCGTCGGGCGCCGGGAAGAGCACGCTGCTGCACCTCCTGGGGGCGCTGGACAGTCCGACGACGGGAGACATTTGGCTGGATGGCTCGCGCTATGCCGATCTCGATGCGCGCGGCGCGGCGGAGCTCAGGAACCGGAAGCTCGGCTTTGTGTTCCAGTTTCATCATCTCTTGCGCGAGTTTTCGGCTCTGGAGAACGTCATGATGCCGCTGCTGATCGGCGGCGGGTCGCCGCGCAAGGCGCGTTCGCGGGCCGAAGAGGTCTTGTCGGAGGTGGGCCTGGCGGGTCGGATGAGCCATCGCCCCGCCGAGCTGTCGGGCGGCGAGCAGCAACGCTGTGCGGTCGCGCGGGCGCTGGTGCACGATCCCAGCGTCGTGCTCGCCGACGAGCCGTCGGGCAATCTCGACCATGCGAATGCCGAGCGGCTGCACGAGATCTTCTTCCGGCTCGCCCGCGAATACGAGACGGCGGTCGTGGTCGTCACGCACAACCGTCAGCTCGCCGGACGGGCGGACCGGGTGCTCTTACTGGAGGACGGCCGGCTCACGTCGGTGAGCTCGGTCGATGCGATTCCCTGATGCTCTGCGATAACTGCAAAGAACGCGACGCCATCATCAACCTGACACAGGTGGAGCACGACTCGAAAGTCACACTCCATTTGTGCGAACAGTGCGCGCAGCAAAAGGGCGTGGAGACGGGCGGCGCGGTGCTCAAGAGCCCCCTGGGCAACTTTCTGGGAGCGGTGGTCAAAGGCGGGAGTGCCGCGGGGGGCGGGGGGGCCCTGGTCCCGGCGGCGGGAGATGCAGTGCGCTGCCCGGCCTGTGGCAGCACGCTGCGCGATTTCCGCGATTCCGGGCGGCTGGGCTGTGCGCAATGCTATGTCGCGTTCGACTCGCACCTGCGTGATTTGCTGCGCCGGCTGCATGGCTCGAGCCAGCATGTGGGGGAGCGCTACGAGGCGCCGGGCGAAGGAGGTACCGATGATCCCCGCAGCCGTCTCCTCGATCTGAAAGCGCAGTTGCGCCGCGCGGTCGAGGGCGAAAACTTCGAGCTGGCGGCCGAGCTGCGGGACCGCATTCGGGTGCTGGAATGATGGACCTGTCCCTGCTGCCGGACGGTGGGATGCGCTGGCTGGACGCCTCGGGTCCCAAGTCCACGATCGTCCTGTCGACCAGGATTCGTCTCGCCCGCAACGTGCGCGGCGTCCCCTTCAGCCAGCGGGCGAAGGACGCCGATCGGACGGCGGTCCTCGAGCGCGTTAGCCAGGCCGCCACGTCGTCGGATAGCCTCTCGGCGGCGGTCGCGTTTCGCCTGGATCAGATGGATCGGCCCGAGCGGCAACTGCTGCACGAACGGCATCTTGTGAGCAAGGAGCTGGCGGGGCTCGAGCGCGAGTCCCGTCCCCGACCGGGCGCGGCGTTGCTCGTCCAGGATCAGGTCGGTGTCATGGTCAATGAAGAGGACCACTTGCGTCTGCACGGCATGTGGTCGGGATTCGATTTAGAGGACGCGTATGCCGCGGTGGAAGCCGTCGATGCCGATTTGGGCCGGCTCGTTCCTTTCGCCTTTCATCCTGAATTTGGCTATCTTACGTCCTGTCCGACGAATGCAGGAACGGGGCTCCGGGCCAGCGTCCTTATCCATTTGCCGGGCCTTGTTTTGACCAAAGAAATCAACAAAGTTCTGCAAGGACTGTCGCAGGTAGGATTGACCTTTCGGGGCTTATACGGGGAAGGCAGTGAAGTCGTCGGGAATTTCTTCCAGCTGTCCAACCAAACTACCTTGGGGAAGACTGAAGACGAGCTGATCGATCACCTCGGAAAAATCGTGCGGCAGGTTATCGAATACGAAGAACAGGCACGGGATGTGCTGCTCAGGACAGCGCCCGAGGAAGTGGAAGACAAAACCTGGCGTGCGTACGGCCTGCTGAAGCATGCGCGTCAGTTGTCGTTCGAAGAGACGATGAATCTGTTGAGCGGAGTGCGGTTGGGTGTCGGTCTGAATCTGCTTCCCGGGCCGGGGGTATATACGCTCAACAAGCTGCTGATCTACACTCAACCTGCGCACCTGGCGGCGATGGATGGCCGGTCCACCGGTGACCGTGAGCTGCCGACGGTGCGCGCTGCGTTTGTACGGCGCCTGCTCGAAGGGGAGTCCAGCTGAACGGCGAAAGGTGAGTTCGAACTAGATGAACGGGTACAATTTCACGGATCGCGTTCGGAAAGTTCTGCAGATGGCGCGTGAGGAGGCCGCGCGTCTGCATCACGAGTACGTCGGCACCGAGCATATCCTGCTCGGCTTGATCCGCGAGGGCGAGGGCGTCGCCGCAGCGGTCCTGACCAATCTCAACGTCGATCTCGAAGAGATTCAACAGAAGATTGAGGAAACGGTCAAGAAAGGGAAAGCGGCGGCGGCCGCCGGTCCCGACCTCCCGTATACGTCGCGCGCCAAGAAGGTGCTTGAGCTGGCGATGAGCGAGGCGCGGGAATTGAATCACTCCTACGTTGGCACCGAGCACCTGTTGCTCGGCCTGCTGCGAGAAGAGAAAGGCATCGCCGCGCAGGTCCTGACCGACGCGGGCGTCAACCTCGAGCAGGCGAGGGCCGAGACGCTGCGGCTGCTCGGCAGCGAGATGCCCGCGACGCCCGCCGGCGGCGGCACCGGCGCGCAGCCCACGCCTCCCAAGAGCGAGAAGAAGTCGAAGACCCCGGCGCTCGATCACTTCTGCCGTGACCTGACGCAGCTCGCCGCCGAAGGATCGCTCGATCCGACGATCGGGCGCCAAAAGGAAATCGAGCGCGTGATGGAAATCCTGTCACGGCGCAAGAAGAACAATCCGGTCCTGATCGGTGAGCCGGGCGTCGGCAAGACCGCGATCGTGGAAGGGCTCGCCCAGCTGATCTCGAGCGGGCAGTGCCCCGATGCCCTCAAGGATCATCGCGTCCTGTCGCTCGACATGGCGGCGGTCATCGCCGGGACGAAGTACCGCGGCCAGTTCGAGGAGCGGCTCAAGGCCGTCATCAACGAGATCGCCCAGAACAAGAACATCATTCTGTTCATCGACGAGCTGCACACCCTGGTGGGAGCCGGCGCGGCCGAGGGCGCGGTGGACGCGTCCAACATGCTGAAGCCGGCGCTGGCGCGGGGCGAGCTGCAGTGCGTCGGCGCATCGACGCTGAACGAGTACCGCAAATACATCGAGAAGGACGGCGCCCTGGAGCGCCGCTTCCAGACGGTGATCGTCGATCCGCCGACCGTCGAGGAGACGATCGAGATTCTCAAGGGGCTGCGGAAGCGCTACGAGGATCACCACCGGGTCATCATTCCCGACGAGACGCTGATCGAGGCCGCCAAGCTGTCGGAGCGCTACATCACCGACCGCTTCCTGCCCGATAAGGCGATCGACGTGATCGACGAAGCGGGCGCCCGTGCCCGGCTGGCGGCGCAGGTGCCGCCACCCGAAGTCGCCGAGCTGAAGGACAAGCTCGAGGGGATCAACGGCGACAAGGAAGCCGCGGTGCGCGATCAGAACTTCGAGAAGGCGGCCTCGCTGCGCGACTCCGAGCGCGAGCTGCAGGCGGAGATCCGGCGCAAGCAGGAGGAGTGGGAGCGCGAGCGGCAGACCCGCCGGCCGACGATCAGCGAGGAAGG
>Ga0209157_1002599_pt1 | contig 14239 bp, 10 predicted proteins | sample GraSoiAngelo_135_FD_185892 | JGI IMG/M metagenome (GOLD analysis project Ga0209157, IMG submission 185892) | Grasslands soil microbial communities from the Angelo Coastal Reserve, California, USA - 14_0929_05_40cm (SPAdes) (version 2) | ecosystem: Environmental > Terrestrial > Soil > Grasslands ... | reverse complement strand
CCCCCGGATCCGCATGAGCCCACGAAACGTGTCGGCCGAGAACCACCGCTTCTGGAGCTGGGACTGGAAGGCGGCAACGAGATACTCCGTCTTCATCCGGCACGCCGCGTCCTCGAGCGGCACATAACAGTTCGGCGACCCGAGATCGCCGTCATATTTGGGCGTCTCGTATTCGAGGATGAGGTGATCACGGAATGTGTTCCATGTCAGCTCCGAGATGAGGCGATGATCTTGATGGCGGTCTCTCCGATAATGAGTGAAGATCACATCCGGCGAGACCTGATGCTTCAGCTCCTCGAAATACTCCTTGAGCTCGGCTCCAACGTAGGGAAAGAATCCATCGCGAAACCGCTTCACGACGACCTGATGTTGGCAGCCGGACGAAAGGAACAGGCTAGCGCTGTACCGCGCTTCGCGCTCCCGTTCCGCATTCGCGCTGAAGACCACCCAGTGGAAGATGGCCTGCGGGCGGGCGGACACGATCTTCAATACCGTCCCGCCGCAGCCGATCTCGATGTCGTCCGAATGCGCCCCCAGGCACAGCACTGTGAGCGGCGCATCGGGGCCGCGCACCAGGTCCAGCGCGAGCATCAGCGCGGTTGCAGCGCTCGGCCGCGCCGGCGCGAGAGCCCGATCGGCACCCCAGTGGTCGCGGCGACAGGGACCGGGACTGGCCCCGCGCGCTTCCAGACCTCCCACGGCGCGTCGCCTCTGGCGTACATGTCGTCCAAGCGCTGCTTGTCTCTGAACGTGTCCATAGCCTGCCAGAACCCGTCGTAGCGGTAGGCCAGCAACTGATTCTGTGCGAGGAGCCGTTGGAAGGCGTCTAGCACGAGGTCCTCGCCGTGCCGCAAGTAGTCGAAGATCTCTGCCCGGAAGATGAAGAATCCGCCGTTGATCCGCAGTCCGGTCTGCCCGACGTCCTGGACGCTCGTTACCCGTCCGTCGTCCCCCGCCACGACGAAGTGACAGGTCAGAGGCGGCCGGACGCAGAGGAAGCTCGCGCAGCGATTGTGCTGCCGGAAGCGCTCGAGCTGCGCGGGCAACGGCACGTCAGTGAGTCCGTCGCTGTAGTTCGCGAAGAACTCGGCTTCGCCCGCGAGATACGGCTCGACTGCCTTCAGGCGCTGCCCGATGTTCGCGTTGATCCCGGTGTCCACAAAAGTGATGCGCCACTCGTCGATGTCGCTCTGCAAGAGCTCGAGTCGCCGCCCGCCTTGGCTCAGCACGAAGTCGTTCGAGACGCACTCGTCGTAATTCCGGAAATAGTTCTTGACAACGTCGGCGCGGTAGCCGAGACAGAGGATGAAGTCCTTGTGCCCGAAGTGGGCGTAGTACTTCATCACGTGCCAGAGGATCGGGCGATAGCCGATCGGCACCATCGGCTTCGGGATGTTCTCGTCGTAGTCCCGAAGCCGCATCCCCAGACCACCGCAGAACAGGACGACCTTCATCGGCGTCTGACCCTCCTGAGGGAGCCGCCGGTGGCTAGCGCAAGCCCTGTGCGCACGTCGCAGTTCTGGGCAACCGATTGATTCACAGCGCCTTTCGCATGCTGGCCGGAGCAAGCAGCGGGCGCGCGAGCAGCTACACTGCTGCGCAGACGCCACGCCCCAGCACGCCGCGACGCGCCCTTCATGAAACGGCTTGCAGCAGCGCGAAGGCGGAATCGTACTGCGTTTGCAACGCCTGCCTTACGGCTGGGAGTTGGCGCCGCACGGCTGCCGTAAACTCGGCTGTGTGTCCTTGCAGCGCGAGGAACCGCTCCTGCAGCATCTCCAGCGTCAGGCGCCGGACGTCGATTGCGTACTCGGCCTGCCCCATCTGCCGCATGAGCTCCTCGGACTTGCGCTGCCAGAAGATGCTGAGCACCGGCTTGCAGCGGATGAGCCCGAACAGCGTGCCGTGATACCGCATCGGCACGACGATGTCCAAGGAATCAATCAGCGCGATAAGCTCGTCGAAGGAACTAATCCGCTCTGCGATCACGCGCTCCCGGCCAGCGGCCGTGGCGCCCTCCCGCATGAGGGCTCGGATCTGGTTGATGACGCCGGGGTCGACGCGCAACTGCGTCGCGAACAACCGAACGCAGTACCCGCTCACGACGAGCCAGTCGGCGAACGATGCGAGGGTGCGGATGTACCGGCCGTACACCTCGGGGTCGCTCTCGGGCCAATACCCGTCGTCGAAGACCGGCATCGGGTTGATGCCCACGATCCGGGGGCGCGCTCGGACGGCGTCGGGGGGGGCGTCGTCGCAAGGCAGGCTGAAGACCAGGTCGGGAACCACTGGATGCTCCCCAGGGAGGCCGAGTTCCAGGACGCACTGCCGCGCGTCGACATCGCGATACGAGCGGTAGTGCGCCAGCCGGAGCGTTCGCTTGATGAAGAACTTGCCGAGCCGCGTCCGCAGTGGTCCCGCGCCGAGGCTGAGGAACGCCACCTTCGTTCCGGTGGCGCGAGCGAGCAGCGACCACTTGAACAGCGTGAATGGAAATCCCCAGGGCCCTCCCCAGTAGTCATTCAGCTGCCCCGAGCCGGCGACGAGCAGCAGGTCGGTGCCGCGGAGACGGCGATAGGACTTGACCAGGAACGGGACCTCTAGGGGGACGGCCAACACCGCACGTCCCACGCGCCCCGCAGCCTGGACCAGGACGCGCAGGAAGGCGAGGCGCTTCAACCGCGCTCGCAAGACGCGCCAGGCCCTTGCGGACGCTGAGCGCCAATGGCCAGGCGGATGGGCGGTGAGCCGCGGTTGTGGGGTGCTGGTTGGGCCCCCGTTCATCCGGCGGATGGGAAAAGCCGGGATGCGATGCCGCTGCTCGGTATCGTGCGGGTAAACCGTGAAGCCGCGGAGCTCCGTCTCTGGGTAGCGACGACGCACATTCTGGACGACCGCGGCGATCAACGCCTCGTCACCGAGGTTCTGGTTGCCGACGTGACCGAGGATGCCGATCTTCACGGGAGCCTTTGCGCGAGCGCCACCAGAGTGTACCCCAACCCGGCCCACTCCTTAAGTCGCTCGAGACGGCGCGGCGGGATCACCCACCCCAGCGCCTTGTTGACCTTATAGGAATTCACGAGACGGAGGATGCCACGCTCTCCGATCGGAATGATGCTCGTGGTGCGGAGCACGCGGAACCGGCGGCGCAACATCGCTTTGAACTCCTCGCGACTCAGGTAGAACTTGATGTGAGCGTCCGGATCAGGGCCGTAGTCCCAGCGCTTCATCACGAGGCGATTCGCCGCGGTGATGATGAGGTATCCGTTCGGTCGCAAGACCCGCGCGATGATGTCGAGGTAGGCGGCCGGATCTTCGACGTGCGCCACGACCTCCTGCGACACAACGACGTCGTAGTGCTCGGCCGGGAATGTCGTGTGATAGAGGTTACCGGCGATGAATGGCACGTGAGGGTAGGCAGCGCGCGCCTGGGCGATCGCCGCCTCGGACAGATCGATCCCCGTCGCACGTCCCCAGTGCGACAGGTCCGCCGTAAACCAGCCCGTGCCACACCCGAAATCGAGGATCTCGGGATTGGTTAGTCGCAGCGATTTGAGAATCGCGAGGACTGTGTCGCCCCGTCGCCGCTGGAAGTCGTTGGGGAGTCGTTGCCGGTCCCAGCGCTCATCCCAGTAACGCCGCTGGTCTTCGAGGGACGGCAATGGTGACTTGGTCATGTGGTCCACGCAAGCCCCTGTTCCGCGGCCCGACAGCCGTATTCCTCTATTTGCCCCACGGCGAATTCGCGCATGCCGGCGCCGCCTTGCTCGTAGTAGCGGCGGTACCAACGCCTCGTGAAGTGGACCGCCTCGGGCAGCGTGAGCGCAGTTCGCCATTCAAGGTCCGCGAGGGCCTTGTCACTGGAGAGCTTCAGGACCCGGGCCTCCGGGCGGTCCTCTGTCCCCGTCGCATCCACCCGCCACCGGGCAGCCGGCCAGTCCTCAGCTATCATCCGGAGGAGGGCCTCGACGCGGTGATTCGCCGCGGCGTCCGGCCCGAAGTTGTACGATTCGCCGACCACCTGCGGGTTGCGGCACCACAGCTGGCTGCCCAGCCACAGATAGCCGCTCAGTGCGTCGAGCACATGCTGCCACGGCCGGGTGGCTTCGGGATGCCGAATGACCGCCGCATCGCCCTTGGACCAAGCACGTACGCAGTCTGGCACGAGACCGTCCTCCGTCCAGTCACCACCCCCGATCACGTTGCCCCCTCGGGCGGTCGCTATGGCCGCCGCGCCCTGCCGGCCGCTGAAAAACGAGCGCACGTAGGAGTACGTGATCAACTCCGCGCACCCTTTCGACCCGCTGTAGGGATCCGCTCCGCCCAGTGCGTCGTTCTCCCGGTAGCCCCAGGTCCAATCGACGTTGCGGTAGCATTTGTCACTCGTGATGATGACGCCCACGCCCACCCCGGCACGCTGGCGCATGCACTCGAGCACGTTCATGGTGCCGATAGCGTTCGTTTCGAAGGTGGTGACGGGGTCGCAGTACGATCGCCGGACGAGCGACTGCGCGGCCAGATGGAAGACTATCTCCGGACGGAACTCGTCGAACACCCTGCCCAGCTGCTCGCGGTCGCGCACATCGCCTTGATAGTGGCGCAGGCGCTGGCTGAGGGCGAGTATTTCGAAGTTCGACGGGTTTGTCGGGATGTCCAGGGAGTATCCCGCGATGTCCGCGCCCAATTCCAGCAGCCACGTGCACAGCCAGGAGCCCTTGAACCCGGTGTGGCCCGTCACGAGCACGCGCCGGCCCGCGTACACATTCGAGAACATCAGCGATGGCTCCTCGGATCGTTGCACAGCGTTCGCCAGGGACGGTTCTGCAAGAGCCATGCGCCAACACTCGGCAGTAGAGAAGCGGCGTCCACGCCGCTTGGAGGGTGCGCTGTTGCGTGGGCGCCACAGCAGCGGGCGTGAGGCCTCTCGGTGCGGTCGGCGGCCCGTGCTCGGACGGGGCTCCGCCCCCTCATGAGATCGTGCGCGCGAACACCGCGCCGGAGCCGCTGTAGGCATGCATGTTGCGACTCCCACAGGAGGAACAAGCATCGTACCCGACCTCCATTCGCCTAACGGTAAGACCCCGTGAGCACTGCGAACAGTATCGTCCTTCCGAGCGGCGACGAAACGTCGCGGCAGCACCCGTCCACACGGCGTGGTCGCTGCCGTCACTGCGGTGCGCGACTGGTGCACACGTTCGTCGATCTGGGCATGTCCCCGCTGTGCGAGAGCTTTCTGGATCGAGACCAGCTCGACGAGATGGAGCCGTTCTACCCGCTCCACGTGTATGTGTGCGATCAGTGTTTCCTCGTGCAGTTGGCGGAGTACGTCAGCCCTGAGGCGATCTTCCGCGAGTACGCCTACTTCTCGTCGTATTCGGATACTTGGCTCGATCATGTCCGAGATTACACCGATCACATGATCGAGCGGTTCCGCCTGAACCGGGACAGTTGGGTGGTGGAGATCGCGAGCAATGACGGCTACCTGCTGCAGTGGTTCGTGGCCCGGGGCATCCCGGTGCAGGGGATCGAGCCGGCTGCGAATGTGGCCCAGGTGGCGATCCAGAAGGGCGTGCCGACCTGGGTCCAGTTCTTTGGGCGGGAGATGGCGCGGCAGGTGGCTGCCGGCGGCAAGCGGGCCGACCTGCTGATCGGGAATAACGTGCTCGCCCAAGTACCCGAGCTCAACGACTTCGTTGCGGGATTGAGGATTCTGCTCGCGCCCCGTGGGGTGATCACGCTAGAGTTTCCTCATCTGATGCGGTTGGTTGCAGGCAATCAGTTCGACACGATTTATCACGAGCATTTCTCGTATTTCTCGCTGCTGGCGGTGGAGCGACTCTTCGCGGCGCACCAGCTCGTGGTGTTCGATGTGCAAGAGCTGAAGACGCATGGAGGCTCGCTCCGCATCTATGCCCGCCACCTGGAGGATTCCTCAAAGCCAATCGGGCAACGGGTGAGCGAGCTCAGGGCGGAAGAGGAGGCTGCCGGGCTCCGGCGCCTGGACTACTACTCCGCATTTGAAGCGAGCGTACAGGAGACCAAGCGTCGTCTGCTCGCGTTCCTGATCGAGGCGAAGCGGCAGGGCCGCACCATCGTCGGGTACGGCGCTCCGGGCAAAGGCAACACGCTGCTGAACTACTGCGGCATCCGGACGGATTTTCTGGAATACACCGTGGACCGGAGCCCCTACAAGCAAGGCAAGTTCCTTCCGGGTACGCACATCCCGATCTTCGCGCCCGACAACATACGGGCAACGCGGCCCGACTACCTGCTGATCCTGCCGTGGAACTTAAAGGACGAGATCATGGACCAAATGGCCTACATCCGTGACTGGGGCGGCCAATTCATCGTACCGATTCCGGAGCCCCGAGTCTGTCGATGATTTTCAGCGCGACGACGCTGGCAGGTGCCGTTTTGACCGAACCGGAGCGACAGCAAGCTGACCGCGGGTTCTTTGGTTGCGGTTGAGTCTTCATGATATTCTCGCCCACCAAGCTCCAGGGCGCCTTCATCATCGACATAGAGCATCGCGAGGATGATCGTGGTTTTTTCGCGCGTAGTTGGTGCCAGGACGAATTTGCGGCGCACGGCCTCAACCCGCGCTTGGTGCAATGCAATGTGTCCTTTAATCGGAAGCGAGGGACACTTCGAGGCCTCCATCTTCAAGTCACCCCCTACGCGGAAGCGAAGCTAGTGCGCTGCACACGGGGTCGACTGTACGACGTCGCCGTGGATTTGCGAAAGGACTCGGCGACTTTCCGCCAGTGGGTTGCTGTGGAACTCAGCGCTGAAAACCGGCGCATGCTCTACGTCCCCGAAGGAATGGCGCACGGATTTGAGACGCTGGAGGATGAAACTGAAGTCTTCTATCAGATGTCGGAGTTCCATCACCCGGAGGCGGCCCGCGGCGTGCGTTGGAACGATGCGGCTCTTGGCATCGCGTGGCCACTTGTGCCACCGGTGTTGTCGGACAGAGATCGGGCCTATCCCGACTTGGCCTCGTGGCCAAACTCTTCCTAACCGGTTCGTCGGGGTTTGTCGGTTCGCACGTAGCGCGCCTCGCGCTCGCGGAGGGACACGAGGTAGCGGCGTTGGTGCGGCCCGGGGATCCCATGCGTCGCCTGCGCGACTTGCGCCACGAATTGTGCGTGCTGGAGGGCGACTTGGCCAATATTGCGACCTTCCGAGACGCGCTCTGCGGATTGCGACCGGACGTCTGCATCCATTGCGCATGGTACGCGGAGCCAGGAAGCTATTTGCACGCGGTCGAGAACATCCATTGTCTCACTGAAAGCCTCGCGCTGCTTCGCGAGTTGATCGCCTTGGGCTGTCGCCAGGTGATCATGGTAGGCAGTTGTGCGGAGTATGAGACGGACGCTGGGTTCCTGCGTGAGGACGGTGCGACGCGGCCGGTGACGCTCTATGCAGCCACAAAGTTGGCGCTCGGCGTAGTTGGAGAGCAGCTCGCGAAGCGGACCGAGATCAACTTCGCATGGGCACGCCTCTTCTACCTGTACGGTCCCGACGAAGACGAGCGCCGCTTGGTTCCAGCGCTGATTAGGGCCCTGCTGCACGGCCAGCCGTTTCCGGCCACGTCAGGCGAGCAGGTGCGGGATTACTTGCATGTTGCTGACGTCGCGTCCGGACTGCTCACGCTCGCTAATCGAAATGCCGCCGGCACCTACAACATCGCTTCAGGACTACCGGTTACCGTACGCCAGCTGGCGGAAACGGTTGGTGAGCTGGTGGGACGTCCCGATTTGATTCGTTTTGGTGCCGTGCCCTATCGCGACTGGGAGCCACCGTTCATCTGCGGTGACTCCGGCCGGCTGCGCGCGCTCGGATGGTCGCCACGCCACTCGTTGCGAGAGGGTCTTGCGCGGACAATCCAGTGGTGGCGGAACACTGCCTCGGGTGTCGCGCCTGCGCCGTAGACGCTCGTGTCCCGTCTGCGGTGCTCCGACTGGTAGGACGATACGTAAGCGCGCCTCCCGGGAGAGGCGCCTTTGCGATCACTACGCGTCACCGCTACGCGCGGACGTCGCGATACAGTGGCGTAGGATCCATGCCACCATCGTTCAGCAAGCTGGCTGACCCGTGGCAGCGCCGCTTTCGCGCGGCGCGGAGCGGTGGGCCGCAGAGTGGCCCGGGAAGTAGCGCTTCAGTTCAAGGAAGCGCTTCTCATAGACGTGATAGCTCAGCCAGGCGAACGCGTATGACAGCGACATCCCGACAGCCGCAAGCAGCAGCACGGACGGCAATCGTGACCCGCCGAGCACCGCCACCCCGTTCAGATAGAAAGTGGTCTTCCACGCGATCGCCCCCAATAGTGGGTAGTGAATCACGTATATGCCATAGCTGTATTTCCCCCACTTGCCCAGCCAGCCACTGCGAACCGCGCGAACCAAGCGACTGGTGGGCGGTCCCGTCAGCACCATGACGAGCAGCGCACCGTATGTCACCGCGACCCCAGGAAAGGCCGCAACGGCCACGACCGGGTCCTTGGGATCCAAGCCTCCTCGGAGTGCCGCCAGGGCACCAAGCGCGAGCACACCTGATCCCAGTACTCGGGGGGCCGAGGCCTTGAGGCGGACAAGGCCGCTTGGCATGCGGGCGACGACCGCCAGCGCAGCGCCCGTCATGAGACCGTCGAGTCGACCCGGCGTCAGGAAATAGGCGGGAACGGTGTCGGCGGGGTCCTGCATCACGAACCCAAGGCGAAACACGAATCCGCTGATCACGGCCAGCATGGCCACTCGGAGGAGTGCCCGAGTACTGCACGCCCACACTATGAGCGGCCAGATCAGGTAAAACTGCTCCTCGATCGACAGTGACCACAAGTGTCCCGTGTTGAGCGGGGTGCCGCCGTGGAGCGCAGCAAGCACGTTCACTGTGTAGGTCCAGTACCAGCTCTGATTCGCCTGCAAGGTGATGAACGTCGGTTCGGACCAACGTACCAGCCGCGGCAGGAGGACGAAGAGTACTGTCAGGGCGCCGTAGTAAAGCGGAAAAATGCGCAACGCGCGGCGCGCGACAAAGTTCGGCCACCATCCTGGCTGGCCCTTGGTGTCGAGCAGGATTCCAGTGATCAGGAACCCTGAGAGGACGAAGAACAGATCAACACCCGTCCATCCTACATACGCTATCGCGTGCACGGCTGCGTCGACGCGTGTCGCCGCTGGTGCAAGCGGAGCAGCGATCGCGTGGGTGGCGAACACAAGGAGGATCGCGACCCCGCGCAGGCCGTCCAGCACCGGCATGTGCTCACCCGACGCTAGGGCGCGCTCGACGGGGCTGTGTCGCACGCCGTTCAAATCCGTCGGCTCCGCGCCGGGGAGCCGCGTCCCCGTGAAAATCATGTGCGTACACCTCCACGGTCGGAGCACGAAACGCACCCTACCACCGTGCGATCGGGGCGCAAGTCGGGTGCCACCGGCCCGATGCCGCGCCAACGGAGTGTTGCGCTCCCGCATCAGCGCACCTTTCCTAGCGACGTTGGCCCGGCTTCGCCTCCTGGTCTCCCTCTTGCTCAAGACCGCAGCGGCATGAGTAGCCAACCCATTCCCGGATTGACCGCGCCTGCGGCTGTCGCGAACCAGGACCAGCTCGACCGCTCGCTGGTGCATGGAATCGCCTGGACCAGCGGGGCGAAGTGGGTTGGGCAGCTGTTCGCCTGGATCTCGACCCTGATCGTGGCCCGACTTCTCACCCCCGAGGACTACGGCCTCGTGGGGATGGCGTCCATCTACCTGGGGTTGATCACGCTAGTCGGTGAGTTCGGTCTGGGAGCCGCCGTGATCACGCTCCGCGACCTGAGCGAGGAGCAGGTGGCGCAACTCAACGGCCTCTCGGTGCTGCTCGGCGTCGGCGGCTTCGCCCTGTCGTGCGTAGCGGCGATCCCGCTAGGCCGCTTCTTCCATGCGCCCCAGCTTCCGGCCGTCGTCGTGGCGATGAGCACTGGGTTTGTGATCACCGCGTTTAAGACGGTCCCCTTCTCGCTGCTGCAGCGCGAGATGCGGTTTCGGGCGCTGGCGCTCGTAGAAACCGGGTGCGCCGTACTGCTGGCGCTAGGCATGATCGCCTTCGCCCTTCTCGGCCTGCGCTACTGGACGCTCGTCATCGGCGGGTTACTGAGCGCCGCGCTATCGACAGGAGCGGCGCTGGTCCTGCGGCGGCAGCGCCTCGCATGGCCCCGTCGGCAGTCGCTGGCGCACGCCATGAGCTTCGGCGGGCACATTCTCGTCGGCCGGCTCTCGTGGTACGTGTATTCGAACGCCGACTTTCTCGTTGCCGGCCGGATCCTCGGGCGAGCTGCGCTGGGCCTGTATGAGGTCGGCTGGAACGTTGCGAACACGCCGATCGACAAGATCACAAGTCTCGTGGGCCAGGTGACCCCCGCGGTCTTCTCGGCAGTGCAGACGGATCGCGCAGCCCTCAGGCGCTACTTGTTGAGAATCACGGAAGGCCTGGCATTGATCACCTTCCCCGCCAGTTTGGGGCTGGCGCTTGTCGCGCCGGACTTCGTGGTGCTCACGCTCGGCGAGAAGTGGCACGGCGCCATCGCCCCGCTGCAGCTCCTCGCCCTGAGCGCCGGCTTCCGCGCCGTCACGCCCCTGCTGTCCCAGGTGTTAAACGCGGTGGGAGAATCCCGTCTCAGCATGAGATACGGTGTGCTGTGCGCTGCCGTTCTCCCCGCAGGCTTCTACGTCTTGGGCAACCGCTGGGGCACAGTGGGAATCGCACTCGTCTGGGTGCTGGTGTTTCCGATACTCGTGCTCCCGGCGTATCGTCGGGTGTTGCAAACGATCGAGCTCCCCAGCCGCCAGTACCTGCGGGCGCTGTGGCCGGCGGTCAGCGCCTCGCTGTTGATGGCAGCAACCGTCTTCACAGTCAAATCGACCGCTGGTGAGTACATGTCGCGGGCTGCAAGCTTCGGCGCTCAAGTTGTTGCTGGAATGGTCGTCTACGGTCTGACGTGCGTGGCACTGCATGGCGGGCGCATAGCTGCGTTTTCCCGCATCCTGCGAGCCATGCGCGCGCCGCCGCGGCCCGCACCTGACGTGTCCACCTCGTGAGTGGCCCCTACGCCCGTTCCTTATTTTTCAGACCGTTGGGCAGACATGCCCTGCGACCGCCTTAACTAGGTCTCGCACCGACATTGCAAGGTCACGGATCGCCGCGGGGCGGGCGCGAGTCGAGCGTCAATGCTGGTTCAGCCATTCGCGCAACACCACGAGGTTGTACAGCCGCTGGCTATGATCCCGCAAGCCGTCACGGTGCTCACGCGCCATGTTGCGAATCCCGATGGGGTTGAGCCAGCCGCAATCGCACAGGCTCTCACTTTCGGCGAGCTGGTCGGCCCAGACGCTGATCGGCCCACCCGCGAACCACACCTGCAACGGAACGGAAAAGCCGTGCTTGGGTCGCTCGAACAGGTTGGCCGGGAGGAATCGTCCCAACAGCGCCTTGAGGAGGGGCTTTCCTCCATTGCCATCCAGGAGCCACTGGTCCGGAAGCCCAAGCGCGAATTCGACCACTTCCTGGTCCAGCAAGGGCGAGCGCGCTTCCAGACCGTGCGCCATGGTGGCGACGTCCACCTTGGGCATGAGGCAGTCTGCGATGTAGGTACTCACGTCCACCAGCCGCATCCGTCGGAGCGCGCTGCCATTGCCACTGCGGTACAACTGCGCAAGCCAGCCGCGCACGGCGTTGCCGCTGTCCCGCCGCTCCCGCAGCAGATTTCCCGCGTAGAGCGATTGCACCTCGTCCTCGCCCACGTACGTCCGCAACGCAGCGAAGCGCTCTGGTTCGTCCAACGCGAGGGTGCGCAGTGCGCGCTTGATCCGCTTCGCCCAGGGCCGCTGGCTGCGTACTGCGGCGCCGAGCGGAGCCACCATCGGGGCAACGCGGCTCAGGCGCTTGAGGCGCAGCGCCAGCCGATACCAATCGTATCCTCCGAACCCCTCATCCCCGCCGTCTCCGGTGAGCACCACGGTGACGTGTTTCCGGGTCTCCTGCGCCAGTATCCAGACGGCCAATGCCGAAGAATCGCCGAATGGCTCTCCGTAATGCCGAACCAGCGCCGGAAGAACGTCCAGCATCTCCGGGCGTCCGGTGAACGTGCAGTGCCGAGTCCCGAGGTGTTGCGCGATGCGCTCGGCATAGCCGCTCTCATCGAAGGCGGCTTCGGCGAAGCCGAGCGAGAACGTCAAGGCTTCCCCGGGACAGTGGCGAGCAGCGATGGCCGTCACCAGACTCGAATCGATGCCGCCGCTCAGGAACAAGCCGAGTGGCACATCGCTGCGCAGCCGCAGTGCGACCGAGGTTGTCAGCAAGCCTGCAAGCTGATCGACGGCCTCTGCGAAGCGCCCCGCGAAAGGCTTCAGCGCCCCCTCGAGCGCCCAGTAGCGGAGGGAACGAGACCCAGAGGAGCTCACTCGCAGCATCGTCCCCGCGGGGAGCTTGCTGATGCCGTCCCAGATCGACTGGGGAGCCGGGACGTACCCCATGGTGAGGAACGCGTCCAACGCCGCGAGGCTCACGCGACGGGTCCGGGGGTCGGTATCCCGAAGCGCCCCCAGGGTCGATGCAAAGTAGCAGCATCCGTCTTCCAGCGCGTAGAACAAAGGCTTCTTGCCCACCCGATCTCGCGCGAGCACCAGCTCGCCGCGCGTCCCGTCCCAGACAGCGAAGGCGAACATGCCGCGGAGATGTCGCACCGCCTCGCTGCCGTATCGCTCGTACATCCGCAGCAACACTTCGGTGTCCGACACCGTGTGGAACCGCACCCCCCGATCCGAGAGGAACTGGCGTAGCTCGCGGTAGTTGTAGATCTCGCCATTGAACACCAGAGCAATCCGTCCATCATCGCTGCACATCGGTTGGCGCCCGCCCGCGATGTCGATGATAGACAGCCGACGGTGTGCCAAGGCCGCGCGGCCTCGAGGATCGGCCCAAAAGCCCTCTCCATCGGGTCCCCGATGCCCCATGAGCCCCGCCATGCGACACAGACGCTCGCGGTCCAGGCGGGCACCGTCCCGCAACGCTACCGCGCCCGCGATCCCACACATCCTGGCCTCACCTCGCTCGCTCAGCTCGCACGGCGGCACCGCTCCTCGAGGAGATCACGATACAACTGCAGGTGAGCCTCCAGCCGGCGCTCCAGTGATAGGCGGCTCACGACTTCCCGGCGCGCTGCCGCCGCCTCGGACGAATCCCCCTGGGTCACTGCGCGCTCCATCGCTTCCGCGAGCACCGCGGCGGATCCAGGCGCCACCACGCGAGCGGCCGACGAAGTTCCCACAATGTCCGGCACCGCACCCACCGCCGTCGCCACAACGGGCACGTCCGCCTGCATCGCCTCGAGCATCGTGTTCGGCAACCCCTCGCTGCGAGACGGCAGAACCAACAGATCGAGATTCCTATACAGGGCATCCACGTTGTACACTTGCCCCAGGAAGCGGACCCACGACTCCAACCCGAGACGACGGCAACGGGCCTCAAGTCGCGCGCGCTCGCGACCGTCCCCTGCCACGAGCGCAGAGAACGCGAGGCCCCTCCGAACGAGGATGGCGCAGGCGTCGAGGAAGAGGTCCACGCCCTTCTCCAGGCTCAGCCGGCCGACGACCCCGATGATGGGCCGCCGGAGACTGCCGACGAGGGCGGTGAGGAGGTCGCGCTCTGAGGAGTCGCCCGCACGCGGAGGGGCCAGCGCTGCATTGTAAATGGTCCGAACCCGGCGGCCGCAATGTCGGAACGCTCGGGCCTGAGCGTGCGACATGACGACAATGCGCTCAGCCGCACCGAGCAGCCGCCGGTCGACCCACTGATAGAATCGCCCCTTGAGGTTATCGATTGTGGCACCATGGAAGAATCCTATCCAGGGCCACGGGACACGCAGCTGGCGCAGCAGATACGCCACGGCCGCCGCCTTGTACCCGTGGGTCTGCACGATGGACGGTTGCCAGCGGCGTAGCACGGCTCCTACCGCCAGGGCCATTCGCCAGTCGAGAGGCCCGCGGTCTTCCACGACGCAATGCTGGACGCCGGCCTCATGGAGGTAGCGAGCGAATGCGGAGGGGGGCTCGCCGCGCCGATGGAACACAACGACCAACCAATCGATTCCCGCATCCCGCAGCGCAAGCGCCAGAGCAGTCAACTGGCGCCCAGGACCGGAGATCTCGTCGCAAGGAACCAGCGCTGCGATGCGTTCCGGGAAGGGGCGGGAGTCGTCTGTGCT
>Ga0209157_1002597_pt1 | contig 14248 bp, 14 predicted proteins | sample GraSoiAngelo_135_FD_185892 | JGI IMG/M metagenome (GOLD analysis project Ga0209157, IMG submission 185892) | Grasslands soil microbial communities from the Angelo Coastal Reserve, California, USA - 14_0929_05_40cm (SPAdes) (version 2) | ecosystem: Environmental > Terrestrial > Soil > Grasslands ... | reverse complement strand
CTGGCGGAGGAGCGGGAGCTGATCTCCATCACACCCAAGGAGCCGGCCTTCCGTCCCTTCATCCCCAATCCAGTCCAAGAACGAATCCTGCTCTACGTCCAGGTGCTCTTCCTGCCATCCCTGACCTTCCTCTGGGGCTTGACCGTGTGGAGAAAGCGTCGGCGCCTCTAAATTCATGAAACGATACGGCTTCACCATCCTGTTCGCCGTGATCCTGGCCGGGCTCGGAGCCTACCTGTATATCGTAGAGTTCCCAGCCGAGCGCAGGCAGGTTCTGACTGAAACGCAGGAGAAAAAGATCGTGTCGTTCGAGATGGGCGAGATCACCGGCCTGTCTATCCGTTCGGACCAGGCTGAGGTCGTGCTGACCCCAGGGGAGAACCGAATCTGGAAGATCACGGCGCCGCTCCAGACCGACGCGGATTCACGAGAGGTGGACAGCCTGCTGCGCGCACTCATGCTGGGCAAGGTCTCACGGGTGGTAGAGGAAAATGCCTCTGCTCTCGCCCCCTTCGGCCTCGAGCATCCCTCCGCTGTGTTGACCATCTCGGCCGGGTCCCGCCATGAAACCTTGTCGTTGGGTGACGCCGGGCCTATTTCCTCCACCCTCTATGCCATGCGGGCGTCAGATCGCAAAGTGCTCCTGACGGACCTCACACCCAAGGCGTTCCTGAATAAGACGCTGATGACCTTCCGAGACAAACAGGTGTTGCGTTTCGATCAGACCAAGGCCGAGCGACTGCGCCTGACCTATCCGAAGACCGAGTTTGTGTTGTATCAGATGGCAGAGAACGACAAGAAGAAGTGGAAGATTCGCGCACCGCTCGAGGCCGACGCCGACCAAATCGCCGTCAGGACCCTGCTCTTCAAGCTCGAAGACCTGAAGGCCCTGGGCTTCATTGATCCGGGCCCCGAGCATGCGGCGCTGACCAAGAAGCTCGCGAAACCTGACGCCAAGATTACGGTGCACGTGAATGGAGCAGATCGGACCGTCAAACTGTTCCAGCCCGATCCGGTCAGTGGCGAGGCCTACGCGGTGACCGCCACCGGGGCGCCGATCTATCGGATCAATCCAACAGTGATCAAGGATCTCACCAAGGAGGCCTTTGCCTTGCGGGATAAACGCCTGCTGGGAATGGACCTGCCTGACCTCGCCATGCTGTCGGTGAAAACGCGGGGAGAGCAGTACGTGCTCGTCAACCAGAACAACGAGTGGGTGCTCGAAGACCAGCCGGCAGAGAAGCTGAAACAAGAGGCCGTGGACCTATTCGTGAGCCGGGTGATCAACCTGCCAGCCGAGCTACGGGTGACCAGGCGCGAGGGACCACTCGCTCCCTACGGATTGACGCATCCAGCCGCAGAGATCACGGCCACCGCGAAGGACGGCAAGCGGCGCAGCCGAATGGCGCTTGGAACGAGCGTGGGTGGGTTGGTCTATGCGACCGGACAAGGGCTCCCCGGCATCTATCAGGCTCGGGCTGATCTCCTCACTCAAATTCCCGTCAAGAGCGAGCTGCTGGCAAAGGCCGGACAAGCGACCAGTCCTGTGCCCTGACCCCTTGCCTTTCCCCGGCCGCTTGACTATAGTCATGACCTCATTCCGCAAGGAGGGCGGACCGACATGAAGACCATTCAATCCCCGATGAGGACGCTTTTCATCACGTCGGCGCTGCTGACGGCTGCATGCGCCACCTATGACAGCGGGTCATCAGGATCTAGCACCGCTCCGGCCGCCGCTACCATGAGCAGTGCGCCTGCTGTACAGACAAACGCCGCATCCGGGACTGAGGGAGACACCCTACAAGCCTGCATGGCCAGGATTCCGCAGGATGCAAGTGCCGGCCTGCGCATGATTGCGGAGCAAAGTTGCGATCGAGATGAGGAGAACCGGAAAGCAATCCTGTCTGTCCCCGGCGCCAAGTAGCTCGACATCCTGCCATCAACTCGGTTCGTGACAGAAGCAGGCAGCAGCCTGTCCCTTGTGCCTCAACACCTTTCTCAAGTTCTGCAAACTAGACTTTCCCGCACCCATTCGGTATCGTAACGCCCGTGCCCCCGTAGCTCAGTTGGATAGAGCAGCGGTTTCCTAAACCGCGGGTCGCACGTTCAATTCGTGTCGGGGGCACCAATACCTGAACACCCGTTCAAGTCTCCCAGCCGTCACCATATTCCGTCCCGCCGTTCGCCGCTGATCGTGAACCCCGTACCACGGCTTCACCCCGTTTCTTCCCCGAAGAACAGGGTTCACAGGAGGGGTCCGGTCCATGGAACGGACCGGGGCTTCCTGTGGTACGGGGTGAAATAGTTTCACGTCGAGCTCTACCCTTCTCGTAGCATGGCTTCCGAGACTGTGCGTGAAACTTCGTTGATGACGGGGAGACGCGAGGTGTGGCTAGCAATGAAGATAATCGGCTGGAGATGAGGCCATGTCTTTCCTGATTCTGACTAACGTGCCCCCACTGCTCTCGGGGTCCACTTCTTCCGACATTCAGGGCACAGCGTTCGGGAGAACCGCACGTCCGAATTGTCCCGGACATATTGTTCGAGGTGCTGCCAATTCCCGTCATCGTGGATCTTCTTGCAGCCAGCGCACATCGGCAACAATCCGCGCAGGATGTCGTACTCTTCCTGCACCTTCGTCAGTAAGAGCGCCAGAATTGCGGTAGACCAAGTCGCAAACAGCGCCAGGCCCCGGTCGGCAATCGCCATCTGGAGATTCCGCTCGCCGGAGGAGTAGCGAAAATCCATCACGATCAGCGCCGTGCAGGCCGCGGCGACGAAGAGGGTGAACGACCGCTTTTGCGACCACAGGGAGATCATGACCAACGCCACGTAAAACATCCCCGCCGCCAAGTCCAGAGGCAACATCATGTCCAGGACGAGGATTCCCACGACGAGACCCACCGTGATGCCAACAAACAGCGGCCGAATCATCTCGCTGATTTTTTCCATGGGCTAGGTCCCCTCTTGTGCTCCCTCCAAACTATAGCTGATGTCCGGTTTTCTGTCTCACAGCACGGAGATTCCCTTCATTTACAATCGCGTCGAGCGCGGCCAGCCATCAGGATTTCGCCACAAGGCGCAAGGCGGGACATGTTCGAATGGCACTCGGTCACGAGAACCAGAATTCCCCGTTTGCTTGCCAGGCTACCGAGGTTGAGTTAGACTTTTCTTGACCATACCCAGCGCACTCGCGCGACCTGAGTGCACCTCCACCAAGCACTCCTCGTTGAAGGTATGTGTGCTGGATGCCGAGGAAGAGCGATGGCGAAGAGCAAGTCCCACGAGCATCGTCGAAACCGCCAAAAGGTTGCCCTTGCGGTTGCCGAGATCAACCAAAGCATTGAGCAACTGCGAGAACGAGTCACCCAGGTTGAAGACATGAAGAAAGACGGGTTCCCGTATCGTGACGCACTGAAAGCGAGGGCTGAAGTGCAGATCCGAGACACCATTCGGAGGATCTTTGGTGATAAGTCACAGGAATTCCAGGAACATCGGCATCACCGCATCAAAACCTACCCCGTCACCGAGATCGGCAAAACCCTCTCGATACTCCAGGGGCTCATCGCCCGGCTTGAGCAGAAGAAACTTGACTTTCTGGGAGTGAGCCAAGATCGTTCCGACACTGTCCCAATCCCACAACCAAGTGACTCCGCAGCAAGTCCTGCGCAGCGTTCCCCGGCTCCGCTCCCTCCTCCGCCAGCGACAGTTATCCCCGGCACGCCCTTTGTGATCTATCCCGCTCCGCCAGGCACGGTCTGGGCTCCGCCTCCCGTCACTCCACCTTCACCCCCGACCGCCGCGCCTGGTGCCCCTGTCGCCGCCGCACCCCCGCCTGCTATGGTGGCCCCGGCTCCACCTTATCTTCCAACCCCTCCCTCTGCGACCGCGACACCGGTTCCGCCGGTCGGCGATCCGGTTCAGCCCGTCTCCTCCCCCCCGCCGCCTCCGCCCATTGCCACGAAGCCAGGGGTACCCCTTACTGTTCGTTCCACGAAATCCTCTACGACTGACCGGTACACATCGCCGTCCGGCCAACAGGCCCGATCAGGACATGGTTTAGTTGGATCTGATAGGCAGCTCCCCGACTGGTCTTACGCGACGACGCCAAGGATAGGCTCTGAGTCCGACGCTCTTGAACTGGTTCGGAAGATTTGTACTCGCTTTCATGCGGTCGCGAGACAGCTTCGATTGCGACGGGAATATCGAGCGACGCTCGAAGTGGAAGATGAATACGATGTGCAGGACCTCTTCTACGCTCTCTTGCGATTGGAATTCGATGACATCGTGACGGAAGACTGGATGCCAAGCTATACGGAATCGGCCAACCGAACGAGCTTCCGGTTGAAACGGGAGAAAATCGCGATCGTCGTCAAGAAGACCAGGCCTGGGCTCGGGGCGAGGGAAGTCGCTGATCAACTCGTGATCGATTGCCAGCGCTACTCGACCCACCCGGACTGCACCACACTCTTCTGTTTTGTCTATGATCCGGAGGGCCGCATAGGAAACCCTCGTGGGCTAGAAGCGGAGTTGACCAGTATCGGCGACGAGCGAAACATCGAAGTGTTGGTTTCCCCGAAATAGAGTTTGCCTTGCACCAGGCGAAGGTGTTGACTTGTAACTGGAGTATCCGCTAATGTCACGACCCGATCTCAAACCACCCGGGAACACCATACAGCGACCCCCCAACGGGGAGTATGACGTGTCTGATCGCGCCTATGTTCTGATTAACGTGTTGCCCGGGCAGACGGCCGACGTCGTCAGGGCCTTGTCAGACATCAAGGAGATCAAGACCATTGACCCCTGTTGGGGGAAGCCGGACATCTTCGCGCTGGTGGAAGTGACCGATCAGGATGCGCTGACCTCTCTGGTGCTCACGAAAATTCATGCTATCGAGGGCGTCGCTCAGACCGATACCCATCTCGTGTACCGCTTGAAAAAATAGTTGGCCAGGAGGAGGCGCTGATGCGCGGAGCAACGAGCCCGACGGGAACCATCATACTGGTGATCGCGGCTGCGCTCATGACCAACTGTTCAACCACGAAGGCCCAGCGCGGGCCTGACTTCATCGAAGCCACGTTGACCGCCCCGCAAGACCGCGTCAAGGCCGCAGTCATCCAGGTGCTCACAGAAGGCGGATACACCCTTCGCAGCGGAAATGAGCCGGACAGGGTCGTGAGCGCCGCCTATCGGCAGGAAATCGACAGCATCTGGAATTGGCTCTTGATCTTTCGCGTTGGTGTCAGCCGCAGCCACGTGGAAGCCACCCTCGCGCCTGAGAAGGAGACCGCGACGCGCCTGACCATCGAGGTCACGCATCAAGGCAAGGACAGTCTGTTCTCGTTCTGGCGCACCTACGACACGCCGCTTCCGCAAAGCGCGGCTAACCAGCTCCGGTTGGTGAAGAATGCGCTCGGTCTTCTCTGAAACAGTGCTGAGCGATGAGTGCTGAGGGCTGAATGTCGAGTGCACCTCCTGGTCCTCAGTCCTCAGTACTCAGTCCTGATTCGTCTGCTCCTTCTCCCATCTCCAGCCCGAACCGCTCCACCATGCGGTAGAGTGTCCGTCGGTCAATGCCTAGAATCTTGGCGGCGCGGGCCTTGTTCCCCCCGGTCTCACGCAGGACTCTCATGAGATGCCGTTTCTCCACCTCATCCAGCGTGAGGAGCGCCTCCTCCTTCCCGGAGCCCCTTCCAACCGTATCCTCAGAGGAGCCGGCCCCGGCGTTTCGGATCGCATCCGGCAGGTCATCCGGCAGCACCAGCGGGCCGTGACTCAGCGACACGGCTCGCTCAATCGCATTCTCGAGCTCCCTCACATTCCCCGGCCAGTGGTAGCGTTGGAGAAGCGCCAAGGTGCCAGGCACGAATCCTGTAATCGGACGGGTCGAGCCCCGTGAAAACTTCTGGAAAAAATGATGGGCGAGCACGGGAATATCCTCGCGACGTTCCCGCAACGGGGGGAGCCCAATCCGCACCACATTCAGCCGGTAGAAGAGGTCTTCCCGGAACCGGCCTTCCTTGACCAGATTGGCTAAGTCACGATTCGTGGCCGCAATGATCCGGACATCAACCTTGATCGAGCCGGTCCCGCCGACCCGCCGGACTTCTTGTTCCTGGATCACTCGCAGGAGCTTGACCTGAAGGGCCAGCCCCAACTCTCCGATTTCATCCAGAAAGATGCTCCCCTCATGGGCGGTCTCGAAGAGCCCTTGCTTCACGCCAACGGCGCCGGTGAAAGCGCCCTTCTCATGTCCGAAGAGTTCGGTCTCCAGCAGCGTATCCGGCAGGGCGGCGCAGTTCACGGGGACGAACAGCCGTTGTCGCCGCGGACTATTGGCGTGGATCGCGCGCGCGATCAGTTCCTTGCCGGTCCCGCTTTCGCCTTCGAGCAGGACTGTGCTCTTGCCTGTCGACACACGCGCCACGAGCTTATACACCTCCAGCATGAGCGGGCTGCAGCCCACCAGCGGCGACAACTCCTGGCGTTCACGAAGTTCTTCTCTGAACCGCGTGTTCTCCTGCACAAGACGGCCGTGATCGAGACTGCGCCGGACCACCAGTTTGATTTCCTCTTTCTTGAAGGGTTTTGCCAGGTAGTCATAGGCGCCCTGCTTGATGGCCTCGATCGCTCCCTCCATAGATCCGAACGCGGTCAGGAGCACGATGAGGGTATCCGGACTGATCTGCTTGAATTCCCGCAACACTTCGAGGCCGTCCACCGAGCCCATTCGGATGTCGGTCAGGACCACATCGAACCGTTTCAGGCGACCTCGTTCGATTGCCTGGGCACCATCGACGACTGCCTCCACCTGGTAGCCCTCCTTGCGGAGCGCCTCCACCAGGAGATCGCGCGCGACGGCGTCGTCATCCACCACAAGAATGGTGCCCTCAGGTTCCATCGCCGACCCTCACGTGAGCCTCCGCTCCATTCTCCGCATAGCTCGGAAGCGAGATGACCACCGTCGTTCCCTTCCCGACCCCACTCTCGATTGCGAGGGACCCTCCGTGCGCCGTCACAATCTCGCGACTGAGAAAGAGCCCCAAGCCCGTGCCATCCCCGATGGCCTTCGTGGTAAAGAAGGGCTCAAAAGCCCGTTTCTGATGATCTTCGGGTATGCCACACCCTGTATCACGTACGGTCACCGTGACCAGCGTCCCGACGGCAGGCTCGCCGGCCAGTCGCCGCTCCTCCACTTCGTCGGTCGTCGCCGCCCGCATCCCCACCGTGATCCACACCTCTTGACCGGCGTTTGTCGCAGCCAACGCGTTGGTCATCAGGTTCATCAGTACCTGTTGTAATTGCTCCGTATCCCCCTTCACCACCGGTGCATCGGTTCCAGCCTCCACCTTCAGCGAGACCCCTTTGCCGATAAAAGATGGTTCCATCAAGGCGGAGACAGACTGAACGAGTCGATCCATCCGCAGTCGCGCGGGATTGGGTTTCCGTTGTCTCGTGGAGGAGAGCAGCTCCCTGATGCTGCGCACCACCCGGTTGATTTCCGAGTCAATGATCGCGATCCGCTTCTGCATCTCCGGCGTGACGCTGGCCTCTTCTCCCAGCGCCTGTACGTGCCACGCGATCGAATGGAGTGGGGTACCCACCTCGTGCGCGACAGATGCGGCAAGCTGACCGGCGGCAGCCAGTCTTGCCGATCGGTGCAGGACGTCTTTCATCTCAACGAGCTGCGCGTTGGCCCGCAGCAGCTTCTCGCTCTGCAACGCGAGCTCGGCGCGAGCCGCTTCTTCTCTGGCCTTTCGCTCCTCTCGCGTCATCGCGAAGTAGGCCACGGCAATCAACACCCCTGCCACCACCGTTCGATTGATCACTGCGGACTGGAATCGTCCGGGTTTCGTCGGTCTCAATACCCCGATGTAGGTCGCCACGATGCAGAGCGCCAGCGTCAGATACATGAGCCGGCGATTCCTGGCCGTGGCGATCAGGAGAATCGGCAACACAAACCCGTAGGCGATCACGACATTGGCCGGCGCGATCATTTCCACCACCACGATCAGCAGAATCAGCAGGACCGAGGTGACGAGGACCCACGACATCCTGCTTGATCCGTCTGCCCTGCGAAACAGCCACTTGAACCACCGCCAAGGAGATGAATCCGACCGTGGAAGCACGTTGGTCTAAGCGCGCCGCATGAGGCGGAGCGCGTCCTTTCATGCCAATGGACGAAGCGCCTGCAGCTCGGCGGCAAGCCGCTTCAGCCTGGGTTCTTTCCGAAGCTCTTCCAAGGAGCACGCGGTTTTTCTGGACCAATTCGGGTAGCTGTCAATGGTCCCCGGCAGGTTGGTCTGCGTCAATTCTCCCAGGAGATCGTCAAGTGTCGCCAACACCATCCAACAAGGTGTGCGGGCAAGGTAGAGATGGATCGCATGGCAAAGCTCAGGGGTCATGTTTGGCACCGTACACAACTCCTCGGTCAGGCCGTCCGGCAGCAATCCCTGGGCCTTCAGCGCCCGCAAGATACTCTCCTTGAGCTGACGCCGCTCTTCCAACGCGAGACGACGGGTTGTGTCATCTGGATACAATCCCAGCCTCCCGCGCACCTGAATATCCTCCGCTCCCCAGAACCCCGTCAAGGTTGGAAGGTCATGCGTGGTTACCACAGCCACCGCCTGATCCGGATAGGCCTGGGGCGCTTTGCATGTTTCGTCTCCGGTTCGCTCAAAGTAAAACACACGATAGGAGAGCACGCCGGAGGCAGCCAGTCGTTCACGCACCCAGTCAGGGACCGTGCCGAGGTCCTCTCCGACGATGACCGTCTGATGGCGCACGCTCTCAAGCGCCAAAATACCCAGGAGGTCCTCCGCCGGGTAGCGCACATAGGCTCCGGCAGACGATGGGAGTCCGTGCGGGATCCAAAACAGCCGAAAGAGCTCCATGACGTGATCGAGCCTGAGCGCCCCGCCGTACTTCAGGTTCTTCCGTAGCAAGTCGATAAACATCTGATACCCGCTGGCTCGCAGTCGAAACGGATTCACGGGCGGCAGTCCCCAGTTCTGTCCTTCGGGCGCAAACGCGTCGGGCGGGCACCCGCTATCGGCTCCCAAGTCCAGGACATCCTGAAATACCCAGGCGTCACTGCCAGACCGATCGTTGGCAAGGGCCAGGTCATGGAACAGACCGATAGGCATGCCCGCCGCACGCGCCCGCTCGGCCACTCCTGCCAACTGCTCGCTGGCAACCCACTGGAGGTACTGGTAGAACCGAAGACGCCCCACGTGTGTGCCTCGAAACGCGGCGACGGCGGCTGATTTAGGATGGCGGTATGGCTTAGGCCAGTCCTGCCACACCCACACCTGCGGGTACTGCCGGCGCATTTCTTCTGTAAGCACCTGGAACAGCGCGAAGGCCTCAAGCGCGTCCCCTTCCTCATGGACGAACTGTTGAAATGCTCGTCCTCGGTCCGTTCGCGGATGCAGGTCGCTCCCAGTATCGGTCAGGTGCCGCTCCTGGAATGTGGAAAAGAGTGCCTCCAGAATCGTCTGCTTGGCCGCGTAGACCTGGTCATAGTCCACAATTTCGCTTTTCCTGAGCGCCTCTAATCTCGAACGAAACCCAGTATCGGCGACCATCTGTTGCGCTGCCAGGCATTCTGCATACTCCGGGACCCGCTCGACATTCAAATAGAGGACGTTGAGATAGAGCCGGCTGTCCGGAGCATAAGGACTGATGTGATAGGGTCGTGTATTCTTCAAGGCGTGAAGCGGGCTCAGTCCGATGACCCCAACCCCCACTTCATTCGCTGACCACTCCGCAAGCTCAGCCAGATCTCCAAAATCCCCCACGCCCCAGTTCCGCGATGATCGGAGCGCATACAGTTGCAGTGACAGCCCCCAGATTCGTTTTCCCTCGCGAAACCGAGGTGCGATATAGCAGCGAGAGGGCACAAGGATCAGGCGAAGGGTTCCCTCAACAACCTGAGATGGAGTCACGCCAAAGGCCAGTAGATCGTAATAACCCATCGCCAGACTAGACGGAACCGACACCTCAAAACGTGCATATCGCCGGCCGTCTACCACACGGGCTTCCACCGGCACGAGCGGGCCAGCAGACTCGCCGCTCTCACAGGGACGACCGATTTCATCTCGGAGTTCCCAGTGAATCCGCACGCCCTTTTCCTCGCTCTCTTCGACCGGCAGTCGGAAGGACCAGCTTCCAGGATTTTCTCCAGTCCGTAGAACCAGCACCGGATCGCACGGCCGTCGCCACGGGTCGTTTTCGCATGCAGCCACTTCTCGCCGCAGCTCATCTGCCGTCTCAACGCACAGCCCCATTGCAGCAAGAATCGCCCGTTTCGCCCTGTCAGAGGTGAGATGCTTGCAGCCCCAGTTGTCATAATAGTCTGGGACAATCCCGAACCGATCCGCCAGATCGCCTAACAGTTCCTGCTCGCTGCGCTCGCTCATAAAGACTGAGTCTAGGAAGACGGGCTCTCACAAGTCAAGACATGCTGGTCCTCGCCAACCTGATCCGGTAGAATCCGCGGTATGATCGAGATCTTGCTGGTCCTTTCAACCGTGGTGGCGGTGGGGGCGTTGGGCCTGATGACCACGATGCTCACACCGCGCCTCATGACCGAACTGGGGTTCTGGATGCTGATGGTCGGTCTGATGACCGGGGTGCCGGCTGGCCTCTGGTATCACGTCGTTCTGTATCGTGCGCTGGCCCACAGGATGACGGTCCCCCCCAGGTGGTGGATCACGCCAGTCGCACTTCACCCACAGCTGGCGCAAGAGGACCTGGCTCGCGTGAGACCCTGGTTCAGGCTAGGGGGCATCGGGTTTGCGCTGTCCCTGGCCGGAGGGCTAGCGGCGATGGCTGGCCTGCTCCTGGCCGGTTAGTCTCGGTCATCCGAAGGCGATGGCCTGCAACGGATGATCGAATCTGTGATAACCCGACTTCCCAGAAGAAATTCGGTATGCCAACAGCTCATGGGCCTACGAGGGATGGAAGGGAACCGCAGGTTCAACCGTGCTGGAGCCCGCAGCCAATTGCCGCCGCCGATGACGCGTGATAACATAGGCTATACCATCACTGTTTTCTTGCCTCCAGTTCCCAAGCAGTGTGTTCGATGAGCTCGAGCCACCAATCATCCTAGCGAGGATTTATCCGCCCAAGGAGGGGGCAGGTATGAGTTGCGTGAAACACACTTGCAACTTCATCTGGCTGAGGCTCATCCTCGTGTCCGGGCTCGTTCTGTTCTTACCACAGGGATCATGGGCGCAAAGCAACAAGATCGAGATCGTGGGCGATTACCGATACGCCTATCACGACCCGGAGAGTCATGTCGAAGCCAAAAACATTGCCTATACAGAGGCCATCCGGCTCGCCATCTATTCATCGCGCGTCTTCAGCGAGAGCACCGTGAGGGTGGTGGAAGATGCTCAGGTTCTCAGGGATCTGGCACAGAAGATCGCTTCGGGCTATCTGAAGGACTTGCAAGTGGTGGAGCAATCCGAGAAGGGCCGGACAGTCTATTGCAAAGTCCGGGCCTACCTGATACCCGATGAGGTCAAGACCTTCATCGAACGGGAAATCAACCGTGGCCAAGTGAAGGAACCATCAGGATTGGATCAGAATCGGTCCCTCCAAATTCTGAGCGTTCAGGAGGGGAAAGACGGGACCGTCGCCGTAGTCTATAAGGCGCTGAAGCGTCTGGATTGGCTTGCCACGGCCTACGATGGAAGCCTGCGGGAAAGCGCGAACGTGATGATTGACTTCTATGACGATCAGGGCATCCTGGTCAGCAGCGACCGGTACCCTGCGAGAAAAACCTCCGCCGGCGACGACGTGATGAATCCCGGAGAGATCGGGCTGCACAAGTTTTCGAAACCGCAGAATGCCAGGTCCTATCGAGTCTGGCTTGTGAAGTGATCCGAGCCGGGCGAGGACCTGCGCCCACAGATGTGGCGTCTTGTGCAGACCCTCAACTCCTTCAGCACCTGAGCACCTTGCGACTGATACAAGGCCGCCGTTACTGCCCGCCACTGACCGGAGGTAGGTTGATCCCCACGCGTTCCATCCCCATGATGATGGTCAAGGCCGACGGGGCGTGCTGGACAATCTCTTTTTGAACCTCAATCCGCCTGAGATCCACAAACTCCGGCGCCGTCAGCCCCAGTGTCTCACGGTAGGCCCGGTCCGCCGTGCCACGCTGCCGTTCCGCTTTCTCCCTCGCCTGTTCCGCCTTTTGAAACTCGATCATCGTGATCCGCCGCTGTTCCTGTTTAATGGTCTCGGCCGTCTGCTCCAGCACGCCTTTCGGCGGCAGAATGCTGCCGATCACGATCCGATTGACTCGAACCGGGATATTCTGCTTGTCGATGAGCTTGGTTTTCACCTCCTGCGCGACTGCATCCTGCACCTTGGCCCGCGTAGTTGGATCGGTCGTGAGCTGAAATAACTGGTATTTCTGCACCTCCTCACGAACAAAGGTGCGGAAGGCCTCCTTGACGTTGCTGTTGTACCAGTTCGGGCCGAACCGATTGATCAGCTCGGGAGAACGGCCCTCCATGACGTTAGCAATGAGGAACGCGTCGAAGGAAACCGGCGCGTTTTCGGCCGAGATGATATCGAAATGCTCCGAAAACTGGCTGGGTCGAATGTCGACATCAATGACCTGGGTCGTGGGAGCCACCCAGATTCTGCCTGTCGTCGCCGGAACGGGGTCCACACCGCCATGGCCGAAGAAGAACGGTTTTTCCACCAGAACGCCTTCGTGCCCGGCATCTATCGGCATCAGGACACAGCCCGCGCTCGTCATCTGCAGACAGAGCGCACCCAGCAGCAGTGCGAATGCTCCTCGCGAGCTTTTCATAACCCCTCCCGGTTAAAAGGGTCAGTCTGGACAGGGACTGCCCCAGGTTGTGTGGGAAATTGCCTCCACGGAAAAGTACGGATGTGCGGATAACGGACTTTCTGATACTGTTCAGCTTACGGAGCCACACCGTCTCGTGTCAATGCGGCCTAGAACCGATTGAATTACGGTGGGATTACGGTTCCTCGCAGACGACGGGATGAGAAGCAGGAGCGAGAAACTGGATCGGGTGTGACCAATGGAAGGAAAGGTGATACAAGGTGGACCACGGAACCAACCTCAGCAGGCTCACAGAATCCCAGCCTGTCGCTGCAGCCAGCGGATGTACCTGGTGATCTCCGTGACATCTTCCGACGTCAGGCCCTCGATCCGCGGCATATCGCCGAAGCTCCAATGATGGGCGCGGACTCCGTTCGCCACCGCTCGTTGGAACGCCAGATCACCGTGGTGGTTGGGCTCATAGATCTTATGCACCAGAGGCGGTCCCTGCTTCGTTCCGGTGGCGCGTTCGCCATGGCACCGGGCGCAGTTGGCGTTAAACTTGGCTTCGCCCTTCTGAAATTCAGCCGGAACCCTCACGGGGTCCTGCTTCGCCATGCCTTCTCCGATGTCCGGCACAGCCAGCAGCAGGCCAGATAGGCTCCATGCCACGATCCATCCTAGAAGCATGGGCACGCCTGGCATAGAACCCACTCCTCTTCGTCGTCAACGAGCGCGGTCATTCGTCTTGTTCTGTTCCGGCGTCTTGTCAAACTCCTGGCGCAACATTCGCGTGACCTGCCGCATCGTGAAATAGCGGTAGAGCCTGGCCGAGATGGGGATCAGGACGATCAGGGCGATCGTCAGGTACATGAAGAATTCTTCCGGAGACACCGTGACGCTCCTGATTCACGCATCCGCGTACGCGATGGGATCGCTGATGCCGGCAGCCCGGAACCCTTCGCGGCGGATACGGCAACTGTCGCAACGACCACAGGCGGTCCCGTCTGCCGCCGGATCATAACAGCTATGGGTGAGATGAAACGGAACCTTGAGCGACGCTCCTTCCCGAATGATGTCCGCTTTCGTCATCTGGAGTAGCGGGGCTCGAATCTCAATTCCCTTTCCCATGGCGCCAGCGCGGGTGCCCAGTCGAGCCATGTGCTCAAATGCCCGGAGATAGTCGGGACGACAGTCCGGGTACCCCGAGTAATCGAGCACGTTGGCTCCAATGTAGATCACTGAGGCCTCAAGCACCTCGGCATAGGCAAGCGCGAGGGACAGAAAAATCGTGTTGCGAGCCGGGACGTAGGTGGCCGGAATCCCTTCGCGTCGCTCGGCCTGGGTACGGCCCTTGGGCACCGGCTGAGTCGTCGTTAGGGCCGATCCCCCGATCTGTTGGAGATCGACTTCCAGAACCAGGTGACCCGCCGCCCC
>Ga0209157_1002595_pt1 | contig 14262 bp, 13 predicted proteins | sample GraSoiAngelo_135_FD_185892 | JGI IMG/M metagenome (GOLD analysis project Ga0209157, IMG submission 185892) | Grasslands soil microbial communities from the Angelo Coastal Reserve, California, USA - 14_0929_05_40cm (SPAdes) (version 2) | ecosystem: Environmental > Terrestrial > Soil > Grasslands ... | reverse complement strand
AAGGCCAAGGCGACGTGGATGGCGCTTGGGCTGATCCAGCAGGGCCGCAGCAAGCCGTTCGAAGACGGCGCGAGCTTCGAGCCGGCGCGGGACTGGTCGCAGCTCTGGACGCCGGGAGCGACCGACAAGAAGAAGGTCGTGAAAAAGAACGATACGAAGTGGGAGACGACACGCGACGGGCGGGTGCGCGTGATCAGCTCACCGCAGCGGAGTGACGTGCGGACAACGAGCGTCGACGTCTACGAACAGGAGCTCGTGCCGGGCGCTCGCTCCGCGAAACACTGGCACATGGCGGACGAGGTCGCCTACGTGCTGGCCGGGTCGGGCGAGAGCGAGCAATGGGACGTCGAGGCCGAGATCGGCGAGCGCTACCAGGCACGCATCGCGATAAGGTCGTCGCGCTGGCACTTCTCGGCGGGCGATCTCGTCTACGTGCCCCAGAACACCGTCCACCGGTACAGCAGCGACGGGAGCGGCCCGCTGCGACTTCTCGTCGCGCAGAACCGCTTGTTCAAGCTGCTCGGCTATGACTCGATCGTCTATCTCGAGGACGCTCGCGAATTCGAGCGCGAGGTAATGGCCCGCTCGAGCGCGCCCTCGAGGTAGACGGGCTCGAGCCCGCTCGCCCAGTACTCGAGCGCGGCGCGGTTCGGCTGCAGCGTCTCGATCGGGCTCCTCCGGATCATCCCGCCGGTCCCGCGCGGGGTGAACTCGATCCAGCCGACCCAGGTGCCGTTCTTTCGCGCGCGCCCGACCGCTCGCGCGACATAGGTGTGGCCGTCCGCGTCAGCGACGTCGCTCTTGAAGACGTGGATCAGGGCGTTCATATCCGAAGTTAACGCAGCAAGTCGGCGGCCAGAGCCCTACGGCAGATCCTTCGGCTTCTCTCCCTTACCAACGAGCCAGCCCCAGCGCTCGAGGGCCTTCCGCTTGGTCTCGGGCGTCGGAAGCTGCGAGACCGGGAACCGATCGCGCCACTCCCAGGGGCGCGTCGCGTCGATGATCGCCCGCGAGCTGAAGCCCTTCTTGTCCGGATGGATACGTGGGTCGAGCGGGCCCGACCACGCGCGCGGGATGATGTCGATCGATTCGGCCGGCTCGCTGCGCGTGCACATCGCCCAGAGCACCTGCTCGAGGTCCATGACGTCGATGTCGTCGTCGACGACGACCGTGTAGCGACCGAGGTACGCCCCGGTGTGGACGCTCGCCGCGGCATGTCCGACCTGGCGCGCGTGACCTGCGTAACGCTGGTTGATCGAGATCGCGTTGAACAGGCGCGAGCCGCCGACCTCATGGCACCACACGCCGACGATGCCGGGGATCGACGCGGCCTCGATGTCGCCACGTAGACGCGCGCTTCGCATGAACGCTCGATAAAACGACTGCTCGTCCGGCGGCACGTTCGGCGGCGACGCCAGGATGATCGGGTCGTTCCGGTGGTAGATCGCCTCGACCCGGAACACGGGCTCGGCGCGCTCGCCCGAGGCGTAGTAGCCGGTCCACTCGCCGAACGGCCCCTCGACCTCGCGCTCTTCGGGATCGACCCAGCCCTCCATCACGATCTCGGCGTCCGCCGGGATCGGGAGGCCGGTGACCGGTCCGTTCATCACACGATACGGCGCGCCACGCACGCCGCCGGCCCAGTCGTACTCGGTCGTGCCGTACGGGATCTCGGTGCAGGCCGCGAGGAAGAGCAGCGGGTCGCCGCCGGCGCAGAACGCGAGCGGCATCTTCTCCTTGCGCGCGAACCACTTGTCGCGGTGCTGGCGGCCATGCTTGCCGGGCGAGATGTAGAAGCCGAGCCGCTTCTTGTCGTGGACCATCACGCGGTAGGTGCCGAGGTTGACCCAGCCCTCGTCCGGGTCGCGCGTGATGTCGAAGCTGCCGGTGCCGAGATACCGCCCGCCGTCGAACTCGTGCCACTTCGGGGTCGGGAAGATGAGGCAGTCGACCTGATCGCCGCGCAAGACGTTCTCGAAGACCGGACCGTCCTTCACGACCTCCGCTCCGATCGTGGGGATGCCCTTTCGCACACGCTCCTGCCACATGCGGACGAGCTCGTGCGGCGAGGCCTTCGGATCGAAGCCCAGCGTGACCGCGATGCGACCGAAGGAGCCGAGCCCGTTCGAGAGCACGCGGAAGCCCTTCTTGTAGCCCTTGATCTCGTCGAAAACCGTCGCCTTCGAGGGGCGAGTCCGTCCCAGGAGCTCGGTCGCCATACCGATGTCCTCCTCGGTATTCGCACCGCGGACCGTTTGGAGCTCGCCGAGCGCGTCGACGCGCCGGAGCCAGTCCCGCAGATCGGTCGGTGTCGAGACTTTGGTGGGAATGGTCGTGGCCATGTCCGCCCTCCTACGACTCGTCCTCGTCAATCTCTTGGCTTCGCCAAGAGACGCGTTCAGGACTGAATGATTCGCTCCTCGCGACTCAGGGGCAGGGGCCCCTGGGCGCGAAGCGACCGCTCGTCGCTCAGCCCTCGTCTTCGTCAAAGGTACGCGTGAGCGCGCGGGGCCGCCATCCGTCGTCGGGGATCGCCAGGCAATGCTCCGGAGGAAGCTCTACCCAGACGCGCTGCTCGCGGCGCAGCTCCGCCGTGGGGTGCGCGCTGGCGCGGAGCTCGGTCCCGCCCACCTCGACGATGCAGTCGAGGTGGTCACCGAGGAACGCCGCCACCCGCAGGGTGCCCGGGAACTCATTCGGCGTTCCCGCCGGCGCGCCCCGGACCAGGACCCGCTCAGGGCGCATCACGAGCAGCGCTTTCGCCCCGGGGATGAGCGCTTCGCTCAGCGCGCATCTCACGATGCCCCCGAGCGCGCGCACCCCGCCTTCGACGACCTCTCCCGGCAGGAACGTCGCGTCACCGACGAAGTCCGCCACGAACCCCGACGCGGGAGACGCGTAGAGATCGCGCGGCCGGCCTTCCTGGACGATGCGGCCGTTCTGCATGACCGCAACTCGATGCGACAGGAAGAGAGCCTCGCCCTGATCGTGGGTGACATAGACCGTCGTGATACCGAGCCGCCGTTGCAGCTCGCGCAGCTCGATGCGCATGCGCTGCCGCAGCTTCGCGTCGAGATTCGAGAGCGGCTCGTCCAGCAGGAGCAGCTTCGGTTTTCGCACGAGAGCGCGCGCCAGCGCGAGCCGCTGCTGCTGGCCGCCGGAGAGCTGCGGCGCGGGGCGTTCCTCGAGGCCCTCCAGCCCGACGAGAGCAAGCGCTTCCGCGACCATCCGCCGCGTCTCTCCCCGCGACGGGGCCTTCGCGCTGACGCGGAGCGGGAACGCGACGTTCTCGAACACGCTCATGTGCGGCCAGATCGCGTAGGACTGGAAGACCATCCCGATGTCGCGTGCGTGGGTCGGGACGAAGCGGGCGTCACCTGATAGAACTTCGTCGTCGAGCCGGATCGCGCCGCCCTCGGGCCGTTCGAGCCCGGCGATGCAGCGGAGGGTCGTGGTCTTGCCGCAGCCCGAAGGACCGAGGAGCGTGAAGAAACGACCGTCCTCGACCGTGAACGAGACATCCTCGACCGCACGCACGGCGCCGCGCTGCGCCGTGAAGGTCTTCCGAAGCGACTCGACCCGGAGCGTGGTCACGCTTCGCGGATCGTGCGCCCACCGATTCGCTGGAGCACGGTGACGAGCGCCACGAGAACGATGATGAGGAACACCGACAGTGCCGCGATCGACGTGTAGTTGCCGGAGTCCCGCAGGTCGAAGATGCGCACCGCGAGCACGACGCTTTGGCTCGAATAGAGAAGCACGCCGGCACCGAGCTCGCGCAGCGAGATGATGAAAACGTAGATCCACACGCCGACGAGCGCGGGCCGGAGCAGCGGGAGGAGGATGTGGCGGAAGGTCGGCCACCAGCGGGCTCCGGCCGCGCCGGCAGCCTCCTCGAGCTCGCGATGGATCTGTACCAGTGCCGAGGTCGTACCGCGGATCCCGTACGGGAGGTACCGCGTCACGTACGCGACGAGCAGGATCCAGAGCGTTCCGTAGATCCGGATCGGGATCGTGAAATACACCCAGATGAGGCTGATGCCAAGCACGATCCCGGGGATCGTGATCGGCACGAACGCGAGAAAGTCCAGCACGCCGCGCCCGGGAAGCCGCGTGCGGACCGTCACCCATGCGATCACCGCGGTCACCGCCACGACGATGGTCGCCGCGGCGACACCGAGGATCAGGCTGTTGAAGACGGCGGTCCTGGTCAGCTCGTCCTCGAGGATGAAGGAGTAGTTCGAGAGCGTGAGCTCGCGGAGCGATTCGAGCGAGGGGACCGAATACACACGGATGAAGCTCGCGTAGAGCAGGACGAGGAACGGCAGAGCGACCGCGAGGAACGCGTAGAGGGCGAGCGCGCCGACCGCGACGTACCGGAACCGACCGAGCTCCAGGCGCCGCGGCCGGTAGCCCTTTCCCGTCACCGTCGCGTAGCGCTCGGCGTGGCGGGTCGCCCGACGATGGAGCACGAGGCCAACGACTGAGATCGCGAGGAGCACGAGGCCGTATGCAGCGGCAAGCCCGAAGCTCGGCGGGTACAGCTTCAGCGAGAGATAGATGCGCGAGGTGTAGACGAAGATACGCCCTGGCACGCCGATGATCGCCGGTACCTCGAATCCTTCGAGCGCTCGGACGAACAGGATGAGCAGCACCGACGCGACGCTCGGGAGTAGGAGCGGAAGCGTCACGCGCCGGAACGTCTTCCACGCGTCGGCTCGGCTCGCGGCCGCCGCCTCCTCGAGACTTGGATCCATCGCGCGGAACGCCGCGCTCATGAGAATGAAAGCCAGCGGAGCGGTGTGCAGCCCTTCGATCCAGATCATCCCGGGCAGGCTGTAGACCGAGAGCGAGAAACCGAAGAGCGTCTTGAGCGGGGCGTTTATCCATCCGATCTCCGGGCTCAGTAGGAAGAGCCAGGCGATGGTGTGGACGATCCCGGGCACGATCAGCGGGACGAGCGCGAGGCCATACCAGAGACTCCGCGCAGGGATGTTCGTGCGCTCCACCGCCCACGCGGCGGCAGTCCCGAGCGCGAACGCGAGGGCCGCCGCGCCGCCCGCGTAGACGAGCGAATTCGCGAGCAGCTCTATCGAGGCCTGATCGGTGAGAACGCGCTCCAGGTAACGCGTGGTGAACTGGAAATCCAGCGCGCTCCCCGACGCTGAGACGGCGCCCAGGAGGAGCATCGCAAGAGGAACGACCGTGAGATACGCGAGAAGGAGAGCGGCGGCGCCGGCGACCACGATGTCCGCGCGCCAGGCCGGGATGCGCATCCCAGCGCGGCGCGCGACGGTCGTGGCCGCCATCAGCTCGAGGTTATTTGACGCCCAGGGTGCTGTTCCAGAACGCCTGGTCCTTATCGAAGTCCGCGCGGAGCGCGAGGCTCACGTAGAAGATCTTCGCGAAGTTGTTCAGGTCCGGGTACTTCGGCGGGACCTTCGGGTTGGCGGGGACGCGGCCGGTCGACTGGATCGCCTTCTGACCGTCCAGTGAGGTGAGCCACTCCATCAGCAGCTTGCCGGCGTTGGCGTGAGGCGGTTTGTTGGCGAGCGCCATGCCCTGGACGTCCGTGATGATCGGGTCGGTCCGACCCCAGTCGATCGGCTTGTTCTCTTCGTTCTTCAGCTGAGCCAGGCGGTGGCCGTTGGATGAGAGCGTGACCGCGAATTCGCCCGCAGCGAGCAGGTTCGCCATGTCGGTGTGGCCGCTGCGCAGCGACGGCTTATTGGCGGCGATGCACTTGAGCACGTTCTGGGCCTCTGTGTCTCCGAGGATCTTGCGCAGGGCCGAGTACACGACGACGTCGCCCTGTTCGACCGCGATCTTGCCCGACAGCGCCGGATTGCACAGGTCCTTCCAGGTCTTGATCGTGATGCCGGCGGGGAGCTTCTGCGTGTTGATCCCCGGGATGTCGTTGTTGAGCCGCGCCGCGATGAACGCGCCGTCGGCGCCCTTGACCTCGGCGGGATAGTCACCGGCCGACGCGACGATGTACTTCTGGGTGTAGCCCTGATCGATGATGTAGCCGACCTCGAAGAGGTTCGACTCGACGACGTCGAAGAGGTCTTGTCCTGCCTTCTTCTCCGTCACGACGCGCGTCGTCAGTACTTCACCCGATGCGCGGGTGTGCTCCACCTTGACGCCCGGGAACTTCGCCTCGAACACCGGGAACACTTTCTTGGCGTCGTCGGTGTTCATCGACGAATAGATAGCAACCTTGCCCTCGCTCTTCGCTGCCTCGTACAGGCGGCTCATCACGGCATCCAGAGAGTCGGTCGTGGCGGGCTTCGCGGTGGCGGTCGGGGAAGGCGCGGTGGCGGTGTTTCCGCCACATGCCGCGAGAAGGAGCCCACCCAATGCGAGCGTGGTAAGGAGCCGTCGCATGCCCACACCTCCAGCGAAGGGCGTGACCTCGCGAAGGCGAATGATCATACCATTGGACCAACGGCGCGCTGACGTGGAGACTGTGACGGTGAAGCTCGAGGCACGTCGGGTCGGGATCCGCTATCGCCGCCAGCGGACGGGCGATGAGCTCGTCGCGGTCGACGGCGTCGATCTGACGGTGTCTCAAGGAGAGTTCGTCTCGATCGTCGGACCGTCAGGCTGCGGCAAGACGACGTTCCTCAACGCGATCGACGGACTCATCCCCATCGCGTCGGGCTCGCTCGTCCTCAACGACCGCGAGATCACCGCGCCCGGTCCCGACCGCGCGATGGTGTTCCAGCAGCCGAGCCTCCTGCCATGGCGAACGGTCATGGGCAACGTGATCTATGGCCTCGAGATGCAGCATCGCGCCGGACGAGAGTCGCGTGAGATCGCGAAGCGGCTGATCGACCTCGTCGGTCTCGGCGGCTTCGCCGAGAGCTGGCCGTCGGAGCTTTCGGGAGGGATGCAGCAGCGCGTGAACCTCGCCCGCGCGCTGGCCACCGACCCCGAGCTCCTCCTCCTCGACGAACCGTTCGCGTCCCTGGACGCGCAGACCCGCGAGACGATGCAGCAGGAGCTCACACGCATCTGGGGAGAGACGCGGAAGACGGCGATCTTCATCACGCACGACATCGCCGAGGCCGTATACCTCGCCGACCGCGTGATCGTGCTCACCGCACGTCCCGGCCGGGTGAAGCTCGACATGAAGATCGATCTGCCCAGACCACGTGATCTCCGGCTAAAGCGTGAAGTGGAGTTCGTGGCGTACGAGCGAACGATTTGGGAGACGATCCGCGAAGAAGTGATCCGATCCGAGACGCTGCGTCCGCGGGCGGTCGCCTGATGGCGACGCAGGGGACGGGGCAGGCGGATCCGTATCCCGTTGCGACGCCTGCGGAACCCGAGTGGCTGACGCGAAAGCCGGCCGATGCACGGTCCGGGGAGAGTCGCGTTCGCGGTTACGAGTCCAAGCTGATCGGTTTCGCCGCGGTCGTCATCTTCCTCGCCGTGTGGCAGGGCATCGGTGTGATCCGGGCCGTCTGGCCGGAGGGCGTCGTAATTGGCCCATTCACCTACGTCGCGCCCACGCAGCTCTTCCTCCCGACGCCGGTCGAGATAGGCCAGGCATTCGGCACATACGCTCGCGACCCGAAGTTCGGCAGGGACATCCTCACGAGCGGCCAGGAGCTCTCCTTCGGTTATCTGCTGGCCGCTTTCACCGCCATCCCGCTCGGCCTGGTCATGGGCTGGTACAGCCGCATCCGTTATGCCTTCGACCCATTCGTCACGTTCCTCTACGCGACGCCCCGGATCGTGCTGCTGCCGCTGCTCATCATCTGGTTGGGAATCGGCGTCGAATCGAAGGTCGCGGTCGTCTTCCTCGGCGCCTTCTTCGCGATGGTCATCAACACGACCGCGGGCGTCCGCAACCTCGACGCGAACCTGATCAAGGTCGCGCGATCGTTCGGCGCGTCGGACGTCCAGCTGTTCCGGACGGTCGCGCTCCCTGGGTCGGTGCCCTTCATCCTCACCGGCCTCCGCCTCGGCATCGGCCATGCCCTGACCGGCGTGGTCGTCGGCGAGGCGATCGCAGCCCAGTTCGGGGTGGGGCAGATGATGTTCGTGGCGGGGGCCACGTTCCAGAGCTCGAAGGTGTTCGCCGGACTCATGCTCATCGCCGGGGCGGGCATGCTCATGACCTTCACTCTGCAGTGGCTCGAGCGACGCTTCGACGCGTGGCGGCCGCGCCCTAACTAGCCCGGCGAGAGTTAGGCTCTTCGGAGCCACAAGACAAAGGGGAGGAACCACATGCAGGGGAAGATCGTTCACTTCGAGCTCAACGCGAAGGACGCCGCGCGCGCGAAACGCTTTTACAGCGGACTGTTCGGTTGGAAATACAAGGACTCGGAGATCCCGGGGGTCGACAACTACTTCCTCATCGATGGCATCGAGCCCGGCGGCGCGATCAACGGGATGTCGCCAGAGAAACCCGGTCCGGTCGTGTACTTCGACACGGACAATATTGACGAATCGATCAAGAAGGTCCGCGATCTCGGAGGAAAGGCCGACGAGAAATTGCCGATCCCGTTCCAGGGCTGGTTCGCGGGCTGCACCGACACCGAAGGCAACACTTTCTCACTCTTCCAGAACGACCCGAGCGTCACGATGGAGACCGAACAGCAGCAGCAGTCAGCCCGCGCCTAAAGGCGTGGCGGCCGCCGGGGCGAGTTGTCCCGGCGGCCTCAATGGTCATACCATTCACGCGCATGTTCCAACCGATCCACCAGGCCCGCGCCTCGGGCGAGATCGTCTCCCAGATCGAGCGAGCGATCTTCTCAGCGCAGCTCTCGCCGGGTGACCGTCTCCAATCCGAGCGGGAGCTCGCGGAGCAGTTCGGCGTCTCACGCATCACGGTCCGCGACGCGCTGCGGGTCCTCGAGGCGCGCGGTCTCATCCGCGTGAAGGTCGGAGCGACGGGCGGGGCATTCGTCGCCGACGCTAACACCGATCGCGTCGCGGAGTCGCTCTCGACGATGATCCGGCTCAAGCGCATGACGCTCTCGGAGCTCGCCGAGGCGCGCACCGTGGTCGAGGCGGCGACGGCCGCGCTCGCGGCGCAGCGCGCCGATGCGGCAGCCGTTTCGCGCCTCGCCCAGAACGTTCAACAAGGTCGCGCGGTGATACGCGACAGCATCACCCACGCCGAGGCGAGCATGGATTTTCACGTCGAGCTCGCCCGGGCCGCCGACAACGAAGTCCTCTATGCGACTGTGGCCGCGTACCGCGAGCTGCTGGTACCGGCGCTGCGAGAGGTGCGGAACCCGAGCACGGTGAGGACCACGCAGAAAGCGCACGAAGAGCTCGTCGAGGCCGTTCGGCGGCACGACGCTCAGGGGGCGCGCGAGCTGATGGTGGCTCACCTCGAGGACTTCGAGAAGCGTCTGCGGAAGCGGCTCGCCGAGCGCGAAGAGGAGCGCCTCCCGACTGGGAACGTGCACCGTCTCGTTCGACCAGAGCGAAGGCGCTAGATGGCCGTCGCCACGCGCCCGACGACGCGAAGCGGCCGAGGCTACCCGGACCTCCGCGAGCACCTGGAGGCGCTCGATCGCGCCGGACTGCTGGTCAGAGTCCGCCGCCCGATGCTCGCCGAGACCGAGATCCATCCGCTCGTGCGCTGGCAGTACCGGGGCGGTCTCCCCGAGGAGGACTGGCGCGCTTTCCTCTTCGAGGACGTGCGCACCGTGAAGGGTGGGGCGTCGCCTTTCCGCGTCGGTGTCGGCGTCCTTGCTGCATCGAAGTACGTCTACGCGACCGGGCTCGGGTGCAAGCCCGAGGAGATCGCCTCGCGATGGGAGCACGCACTCGCCAACCGCATCGTCCCGACGATCGTCGAGGACGGGCCCGTGCACGAAGAGGTGCACATGGGCGACGCGCTCCTCGCGAAAGGCGGCACCGCCGAGTTCCCCATCCCGATCTCGACGCCGGGCTTCGACAACGGGCCATACACGACATGCACGCACTGGTTCACGAAGGACCCCGAGACGGGCGTGCGCAACCAGGGCAACTACCGCGGGCAGATCAAGAGCCCGACGCGCATCGGCATCTTTCCATCAGGCCTCGGGCAGGACGTCTACATCCACTGGCAGAAGGCGCGAAAGAAAGGGCAGCACCTGCCTGCCGCGCTCGTCATCGGCGGCCCGCCGGTCGTGAGCTATGCGGCGGTCCAGAAGGTCCCGTACGGCATCGACGAGCTCTCCATCGCCAGCGGCCTCGCGGGCGAGCCGATCCGTCTCGTTCGGTGCAAGACCGTGCCGCTCGAGGTTCCGGCCGACGCCGAGATCGTCTTCGAGGGGTACATCAACACGCAGGAACTCGAAGAGGAAGGACCATTCGGCGAGTCACACGGCTACATGCATCCGCGGCAGCTGAATCCGTTCTTCGAGATCACAGCGATCACGCACCGCAAGGACGCGATCTGGGTCTCGTTCATCAGCCAGGTCACGCCGTCCGAGTCGAGCGTCATCAAGAAAGTCGCTTACGAGCCGATCTTCACGCAGCATCTTCGACAGACCTGCAACATCCGGAGCGTGAAGCGTGTCGTCATGCACGAGCCACTCACGAATCTGCGGAAGCTCATCGTCATCCAGATGGCGAACGGCGCGCGCGAAGCCGAGATCTGGCGCGCGCTGCGCGCCGCATCGAGCTTCAATCAGGGCGTCGGCAAGGTCTGCATCGCGGTGGATGAGGACATCGACCCTGAAGATGCGACGGCGCTCTGGTGGGCGGTCTGCTATCGGTCGCGCCCGGCGCAGGACGTGGAGATCACCGGGCATCTCGAGAAGGGCCATGCGCCGCCGTTCCGCGGCACGGGGATCGAGCAGGCCGCCGAGGGCCGCGACGTCGTCGGGCACGGCGATCCCGCCGACGACAGCGGGATGCTCATCAACGCCTGCCTCAAGGAGCCGTGGCCGCCCATCTCGCTTCCGACCAAGGAGCACATGGAGAACGCGCTTCGCATCTGGAACGAGCTGGGCCTGCCGAAGGTGCGGCCGCAGCTGCCGTGGTACGGCTACTCGCTCGGGCAGTGGGACAAGGAGCTCGAAGAGGAGGCGCGCCTCGCCCTCCGAGGTGAGCACTTTGTGACTGGCGAGAAGACCGCACGCCGGCGCGTGAAGCTCTCCGATACGCGCGCGGCGCGACCGGATGCCTTCATCGGCACCGACCCCGTCCCCGGCACTCCGGTGGACCCGCGGGCGGCGGAGCACGGTCCGGGCGGACCCGGATACGACGACGAAGCGCCGCGCGAAGTTCCGAACGACGACGGGATGTGATGTCCACGGCGATCTCCTCCAAGACGGATAGATACGCCGCGGCGAAGCTGATCCTCTCGCGCATCGCGCACCCGGTCGTGATCATCGGCGCAGCCCATGGTGGTGAGCGCTCGTGCGCGACCGGGACGGTGATGTACGTCTCGCACGTCCCGCCGATGGTCGCGATCGCCGAGCATCCCGGTTCGCGTACGACACGCCTGATCCAGGCTTCCCGCGAGTTCAGCGTGTCGTTGCTGCACGACTCGCAGCAGGAATTGGCGGTCGCCGCCGGAAAATCCAGCGAAGGCCCGGACAAGTTCGCCGCCCTCAAGATCCCCGTTAACGAGCAGCCCGGCTTCGCCGCACCCGCCGTCGAAGGCAGTCTCGCGATGCTCTGGTGCCAGGTGCGCGAGGAGCGTCAGACGGGGGACCACATCCTGTTCGTCGGCGAAGTGGTCGGCGCCGTCACGAACGACAGGAAGATCGACGCATTGCTACGCTATCGACGCCGCTACATGCGCATGGGCCATTGGACCTCCGAGGAAGCTCCCGAGGGCTATCCCACCTGAGCAACGCGTTTGCGACTCGGCCTGCGGCGCAGCGGGTCCTGTCCCGGGGTCGGGGGGTCGCGCGCTCGCGCACCCTCCCCGCAGCCGCCGTCGGCGTGGCCGTGCCGAGATGTTCGGCGGCGCGGGGCCCCGGGGCACCCGCGCATCGCGCGCAACCCCCGCTCCCCCGTGCCACCCGCTGCGCCGAGCCGTTCGTCGAATGACGCGGCGCATCGTTGTCGGGATATCGGGAGCTTCCGGTGCCATTTACGGAATCCGCATGCTCGAGGCGCTACAGAAAGCGAAGGACGTCGAGACGCATCTCATCGTGTCATCGGGTGCCAAGGCGACGATCGCGTACGAGACGACGTGGAAGATCGACGACGTGCTCGGTCTCGCCGACGTCGTGCATGACGAGCGCAATCTGGCGGCCACACTCGCGAGCGGCAGTTTCCAGACTCACGGGATGGTCGTCGCGCCGTGCAGCGTCCGCACCATGTCATCCATCGCGAACTCGCTGAACGACAACCTCATCGTTCGGGCTGCGGACGTGCATCTGAAAGAGCGCCGCAGGCTCGTCCTCATGGTCCGCGAAACGCCGCTCCACGCGGGACACCTCCGACTCATGCACGAGCTCGCGCTGACCGGCGCCGTCATCTTGCCGCCCGCGCCGGGCTTCTATCACCTGCCGAAGACCGTCGACGACATCGTCGCGCACAGCGTCGGCAAGGCCCTCGACCAGCTCGGAGTCGAGCACTCGCTCTTCAAACGGTGGGCCGGCGTGCCGCCCGCCGAATGACCGTTTCGACGTCGGTGCGCGCGGCGACGCTCGTCGCCGCGGCGAGTCGCGCGCTCGCGGTCGCCGGGATCTTCGATATGCACGGCCACATCAGCGTTCGAGAAGGCGACGTCGCCTACGTGAACTCGCACAGCGCCAGCCGCATCGCCATCCGCCTGGAGGAGGTGGCCGCCGTACGTCTCGCCGACGGCGAACCGATCGAGCGGACACCGCCGAGCGAGCTCCCGATCCACCTCGAGATCTACCGCGCTCGAGCGGATGTCGGCGCCGTCGCGCACTTCCACGCGCTCTACGCGACTGCGCTCGCTGTGGCGGGCAAGCCGCTCGTCGCAGCCTTCAACGCCGGCGCGCCATTCGGGCGTGAGGTGCCCGTTTACGACGATCCGGCCCTGGTCCGAGACGCCGCCCGGGGCCGTCGCCTTGCCGGTGTGCTGGGGAAGGGTCGGGCCGCGCTTCTGCGCGGGCACGGCGCGGTCGTCGTGGGCGATGACCTTCCGACCTGCGTGGCGATGTCGCTCCAGCTCGAGGAGAGCGCACGGCGGCTATGGCTCACCTACGCGATCGGTGAGCCACGGCGCTTCACCGACCAGGAGATCGAACACGTCACGAGCGGGCTCACCGAGCCGCGCGTGATCCGGAAGATCTGGATCGATGCGCTCGAGCGTGCGCGCCTGGCCGGCGCGCTCGGCGACATCGATGTCGAGACCCTGGTCTGAGCCGCGCGGTCCTCTTTCAATATGTCGTCGCGGCCGCGGTGACGACCGCCGAGGGCACGCTCGGGCTGCTGTACGCCCCCTATCTGGATCGCTACGGATACGTGGTGCCGGCGATCGGCGCGCTTTCCGCGTTGCTTGCGATCTTTCGCCTCGTATCGCGCGTCCCGAGCGGTGCCACATACCGCCCCGAGCGTGCGAAGGGCCATCTCATCTTCTGGCTGATCGTCTTCACCGCCGCAACGAGCGGGTTCGCTCTCGCCGGCGGGAGCATCGTGCTCGTCGCCGCGCTCACGATCGTTCACGGCTACGCGTTTGGTGCGCTCGGCACGTACAACCTTGCGGCGACGATCGACCTCACCGGCGGCCAGCGTGCCGGCGCGGTGATGGGCTGGTATACCGCCGCGCTATCGACCGGTTACGCGATCGGCGCGTTCGTCGGCGGCGCGGTCGCGGATCGCATCGGCGTCGACCTTGCGCTCGCCTCGATCGGTGCGCTGCCGGCGCTCTCAGCGGTGCTGGTCGTGCCGATGCCAGCGATGGCCGCGGCGCCCAACGCCGAACAGCGCGCACCCGGCCTACGGGGCCTGATCGCCGCGCACTGGCGTGTTGATCCGCACGTGTGGCTCGCCTTCCTGATCGCGCTATACATCAACGTCCTCTCCGACAGCGTCGACACGTTCTTTCCGCTGTTCGGGCTCTCGATCGGGATCCCGCTCGCCGCGTCGGGCGCGCTCAAGGGCCTCAAGTCGGGTGCGGCGACCTTCATCCGCTTCATCTCGGGCGCGGTGTTCCGCTTCGTCGACCACCGCACGGTGAACTTTTGGAGCGTGCTGCTCTTCGGCGCCACGACCATCGTGCTCGGCTGGGTCTCGTCGCTCGGCCTCTTCTTCGCGCTGTTCCTCGCGGCGGGGATCGCGCGCGGGCTCCTTCGGGTCACGAGCGCTGCTTCGATCGCGGAG
>Ga0209157_1002586_pt1 | contig 14290 bp, 8 predicted proteins | sample GraSoiAngelo_135_FD_185892 | JGI IMG/M metagenome (GOLD analysis project Ga0209157, IMG submission 185892) | Grasslands soil microbial communities from the Angelo Coastal Reserve, California, USA - 14_0929_05_40cm (SPAdes) (version 2) | ecosystem: Environmental > Terrestrial > Soil > Grasslands ... | reverse complement strand
ACGTGTCGGCGCCGGTTTGCTTTTGAGCAATACCCCATTGCTTCGCCTTGTCTGCTTGGGCGTCCAGATAAGTGCGAATCAATTTCGGCCATTGAATGCCGGCTTCCGCTTCAATCAAACCGCGCTTTTGATCGAATGAAATCACGCGCTCGAGTGAGCGCACGTCGATGCAAATGCTGTCTCTGGCAAATTGTTGTCCGCCCATCGAATGCCGACAGCCTGAAACGGAGATAGGCAAGCCTTTTCGCGACGCAGAATGCACAATCTCCGCGAGTTCGTCGCTGGTGCGCGGTCTCAGCAGCTCACGAACGCGAGTGCGATTGAGCTGGGAATGGACGTCATTAACCCAAATCTCCGGTTCTGCGAAGATGCGCGGCGCAAGCGCGAAAAGCGCCGCCGAGCGTATGAATTCGCGCCGCGTCAGCATGGAGGAAGCTTAGTTGAGCAAGTCAAATCTCAGCCAGGCAAATCACCTCGCCTTTGGCGATTGGTTCATCGGCCAGGCCGGGCCCCAGTTCGCGCAGATTATCGTGATCGAAAAATCGGATCACGCACCAGGGACGCATAAGATCAACAAGTTCACCTCGCGTCGTGCCCCAGAGGAATGGTTCGCCGCGTCCACGCAACCAGCAATCGACCAGTTTGCTTTGTGAATGGAAGCGAATCCGGCCGTCGCTCTGTTTTTCCATGAATGTAAATGCAAACTGGCTGCCCGAAGAGCTCAGACCTTTCAATGTTCTCATCAACAAGGAAACGATATCTGACGGCAGATACATCAAGAGTCCCTCAGCTATCCAGAATGTCCGGTGAGCTGGATCAAAGCCGCTATTGATCAGAGCCTCTCCATTGAGAGCAGCGGCGTTCAAGTCAACCGGGATAAAATGCAATCGTTTACGGTCGATTTTGAAAAAGGCGCGCACTTTGTGGCGTTGCGTTGCCGGATGATCTATCTCCCAAAATCGCACGTCTCGGAAATTCTTGTGTAATTCGAAACTGAGCGGATCAAAGCCTCCGCCGATTATGACGACTTGTGTTGTTCCGCTACCAAGCGCTGAGCGCGCGAGCGCGGCGATACATTTCTTTCGCAAGACGTAATGCAACAAAATTCCTTGGATCGTCACGCGCTCGATCAACTTCGCGATCGGTCGAAACCAGCCCTGTCGAACAATTTTTAAGAGCAAACGCGTCTGGAGCGAATACCTCTCTAGCATGTGAGCGCACAAAGCTGCGGAAGTCTTCGAGACGAGGCCGGAGTATTTGGGATGGCCATGCAGAAGCACCAGGCTCGCAGCAATGAGTAGCGCCGTGCGGCTGGCTTCTTCGTTTTGCACGGCAGATGAGCCGGCGCTTAGTCGCCGAACTCCAAAATAATTTTTCCGCCGCGTTTGCCTTGCGCAGCATGCGCAACTGCCACTTTCACTTCGCTCAGCGGGTAGGCTTTTTCGACCTTCGTCTTTAACAGACCGCGTTTTGCCATTTCAAAAAGTGACCGGAATGCTTCCATGCGCTGCTCTTTGGTCGCGTTATCGTACCATTTGTTGATCCAGATGCCGCGGAAACGGAGGTCCTTGAAAATAAGCAACCCGTTGGGAATTTTCAGCGGCTGCAAGCTCATTGCTCCGAACGTCACCAGGGTTGATCCAGGCGCGAGACAATTCGCAAGCCGCAGTGCGCTCTCGCCGCCAACGGCATTCAATCCCAAACGGATCGGTGCGCCGCCGGTAGCGCCCTTCACTTCATCGCGAAGATTTTCGCCATCGACGAGCACGAGGTCGCCGCCTTCCGTGCGCAGTTCGTCAATCAATTCCGCGCGTCGGACAACGTTCACCGTTTTGTAGCCCAGCTCGCCTGCGATTTGAATCACGGCGCGGCCGGCAGCGGAATTTGCTGCGTTTTGTATGAGCCAATCTCCTTTTTTGAGATCGACATAATCGTGCAGCAACCGCCACGCGGTCATCGGGTTGATTTTTAACATTGCCGCATCGACAGGCTCGATTCCAGCCGGGACGGCGACCAGTTCATCCGCCTTTACTGCAAGGGCCTCCCGCCATGTGCCGGCGTTGTGCGGCAAAATTACCACGTCACCGACGGCAACATTCGTCACCTTCGCGCCAAGATCGACAACCACTCCCGCACCTTCGAACCCGGGCGTTGCCGGGAGCTCTCGTCGCACCGGATATTTTCCTTCGATCTGATTTAAGTCGGCCGGGTTGATCGGCGCCGCTCGCATTTCCACAACGGCTTCGTCTGAGGAAGGCGCCGGCCATGGCCGCGATTCCACACGTAAGACGTCCGCCGGATTTCCGTGTGTTTCGTACACGGCTGCGTTTATACTTTTCTTCATCAATGTCCTCGCCACAGCATCCTCACGCGCCCGGGACCAATCTGCAAACTCACAGCACGTCTGGCGGGATGACTTCATCTGCTTGGCAGACCGGAACGCGTGTCGCGCTCTTCGGCATGATCGTGAACTTCATTTTCGCCACAGCAAAAATTCTCGGTGGCTTCTTTGGGAACGCCTATGTGCTAATCGCCGATGGTATCGAGTCGGGTATGGATGTTGCCGGTTCGTTTGTCATCTGGGGTGGGCTGAAAGTTGCAGCGCGCCCACCTGACGCGACTCATCCTTACGGCCATGGGAAAGCTGAGCCGATCGCAGCCATAATTGTTGCAGTTGGAGTTCTGGCTGCCGCAATTGGCCTCGCCGTCCAAAGTATGCGCGAGATTTTTCTGCCGCATCACGCGCCGGCCCCTTACACACTCGTAATATTGATTGTCGTAGTCATCGTGAAGGAAACTTTGTTTCGTTACGTCAATCGGATCGGACGAGACGTGGAAAGCACAGCTGTGCAAACCGATGCCTGGCATCATCGTAGCGATGCGCTCACGTCCGCCGCTGCATTCATTGGCATTTCTGTGGCCTTGATAGGCGGCAAGCGCTGGCAAAGTGCGGACGATTGGGCGGCCCTTTTTGCCTGCGCAGTCATCGCGGCAAATGGCATTCGGCTTTTGCGGCCTGCATTTTACGAAATCATGGACACCGCGCCCCGAAAAATCGTCAAGTCCGTCTGTTCAGTTGCCAGCTCGGTTCCTGGCGTCCTCGAAGTTGAGAAATGTCGCGCCCGAAAAATGGGGTTGGATTTTTACGTCGATCTCCACGCCCGAGTGGATGGCAACATTTCCGTCCATGAGGGTCACGAGATCGCGCATCGAGTAAAACGCGCGATCCAGCAAAGCGACTCGCGTATCGCGGACGTGCTGGTGCACATAGAGCCAGCACAACTGTAGTCGCATCGCTGCGCGACGCGCCCGCGCCCGTGTGCTGCATCAGCCCATGCCGCGCATCACATCGAAGAGCGCGCTTGCAAGAATTTTTCGCACACGTGCAATTCTTCTCGCGAACTGAATGAGCTGCGGGACGCGATTCGGACGCGCAATGAAGAAGGTCGCCACCGTTAGGAAGCGAGTTTGCTGCTGTTCGATGTCGAATAAGACATTCGGCGGCGCCGGGAACGGTTCGCTCGGCGTATCGGTAATGACGCGCAGGGAGAGTAGGGGAATGCCATGTTCAGCGCAGGCGCGCGCAATGAATTCCGTCTCCATGTCGACCGCGGCCGCACCCGATGTACGCGCAATTTTGTTTCGCTCATCATTGGAATCGATTAACGCACGCACGGTTAACAGATCGGCTTCATGAATCGGCAAACGTGAAAAGGATGAGCCCACCTCGGTCAGCTCGACTGTCGAAAAATTCTTTGCGAGGAGGAGATCGCCGATTTGCAGCTTATCGTTAAGCGCGCCTGCAAATCCACTGCTGATCAAAAGATCGAATTGCTGATCCTGGAGAAATTCTGCCACTCGCTGGTGGCAAACCTTTTCTCCCACGCCGGTATGAAAAACTTCAACTGCGCGATCCTCGATCGTGCCGCGAATTGTGCGGATGCCACTACGATCGGTGCGAGATTGATTGCGCAGATGGCGTAAGAAATCCGAGCTTTCCGCCGGCAACGCAAATGTGACTGCAATCATCGCCTACGCCAGAAATCCCTCACCTCAGTCCTCCCCCCTTTGCGAAAGGGGAGAGGCGGCACATTCACGAGGGTTCTTGTCATCAATCTGACTTTGCTGGTTCCTCGACAATCTGTACAACAAAACTTTTCTTCGCGGCTGCAGCGGGGCTCGTTGCTGTAGCCGGCGGCGTCTTGTCCGCCGTAGCCTCGGCGAAGGCGGATGACGCCGGACCTCCGCCAATCGACGCAATTGCTGCGCGAAATTCCGACTCCCGATTCGGGGGTAGATCGACAAGGATACTGATCCGGCCTCGATCTGGAAGCCCCTTCGTAGCGGAACCGCCGAATCGGGAAGCGATGGTAACCACTTGGTCTGCGACAGCGTCCAGTTTCCCAGTTGCAGCTGGAATTATAATTTCGCTTACCCCTAAGGCGTCTGGGGCTGGCGTTAATGTCGCCGCAGCATGCTCCAGTGATTTCGCGATCTGCTCCCGCATTTGCGTTTCAAGCAGCGCCCGGTTCGGATTCTTGGTTTCGTGTCTCGCGATCAACCAGAGACCGAATCCCACATTGACAGCCATGAGAATAATGAAAGCTGCGCCTACCCGAAGCGCCATCTTGCGACCTTGCTCAGTTACATCCGGCTCAGGTAGCAAGAGAACTTCCCGAGAGTTACCGCGCATTCCTGCGTGAATCTGCCGCGCAACGGCCAGCTCGCGCTGCAATTGCTTGTCCGAGATCAGTTGCTCTTCCAAAGCAGCGCGCTCGCCCGGGGATAATCTGCCTTCGAGATAATCAAAAAGCTTGTCGGGATTCATTGTTCCAGGAACTTGGAAAGCGTCACGCGAGAGGTCATTGCACGCAATGCCTAAGTAGGAGCCCGTGTCGGGCTGCGGCATTTGCCCTTTGCTCTAGAGCAGAGGGGCAATAGAGTCGTTCTGTGGCTGAGGACGATCAGTCAAAGGCGCAGCGCCAGGGTCGGATTTGGCGTCGTGTGATGGTCGGCTTCGGTGTCGCTGTCGTGCTCCTGATAATTTTCCATCGGCCAATTTTGCTGGCAATTGGCCGGCAGGTCGCGCTTCGATACGCCAGCCGAGAAAACTTAAAGATCGATTTCCGTCTGGAAGGCAATCCCTTTACCCGCCTCACGGCGCGAAACTTTCATGCGTTCGCGACCGGACCGTCGGCGATTGAATCGATCGACATCGACCAACTGCATGTTGATTACAATCTATTTGGTTTTGCGCGGCACGGTGTGTCCCGGTTGTTTGATAATGTCGAAGCGCGCTCGGCACGCATTGTGTTGAATCCGTCCAAGGCGCCGCTCAGAACGCGTCCTCCCAAGGCGCGATTGCAGCTGCCAAGATTTTTCCCGGAACGAATCCGCCTGACGGATACGACGTTGGTCGTCAGAAATCAGCCAGAGGATTTCGTCGCGGAAGGCATTGATCTTGATTTGAATCCGCGCGCTCCGGGCGAGGTGCGGATCGAAAAATTACAGCTTCCGGCTGGCGACAGTTGGTCGAAGATTTCCGGGCAAACGTCTTACGCGGACAAGAACTTGATCTTGCGTGATCTGCTTCTGAGCGATCAGGAGCAAATCCGCCAGTTGAACGTCGATGCCTCGCATATCGACGCCAAAGCGCTGGCGATCAATCTCACTTGCATAATCGGCGGCGGCCAATTATCGACCTCGGCAGCGTTAATGGAAACGCAGTCTTCACTGGATACGAAGATACATGTCGACGCCGAGAAAATTGCGACGGAATCGCTGAACAAGTTCCTTGTTCTTCCAGAAAATTATCTTTCCGGCGAAATCGAGCATCTCGCACTCACTGGCGCGGGGGTGATTGATCAGCCGCGCACGTGGAGCGGAAGTTTATCGCTGCAGATGAGTGATGTGCATCGGCCCGCCTTCGCCGAGGCTACGGCGGGCAGGCCGGGAATCAATTTTGACAGGAGTGTTGTTGAAATTTTCGCAGAGCAGGGGAGAGCGACCTTACAGTCAGCCGACCTCGTTCAGGACCGGAACCAGTTCCATCTTCGCGGGTCAATCGAGTTGCCTTCTACAATCGAAGAGTTTGGCCGGTCATCGACGAATCTTGAAATTTCCGGCACGGCTCCTGACTTGGAACGACTAACAGCGGGAACCCCTGTGGGGTTGACCGGCTCGGCCCACTTCACCGGGAAGATCGACATTGTCAATGCAACCATACAGGCAGCCCTCGGCGTGACCGCAGAGACGGTCGGGTTTGCTGACGGGTTAATCGACAAGCTGAATTGTACGCTTCGCGCGTCCAAGCGCGTCGCGCGCGGCGATACTAAAAGACCGTGGTTCGCCGATCTGCGGACAGCGATGGAGTTCAACTTAACCGGAATACGTTATCGCGATTACATCGTTGATTCGGTCGAAGGATCGCTCAACTCAAGCGATGACGTTCTCGGCCTCGACCGGTTGAATCTGCGGCGAAAGCAAAATGAACTGAATGTTCGCGGTCGTTACCTGCTTCCAGCAGAGGTTGGCAAATTTTCTTCCCAGCCCGCGGCGGTGGATGTCGCCCTGAATGCGCCTGACGCAGCCGACTTCTGGGTTGCTGATTCTCCAAACAGATTCAGCGGGCCATTGCAGTTGGGCGCGCAGATTCAATGGAAACAAGAGACGGCCAACGGACAAATGTGGGTCTCCGGATCAACTCTGAGGATGCGAGACTTGGTTTTTCGGCAACTAAGCACTCAGTGTTCGATTTCGAACAACGTGATCTATCTGAACGATTGCAGCGCGACTTTGAACGATACCGATTTCGTTAACGCCACTGGGACGCTGAATCTGCGGCGACCTTATCATTATAGCGGGAAAGTTTCCGCAGGCGTGGCGAACTTATCGACCCTTCAGCCGCTGCTTCGCGCTTCAGGCAATCAGAATGAACTGGCAGGCTCAGTCAAACTGGACTGGGAAGGAAGCGGCAACGCGGAAACGTTTAAAAATTCAGGGAAACTGAACTTCGTCTTGCAAAAAGGGCGCTATGGGAATCTGCAATCGTTGCAGGCGAACCTCGATGCCTCCTATTCGCCCGAGGGTCTTGATATGCCGATCATGTTTTTCGCCACCAGCAACATGGATTTCCATGCCATCGCTCAGGCGAAAGGTGACACGCTTGAGATAGACAAGATTCAGCTTGATCAGGGCCAGGCGAGGTTTGCATCCGGGTATGTCTCCATTCCGTTTACGTGGAGGAATCTCGGGACCAAGGCTGCGGTCGTCCCGTCGTCCGGCAAAGTGTCTGCGACGTTTCAATCTGAGAACCTTGATCTTAAAAAATTGTTCGACGACCTCGGAGTCAAAGCGATGACGTCCGGCATCGTGAACGCGCGGGTCGAGGCGCAGGGAACAATCGCCGACTTAAACGCGCGACTCGACGTGCAGGCGCGGGATTTAAGAAATGAGCAATGGCCGAAAATGGAGCCGGCCACTTTTGAGTTGAGCGCGCAGACGGCGAAAAATCAGCTGACAGCTTCTGGCAAGCTGCAACAAGCCCGGGTTCAGCCGGTGGAAATAAACGCGAGCATGCCTTTCGACGTTCCCAAAATTGTGCGTGCCCGAAAATTGCCCGACGACACGCCAATTACTGCGAAGGCCCGAGTCCCGCGCACCTCTGTGAATTTTATTCGGCAATTTGTTCCGGAGCTCGAGCAACTGGATGGCGATCTTGGCCTGGATGTTGGTGTAGGCGGAACACTCGGCAATCCCGTTTTGAGCGGAGCAGGGGACATGACGGTGAATGTGGCGCGTTTTACGAATGCGACTCTCCCGGCGGTGAGGAATTTTAGCGCGCGGCTAACGTTTGCCCAGAACGCGCTCACCCTGGATCGCTTCGGGGGCGATCTGGCTGGCGGGCCTTTTAGAATGAGCGGCCGCGTCACGTTTCCGAAACTGACCGAACCGACTCTCGATTTGCAACTGAAAGCCAATAGCGTGCTGCTCGCGCGAAACGATACGCTCACCGCGCGAGCGGACGCGGACGTAAAGATAACGGGACCGTTTGCGGCCGCGACTGTTAGCGGCAACGTCGCAATGACGAACAGCCATTTCCTAAAAAATATCGATCTGATTCCGATCGGTCTGCCGGGCAGACCCGCACCGCAGCCGCCCTCGGAGCGCCCTGAATTTTCTCTGCCGACCCCACCGTTGCGCGACTGGAAATTTGATGTCGCGATTAAAACCAAAGATCCAGTGCTTATTCACGGTAATCTCGCGACCGGCGGAGCGACGGGCGATCTAAAATTGACGGGAACGGGGCTACGTCCCGAGTTGCAAGGCGAGGTGCGGATGCAAAATGTCGAAGCGACATTGCCTTTCAGCCGCCTGGAGGTTTCCCGCGGCTCCCTCACTTTCGATCCGAGCGATTCGATGAATCCACGAATCGATCTCGAAGGCACATCAGTTATCCGCGATTACACCGTGCGTGTTTATGTCTATGGAACTTTGCTTTCGCCTGAAGCGATTTTCACGAGCGAACCGCCCCTGGCGCAGGAGGAAATCATTTCGCTGATCTCCACTGGCGCGACGCGACAGGAACTTTCGAGCAGCAACGTTCTGGCTGGCCGGGCGGCGATGTTGCTGGTGCAGCAGCTTTATCGCAAAATCGTCAAAAAAGGCGAGCCAACCGAGAGCAATACGGCTTTCAATCGGTTGGATCTGGATTTGGGAACCGTCGATCCTCGAACTGGTCAGCAGCAAGCCACTGTGCGGTTCAAGATCGACGATCACCTTGTGCTCACTGGCGATGTCGGCCTTCGAGGCGATTTCCGAGGAAAGCTAAAATATCTGATTCGTTTTCGCTAGGAGCCTGTTGAAATACTCAGCCATGCCGCGTTGCTGCCGATTTTTCGTCTCTCCAAGGCGCGAGGAGAGAGCATACCAGCAAAGGTCTGTAACCGACGAGCAACGCCGGAGAGGCGGAAAAGCGGCGCAACCCGGAGGGCGAGGGCGCTTTGGGCTGTCTGGCTGCGTTTCTCGCTCCTCACAGGTCGCTGCGGACATGCTCGTCGCTCGCGCCTTGCCATCCAACCCAAATCGCTCTCGCGCGGCGTGGCTGGGTATTTCAACAGGCTCCTGACATGCGACACAGGGTCCTTTTCTCTCTTGGAAGCGTGGCCCTTGCATTTGAAGTCGCAGCGCAAAGTGCGGTTGACGTGGCGCGACCTGAGGAGCGACAGAAAGCGCGGCAAGCGGTCGTAAAGGAACAGGAAAAACGCGCAAAGCAGACGAGCATCATCGAATTTCGCGGTCAGCAGGCTTTCGCTGAAAAGGAACTCCGTTCGGCCCTGAAAGAAGAGCTCACCACAATTGAGGATTTTGGGTTAAGTCCGGCTCGGGCGGACGATCTCGCGTTTTTCCTAGAAGTTTTTTACCGAAAGCACGGCTACGCGAAGGTGAACGTGCACTACGTCATCGAATCGGGGAGCCGACTGCGTCTGGATATTACCGAGGGTCCGCGGTTCATGCTGCGCACGGTGACCTTCGACGGAAACGCGCGCGAGCCAGCCGACAAACTCTTCGAGTACATGGTGGGGCCAACCCGCGAGCGATACTCGAAGCTCGAGAAAAGGTTGCCATTTGTGGCCGCCGATATGGAGGAGGGAACCCGCCTCGTGGATCGCTTTTATATTGCGGACGGTTTTTTGGATGCTGTAGTCGATCCGCCGCGTTACAGCTTTCAGGAGCAAAGCAGCGACGTTGACGTCGTCGTTCCGGTTCACGAGGGCGGGCAATATTTTTTCGGCAGCGTGTCATTTAGCGGACAGACTGTTTACGGTGCGGAGGCGCTACGGGGACAGATAATCGATCTGTTGCAGCGTCCTTACACTGAAGTGCGCGTAGCCGATATTCCGCGGCGTCTCCAGGCATATTTCAAAGCGCGCGGCTATTACGACGTCAAAGTGGAGGCCACTGGCGCGCCGGAGGAAGCAGTAAATGGTCGCGTGCCGGTAGAAATCACGATCTCTCCGGGACCCGTTTACCACTTCGATGGCGTGACAGTTAACGGGCTAACCCGGCTGCATCCCAGTTTTGTGACCAAACGGTTCACGAGGTTAAGCGGGAAAACTTACAGCCCGGATGTTCTTGATGAGCGGTTTCGCACTCTGATGAAGACAGGGCAGTTCAATTTGCTGCAAATCAAGCCGGTGCCAGTCGATGGAAATTTGTTGCGGCTCGACATTTCAGCTGAGGAAGCCAAGAGCAAGGAATTTGGCTTTTGGGTCGGATACGACACTTACGAAGGCGCACTCGCCGGCGTTCAAGTTGGCGATCGCGATCTGTTCGGCTACGGACGTCCGGTGACGGCATCGATCGAGGTCTCACAGCGCAGTTATAAAGGCGAAATTCTGTACCAGGATCCGTTCTTTTTGGACACCGATTTTGTTTTCACGGCACGAGCAGCCGCCCTCACATTTGATTACGACGGTTACACAAAATTCGAATTGGGCGGCCGATTCGAACTTAGCCGCAAAATTACCAAGTACGACGAGGCGGCCCTGACCCTATCCGTCCGTCATGTGAAGATCACCGATTCACAGATCAAACCGGATTTTCTCCTCGGTCCAAGCGGTTATCTCGTAAATGCGATCGGACTCACTAACACACTTGATGTGCGTGAGAGTCCTTATGTGAACCCACGCGGGTTCCTCATTGGTAACACGGTGGAGGTGGCCTCGAGCGCGCTCGGGAGCGATATCGAATTTATCCGCGGTACGATGCGCGTTGGTTATTATCTTCCATTTGGACCCAAGCCACTCACGCCGGGTGTAGTGGTAGATGAGTCCACGGGCACGCCATTTCAGCGGTGGTTCCGGCAGTCCTCGATTGCATTTGGCGCGCGTGCCGGCATCATTCATTCGCTCACAACCAGCGGCTCAGCGGAAGCGACTGCCATTCCGATCGATGAACGTTTCTTTAATGGCGGCGCCACAACCGTTCGCAGTTTCGGCGAACGTGATCTTGGTCCGCACGATAATCACGGTCATCCCGTGGGCGGAGAATTCTTTACCGTCTTTAATGCTGAATACACTTTCCCGATTTTTGGAGAACTGCAGGGCGCCATATTCACTGATGCCGGCAATCTTTTGCCGACGTCCGAAGACATTGGCCTAAGCGATATGCGCTACGCCATAGGCGCGGGCCTACGGTACAAGCTGCCGGTCGGCCCGATTCGACTCGATTACGGCATCAATCCCAATCCGCACCCCGACGAAAATTTCGGCGCGTTTCATTTTAGCTTTGGCTTTGCGTTTTAGCTGTAGCCGCTTCCCTGTGGGAAGCGTGGCACTGATATGTTAATCATGTCCAGGTCGGCGCCGCCCACAGGGCGGCGGCTACAAAGACGATGAAAAATCGACAATCGCCTGGTGACACTCCACCGGAGGAATTCCGCAAACAGTTGCATGAGCTTGCAGATTGGATTGCCGATTTTCGAGAGAACATTGAATCCTTGCGCGTCGCGCCTAACGAAAAGCCTGGCGCGGTTCGTGTGCAGCTTCCTGCGCAACCGCCCGAAAAAGGCGAGCCGTTCGAGAAAATTCTGAATGACGTCGATCGGCTCATCGTGCCCGGCATGGTGCACTGGAGCCATCCGATGTTTCTCGGGTACTTCGGCTGGACAACGACCGCACCCGGAATTCTCGGCGAAATCATCACTGCGCCGCTCAATGTCAACGCGATGACCTGGCGCACGTGTCCGGCTGCGACTGAGCTCGAAACGGTCGTTATCGATTGGCTGCGGCAATGGCTCGGTTTGCCTGACGAGTTTGGCGGCGTCGTTTACGACACGGCGTCGGTGGGAATCATGCATGCGCTCGCGGTCGCACGCGAACAGGCCGCGCCATCCACGAGAAAACTCGGCCTGACCAATCGCGATCTGCCGCGCTTTAGCATTTACACTTCTGATCAAGCGCACAGCGCTGCCGAAAAATCGGCAATCGCCCTCGGGATCGGCGAGGAAAATGTGCGCCGCGTTCCGAGCGACAACGAGTTTCGCATGGAAATCTCCACATTGCGCCGGATGATCGCGCAAGACCGGCAAGAAGCTTTCCAGCCGCTTGCCGTCGTTGCCACCGTGGGCACGACTTCGAGCGCAAGCGTCGATCCGATTCCTGAGATCGCGAAGATTTGTCGGGAAGAAAAGATGTGGCTGCACATCGACGGCGCCTACGGCGGCGCGTTTACCATGATGCCGGAATACAAATGGGTAAGCAGAGGATGGGAGATGGCAGACTCCATCGTGGTCAATCCGCACAAAACGCTGTTTGTGCCGCTCGATTTCAGCGTGCTTTACGTGCGCGATCTCGAACGTTTGCGCCGCGTCTTCACCCTCGTGCCCGAAGTCCTGCGGGGCGACACCATCGAAGGAGAGAAGAACTACATGGATTACGGCATTCAGCTCGGCCGCAGATTCCGCGCGCTAAAAGCATGGGTGATCTGGCGCTCGTTAGGCCGCGAAGGAATCGTGGAGCGTCTGCGCGAACAAATCCGCCTGGCAAACCTGCTTGCGAGCTGGATCAAAAAGGACAATCGCTTCGAGCTGGCCGCGCCGGTCAGCATGGGCGTGGTTTGTTTTCGCTTTGTTCGCGCCGACAAAGATGAGATCGACAGATCAAACAGCGAAATCGTCGAGCGAATTAATTCTTCCGGACGCGCTTATCTGACGCAGACGAAATTGCGCGGCCGAACGGTAATGCGAATTGGACTCGGTAACGTGCTCACGATGGAAGAGCATCTGCGCAAGGCATGGGAGATAATCCAAGAAACGGCGAGTAAACTGTAGCCGCTTCGCTGCGCGAAGCGTGTTGCTGATCGCCACACGCGGTCCCTACCCGGCGCCGCCCACAGGGCGGCGGCTACAGATTTGCGGCTGAGCTTCGCCGCCGCTACAATTTTACCCGTTATGATGAAGGCACTGCGCAAGCACAAAGACTGGCTGATGATCGTGATCGCCATTCTGGCGATCCCATTCATTTTCTATTTCGTGCAACGGCCGGATTACGGCGCGATGCGCTCTGATCGTTTTGCTCGCATGTACGACCGAAATGTTTCCATGCTGGAAGCGCAGCAAATGGCGCGGCTCCTGAGCCTGGCGCAGGCCCTCGGCATGTCTGAGTTTGTGCAGACGCTCACGGCAGGGGCTGGTCTGAACCAGAATCAGGTTGCTGTCCAATTCATCGTCAATTTGCTGGTTCTGCGCCACGAGGCAGGGCGGCTTGGCCTTCGTCCAGACGCTTCTGAAATCGCTGATGTGGTGCGGAGATTGCCAGCGTTTCAGAGCGAATCCGGGTTCGACATGAACAAGTTCAGCGATTTTGTGCGGAACGGCTTGGGCCCGATGGGCCTCGGCGAAGAGCATATCGAGCAACTGGTGCGTGACGAGCTTTGCCTGGACGAAATCAAACGGTTGCTGGCGACAGGCATTTCAATTTCCAAGGGCGAGGTCGACGAAAATTTTCAGCGCGGCTACGACAAATTATCCGTGAGCGTCATTCGATTTCACTCCGCCGATTTCGATAAAGACATCGTCGTTAACGATGAGGACGTACAGAAGTATTACGATGCGCACAAGACCGAGCTCAAGACCGAGGAGAAACGCAAGGTCCAGTTTGTCAACCTTGGCCTGACCGAGGCGCAAAAGAAGTTGACAGGGAAAGAACGAATCGAGGGTTTGCAACAGCTCTCCGATCGCGCAACCGATTTCACGCAGGCGCTATTAGAGAAAGGCGCGGATTTCAAGCAGGCCGTTGAGAAATTTCAGTTGTCAGTGCGTGAAACCGGCGAATTTACGGCAGCGGCGCCCGATCCGCAGTTGAAAGTAGATGCGCAGCTCGGTGTCGCAGCTTTTAAACTATCGACCCAGGAGCCGAACAGCGATCCGATTCAGGTGGCGGATGGATTTTATATTTTGCATCTCACCGGGATCACCGAGGCGCGTCCTCTCACAGTCGAAGAAGCGAAACCAAAAATCGTGGACGCGCTTAAGAAGGGGCGGGCGCGCGAGCTGATGTCAACGAAAGGCGCAGAGCTGGCTCAGCAACTCCGCGAAGCAGCAAAATCAGGTCAGCCGCTTGAGGCGAGTATTCAAAAGGCGGGCGCAAAACCTGAGAAGCTCCCGCCGTTTTCGCTGATGGAGGAGGAAACAACCAAATCCCAAGGCAAGGAAACGGATCAAGGCAAGGAACCAAAGAACGTGTCGCCTTCTCAAGGCAAGGAATCGAAGAACGAACCGCCCGATCTT
>Ga0209157_1002579_pt1 | contig 14312 bp, 16 predicted proteins | sample GraSoiAngelo_135_FD_185892 | JGI IMG/M metagenome (GOLD analysis project Ga0209157, IMG submission 185892) | Grasslands soil microbial communities from the Angelo Coastal Reserve, California, USA - 14_0929_05_40cm (SPAdes) (version 2) | ecosystem: Environmental > Terrestrial > Soil > Grasslands ... | reverse complement strand
CATTTGCTGGGTGTGGGCTGATACAACTCCGCTCAACGAAAGAAATCTTGCCCCGTTCGAATTCCTGCCCCGCATCACAGATTTTCTCTATTTGCGCCTGCTAGGCGATTACGCAACGAAATACGATGTCGATGGTGGGCACGTCCATCGTTATGAAAAACTGCTGTGGAAACGCGAGGCCGCGCTCGAGAGCTGGTCGCTCAAAATTGAGCGGCATCTTTCGGAGGTACGCGGTGTTTGGGCGTTCGTGAGCAATCACTTCGAAGGATTTGCGCCTGAAACCTCCCAACGACTCGCCAGACGTCTCGGGTTTGATTTGCCCCTGCCTTCCGAAACCGAAAAGGGATCGTCGAAACAAGAACGCTCGCAGCTCGATCTTCAGTTATAGCGCGTTTGAAACAAAAGCAGCCCACACGGCTGCCCATTGTGTGGTTATATCGCCCAAACAACGCGCACGTTGCGTTTGTGTTTTTCGAAAACGCATACTTCGCGAATTTTGAAAATCGACATCTTCTGCGCGAGGCGCGGGAAATTATCGCCAAGCTGCATGTGCGAATGTGCGTCGGAGGCAGTTGTAAATGGAATCCCTCTCTCTATTGCAAGCTCGATAATCCGGTCGGCGGGGTAAAGTTCGTTAATCGGCTTACGCCATCCAGCCGTGGAAAGCTCAACCGCAAGATTTTGCGAACGAATAAAATCGAGCGTTTCGCCGACGATCGCGTCGATCTCTGCATTTGGTCGATGACCGTGGATTTTGACAAGATCGAGATGCGCGAGACAATCGACCAACCCTGTCGCGGCCATTTCGCGGACCCGTCGAAAGTAATCGGCGTAAATCGCATCGATATCGCCACCCTCGAATTGCTCGGCGCCAGCCGGGACGCTGTCGAACATCTGACCGGTGCGACCGAGGAAATGGACCGAGCCCAAAACAAAGTCGAGTTTATTCCAATATTGCTCAATCCATTTTCGGCCGGCAGCTGAGTGAATTGGATCGTTATCGAGCTCAATCCCGGCACGGATTTTGAGATCGGGATTTTTTTCCCGCAGACGATCTATTTCATCAAAATTGATTCCGGCGTGATAACGATCGTGATCGGTGAAGGCGATGTCGCTTAGTCCGAGCTCAAGTGACGCATCCGCCCAAGGTTGAAGAAGCACTTGCGTGTAAGGTTGCACCCGATGCCCCTGCGGATGCGTGTGGTAATCGGAAAACAGAAGCGATGGATTCGCGGTGCCAGGAACCATTACTCTATTCCTCCACGCCTGCGGCATTAGGGCACAGCCAGGAATTTTTGCCGGATTCGTAACTCCGGGTACGCGGGAAAGAAAGCCTCGGCGATAAAGACTTTATTGGGAGCGAGATCGCGCGTCGCGATCGTTTCGTTATATTCAACATGCTCCTGCTGGTTAATCAAAACTGTGGCGGATTTTTGTGTGATGGCGTGATTGTCAGACCACGTCGTCAGGATATCGCCAGCGGAGTTCCTCAAATAAATTTCGATCCGCTGGTTTGTCGGAAAGTCGAGGCTAACGGGACGCTTGGACAGATTCGTCAACGTCACCTTGATCTCGAGTTGGCGGATCTCTGACAGCTTTACGGTCTGCGGCGCGATCTGGAGGTCGAGAGCGAGGCCACGCAATCTTGGATCTTTGTATTGCGGGACCACCTCGGGAGAAAAAGGATGCAGGATGCGGCCCAACCAACTCCGTCTGTGCGGCGTCGCTGTAGGCGCAGCATCCTGACCGAAGGTCCGGCCGATGACGGCGAACAGCAATAGGAGCAAAACAACGTCTCGCCTCATGAGCGGGTTAAACAGCAAACGTTGCAAATCCTGTCAAACCCTTTATCAATCGGCATGAAGACTCTCTGGGCATTTGCGCTTTGCCTGTTTTTCGTGGCCCCTCAGGGCGTTGCGAAAAAACGGCATTGCATGTTCCGGGTGCACGCACAGGCGAATCCTCAGGATACCACAGCATTCGCCACATCCGTTCACGCACAGCTCTCCGGGAAAGATGTGGCAATCGAAAAGATCCCCCGAATTTCGGAACAGGACGTCGTAGCATTTTATCCTTATGTGGCTGTGAACGGAACCTACGGCGTGCTGTTTCAACTCGACGAGCACGGGCGGATCGCACTTGACGCCTTAAGCATTGAGCGCCGGGGCAGTCTGCTTTTTGTGTTCATCAATGGCCGCCCTATCACCGAACTCGCAATCGACAGGCGTGTTTCCGACGGAAAGATCTACATCGCTTCCGGACTGACTGCGGCGGACATTGACTTAATGAAAAAAGATTGGCGATTAATCGGACAAAAGAAACGTTGAATATTTCATCGGGAATTCACTGGCGTTTCGTGCGCGGCGACCGCTTGCCAATGCCCCTGGCGGTAAAGCAAGACATCGGTGAATCGAATTCGCATCATGATCCGCCCGTTTTGATCGCTAATCATATTGAGGCCTCGCGCCACCGCTACGTCCTGATAAAGCTTGATCTTCACATCTTGAAGCCGTTGCAAATAGGGAATCGGGTTGCTTAAACCTGCAAGCACTTGCCATTTATTCCGCAGTTGGCCTTTCCAATTCGAATCGATGAAATCATCGGCCAGGATTCGGTCGAGAGTTGCACGGTCGCGCTCGACCAATGCGCGCAACCAATCGCGTTCGAAACGAAGAACGGTGCGTTCAGTGCGGCCCTGGATAGGTATTTCGCGACCGAACGCCAGCGCCGGAAAAATCGACAATGCGATCGTGAGCAGGCGAAGCATTCCTCCTCTTCCTTTCATAAAGACCCTCCTTTCTCAAACTGACGGCGCATGAAAATTCGTTTCGCCACTGCGTTTCTGGCGTTTCAGTTCGTTCGTTTTACGATGGCGGCGCAAAACCAAATTGTCGATCTTGTCCTGCCCACGGATAACGACGCTCTCTTCTCAGGAGGCGGGCCGGCATTTTATCAATACATCGAGCGCAATTACAAAGGAGTGAAATCGACTCCATGGGAAGGGGGTCAATACGGTTTTGTGCGTGATCCTATGGAAACATCGGCAGGCGTCGTTTACACCCGTTTCCATGAAGGAATCGACATTCGCGCCTTGCGCCGGGAAGCGCGTGGCGAACCGCTCGATGAGGTGCGTGCCATTGCGGACGGGAAAGTCGTACACACGAACCTGGTGCCGGGCTACTCGAACTACGGGAAGTACATCGTCGTCGAGCACCGTTGGGATGATTCAAATTACTACAGCTTGTACGGACATCTGAGTTCGATTGCGGTGCAGCCCGGTAACGCGGTAAAACGCGGCCAATCCATCGCCGTCATGGGCTATACGGGTGCCGGATTAGACCGGGCGCGCGCTCATCTCCATTTGGAAGTGAACGTGATGCTCAGCCATCACTTCGAAGCCTGGTACAATGCATTCTTTAAAAACGATCCCAATCACAACGGCATCTACAACGGAATGAATCTCGCCGGTCTCGATATCGCGCGGCTCTATCTTGCGCTCCGGAAAAATCCATCACTTACCATTCCCGAGTTTCTTAGCGACGAGGAGACATTCTACAAAGTGACCCTGCCCAAATCGCGGCACTTCGAGTTGCCAAAACTTTATCCCTGGATGCTAACGACGCAGAACCGGCGGGAGAAATCTTCGTGGGAGGTCTCTTTTGCGCGCTCCGGTCTACCCTTAAAAATAGAACCAAGCGACAAACCTGTGACCCAGCCGGAGCTAAGTTACGTTAAGAAAAGTTCAATCGATTATTCCTATTTGACGCGCGACGAAATTTCCGGCCGCGACGGTAACGCGCATCTTACAAACTACGGCAAGCAATTAATGCGACTGCTTATTTACCCGGACTGAGTTGCAGCCGTTTCGTTGCGCGGAAGCACTCTCATTGCCATGCTGTTCGATGCGCCGTCCATGTAGGACGGCTACAGGATTCAGCACGAAGTCGGTACGCGCTGCGCAAGGGCGACCCCGTGTGAAATTGCGCCTTGCACAAAACCGAGACATTCCACAGCACCGCTCGGCTTTCCTGGAAGTGCGATCACGAGGGAAGAATCAACAATCGCTGCCAAGCTACGCGACAAGATTGAGTTTGGCGTGATTTTCATCGATTCAGCGCGCATCACTTCACCAAAGCCAGGTAGCTCGACGCGCATGATCGCACGGATGGCTTCCGGTGTGACATCGCGCGGGCCGATGCCGGTGCCGCCAGTGGTCAGAATCAAGCCGCAGCCTTGTTGCGCGAACGAACGGAGTGCCCCCTGAATTCGACTCGCCTCGTCCGGTACGATTGCTTCGCACAGAACCTGCCATCCATTTTTCTGCGCTACATCCTTCAATGCCGGTCCGCCGAGATCATTATATTCGCCGGAACTGGCGCGATCGGAAACCGTGATGATGCCGACCTGTATTTGCATTTGTATTGTGGCGCCGCTCTATGAGGGTCGCACTAGTTTGCTGCCAATCCGAGCGACGGTCACATGACCGCCGCTAGAGCTCATGTTTTGATTTTTGAACCAAACGCACATCCGAAATCTGCATCCTTTTGTCCACCGCCTTGCACATGTCGTAGACGGCGAGCAATGCGACGGTGACGCCAGTAAGAGCTTCCATCTCGACGCCAGTCTGCGCGACCGTTCGGGCAGTGCAAGTTGCTTCGGCGCCCTCTTGCGACATAACAAGGTCGATCTTAACTTCGCTCAACGGCAAAGTGTGGCAAAGCGGAATCAGCACCGCGGTTTGTTTCGCCGCTTGGATACCGGCAATCCGGGCAGTTGCGAAGACGTTGCCTTTCGCGATTCCGTCTGTGGAAATTAGTTCGAGCGTTTTGGGTTGAAGTTTGATTTTACCTTTCGCGATTGCGGTACGCGCACTAAGTGGCTTGGCCGAAACATCGACCATTTGCGCGCGGCCATCGACGCCAATATGCGTGAAGCGCTTCATCGATCAGCCGCCGATCGCGATCATCTTGCGGCCAGGCTTGTAATTATCGCGAAAATCATGCTGCTCAGGCTTTCGATCGACGACGTCGAGGAAAAAGTCCTTCAGATCCTGATCACTTGCGCCAGCACGCAGTGGTTTCATGATGTCGAATTCGAGATAGCTGCCAAGACAAGGCCGTAATTTCCCGTCGCATGTGAGACGAAGTTTGTTGCAACTCTCGCAAAAGTGAAGGTTGGTCATCGCACCAATAAAACCGATCCGTTGCCGGCGGCCGGGGATCTGATAATATGTGGCGGGTCCGTTCGTTCGAAACTCCGGCTCCCGAATCAAACTGCCAAAATACGATTCGATCTGCCGCTTCGCCTCACTGGTCGAGATGAAATTTTTCTCGTTGAGCACTTCTCTCGTGCTCACGGGCATCATCTCGATAAAGCGCAGGATCAAATTACGCGCCGCGGCAAACTCGATCAGGGGAAGCAATTGATCCTCATTTCGCCCGCGCATCAGGACGGTATTTAATTTGATTTGGTGGAATCCCGCGGTGATGGCCACATCAATCCCCTCGAGGACTTGCGTGTGCAGATCGCGCCCGGTGATTTCAGAGTAAACCTGCCGGTCTAGCGTATCGAGCGAGATGTTGACCGATCTGATACCAGCAGTTCGCAAAGCTTGCCCCATTGTCACCTGGGGCTCGACCTCACGCGCCAGGAGCGTCCCATTTGTGGAAAGGCCGATGTCGTGAAGGCCCGGGATTGTCGGAAGTTCCCGAATAAGCCCTAGCACACCGCGGCGGGTAAGTGGTTCGCCGCCTGTGATCCTGATCTTCGACACGCCCAGCTCAGCCGCGATGCGAACAAGGCGCAAGGTTTCTTCAAAGGTCAGGATTTCCTCGCGCGGCAACCACTCCTGCAACTCGTGCGGCATGCAGTAAGTACAACGCTCGTTGCAGCGGTCCGTGATCGAAACGCGCAGGTAGGAAATTCGATGGCCGTAGCGATCTTGCATTCGAGGGCAACGTTACGAGCAGTGCGGTATTGAATCAAGGAATCGCAACGATTGACTCGATATAGGGCGTACGTATGATTTTCAGCATGAAGCGTCAAATTCTTGTCGGAGTACTGACGTTCGGCATCGCGTCGAGCGCGTTAATTCTTACAAGTTGTTCAACTACCGAGACGCGCATTTCGAAACATCCTGAAATTTACCAGAGCCTTTCTCCTCGCGACCAGGCACTGGTAAGCCAGGGCCAAATTCGCAGCGGAATGTCACCAAACGCAGTGTGGCTGGCCTGGGGTTCCCCGGATCGGAAAATTATGGGTAACATGCGCGGCCGGTCGACCGAGACTTGGATTTACGTAAATTACACAACTTATCCTTACTATGGTCCCGGCCCCTACTACGGTCCGGGTTTTGGTTACGGGTTCGGCTTTACCAGTGTCGGCTTTGTAGGCAGCCATCATCATCATGGCGGCCGTACATTCGTATTTTTTGGTGACCCTTTCTACGATCCATTTTACTATTCCTACATTCCGCCGAGTATTCCGTATCCGACCAAGACTGTGAGCTTCGCAAGTGGCCGGGTAGTGTCGTTTCAATACCTCGCACCGCCGTACCGCTGATTAAGAATTCTCTCGCGTTCTATTACAGACCAATCAAAGTCGCGGCGCGCCTGACAAATGGCTTACCGCTCATTTCGAAAGTTCCTCGACGCTCTTGACGAAGCGGGCGCGCTGAAGCGCGTCGCTCTCCCAGTCGACACAGATCTGCTGATCGCAGAATGGGCGGACCGCGAAATGAAGTCGCCCGGCGGCGGAAAAGCTCTCCTCTTTGAGCAACCGATTGTCGAGGGGAAAAAATCGGAATTCCCAGTCGCAATAAACACAATGGGATCGCGCCACCGGATGGCGCTTGCCTTGCAAGTTTCGGACATAGGAGACATCGCTCAGGAAATTCAACTCATCCTAAAAGCGAAGCCGCCTACCGATTTGCGCGAAGGTTGGAGTTTGCTCAAGCAGGGAATTCATCTCCTGCATGCGCGTCCAAAACATGTGAAGGAAGGGGCTTGTCAGGAAGTGGTGCACGAAATCGCAGAACGCCCAACACCCAACGCCGAACGTCCAACGCTCAATGAAATCACTCTAAGCGATCTGCCCATCATCAAGTGTTGGCCGAAAGATGGCGGGCGCTTCATTACCCTGCCGAACGTTCACACACGCGATCCGGAGACGGGCGCGCGAAATGTCGGCATCTACCGCATGCAAATTTACGACGAGCGTACGACCGGAATGCATTGGCAAATTCATAAGGTCGGCGCGCGTCACGGCAAACGGTATTATGAGCGCGGCGAGCGCATGCCGGTGGCGGTCACACTGGGCGGCGATCCCATCTATACGTTCGCAGCGACTGCGCCATTGCCGGATGGTTTGGATGAACTGCTTTTTGCCGGTTTTCTGCGAAGAAAATCAATCGAGCTCGTTCGATGTAAAACGATCGATGTCGATGTGCCGGCAGACGTCGACTTTGTCCTGGAAGGCTATGTTCAACCCGGTGAAATGCGGCCAGAAGGTCCCTTTGGAGATCACACTGGTTTTTATACTGCGATCGAAGATTATCCGGTTTTCCACTTGACCGCGATTACCCATCGCCGCGACGCAGTTTATCCGACAACGATCGTCGGCATCCCCCCCATGGAAGATTACTACATCGGTGACGCCTGTGTGCGGATTTTCCTGCCGGTATTCAAAATGAATTTCCCGGAAATCGTGGATATGACGCTTCCGCCGGAAGGCGTTTTTCACAATCTGGTCTTCGTCAGCATCCGGAAACAGTATCCCTACCAGGCTTTCAAGGTAATGCACGGCCTCTGGGGCATGGGCCAGATGATGTTCAGCAAATATATTGTCGCGGTGGACGAAGATTGCGACGTGCACAATACGAGCGAAGTGCTCTTCCGGTTGTGCGCGAATACCGATCCTGCGCGGGACACAACCATCATCAAAAATCCAAGCGACTCGCTCGACCATGCGCCGACAGATCAAAACGTCGGCTCGCACATGGGATTCGATGCCACGCGTAAATTGCCGGGCGAAAACTATCACCGCCTGTGGCCGGAATTACTGAAGATGACGGAAGAAGCGCAGGCACTCGTCGATGCGCTCCAAGCGCAAATGCGCTGACCTCCCCGCACAAACTTCTGAATTAAGCTGGCGCGCGTTTACGGTTTTCGAAAAAGCCGTCCGGTGTCAACGTCGCGAGTCAGTCCGCCAGGCGGAACTCCCCGAAGATCGTAGACGCGCCCGGTGTAAGGACTGTAGTAAAAGCCCGGTGTTCCGGCCCAGCGCGCATATGGAAAGCCTCCAGGCGGCGGCGGACCGTAACGTGCAGCTTGATCTTCCTGGATGGCCGCACCAACCAGGGTGCCAGCCGCTGCGCCTGCAGCCGCGCCAATTGCCGCGCCCCGAACATGGCCAGTGGCTGCACCACCGATGATTGCGCCGGTCGCAGCGCCCCACCCTGCGCCTTGGCCAACTGGGGTTTCACATGAAATGAGAATGCAAGAACTCAAAGCAATGACCGAGGTAACTGCAAAAATATTCCTTCTCATGATGCAATTTCGTTTGAGGGATTAAACCGCGCAGCTCAGCAGGTGTTGGTGGAGCGATCTCGAGACAGTCTCTGTCTGGCAACGATGCTAGGGCCTTACAAAGACTTTGTTTGCTGTCGTATCAACAACCAGTCCGCCGTGTGCAATTTTCGAGCAGTCAAACTTTTGATGCGGCGGGTACGGGCTAGCGACGACTCCAGAGGGATCATGGGGATCTCGTTCCCCAGGCGGATATCCCGAGGTTGGAGGCGGATATTTCTTCTCAGCCTCTGCTTTGGTGATCGCCTTCCCGACGATCACGTTATGCGTCGTCCCTGCACCAAGAGGGCCTTGCGCGTGAACAGTCGTACCGAACACAAAAAGCCCAGCCATAACCGCTGAGATAATTTTCAGAGAATTCGTTTTCATATTTCGTCTTAGATAGGTTTTCGTAACTGAGAAGTCAGACGGATGTTCGGCGTGGCAAATTCAAAAAAGACTTCAGTAGCTGCGCGGCGATCCGACCTGCTTTCTCCATTTTGCTGAGGTGGTACCCCTTTTCGAAAACGCGAAATTTATCCAGCTCCATTCGGCGAAGCAGTCCGCGGTAAATCGAGCCCATGATCTCGGCAGGCGCCATCGCTCTGCTGTCTTCGGATGGAAGCGCTGCCGCCGCGAGAGAGAAGAACTCCCGCGCGCGTCTCGCTTCAAATTCCATCAGACGAACGAAGCGCTCATTATATTGTCGGTCTTGCAGCTCCCCTTCGGAATAGTTGAAACGCGCCAGATCTTCCTGTGGCAGATAGATGCGGCCGTCGCGCAGATCTTTCCCAACATCACGAATAATATTCGTCATTTGCAGAGCCAGCCCAAGCTCCAGCGCATACTCTTTACAGCGTGGATTGCGATATCCAAAAATCTCGATGCTTACGAGGCCGACCGCGCTTGCGACCCGATAGCAGTAAACGCGGAGCTCCTCGAACGTGGCATATCGTGAAATGCTCAAGTCCATCTCTACTCCGGCGATAATCTCTTCCAGCATGCCGGGCGACAGTGAGTACTTGTCGATCAAACTCCGTACGTCACGAGCAAGCGACGGCTCGTCCGCACCAGCGGCGCGAAGCATCGTCCGCCAAGCTTTTAGTCGCACTCTTTTTTGCACGACGTTAAGCTCGGAAGAATCAGCAATGTCGTCGATCACGCGGCAAAACGCGTAGAAAATCGTGACGTCGCGCTTGCGCTCGCGTCCCAACGAAATAAATGCCAGAGCCAGATTCGATTTGCTCTGGCGCGTAATTTTGGCCGCATTCAGGTGCGTCTTCACAGCGGCGCTCTTAATACTGGATCCATCTCTCTTGGTTAACGCGACCGGTTTCGCATTGGCGAAATAAACAGACCCATGAGGCCAGGAGCCAACCGGTGACTATCCCGCGGAGACAAGCGAAGATGAATTTCCAGATGAAGAGTGCAGCCAACCTGTCGGCGATTGCGCTCCGCACGATCGCGTCGCAAATCATGATGCAAAAGAAATGGATCCCGCAAATAATCAAAAACCACCCGAGACGACCGCCATTTTGCCGGACGAATTGGCTGTGCGCGTGAATGGCTCTGCCCAGCCTTTCATTATGTAATGCGAGCGAGATTTGAACCGAGCAGAAAGCGATGATTAAACCGCTCATGAGCGCGCGCTCCATCGGCAGGTAATCGAGCACACCCGGAATGTTTGTGAAGTAGGCAAGAAGGAGTGGCAGCCGGACGATCAATGTGCCAACAAAGACGACAATGCCAGCCCACTTCAGGACATAACTGAAGCGGCGCATGGCGAAGCGGAAGAGTTCTCCTTCTTCAAAACTCGCGCCCTTTACCCAGGCCAAACATACCGTGATTAGATACACCTGGATGTAGACTCCGAAGAGGTATTCGAAAATGAATGCGACCGCATCTACCGTGGCCGAAATTCGCAGCAGTCCGGCGGCCGGGACGAGACCGCCCCACTCCGGCAATCGCCAGAATACAATCGGCTTGAAAAGCGACGCCAAGGCGCTCAGCAGCAAAATCAAGTAAATGAAATAACTCCAAAAACGATATCGCCTCCGCAAGGCGCGGAGCAATGCGCCGTGCAGCCCGCGCCAGTTCGTAATCATGAGCACAGCAGCCACGACCGAGAGCGGATACGTGGTAGTCGCGTTATCGAAGATTCCCGCGACCCCTTCCAAGGCAGGCAGTGGCGTTTCCCTCCATATCTCCACAAATCGCGGCCAATGCCAGCTCGATAACGAGGTGATCTGATTTAGATCGAGATCGGCGGAATTTCGGATGGGCGTGAAGGTGACAAATTGGAAAACAAAGTAAGCGAACCCAAGAAGGGCAAAAGTGAGCCAGACGCGTTTATAGCGGCCGATACAGCGGAAACCGTCCCCGAGCGCTTGCCGCACCGGGTTAAAAAGCATCACCAGCGCATATCCGCTGCAGAGCCCAAGCAGCGGATATACTCGCGAGAGGCCCGATAGCATGCGGCAGAAATTTCTTGTCTACCGAATCAAGCCCCAGTGTCGATTGAACGGCCAGTAAACAAAGAGGCCGCGCCCGACGAGGTTCTCTTCCGGCACCGGTCCCCAATAACGGCTGTCGTAGCTATTGTAGCTGTTATCGCCCAAGGCAAAATAGCCATGCCGTGGCACCGTAAACGAGCGATTTAGTTGTGCCAGATAATCATGGCCTGAGGCATAGCCGCGATACGGAGGCTTTGCCGCCATGACGCGCTCAAATCCAAAGCCTTCCGCTTTCTCTCCATTGATAAAAAGAAACGGCGGGTCGATGCGCAAGCTATCTCCCGGCAGGCCGGCTAGCCGCTTAATGTAAAACGGCGACCCGGCTTCCGGGTCCTCTCGAATGCCAGGGATATGATTTGTCCGGAAAACGAAAACGTCGCCGCGATGCGGTTTAACGAAGTTGTACCTAAATTTATCAACAAAAACCTGATCGCCTGTATCCACTGCGCCTCTTGCAATAATGTCGCCACTATGATAAGTCCGACCGGGGAAAACGCTGAAATCATGAGTGAGCGTTTCGGGTGGCGCATAGACAAGAAAATTTTGGTGTTCGCAGTTCAGCTGTGAAAAAGTGAAGAAGAAGAGAAATTTTTTCGGCTCGATTTCAAAAACCTGGTCATCTTCACGCGAGACAACGTTGATGTAATTGCGACCGAGGATAATGAACTCGCTGATCTGCCTCAGAATATTCGGCGCTGGCGCAGTGCTAGGATGGCCGATGATTCCATTTAGAGTTGGTTGCATCGAGCCGGTCGGAATCTTGAACGGCTGCAAAAAATAGGAGCGGATGCCTACCGCCACCACGATCGCCACCAAAATCACCTCACAATTCTCCCGCCAATGCGATTCCCAGGTTACCGGTGTCAGCCTGTGTAGGGTTTTATCGAGTGCGTCGGCTGCGTTGTGTGTCTTCTCGTGGTCGCGCCGATGCAAGGCATCACGGAGGTTTCTTATTCCAGCAACGATCTCTTCGCGGTCTGGGCCACAGAGCAGATCGTTCTTGTAGCGCAGATACTTGCGGGCATGCCGCAAGAGCAGTCTGCTATGCTTGACGTGACGGGGTGTGAACATAATTCAGGATGCTAGATGCTGAATCTGGATGTTGAATACTGAATTTTAGACATGTCTTACTGTTTTCTTTAACGGTGAGAGATTCCTGGACTTCGCTGCGAATCACAAAAACAAATCATTGGGCCTTTAACACCTCGATAAACGCTTCCTGAGGGATGTTGATCTTCCCGATGCTCTTCATCCGTTTTTTTCCCTCTTTTTGTTTCTCGAGCAATTTCCGCTTGCGGGTAATATCGCCGCCGTAGCATTTAGCTGTTACGTTTTTTCGCAATGCCGAAACACTCTCCCGCGCAATAATTTTCCCACCAATGGCCGCCTGGATTGCCACCTGGTAAAGCTGTCGCGGGATGACTTCTTTCAATTTGGCTGCTAACTGACGTCCCCTCGCCTCCGCACGCTCTTTGTGCACGATCGTCGAAAACGCGTCAACCGGTTCGCCATTCACGAGCAGGTCGAGCTTTACCAATTTCGCTAGACGATAGCCGGCATGCTCGTAATCCATCGAGCCGTAGCCGCGTGTAATGCTTTTAATTTTGTCGTTAAAATCGACGAGAATTTCGTTCAGCGGCAGTCGGCAATGCAACATCACGCGGCGCGTATCGAGCGACTCCGTATGTTCCATCTGGCCGCGCTTCTCGAGAATTAACTGCAGGATGTCGCCGATGTTTTCATTCGGGCAAAGCACGTAGGCCTTTACAATCGGTTCTCGAATTTCCTGGATCATGCTCGGATTGGGCAAGTGCGCGGGGTTATCGATCAACAGTTTTTCGCCGCGCGTGGTCAGCACTTCATAGACGACGCTTGGGCTCGTAGCGATAATGTCCATGTTGTATTCGCGGCGGAGCCGTTCCTGGATGATTTCCATGTGGAGCAAACCGAGAAATCCGCAGCGAAAGCCAAACCCGAGGGCGACAGAACTTTCCGGCTGATAGACAAACGCAGCGTCGTTCAAGCGCAACTTCCCTATGGCTGCTTTCAAATGTTCGAAGTCGCCGGTGTTAATCGGATAGATCCCGCTGAACACCATCGGATGAATTTCTTGGAAACCTGGCAGCGGCTCGCGGGCCGGATGCCGCTGGTCTGTGATGGTGTCGCCGATCTTCATGTCGGCGGTCGTCTTGATGTTTGCGATGAAATAACCGACGTCCCCGGGATTTAGCTTCGGCTGGACGAGCATTTTGGGGATAAACACGCCCACTTCCTTGATCTCGTAGCGCGCGTTATTGCTCATCAATGTGATCGCATGATGAGCCTCCATTGTTCCGGAAACCACACGGACGTAGCCGACCACACCGCGGTAAACATCAAATACGGAATCAAAAATCAGAGCGCGCAGGGTCTCATCAGCCGGTCTTTGCGGCGGCGGAATTCGTTTCACAATCGCCTCAAGAATTTGCTCGATGCCGATCCCCATCTTCGCGCTTGCCTCGATTGCTTCCTCCGAAGGGATCGCAAGGATTTCTTCCAGTTGTCGACGCACCGAAGCCACATCGGCGTTTGGCAGATCGATCTTGTTGATGATCGGGAGAATGGTGAGCCCTTGTTTGTGCGCAAGATGCACGTTGGCCACCGTTTGCGCCTCAACACCTTGTGCCGCATCCACAACCAAAAGGGCGCCTTCGCATGCGGCAAGACTACGCGAAACTTCGTAAGCAAAATCGACATGCCCTGGCGTATCGAGCAGGTTCAGCCGATACGTTTCGCCCGACTTGCTCGTGTAACGCATCGCCACCGGATGCGCTTTGATTGTGATCCCCCGCTCCCGCTCCAGATCCATTGAATCGAGAAGCTGATCCTGCTTCTCCCGCTCATGGATGGTGCCTGTGCGTTCGAGCAATCGATCTGACAGAGTCGTCTTGCCGTGATCGATGTGCGCGATGATGCAAAAATTGCGCGTTAACTCAATCGCCATGAGAGCCGCACTATGCGAGCGCGTGGCTGATGGGTCAATTCACCGTGAGAGGCATTTCCTTGTCATTCCGAACGAAGCCGGGCCAACTCTCAGTTTATCCGATTAACAATGAGAAATGTTGGCGACGCTGCTCGACATGCCAGTTCTCAATTCTACATTAGATCGACAATATGCCGAAGTTAGTCATCAGCGGGACTGTGTATGAACTCGTCGAAGATCTGATCACGATCGGGCGCGGCCCGGACAACACCA
>Ga0209157_1002577_pt1 | contig 14319 bp, 10 predicted proteins | sample GraSoiAngelo_135_FD_185892 | JGI IMG/M metagenome (GOLD analysis project Ga0209157, IMG submission 185892) | Grasslands soil microbial communities from the Angelo Coastal Reserve, California, USA - 14_0929_05_40cm (SPAdes) (version 2) | ecosystem: Environmental > Terrestrial > Soil > Grasslands ... | reverse complement strand
CCGTATCCAGCGAGAGGTAGGGGAGAGGGTAGATCGAAACGTCTGCCGGTACGGGCGGGCAGATGAGTGGGCCCTTCTTCACGAGAAAATAAGGCGCGAAGGTAACCGCCGATTGATCGGCGCTGGGGCCCGGCCTAAAGGTCCACTGCTGGCACGCGGGGAACGGGATCACGAGGCGCACCGGGAAGGGCGTCGCGGCCGTCACTTCCGCCGGCCATTCCATCCACTGCACGACGCCTGTCTGCAGCTCGAGGTCCGAATCGCAGGCCGCGAGCGCCGCAACAATTGGGATATAGTAGAGGCAGGAGCGCATGACTCTTAGCCCGGCGTGACGCGGTGAAAGACGCGCGTCTCGCCGCAGATCGGGGTGGCAGCGTCGTAGATGTAGCCGCCCACCAACCCGGCGGCGGCGCCGGCTGCTGCCTGATCATCGAGCGCTATTGCCGCATTTGGGGCATAGAGGCCGAGAGGGCGGACGCGTAAGCAATTCTGCGCGTCCCTTTCGATAGTCGCGTACCCCCCCGCGTTGCGGCGCGACGGGTCTGCGGAACTCGGCCGCACGACAACCGTACCGTACGTGCTCACCGAGAGGCTCCGCGCCACCGCCTCAAACGTGAAGTCCGGCATCGGACCGCGCATCTCATACGTGCGCGGAGACGCGGCGCGAAGACCCGGTGCGATGCCGGCGGTGTCCATTGCAGTCACAACGAAGGCGTTTCCGGTCGCCCCGGCGCAGAGAATGTGATCGTTCTCGAACGTGAAGTACGGAGCGAATGTGACGGCCATTTGATTGGCCGAAGCGCCCGGCCGAAATTGCGGGTTTGTGGCGCAGATCCCCCAGACGACGAGCCGCGTGCGGAACGGCTGCCCTGCATTGACTTCGGCGGGCCAGTCCATCCACTGGACGGTTACGGGAGTGACCTTGCCGTCGGGTTCACACGCGGCAAGTAAACAGAGGGCGATCGTGACGAACGCGGAAGGACGCATGCCTTAGATACTACCCTAGGATCCGGCGCCCGCGTCACCTTCCAGCCATTTGCGTGCAACTGCGCGAATCGTCCCCGGCGCGTTTCCCTCGGCGCGGTTGTTCGCCAGAATGAACGCCTCCACGCGGCGGCGATGTGCTTCACTCACCAGCCGCACCAAATCCTCCCGCAAATCCGGGAGTGGCTCCTGCACGCGGTCGTACGGTTGGAACTGCTTGACCGCATCGGTATAGCGGCGTCCAGGCTTGAGCAGCGCGCGAGCGACCGTGAACTCCGCCGGAAACGTCCAGCCGAGGTCCAGCTGTTCGCCGATCGGCGGCATCTCGGTCCAGGAGTTGAACACGTGTGCAACGCCGTGCCGCTTCAGCACCTCGCCATGCACGGGCGTGAGCAGCTCCGGGTTGCGCAGCTCGACCGCATAGCGAAAATCCCGCGGCAAGTCGCCCAGAAAATCGTCGAGCTGATCGGCCCATTGCAGCGGATCGGGCAGGTCCTTGCCGCGCATCGCCTGGAACTCGAACACAAAGCAGCCGGCATGATCCCGAAACACGCGCGCGTAAGGCCCCAGCACGCTCTCCTTGAATAGCGCCGCGCTCAGAAACTCCGGATTGCGCATCCCCGCGAGACCGGGCTGTGGCGCTTCCTCGCCGAGTCGCTTGGCGGTAACGCGGTCCCAGACCTTGCTGACGCACGGGAAGTCTCGCGGCAGCGCGCGCGCGTACGACTGCAGCTCCTCCTCTGATGGCGGATCGTAAAACGCGCTGTCGATGCCAACGGTCCGAAACAGCGGATAGCGCGCGTACTCCTCGAGCCGCTTGGCCGGCTGTGGACCGCGGTAGTGGCGATGGTAGACATCGCCAAACCAGCCGTCGTAGGTCCATGTGGACGTGCCAAAGCGGACCGTCGGAGGCAGCCGACGAGCAAGCTCGGCCAATTCGACGTTGGGCTGGGGAAGCGAATCGCTCCCATCAAACAGATCTGGCTGGATGCGTCCCACGAGTCTTAAAAGGTCAGTACCGTCCCGATTGCGGCATGTAGCCGGCTCACATGCGCATCCTGCGCGAGCAGAAGGTTGTCGGCCTTCAGTCCCAGCCGATGGCTGTAGACGGTGAGGTCACCACGAACCCCCACATCGACCCCGCCCACGCCCCGCACCGGAATGAACTCCAGTCCTCCGCCGATGTGCCACGTGTTAGGCAACAGGTTGTGGAAGAGACTGGGCCGCCGAACCCAGCGCGTCGTTCCGTTCCCCAGCAGTGTCCCATTGAGTCTGGCGTCGGTCACACGGTACCAGCTCAGTCCGTATCCACCTTTCACGTATGGCTGCAGGCTCCCCGTCGCAATATTGTAGCGTGCGCTCCCCGCGTACTCCCACATGTCGATGTTGAGCGTCAACGGAAATCGTCCCGGCAGGGTGCTGATCGTCACGTCCGCGCGCACGCCGCCGTTGGAGTGGCGGATCGTGTTCTCGCTCGTGAATCGGCGCCCGAGAAACAGCGTGATCCCGTAGTACCGGGGTGACACGCGGTCGGTCGTGGGATTGATCACATCGACCGTAACCGTATCGGACGGCCCCGCAAGTGCCATGACCTGTTCCAGAAACGGCGTCGCGGTTTCCGGAAAGCCGGCGAGATTCAGGAAGGCGTCGGGCAATCGGAAGGAAGAAACCCCCATCGTCACGCCGACGAATCGGAACGGCACATCCTCCGAGCCGAAGAAGGCAGGATAGCTGTGACGGTCAGCGGCACGGGCGGGAGCGGTGAGCAGCCGGTACACGATGTCGAACGGCGGCAGTGTCACCAACGTGGGTACGGTGAGGTTCAAAAACCCCCACCCCGTGCGATAATTGTCTTGTTGGCTGGCGGGAAAGTAGGAGCTCAACCGGTGGGGGACATAGTTGTCGTATCCTGACGCGGCGCCGGCACGGTTCCATCCACCGTTGTACGCCGGTGCCACGACCGAGGTATTGCCCGTCTCGGCGTAGCGCACGATTCCCGCGAATGAGGACCGAGTGGCCGGGTAGCCGAACCGGATCGGCAGCACGAGCCACGCCCACCTGCGACGTGCCACTGGATCCGTCCGGACGAGCGGCAGCACCTGCTCCCAGTCGGGGAGAATCTCGAGCCGGTCGGGGTTGTCCAGCCGGACGATCTTGTTGATCTCGCTCGCCGCAGAGTCGGGCGCCTTGCGAAAGACGTCCCAGGGCGTGCGCACCAGCTCGCCCGTATGTTGCGGCCCCACGTCCTTGTACAGACCAGGGAACGGATATGAGCCGTGACTTGCTCGCCCGAGCCTGGTCGAGGCCGAGATGAGCTGCTGCAAGCCGCGGTTGTCTCCGCCGATGAAAACGATCGGATGCAGGTTGAGCTTTGTTTCCGCATCATCGAGGTATGCTTGTCGCCGAATCTGGCGCCAGATCCCGCGCTCTCCCACCCGCTCTTCCCGCAGCCCTTTTACTTCCCGTTCCCACTCCGCGAGCGGAGCATAGACGTTCGGTGTCAGGTAGTCGGCGGTAAACACCCAGTGGTGGAAGTAGTACTCCACCCGGCGGATCACGAAGTCGTCAGGCGGGAGCGGCTGCTCGAGCACACCTTGCATCATCGCGGTCGTCAGCGGCTCGCTGCTATACCGGCGCGGCGTGACCACGACATTGATGTGCTCCCAGTCTCCCTCGTGCGTATTCCCGGCATCGTTGTACGGATAGAAAAACCAGTACTGCAGGATGAGCTCGTGTCGAGCCGCCTCGATACTCCCCCCGGGAAGGTCGTGGACGAAGGGATGCACGAACGTCTTCGCATAGCCGACGTACCTCCGGGCGATGGCGCCGTGCACACTTCCTTCGAACTCGCGGTTCCAGGACGCGGGGGCCTCGCCGGGGAAGTCGAAATACATGACGTAGTGAAGGTCCAGCTCGGGACGAGGCAGGCTCGCCACTGGAGCGGGGTCGGGCGCGAACCGTCCGACAAGTCGCAGGAGCCGGCAGTCGGGAGTCGTATCGACGGTTTCCGCAGCGCCCGCTCCCAGACCACGGCACGTGTGGGCGAGCCGGCTGAATTCGATCGTTTCCGTGCTGACCAGCCGCGGACGCGCCTGCGACAGGTCCAGCGCATCAATGAAGAGGGTGGACTCCTCGCCACTCTCCACGAACCGCCGAAAATCCATCGGGAAATCGACCGAGTTGCGCACCATCCACGGAGCAAACCGGACTGACAGCGCGCGCAACCACTGCCCACGTGCGTCATCGATGCCATCCCGAGGTGTCTCGTCGCGGTAGCTGGAGTTGGTGGAGTCACCGAAGAGATGGAACTGGCGGTTTCCGGCTGTTGCCTGCACCGGGAGCAGAGTTTCCCGGGGTAGGTAGGTCACGTAATCGGGTTTTGGTATTGCTTGCGCGGTTCCGCGGGAGGTCCCGGTGAATTGGATCAGCGCGGTAAACGCGAACCACCAGCAGATGCTACGAATAGAGGTCAACCGCCTTCCCCCAATGAGAAGACCTCTGATATCGCACCTAAATTGAAAGGCGTCAATAATTTAGCTTACGGAGCGATATCCTTGCGGACTTCATCTGTTTCGGGATATATTCGGGTCCCCTTGGGACTATTGTCAAATGTCACGATCGTCTACGAGCTCGCTCGCCACCTGCGTTTGGATTCCCCTCTTTCCACTCCGCTGTGAAGAGGCTCGGCATGAGGGACTGGCCGCCTGCCCCACAGCGCTGCTTGCACCAGATACCACACGCAAGCTCTGGCAAGTCTCCTCGCTCGCCCGCCATGTGGGGGTGAAGCCGGGCATGACTGTGAGCCAGGCGATCGGTCTGTGTTCCACGCTGCGGCTCATCGAACCCGATCCTGTGCATTACGACGAGCGCTTCGCTTATCTGCTTTCGGCGCTGAGCGAAGTCAGTCCGGTGGTGGAGCCCGGCGAGCTTGGACTGATCTACGTGGGGGCTGACGGCCTAGAGGGAATTTACGGAGCGCCGGCAAAAATCATCGAAGTTATCAAGAGAACGTTGGAAGGTTGGAATGTTGGAATGAGCGAAGCGGGAAGTACCGTCCAACATTCCAACGTTCCAACGTTCCGGCTCGGTTTCGCCCTCGGCAAGTTCACCGCTTGGGTCGCGGCAAGCCGCGCCAAGCCGAGCGAAGCGATTGTTGTGCCAGCAGGTGAAGCGCAGAAGTTTCTCGCTCCTCAACCCATCGCCGTTCTTCCGCTCGACGCTGGTATCCATCGCCGCCTGCGCCAGCTCGGCGTTCGCACCCTCGGCGCGCTCGCCGCGCTCCCGGAAGCAGCGGTGACCGCGCAGTTCGGTGAAGTCGGCAGACGATTGTGGCAACTCGCCGCCGGCCGCATCGCGGACCCGGTCGAAGGCCGCGTCACCCCCGAGCCGATCGTCGCCACGCTCACATTCTTCACACCTGTCGGCGAGCGCGAACTGCTCGTGCACTCGGTCGAGCAGCTGATCGCGCGCGCCCTCAAACATCCTCGCCGCATCGGCTGGCGCGTGCTCGCGGTGCGGCTGCGGGCCGATTTGGAATCCAGCGGCGGTAGGGGCGCAGCATGCTGCGCCCCTACAAGCCGTTCCTGGCTCGCGAACATTCTATTGAAGGACCCCACTGCCGACGGCGACCGCATCGCAGCGCCGCTCCGAACCCGGCTCGAGCAGTCGCCGCCCACCGGCGCCGTCGAACGACTCGTGCTCGAGTTCACCGCCTTCGCTCCCGGCACGACCGAGCTGCAGCTCTTCGCGCGCGATGCCCAGGCTGCCGCGCGCGCGGGGCAGCAGCGGGCATTGCGGAGCGCCGCGCGCGAGATCCGGATGCGCGTGAAGCAGTCCTCTCTCTACCATATCGTCGAGGTCCAGCCATGGTCACGTCTTCCCGAACGCCGCTACGCACTGATCGACTACGAGCCGTAAACGAGCCGCAGCCGGTGACAGTGGGGTTCGATGAATCCCGGCAGATGACGGTCGGATGGCCGGACGGCCGGACGGTCGGAAAAATCGACGCCATTCTCGAATCGTGGCGCATCGATGACGAATGGTGGCGCCAGACGATTGCGCGCAACTACATGGAAGTGATGCTGGAAGGTGGGAAGCGCATGGTGCTGTTTCAGGATCTGCTCACCGGTCAATGGTTCGCGCAGATGCCCTGATGTACGCGGAGCTGCATTGTCATTCAGCCTATTCCTTCCTCGACGGTGCATCGCCGCCCGACGCACTCCTCGCCGCAGCGCATAGCCACGGCTACCCCGCCCTGGCCCTCACCGACCGGAACGGCATCTACGGCTCGCTCGCCTTTGCGCATGCTGCTCAGCCGCTCGGCCTCCAGGCGATCACCGGCGCCGAGGTCACGCTCTCGGACGGTAGCCACGTGGTGTTGCTCGCCGAGACTCCCGCGGGGTACTCGAATCTCTGCCGACTACTGACAGAGACGCACCTCGGCGCCGAACGCCTCGATCCGCGGCTGTCGTTCGCGAAGATCGAAGAACGACATGACGGACTCATCATGCTTTCGGGATCGCGCCGGGACGGGCTGCTCCCACGCATCCTGGAAACCAAGGGGCTCAGCGCTGCGAAACGGCGGGCCGCGCGCTGCCGGGACGTCTTTGGACGTGAGCGGTTCTTCGTCGAAATCCAGCGCAATCGTGTCCGCGGCGATCTCGCCGTGTCGCGGGCGTTGCTGGATATCGCGAACGACATGCAACTTGCCGTCTTGGCAACTGGAAACGTCTACTATCACACCCGAAGCTTGCACCGCTTGTATGATGTGATGGTTGCCATCCGGCATCGCACCACGCTCGATGGCTCGCATCGGGTGCGAAATCCGAACAGCGAATTTTACTTGCGGCCATTGGACGAAGTCGTGACGCTGTTCAATGACTGTCCGGATGCTGTCGCCATGACATTAGCCATCGCCGAGCGTTGCCAGGCCTTCGATATCACGTGCGACCTGGGCTACACCTTCCCAGATTTTCGCGGCTCGGGTCGTGCCCCCGCACCCCAGGCATTGGCCGAGTTGTGCAACGCCAGGTTGCGGGATCGCTACCCGCCTGGTTCCCTCCACCACGCGCAGGCGGTGCGCCGGCTCGAGGAAGAACTGCGCCTCATCGAGCATCACAAGCTCTCCGGCTTCTTTCTCGTCTATCACGATCTGTTCGACCTCGCGCGTGAAGTCGCCGCCGACATTCGTCGCGGCTCGCGTCGCGCCATGGGGAATCTCCTGCCCGGACGAGGTCGCGGGTCGTCCGTCTCCTCGATCGTGTGCTACCTCCTCGGCCTGTCGCACATCGACCCGATCACCAACAAGCTCTTCCTCGGCCGTTTCCTCAACGAGACGCTCGCATCGGTGCCGGACATCGACCTCGATTTCCCGCGCGAGATCCGTGAAGAGCTGATCCGTCGCGTCTACACACGCTACGGTGCCGAGCACGTGGGACTGGTGTGCTCCTTTCCCACCTACCGGCTGCGTTCGGCGGTCCGCGAAATCGGCAAGGCACTCGACTTGCCGCTCGGCGAAATTGAGCTGGTCGCCAAGCTCGCCGATGGGCGAGCGGACGATCTGCCTGGCGAGATGGACACCCTGCCGGGATTTCAGGGACGCAAAGATGCGCCGCTCTGGAAGGAGCTGTGTCAGCTCGCGCATGACATTCGCGGGCTCCCGCGCCACATCTCGCAGCATCCCGGCGGCATGATCATTTCCTCGCGCCCGCTGATTGAGCTGGTGCCGCTCGAGCGCGCCGCGATGGAAGACCGCGTCGTCTGCCAATGGGACAAGGATTCCTGCGACGACGCGCGGTTCATCAAAATCGACTTCCTCGCCCTTGGCATGTTGTCGCTGGTGGAAGAATGCGTCGAGCTGATCGCACGCCGGACGGGAACGGCGCCCGATCTTTCGCGCATCGACTTCGAGGACCCCACGATCTACGACCGCATCTGCGCCGGCGACACGATCGGCTTGTTCCAGATCGAGAGTCGCGCACAGATCCAGATGATCCGGCGCAGCCGGCCACGCAACCTCGAGGATCTCGCCGTCGAGGTCGCCATCGTGCGGCCGGGGCCGATCGTCGGTGGCGCGGTAAACCCGTACGTCAGGCGGCGGGAAGAGCAGCGGCGCGCGCATGCGGCCGGCCAGCCGTACGACCCACCCGTGGACCACCCTCTGCTTCGCGAGTGCCTCGCCGAAACGCTTGGTGTCATTCTGTATCAGGATCAGGTGCTGCAGGTCTGCCAGGCACTCGCGGGATTCACGACCGGCCAATCGGAAGCGCTGCGTCGCGCGATGAGCCGCCGCCGCTCGCACGAGCTCATCGCCGGCTTCTGGGAGGAATTTCGTGCCGGTGCCATCGCCCGCGGCGTCCCCGAAGCCACGGCAGAGAAAGTCTTCGGTCAGGTGACCGCGTTCAGTGAGTTCGGCTTCCCCAAGTCGCACGCCGCTGCGTTTGGCCTGCTCGCCTACCAGTCGGCATGGCTCCGGCACTATTACCCGGTCGAGTACTACGTCGCGCTCTTCAATAATCAGCCGATGGGCTTCTACTCGCTCGACGCGCTAGGGCGCGATGCCATGCGCAATGGCATCGAGCTGCGGCTGCCGGATATCAACGTGAGCGATGTGTGGTGCACGGTTGAAGGCGGCGAGCCCCGGGGGCTTCGAATTGGCCTGGGCTTCATTCGTCACTGGAGTGAAGAGACCGCGACTGCAACCGTCGAGGAACGAGAGAAAAACGGGCCGTTCAAGAGCGTGGGCGATGTCATCCGCCGCGCGTCGCCCCAGCTCAGACGCACTGCCATCGAAGCGCTGATGTGGGTGGGCGGTTGCGATGCCTTCGGCCTGACGCGGCGCGAGCTGCTCTGGCAGGTCGGTCTCTGGCTCCCGCCCAAAGCGTCGCGCTCGGCCGACGGCCGGGGCCGCCGGCAGCTCGAGCTGGCGCTGAACCATCCCCATGAGCACCTGGCGTTTGGCGGCCTTGCCCGGCACGAGCGCCTGCTCGCCGAGTACGCCACGCTCGGATTCTCCGCCAGCGGGCATCCTCTGTCCTTGGTACGCAATGCTTTACCACCAGGACTCACACTCAATCGCGATCTAGACGCCCTGAAAGCCGGCGTGAAATGTCAGGTGGCGGGGCTCGTCGTCGCCCGCCAGCGACCCGAAACCGCCAAGGGCATTGTCTTCCTCCTGGTCGAAGATGAAACGGGAATGACGAACGTGATCGTGCGGCCCGATGTCTACGATCGCTATCGCGCGGCAGTGCGCGGCGAGCCTTTCGTGCTGGTCACCGGCAAGCTCGCAAAGGACGATGGGACCGTGAATGTGCTGGCGGAGAAGGTCGAGGGATTGCAGAGTGACGTGGGGCGTGCGACGCGCGGCGCAGACGCCTCAGGTTTCGACGCCGCACGCGACACGCCACACGCATTCACGTTTTTGAAAGCGATGCGACGCGTCGCTCCCGACTCGAAGGATTGGGGATGAGCGCTCGAGCATCCTGCACCCTGGGCTTTCGCGTGAAGTCAGGCTGGGCGGCTGCCGTCCTGATCGCGAATTCGCCCCCCCCTCCCCCTCCCACCGTCCTTGACAGCCGGGTCATCGAGCTCGCCGACCCCGACGTGCCGGACGCTCGCCAACCGTATCATGCCGGCTTCGGGACCGAACAGACCGACACCGCCAAGGTGACCCGCCTGGTGCGAGGCATCGAGCGGTTTTCGGGCAGGAGCGTGGCCGCCTTGCTCGCCGAGTACCAGAAGCAGCACGGCGTTCGCAATGCCGGCGTCGTCGTTTCGTCGTTGACAGATCCAGCGAGCATCGCCAACCAGCATATGCGCGCCCATGCGTCTGAGGGCCGATTGTTTCGCACGGTTCTCGTCGCCGCGCTGGAACACTGCGGTGTTACCGTTCGCGTCGTTCTGGAGCGCGAGGTCTACGACCTGTTGGGCAAAGCCCTCCGGCGATCTCCAACCGAGGCGAAGCACACGGTCGCCGCGCTTGGCGAGAGTGTGGGCCGGTGGCGCGCCGAGCAGAAGGTGGCAGCTGCAGCGGCCTGGCTGATCAGCTAATGGCGTTTTGCGGCGGGGCGTCACATCCTGTAGCCATGCGAATCGTGTTGTGCTGCCTGCTGCTCGTCGCCTGCGGCGGAGGCGGTCCCGAGAAAACCGCGCTCGCGCCGCCTGCGGCTCCGCCGATGCGTGTCTTCGATCGCACGCTCCACGCGACGACCTTCAACGGCACCCGCCTGACCTACCGCGTCACCGGCGACAGCGGTGCGCCGCCGGTTGTGTTCGTGCACGGCACGCTGGCGGATCTCAATTCGTGGGGCGGCCAGGAAAACCTGTTCGCGCAGCGTTATCGCGTGCTCGTGTACAGTCGTCGCTATCACCGGCCGAATCCCCAGGTCGAGGACAATCAGACCTACTCGCCCAAGCTGCATTCCGAGGATCTCGCGGCCATGCTGCTGACGCTGGATCTCGCGCCGGCCCAGATCATTGGCTCGTCGTATGGCGCGTACACGGCGCTGCAGCTCGTGCGGGACCACCCGCAGCTCGTGCGCGGCCTCGTGCTTGCCGAGCCGCCGATTTTCTCGCTCCTCACGCCGTCCGAAGAGGGAGATGCCGCGCGGCGAAGGTTCTTCACGTATGCGCTCGATCCGGCGCGCGCCGCCTTCGTGCGCGGCGACTCGGTCGCCGGCGTGCGACTCTTCTTCGACGCCACCACGCGACGTGGTGCATTCGACCGGCTGACACCCGCCGGCCGCGCGAGCCTGCTCGCCCATGCGTTCGAGTTGCGACGCGAAATGCTCGCGGAGCGTGCCGACTACTACCCGCCCATCACCTGCGCGGAGCTCGGCCGCATCACGACGCCAGTGCTGCTCGTTCGGGGCGAACGGAGTCCGCGCATGTTTCAGCTGATCACCGATGAGCTGGCGCGTTGCCTGCGAAACGACACCACGGTCGTCATTCCCGGTGCCGGCCATCCGCCGCACACCGGCAACCCCGCGTACTTCAACCTGGTCGTGCTACGATATCTCGCGTCGCACTAGTCCTCCTCGCCGTCCCTCCTGCCCTCGTCGCACAGAGCCGTAGCGCGCAGCTGCTCGCCGCTGCGCAGGCGCACATTGCCACGCGGCAGTGGGATAGCGCCGACCTCGCCTTGTCCGGGGCGCTGGACAGCGCCCCCTACATCATGGATAGTGCCTGGGCGTACGTGTGGCGGGGCGTGCTCGAATACGAGCGCGGCAATCGGCAGCTGGCCCGGCTGAGCTTCCGGCGTGCGCTGGCGCTCTATCCCGATCCCGGGATCCGTGGCCTCGACACGATCTCGACTGGACTCGCGAATCTGTTTGACACGGAATCCCGCGGGATGCGGACCTTCCGGCCCTGGGATCTCGATCAACCGGTGCGGTGGGTGGCCGTACCACAATTCGCCTACCCGCGCGAGTTGCGCGCGCGTCGTGTGTCGGGCCCGGCCGTCGTGCGCGTGATCGTCGATACGCTCGGACACGTGGACGAGCGCAATATCGAGATCCTGGAAAGCCCCGATCCCGCGTTCGCCACGCCGTTGAAACAGATGATGACGGCCGTCGTGTTCAAGCCCGCGCGCATCGCCGGGAAACCCGTGCGCAGTTTGGTCTCCTATCGCCTCGACCTCACTCCGCCTCCCCCGCGCGATCCGATCCGCCTCATCGACCTCGCCCGCACGCAGGTGCGGGCCGGAGAGCCCGACAGCGCCCTCGCGCTAATCGAAGAAGCGCTCGATCCCGCTAACGGAGCAACGCCCGCGGTGCGGGTTTACGCCGAGCTCGTGCGAGGCATGGCGTGGGAAGCCAAGCACAATTCGGCGCGTGCCGTCGCGTCTTTTGAACAAGGTCTCGACCACTATGACAAGCTGGCCGCGCAGGGCGTGGACTTCGCTCCCTTCCTCCGCAGCCTGGCCGACTCCATCCGCTTGACAGCCCGGCGAGAATGAAGGCATGAGCACACAATTGGCGACACTGGCGGGTGGCTGCTTCTGGTGTCTCGAGGCCGTTTTCGAGCAGCTGCGCGGCGTAAAGAAGGTCACGTCCGGCTATTCGGGCGGGCACGTCCCCAACCCGAGCTATGAGGCGGTGTGCACCGGGACCACCGGGCATGCCGAAGTTGTGCAGGTCTCGTTCGACCCCGACGAAATCTCGTACCGGGACTTACTCGGGGTGTTCTTCACACTTCATGATCCGACGACGCTTGACCGGCAGGGGGGCGACGTCGGCACGCAATATCGCTCGGCCATCTTCTATCATGACGACGAGCAGCGGCGCACCGCCGAGGAGGTCGTGCGAGAACTGGAAGCCGAGCACGTGTTCGACGAACCGATCGTCACTCGGATCGAGCCGCTCAAGGCGTTCTATCCGGCTGAGGAGTACCACCGGGAGTACTACAGAAGGAATCCCAACCAGCCCTACTGCCGCGCCGTCATCGCGCCGAAAGTCGCGAAGCTGCGCAGCAAGTACCTCGAAAAGCTGAAGGCCTAGCCGGCCGCCTTGCTCTTGCCGAGATAGGTGCGCACGAGCGGCGCCGGCCGGCGCCGGAGGAGCGCGCCGCGCAGCATATCGCGTTCTTCGGCTGGGACGTCCACGAGGAACCGCTCCTTGCCCTCGCCTTCTTTTACCACAATCGGCACACCATCCCGATAGAGCACGCGGTTCGACGTTATGGCGGCAACGGCGTCGCCCGGCGTCAGAATACCGACGAGGTTCAACGGATCAGCGCCGCTCACCGCGACGAGCTCATCGGCTCCCTGCTCCCTGCGCGTGCTGCGGAGCAACCCGATCGCCTCCGGCAAGGTATACTGCTCCCCGGAGAAGCCGCCCACGAACCGACCGCCACGGATCTCGCCGCGCGCCTCGAGCCGCCGGTAGACGCGCAGGATGTCGCGCCATGGCGCGAGCAGGGTCTCGCGCTGCACGAGGCGCCGGAAGACGACACCGTAGCGACGCAACAGCTGCCAGGCGATCGCTTCGGCGATCTGTTCATCGGGAATCGGCGGCCGGGCGTGTGTGCGGGCCCACCGCCCCGCCGTCTCGACGCCGAACGGTGCGATGCGGCCACGCCGCCGGTAACCGCCGCCGAGGGGGCGCCGTCGATCCGACGGCACGAGCAGGGCGCGCAGTCCAGCAAAGCTGTCGGAAGAGACGAGCCCCCAGGCGACCAGCTCCGCGAGTCCCTTCTCGACTTCGGTCCGCAACAGCCCGGTGGCGTTGACGAGGTCGGCAAAGAAGAGCGCGCCGCGGGTCTCGAAGGCCGCCAGCAGCGCCTTGCCCGTGGAGGAGAGCGGCAACGTCCCCGGATCGACATCCGGACTGCCGGCTCTCCAGATCTCGCCCCGCTCGCGACGGAACAGTGCGATGGGCGTGCTCTTCACGGGACCGACTTTTCTGTTCCGCGTTCCGACTTCCGCATTCCGCGTTGCCGTGAGCCGCCCCCACGCGGTCTCGCCCGAGAGGCACAACCCGTCGAGCCAGAGCGGATCGTAGTCGGTCAGGCGCGCCGGCAGCACCTCGGATTCCCACGCCCCAGCGGCCAACTCGTAGCCATCGAGTAGATCGAGCACGGCCGCGAGGCCCTCGGGGCCTTCCGCGCGAGAACCCGTTACGACCCGCTGCCACTTGAAGAGGAACCGCAGGAAGTCCGCCGCGGTGACCGGCTCGATCTCTTTGCGCAGCCGGTCGAGCGTGTAGCGATGAATCCGCGCGAGCAGGCGCCGCTCGCACCACTCGATCCCCTCCACACCGGACGAGAAACGGCCGCGCAACGCGAAGCCTTCGTGTTCGAGTGCCGCCAACGCGAAGTCCACGTCCAGGGCGGGCAGCCCCAGCGCCTCACTGATGTCGTTGGCCGTCGTCGGCCCGACGACTTCGAGCCGTCCCCGCACCAGCTCGCGAATCGCGTCCTCCCTGCTCCACACCTTGGCCGCTTCGCGGTCCGGTGGCACGACCGCCGGCTCGTTGCGAGCACCGGGGAATGCCGCCTGGACCATCGGGAGCCGCTCCGTCGCCACCCACAGCCGCTCGTCCACGGTCGTCACCCGGCCCGCGCCCGCTAGATCGTCGTACTTGCCCTTCCACGACGCGTGCGTGCCCGCCTCGACGCTTGGCACGGCGCCCATGATCAGGAGCGCGTCGTGCAGCTCATCTCCCGTCTCGGGATCGGGCCACGCCTGCTCCCGTACGAGATCGATGGCGGACTGGTCGAGCTTCCCGAATTCCTCGGCCGTCTTCACGTCGAGGCCACGACGCGTGATGACCGCCTGCGTCCGCCGCTCCTCGAGTGGCGCATCATCGAGGAAGGCATAGGGCCGCGCGTTCAGAACCT
>Ga0209157_1002575_pt1 | contig 14323 bp, 15 predicted proteins | sample GraSoiAngelo_135_FD_185892 | JGI IMG/M metagenome (GOLD analysis project Ga0209157, IMG submission 185892) | Grasslands soil microbial communities from the Angelo Coastal Reserve, California, USA - 14_0929_05_40cm (SPAdes) (version 2) | ecosystem: Environmental > Terrestrial > Soil > Grasslands ... | reverse complement strand
ACATGGCGACCGAGGTTTTCACGACGGATTTGCAAAGGGACACCCCCTTCACTCGGCTCGACGGAGACTCGGTTCCCTTTCCCTTCCCCGTTCGGCGCTTTCACGCCACCCGATTCGCCAACGTTCCGCATGGCCTTGGCATCCTAGCTCCGTCGATGGCCTCGGCCATCCTCAGGGCGAGGCCTGACGTGGTCCATGCGCACGCATACGGATACTTTCCGAGTTTCGTCGGAGGCTTCGCGCAACTGATGCGCGGTACTCCGCTTGTTGTCACTCCTCACTCGGATCCGGGCACTCCGACTCTTTCAAAGCGGCTCTTCGATTGGGCGATTCCGCCGCTGACCATTCGTCGGGCGCATCGGGTCATCGCCGTCACGAACGTCGAGGCGCAGCACCTACGCGGATTGGGGGTTCATCCGGGTCGAATACGTGTCATCCCAAACGGGGTCGATCTAAGCGAGTTCTCAGGTCTTCGCAGGCAACGCCAACCTCGAGACGAAGCAGAGCTCCTCTTTGTGGGTCGCGTGTATCCGCGCCAGAAAGGTCTCGACTACCTTGTAAAGGCCCTCGCCCAGCTTCCACCGCAGCGAAGGGTGCGGTTGGTTGTCGTCGGAGAGGATTGGGGGGGCGTCGCCGACCTGCGTTCACTCGCGAGAACATTGGGGATCGAGGACCGAATCCTCTTCAAGGGTCTCTTGACGCGCGACGAGGTGCTTCGCGCCTATGCGTCGGCCGATGTTTTCGTCCTCCCGTCGCTGTTCGAACCGTTCGGAATCGTTCTCTTGGAAGCGATGGCCGCCGGCCTCCCAGTTGTCGCGTCGCGAGTTGGCGGCATCGTGGACGTCGTGGAGGACGGAAAGACGGGGTTGCTCGTGCCACCCCGGAATCCCCAGGCCATTGCTGACGCTATCGAACGCCTCCTGTCTAATCCAACCCTGCGTCAGAGAATGGGAGCGGAAGCTCGCATGAGAGCACCGGCCTATTCGTGGGAAGAGCTGGTCCCACGGATTTTGGAAGTTTATCGGGAAGCGATGGTGGAGGCTGGTGGGGATGGGATGGCTGGCTAAACACTGGAGGGCTATCGGCGCCATCCTTTTCTCGATTCTCGTCCTCGGCTCCTTCATTCTGTATTCGAGCAGTCGCGCGCCGACTACGCCTCGCCCAGCCTCTACGACTCCGATCGATCATGTAGTGGTCATTATGAAGGAGAACCATGCTTTCGACAACTACTTCGGAACGTTCCCCCACGCAGACGGAATCCCGCCAGGCGTCGCGCTCCCGGACGGCAATGGGGGGCTCGTTGCGCCACATTGGCTCAATGCCACGTGGACTTGGAGTCCCCCTAACAGCCGTGAGGCAATGTTGACCGCCTACGACGGAGGCAAGAACGATGGCTTCGCCACCGCGGCGGAATCTTCGTTCCCCGGTCTCGGAGCTGTCGCAATGGGTTATTACGATCGCCGCGAAGTGAGTGTCTACTGGTCTCTGGCCGAGAACTACACCCTGTCGGACCGCTACTTCCAATCGATCTTCGGACCCACGATTCCGAACCGGCTGTACTCGTTCGCAGGTCAGTCCGGTAACCTGACGACTAACCTCATCGATCAATCTGGACTCGACGTCCCCACGATCTTCGATCAGCTTGAGGCAGGTGGTGTTTCTTGGAAGTATTACGCCTCGAAGGGATCTGGTTACCCTCCGCTCCCGGAGGAATTCCCTCACATTCGGGAGAGCTACCAGATGGCTTCGAAAATTGTCCCTCTCGACAACCTCTTCTCCGATGTTGTGCTAGGAAATCTTCCCCAAGTCGCCTACGTCGACCCCGAAGCGGATTTAGCGATCAGCGAGCACCCTCCAGGAGACGTTGTCGCCGGGGCCGCCTGGACGATCCGGACGATCCGCGCGATTCAGGCAAGCCCCGCATGGCCCTCGACCGCTATCCTCCTTACCTGGGATGAGTCTGGCGGGTTCTACGATCACGTCCCCCCTCCCCAGGTCGATGAATCGGGGTATGGATTCCGGGTCCCGATGATCGTCATATCACCACTCGCGAAACGGGGGTGGATCGATCACGACGTGATGGACCACACTTCGATTCTCAAGTTCATCGCCGACAACTGGCGACTCCCTGCGCTCACCGCGCGGGAAGCCCGTGCGAACAACATGCATTCTGCGTTCGACTTTGTGAACGCAACTGGGGCATCATTTACGAGCTCGCTTTCGCTGTCCCAGTCACGCACTTCATGGCCTGTCCCATGGCTCCCTGCAAGGATCGCTGCGGTATCCTCCCTTGATAGGGCGTTGTCCACGAGGCGGATTTCGGATGGGTGATGAACGGCCCACCTTTTCTATCGTGATTGCGACTCACAATCGGCCGCAGAAGGTCTGTGCTCTGTTGGAGAGTCTCCAACGTTTGCCGAGCCTCAGTCTTAAAACTGTCGTTGTCGTCGATGACTCAGACGCGAAGGTAGACCTCTCAGACCGGTTTTCCAACCTAAGTGTGAGGCACATCTGCCTGGAGGGTGGTCGAGTGTTCCTTTCCAAGGCTAGGAACATCGGTTGGCGCGTCTGTGAGAGCGATTTCGTATACTTCATTGACGACGATAACGTCATCACGGAGACTACACTCGACGGGCCTTTCCAAGTCTTGCTCGACCATCCTGAAGTCGCGGCCGTGATGCCCGCCGTGCTCTACAAAGAGAATCCGAATCTTGTCTGGGTGTATGCGACACCGCTCCAGCCTGGCAAATGGGGGCACATCCTGGTCGGGAGAAATGAACCGAGAGTAGCGGACCTCGAAGGTCGGCTCCTCCCGACAGACGCGCTTCCAAATGCGTTTGTGTGCCGCCGTGATGCGCTGGACCAGATTGGCGGGTTCGATGAAACACTTGTGATGAGCAGTTCGGCTGATCTTGCGATGCGCCTTGAGAGCGCCGGTTGGAAGGTCTATGCCCACACGGGGGCGTTCACCCTCCACGATGTGGAACCTCCGGGCCGGATGGGGTATTGGTCGAGTCACCGTGGGGTCGACCCGGACCGGGTTTTCCAGGACGTTCGAGACTGGTTCATCTTGATGCGACGACTCCATCCTCAATCCAAGTGGTTCGCGGTTCATGCAACCCGACGCGCGCTTGGATTCATGGTACCAAACCTCTTAGCCTACGTAATCCGAAGAGGTCCCCGCGGCGCGAGGGCCGTCGAGATGCTACTTCGGGGCTATCTTAGCGGACTAAAGGCTACGATTGGGCCATTGCCTCGAGCGGATCCTGAATCAACCTGGGACTACGCGCAGGCATGACGCCATCGTTTGTGACGACCGTATCATTGCAAACGGATGAGGCATGATTCTGAGGGTGACTGTCCGCTCCTATTCGCGTGTATGTCGCCGACGCTTTGTGATCAAGATGATGGCAGAGCCTCCGACGAGAACAATTATCAAGATTCCGCCAGCCTCCCAGGTCGGAAGCGAATTGGCAACCGTGACGAGAATCTCCCGCACAACGGAGTCGCCATGATCGTCCACAGCTGTGAATCGAACGCTGAAGATGCCGGCCAGGGCGTAAGCGTGAGATGCAACAAATCCCGAAGCTGTATTGCCGTCCCCAAAGTCCCAGCCGGCATGGACAATGAATCCGGATCCGCCGACCGTTTCCGCTGTCAAAGTGAAAGACTGACCTACTTGGACCGTCGTAGAAGAAGTTTGGATCTGTCCTATCAGGGGTGGTGGGTATCGGAGAAACCATGTGTCCGTCTTTCCGGAAGTCAGGTCGGCTCCGGAGAAAACCACGAAGACATCGTCAGGGGGAGCGTATCCGCCTACCCCCGCCATTCGGGGCGACGGGCCTCCGGGCACCGTAATCTCTGCCCATGCCTCGCGGGATGTGTTGAAGGTCCAGAGGTCTCCGAGGACCGACTTGTTGCCGTACCCACCGATTGTAAGGAGCTCCCCGTTCACGCCGATCGTCGCGAAGACAGCGTAGTCCCTCGGGGCAGGTGAAACTGCGGGGAAGAGCTCCGACCAGCTGTTCCCGTTGAACCGATATCTCCAAGTGTCTCCCAGATGATGGAAAGCCCGGTTCGGACCTGAGTAATCGTTGCCTCCAAACAAATAGAAGGCGCCTGTCGATGGATCATACGTCATCCGTCCGTCCGCGCGAGGAGAAGGCATGCCTGGAGACGTCAGGGTTCGCCAGGTGTTGTTCAGGAAGTCATAGGACCACATGTCTCCGAGGTAAGTCCCATCAAATCCGCCAAAGATGATGAAGGCGCCACTGGCGGGATCATACCCGACCGCAGAGTCGGAGCGGGGCGGGGCGCTAGAGGACGGATGGCGCTCGATCCAGGTCGTGTTTGCAAGGTAGAAGACCCAGGTATCGCCGAATCGCGTGTACTTCTCGACTGAAGGCTCATACCATCCGCCAAAGAGAACGAAGGCCCGCTCCCTCTCATCATAGACGAACATTCCGTCCGCGCGCGCCGGAGGCGAAACCAGAGGATTCAGCTCGGTCCACTGGCCATCCTTCGGACTCAAAGTCCATGTTCCGTTGGTCGGCTCGCCGTCCGAACCCCCAAACAGCACAAAGAGATCAGCTGACGAATCGTAAGCCATCATTCCTCCGCCGAGCGCCGCGGGAGAAACGCTGCCGGTCACGTTGGTCCACCCTTGCGGTAGACCGAGGTCCATCACCGACCGGTTCGGAGAACCTGAAGTGCCGTGGAGACACGGAGGCATCAGTAGGAGGAGAAGGGCTCCAGAAACTAGCAGTGCGGTCGGGGCTTGTATCGTCCACAACTTGAGAGCCGACACTTCACAGCCCGCCCTTTCCGTACAGGTCGTCGATGATCTGAAGGGTTCGCCGGATATCGTATCCAGCTTTCGCGACGATCCGATCCTGCGTGCGGATTTTCCGGAGACCGACGAGAGGGCGAGACAGGAAGATCAAGTAAGAAAACGTTTTCGTGGTCCAGGACAGGACAACCCCGTCTGGAGCGGCAAGGACCTTGACTCTGTGGTGCTCCGAGATAACCTTATGCGCGCGCGATGCACCCAAGTCGGCATTCATGCGAAGGCCTGCCTGTAAGCTTCGCGGAGTTCGTCGTAGAGCGTCGATTCCGTGGCGTAAGAATCGGGTCGGATGATCGTCCGGAAGCATTCCTTGTCGCGCCCCGCCCGTTTCAGGCCAACGTTGCGCAACAGGCCGGCCAACCAAAGATAGGGGGCAAGACACATGAAGGCGGCTGCGTTCAAGGCGTCTCCGAGTAAACCTAGGCTCTGTGGAGTGTCCCTGCAGGTCGTACGCGACGCGCTCCGTCGCGTTTCATAAAGCTCCGGGAACTGATCGCCAATCCAAGGTGCCGAGGTCAGTAACTCCCAATAGACATCGTTGCCCCGCAAGACGACCAGGTTTAGTGCCTCGCGCGCGAGCAAAGCGTCTCGGCTGTCACGGAACGTTTGGACACACTCCTCTAGCTCGATGATGCGATTGAAACAATATTGAGGTGCCGTTCGCGATCGGAGTCGCCCGAGTCGAGCTGTTGCCATTGCGAGCAGGAGAGAGATCCAAGATCGGCGCTCAGCCGTCACTAGGAAGAAATCGATGTCGTCGTCTGGCTTTGCGCCGGCGTACGCGGTCGATCCTGAAACTCCCGCCAAATCAACCCAGGGGCAGAACTTTGAGAGGAGGTCCAAGAAGGAATCAGCTTGCCCGAGGCGAGCGTGAGTGAGGTCTCGCTGGGACGCGCGGGCCGCCGCAAGATCTTCCCGTCCGCGCATCGCGACCTCCTTTCCGACCACGGTGACACGCCGAGCGAGACGCTCGTCCGTTTCAAGAAATCGGACAAGGGCCGCATCGTTGGGGAACCCCGGAGACACCAGCCCTCGTAATTCTTCGAGCGAGATTGTGCTCTGATTCGCGGCAGCGATCTCAACAAGAGCTCCGATTCGCCCACGGATTCCGGGAAGAGACCAACCGAGCGATTGACCAGCTGTTTCCGCCCTCGCCGGGGTCGGCGACTCATGCGATCTCACGTGCGATAGCGTGGGAAGCTCGCCCCCAGGCGGTTGCCTACTGAATTGGTTTCTGCTTTTCCCGATTCGACCCACCACGTAGGAGATCCGACAGGAGAAGCAGCCGTTGAACACGTTCTCGAATCGGGGGATAGCGATTGAATAGCCCCCCTCCAGGTCCCCAGATGCTCAGGCCCCATGCGGATGGTGCCGGGGCTGGGGTTCCCGCAAGTTTCAACAGCGCCGCTGCAAGGGACGTGGGCTTCCCGGTTGTTCGGCCGCTCGCTTCGTCTGCGAGGTACTCCCGCTCGCGATGAACCGCTGGATCGAAGAACTTGCTGAAGGGATCAAAGAAGAGAACGCGAGAGAGCACGCGCGAGAACACCTTGAACTCCGCATCATGATGCTTCAAGTGCATCAGTTCGTGTGCGATGACGGTCTCCATCTCGTCCCGCTCGAGGAGCGTCAGGAGACCGAGGGAAAGCATGATCGTTCGCTCGGCGCCGCCCACCGCCATGGCGAGTGCGTCTCCTGTTCCGACCATCCGCACGCGGACACGTGGAACTCCCTCGAAGTCCGAGAGCAGATTGCTGAAATCCTGGAGCCACGCCTCCGACGACGTGAGTTCCCTTGGTGCGAATCTCCTCACCACTGCTGCGTTCCCGTACCGCCATACAACCAAGGACACGATTGCCGAAACGGTGAGGCCCCCAACAACCGCGCCGAGAACAGCCATTGGGACGCCGTTCCGAGCGTATGCGACCATGCGGGCTTGGGAGACGCAGAGAAGCAGACTTACTGCAAGAAACCCCCAGAAGAAGATTGATAGCGCGTAGAGGCCGGTTAGGAGGCTCACGCGGAGCTTTGCATTGCGGGCGTTCGTCAGGAAAACGTACAGAAGAGTACCCATGCAGGCGACAAACACTGCAACGACTGTCAGCGAAAGCGGAGATGACCAATACGCGCCGAGGGCCTCGCCGATTGTGTGAAGGAGGTCAGCCATCCTGCTTCTCCTTCAATTTCCGTCTCCGTACTTGTTCGTCGAGAGCTGCACGCTGGTCCTCTGGAAGAGAAGCCGGGTTCTCTAGGAGGTAGGATACAGCTGCTCCTCCGAATGTATCGACCACTCGGTCGACCATCGAAGCCATAGCCTTTCGATATGCACGCCCCTCTTTGACCCGATAAAAGACCTTCTTCTCGCTCTGCTTTCGCATCGCGATGAGGTCCTTGTCTACGAGCCTGTACAGGGTTGTTGTCACACTCGTGTACGCAACGTCTCTCGACTTGGAGACCTCCTCGTAGATCGCCCCCGAAGTCCCCTTTCCTAAGTTTCGCACCGCTCGCAGGACCGCGAGTTCCAACTCTCCAAGTTCCACGGATAACTATAGCGATAGTAATAACTTAAACTTTGTCATGAAAGGCACCGCGATAACGAGACCCGCGCACTTGACCATGATTGGGTTCACGTGCGCCCATGGGTCTGGCCTGGCTCACTCATACGTCCTGCATAATTCCAAGCCGCCTTCCATTCGCGAAAGAACCGAGAGAACATCGGGTTCTCGTAGCACACACAGGTCCGGTACAAAATGTAGGCCCATAGGATCGAGGGATGGATGAAGGATGAAGTTGGCAGGTCACGGGGCCTCATGCCGATTCGGAACCAGTCACGGTAACCCACGCGAGCCTCACCCCAGCGCTGCATGAAGGATTGCCTTTTCTTGAGGTGCGCTTGGACGACAGAAACCGAAGGGTCGACGACATGGACTCCTCGTTCAAAAGCCCGCACGGCAAGATCGGTGTCCTCGTGCCGGTCGAGATCCCTCCACCCACCGATGCTTTCAGCGACTTGCCTTGGGACCACCATCATCCCATAGACAGAGAGCACCTTGCCTTCAAACGCGCGGTGGTACGCATCTACCACGTCGAGGATGTTCGGTTTGTACACGACGTCCATGTCGATGTTCGCGAGAATGTACGGAGCGTGAGACATCTCGAAGGCGAGTTGACGACCTTTTCCGCGACTCGAACGTTCCACCCGCAAGCCTTGGATCTTACCTGCCGCAAGGAGCTGTCTGAGATACGGAAGCGAGTCGTCCGTGCTCTCATTGTCGGTCACCAGGATTTCGACGATACTCGGCGGGAACTGACGAACAACGCTGTCCATGGCTTCGCGGATGGTCCCTCCTGAATTGTAATTCGTGATGCAGATCGCATATCGCGGGCCCGCCGCTCGCATCAAGATAGGGAGAGAAGGATCTGATTAATAGAATTCACTTGCCGATGAGTTCTCCCTGAGCGTCAATCGGCTTTCGTCCGTATTGGTCACCGCCGGCTGACGAAACCTTTCAATCTCCCGGCGCCGTTCTCAAGTGGCCAGGGTGTCAACGGTCGAGGAGAGGTGTTCCACGCGAGTGCAGCTTAACCGATTTCTGCGGAAAATTCTGCCGCGCTTGATGCCGCACCCGGTTCATGCACACTACGCCGAGCCGTCCCTCGCGTTCTCGGCCGAGGACGACTATTCTCAACCCTCGGACCGGCTCGTTTCCCTTGCTCTCGAGGCAGCGCGACTTTCAAGGGAGGTGGGACTGGATGAACTGGATCTTCGTTGGGCACAGACCGGGCCTCCGAGTGAGCGCCATCCCTACCTCCGGCCGTCGTGTTGGCCGGGCGAGCATTATCGCCTATTGGCGGGATTGACCCTCGCCGTCCGACCACAGCTGGTTGTCGAAGTTGGGACCGGCGGAGGTCTCTCCGCCCTCGCGATCAAGAAATACCTCCCCGTGGGGTCGCAAATCGCAACATTTGACATCATCGGTTGGCGAGCCGGGCGATCATTCAACGTCTTGACGCCTTCGGATTTCGAGGACGGTTCGCTCATGCAATATCTGGCCGACCTTGCCACGCCCGAGGCGTTCGCACAGTACGTTCCGCTTCTGAGAAGAGCCAAAATGGTCTTCATCGATGGGCCAAAGGACGGAATTTTCGAACAGAAGTTACTCGACAACATGCGATCTCTGTCGTTCGATTCCAAGCCGTTGATTCTCATTCTAGATGACATCCGTCTCTGGAACATGTTAGGCATCTGGAGGAGGGTGTCCTTCCCCAAATTGGACCTGACTTCGTTCGGCCACTGGTCTGGGACAGGAATCATTGAGTGGGGATGAGGCCGCGGGAACGCCATGACATGTCCGCCAATTCGACAAAGTCTTCGCCTGATCCGTGTCCTAGGTGATTTGCACCTGTCGAGGAGCGGCAACGCGGTGGCAAGGCATAGCCCAGAACGGAGGTCCGTCGAAATCAAGCGAGGGCGGTCGCTTGCGTCGCGAGTTCGGAGAACCGCTTCGACAGGATGTCGAGGGACGCCAACAGGACCGCCTTCGCGCTCAGCGAGCCGTCTGTCTCGAACTCCATGACGATCCGCGTCGGGTCGTTCGCCGCCTTCACGGACTCGACCTTGTACTGCTCCATGAACTTCTTGCACGTCTCGCAATCCGACGAGAGCTCGAGGGTCTCTTCCTCCTCCGTCGACGTGGACTGCATGTGGCTCTCACAGAACGGGACGCTCGGATCGAGTGCATCCAGCGTCTTGCTCCCGGCTTTCAGGATCGGATAGTACCGGTATCCCACGCCGTGGGTCGACTGCCACTTCGCGTGGTCTTTCCCCGAGCCGAGGACCGCGGTCGCGTAGATGAGCATCGCCTGGCCGTCCCCGAGCTTGACGATCGGGATCTTCGAGTCCTTCGGCCGGAGCTTCGCGTCCCCGATCGGCTCCAGGTCGGCGGACGTCACGACCCCGGGGCCGCGCTTGTTCACGGAATAGATGATCGTGCAGTTCGGACAGCCTTCGCCGTGGCACGTCGGGCAATCCTCCCGGCGGTTGTACAGTGCGAGGTCCGTCGGGATCGGGACCAGCCCGAGGCGGTGGGCGATCATCTCGTCGAACAGCGGGCCGACGCTTTCGTACTCTTTTCCGTCGTCCGCCCGGATCGGGCCCAGGTGGAACTCGACGTCCTCGATCGCCATCTTCGGGACGTCGGAGACCAGCACCCGCCGCAGCGCGTTCGCATACGCCGGCTCGGTGTCCTCGAGCAGGAGGCGCATCGACTCGTCGGCCTTCGCGAGGACCTTGACCTTCATCTAGACCCGCCTCCCTCGTCGACCGCCTTTCGCCTTCGTGCCGTCGTGCGGCACCGGCGTCACCTCTTCGATGCGACCGATCCGCAGGCCTGCCCGCGACAGTGCGCGGATCGCGGCCTGGGCACCCGGTCCGGGAGACTTCGACTTGTTGCCGCCCGGAGCGCGCACCCGCACGTGGATCGAGTCGATGCCCTTCTCCTTCGCGGCATCGGCCACGCGCTCGGCGGCCTTCATGGCGGCGTACGGCGACGCCTCGTCCTTCGCGGCCTTCACGACCATGCCGCCCGTCGCCTTCGTGATCGTCTCCGATCCGGTGATGTCGGTCAGCGTGATGATGATGTTGTTGTACGACGCGTAGATGTGGGCGATCCCCCAGCGTGGCATCGTCAGGCCTCCTTACTCGGTCCGGGTGGCGGCCCAGGCGTCTCGGGTCCCGGTTCGTCCTCGGGTCCCTCCTCCGCGCCTCCCGCGGCCGGCGGTGGAGTCGGGATCTGGCCGGTCTGCCGAACGGGGTGGAGGTCGCTCGAGATCGCGGAGCGCTCGTCGTACGTGATGCCGTTCTCCTCCGTGCGGCTCACGAGGATTCCGGGGATCGTCACCCGGCGTCCCGCAATCGAGACGTGACCGTGGACGATGAATTGACGCGCCTGACGCGGCGTGAAGGCGAGGCCCTTGAGGAACGTGAGGGTCTGGAGTCGCCGCGAGAGGATCGCCTCGACGTCGAGCGCGAGGACATCGTCGAGCGTCGTGCCTTCGAGCGGCAAGAGCCCGAGGCGGCCGAGTCGCCGGAGCAGCTGTTCCCGCTCCTTCTCCGCCTGCTTGTCCCCGGTCCGCACGCGCGCCTGGAGTTCTCGGGCCCGCTGCCGGAACCGCCGCAGGACGTACTGGGAGCGCCACAGCTCCTTCTTGTTCTTGAGCCCGTACTTCTTCAGGAGTTCGTTCTCCGCCTTGATGCGTTCGGCCTCCCACGGATGGGACGGCCGCTCGAACTTCGCACGGGAGAACTTTGGATCGCCCAACGACTCACTCCTTCTTCTCCGCCGGCTTCTTCTCTTCCTTCTTTTCTTCTTTCTTGGGGGCGGCTTCTTCCGCCTTCTTGGCCTTCGCGGCCTCGAGGGCGGCTTTCTTCGTCACCCCGACCGTCAGGCCCGTGCGGCCGTTCGACCGCGTGCGTTGCCCGCGGACCTTCTGGCCCGTCTCGTGGCGCACGCCCTTGTACGACCGGATCATCTTCATCAGATTGATGTCGTCCCGCAGCCGGACTTCGACCTCCGCACCGACCAGGTGCAGGTCGAGCCCCGACTCCCAATCCTTCGGGCGGTTCACCATCCAGGGCGGGAACAGCTCGCCGAGCTTGCTCAGCGTCGCCTCGATCTTGTCCGTCTGCTCCTCCGACAGATTCCCGAGGCGTTCCGCGCGCGGCACGCCGGCCAGGTCCGCGACGGCCTCGGACACGCGGATCCCAACGCCCGGGATCGCCGTGAGGGCGTACCCTACCGACCGCGTGCCGTCGAGGTCCGTGTTCGCCATCCGGACGATGTAGCGGAAGTCCTCCTTCACGCCCTCGAGTTTCTTCGGCGCCCGCGGGGCCTTCGGCTCCTCCTTCGCTTCTTCCTTCTTCTTGCCGGGCCGCTCCCCTTTCTCGGGCTTCGCTGGGACGGCCGGGCCTTCGGGCTCGGCACCAGGCTTCTCTTCAGGCATTCAACAATCCCCGGAAGGGATGCACGTTCAAACTTCAGGCCCTATTTAAGGATTCGGAGCGCGCATGCAACCGCCATCGAGTCCGGAGATCCAGAGGTCGGCGTTGTCCGATCAACCCTTCCCGGCGGTCTTCCCCCGACCGCGGTATTGGACTTTGTAGTAGTCGCGGAACACGCCCGCCCGGATGGGGCGCCACCACCACTCGTTCGCTCGAAACCAGTCGACGGTTTGCCGAAGGCCGATTTCGAACGGAGTCTTCGGTGTCCAGCCGATCGCGTCTCGGAGCTTCGTCCAATCCACGGCGTGACGGACGACGTGGCCCGGGCGGTCTCCCACATGCTGCAGGAGCGTCTTCGGCTTGGCGAGGGTCTTCAGGATCGCCTCTCCAACTTGGACAATCGATCGCTCGGCAGACGCGCCGATGTTGAACACCTCGCCCTCGACTCCATCGTTCTTCAGGAGCAGATCCAGGGCGGCGCAGTGGTCCTCCACGTGGACCCAGTCCCGGGTATTCTTTCCGCTCCCGTAGACCGGAAGAGGCGTGTCCTCCAACGCGTTCGTGACGAACAAGGGGATGAGCTTCTCCGGATGCTGGTACGCTCCGTAGTTGTTGGCACAGCGGGAGATGACGACCGGCAAACCGTACGTCGTGAAGTAGGAGAAGGCCAATCGATCCGCCCCGGCTTTCGAGGCCGCGTAGGGACTTTTCGGCATGAGCGGGTCCAGCTCCTTCGAGGGACGGCCCGGAGCTTCGCCGTACACCTCGTCCGTCGAGATATGGCAAACCCGCTCCACGTCGTTCTTGCGACAGGCCTCCAGGACCGACCAAGTCCCCAGGACGTCCGTCCGCACGAAGTCGCCGGCCTCGAGGATCGACCGGTCGACGTGGGTCTCCGCGGCGAAATGAATTATCGCGTCTGCGGCTTTCGTGACGCGGTCCATGAGCTTTCGATCGCACACGTCTCCCTGGACGAACGTGAGGTTCCGGTCGTCCTTGTAGTCCTTGAGGTTGTTCGGATTCCCGGCGTAGGTGAGCTTGTCCACGACAACGACTTCGTCCTCGCCCTTTGCGAGCCGGCGCCTCACAAAACAGCTCCCGATGAAGCCCATGCCGCCCGTCACGATCAGGCGCGCCATGAGTCCTCACTTCATCTGGACGTCCCAATCGTATGGGATGTCCTTTGAATCGTAGGGGATGCGGAACTCATCCGGCTCTTTGTAGTGGTACAGCTCCGTCGGGAAGTTCACGAGGTACACCGGTTCATGGCCAATCGCCTTGAACCCGTGGATCACGTACGGAGGGATCTTGATCAACATGGCGTTCCGCTCGCCCGGAAAGAACTCGTTCACCTTGCCTTTTGTCGGGGACCGATCGCGGTTGTCATAGCAGACGACTTTCGCCGTCCCGCGCACCACGATGAAATGGTCCGTCTGCTTCTTGTGGTAGTGCCAGCCCTTCACGATCCCAGGGTACCCGATCGTCACGTACGATTGCGCGAACCGCTCGAACTCCGGCCAATCGGTGCGGAGCATCTCCATGAGGTACCCCCGTTCGTCGTGAATCTGTTTGAGGGGCCGGACGACGACGCCTTGGATCAAATCCATGGAGGACTCCCGGGCATTGGCCGGCGCTACATATTCGTTCACCTCGAAAGGGTTTTGGCCCTCTCATCTATGCGGACGACGTGGTGCGCGTCCTTGATGTCGGAGGGACGGGCCTCCTCGGACAACACATCGGCCAGGAGGCTCTTCGCCGCGGCCACCAAGTGATCGCGACCTACCGGGGACCTCGCGCCCCCGAGGACGAGCGAATCGAGTGGCACCGCCTGGACCTCCGAGATTCAGACGCGGTGAGCGGGTTGGTCCGCAGCGTCGAGCCGAATCTCGTGCTCAACGCAGCCGCGATGACGGATGTCGATCGTTGCGAGGCGGACCCGGGAGAAGCGAAGTCCGCGAACGAAACCGCGGCCGGACACTTAGCTTTCCTCTCGAAGGAGGTGGGGGCGGCCTTTGTCCACATCTCGACGGACTACGTCTTCGATGGAACGGGGCCCGCCACAGAAGACACGGAACCTCGTCCGCTGAACGCGTACGGGGAGACGAAACTCTTCGGGGAACGCGTGGTTCGCAAAGCGCACGCCGAGCCGATCATCCTTCGGCTCTCTTCCGTTTTCGGCTGGAACCGGTTGTCTTCGAAGACGAACGCCGTGACGTGGATCCTCCAGAAACTCGAGGCGGGCCAGGAAGTTCCCCTGTTTTCCGACCAAAAAGTTACCCCGACGTACGCGAAGACCGCCGCGGAAGTCGCCTTCGACCTCTGGGATCACCAGATCTCGGGCCTCTTCCACGTGAGCTGCCCGGATTGTGCCTCCCGGGTCGAAATGGGTCGCGCGGTTGCGGATGTGTTCCGCATTTCCAATCCGAGACTCCATCCGATCCCGCTTGGGAGCGTGGCCCTCCGGGCGAGACGCCCGCTCG
>Ga0209157_1002573_pt1 | contig 14327 bp, 11 predicted proteins | sample GraSoiAngelo_135_FD_185892 | JGI IMG/M metagenome (GOLD analysis project Ga0209157, IMG submission 185892) | Grasslands soil microbial communities from the Angelo Coastal Reserve, California, USA - 14_0929_05_40cm (SPAdes) (version 2) | ecosystem: Environmental > Terrestrial > Soil > Grasslands ... | reverse complement strand
TTACACAGCCCACTTCGGGATTCTTGAAGTGGTTGATAATGGGCCCTATTGCACCTTCATCCAATACAGAATCGGCATCTATCCTGAATATGATGTCGCCAGAGGTGCTCTCTAGTCCGTGCTGCAGCGCATATCCTTTTCCAGATTTTGAAATATTAATGAGCTTCCCGGTTGCAAACTTGAGATCACGTAAGATCTGTCCAGCTATTTTCTCAGTGTCATCTGTAGAACCATCATTAACCACTACTATCTCTGTTTTGCCAGAATATTTTGAAGCTGCCGCGTCGATGCTCCTTAAACATCTTTCAATGATTTTTTCTTCATTACGTGCTGGTAGCAGAAAGGATATGGAAAAGCTATTCTGTGCATTATTGGACGAGGCAGCAGATCTTAACCAAGTTCGTGGCTTCAAAGAATAGATAAAGAACGATACGTAGTAGCTAAAGATCATTATAGTAACTATGTTGAGAGCAAAGTAAGCCGTGATTGGTGAATCCATCGTTATGTCCAATACTTCTAACAAAACATAAACTAACAAGCTTGCAGCTATCATGCTTTCAATGAAAAAAGCATATTCATTGAGATATTTTCTTTTTATTATAGGCTTGATTTTTGTCCGCGTGGGCAATTTGATAGAGGAGAAGAGCATTAACTCGATAACCAGAGCTCCCACTGTTACTGTGGCAAATATAGTAACTCGCACATAGGATCCAGGCGATACATTTAGACCAAGTCCAAGCGTGGTTGCAATAGCCAAGAATTGAATCAAGATAAAGCTGAACCAGCAAAGCAGTCCAAAAAGTAGGATCTTTATTCGCTTTTTAAGATTGATTCGTGAAACAAGAGCCATCGTAGGAAAGAAAATCAAGAAAAGCATCTGCGAAAAGACTGGAATCGCAAATTCAGAAGACCCAGTGCTGCTGAAGGAAGATAAAACTTTGTCTGAGTAGAACAAGTGCACTTGTAACAATTTATCGAATACTGTGGTAACAACATAGCCCTCAATTCTATAGAGAATATCAATATTGGCCAAGAGAATATAGGAAAAAAAGAATGCAGCCAAAAGGTATCTTAATGGAAAATATGCCCACCATCGTCTCCGATTTCTGGTTGACGTTTCTATCAAGTCAAACGCTGCCCTATTGTTTTCGACCACCTTGCGAGACTGCAGGCCGCCGTCATACAAGTATTTACGGAATGAAAAACAGGTATACCTAGTTTTTCTATCTTTTTTGAAACACCTCTACTAGACTTATCACTAAATGTACCGATGAGTATGGGTTTTTTCCCCTTCTGGATTTTGGCCAGTACTTGGATGATGTCATCTTCCTCAAGCGGACCTTTCTGAAGTACAAACCACGGTACTAACCAAGCGACGATAATATCGACGTTAGGATCTTCAAGTAACCTCGCAATAGCAAATTCAAAGTCACTCGCTGTTGCCACACAGGTAAGATCGCAAGGATTGCCATGTACATACGTTAGAGGGAAATATTCGCGGAAAGCTCTCCTTGTCTGGTCACTTACTGGTGCAATAGCTAAATCAAGGGTCTCGATCTGATCCAAAGCCCCCACGACTGCCCCGCCACCATTTGTTACCATCGCTATTCTATTTCCCTTAGGAACAGGCTGTAGGGAGAGAGCCTTCAGTGAAGCGACAAGCTCTTCATAGTTGTTTACTGATATTATTCCCACCTGGTCAAAAGCACCTTTTGTAATCTCGTATGAACCCGCAAGTGACCCGTTGTGTAAAGCCGATTGTTTAGCCGCATGAGTAGTCCTATTGTTCTTATACACAACAATTGGCTTCTTCTTTTCTTTGATCACTCTCTTGGCAGTATCGATGAATTTGCGTCCATCTTCAAGTCCCTCAAAATACATCCCAATTACCTTTGTTTCATTGTCATGTGCAAGATACCATAACAAATCAGCCTCGTCTACATTTGTTCTATTGCCATACGTAATCAATTTGCTCACCCCGAGCCCATCAAACGCAGATTCCAAAAATGCAGCACCGAAAGTCCCGCTCTGTGAAAGAAAAGCGACTTGTCCCCTGACAGGTCTTTGAACTCTTTTTCCATAGCCTTGGAAAACGCAATCAAGTGGATTCTTGCTGTTAAGTAATCCTATGCAGTTGGGACCAATAACTCTGATACTATAGTTGCGAGCCAGTAAGCTTACTTGGCGCTCAATAATTGCATGTTCTCCTCCCATTTCCTTACCGCCGCCAGACAGAATCACCATGTTATGAATGCCTTTTCTACTACAACTCTCCATGATGCTTGGAACAAATTTTAGATCCGTTGCCACGACCGCAAGATCGATTCTTTCGGTTATGTCGTGAACATGTTTGTATGCTTTGATACCCATTATCTTCGGATATCCTTTTAAGTTAACCGGAAAGATCTTTTTGCCATGATTGCCGAGTACAAGCTTCTGAAGAATCGCATTGCCAACGGTGCCAAGTTGGGGTGAAGCACCTATTACAGCTACCGAAGTGGCATCAAAAAATTGAGTCATGTGACTCAAATCTGGCTTGGCTCTCGAGATTGTTCTCCGTGGCTTTTCCCTCAATATCATTTTACAATCAACAACACAATAATCATTTGGGTATGCGATCAGCGGATTAATCTCGATACTTTCGTAATGGTCTGCCATTTGAATACCTAGATATCCTATTCTTAGAATCGCATCGGTCAGCATATCCAGATTAATTATTTCAAATCCTCTAAAACCGCTTAGAAGTTTCTGAAATTTCAGTTTCCCAATCATATCTAATACGTCTTGCCTGGAAATTGGAAGGACTCGAAACTGGACATCTCTGAAAATTTCAGTGTACAGCCCCCCAATTCCGACCATTATTACAGGGCCAAATTGTGGATCATTTTGAAGTGCAACGATTAATTCAACTCCGGGAGGTACCATTTCTTCAAGTAGTACGCCTCTCACCTGATACTGTCTAGATAGCTTACGATACCCATCAGCAAACAACTTGCGTACTTCTGCTTCTGAATTTAGGCCCATCTTTATTGCTTTCACATCCGTCTTGTGCAAAATCTCTGGTGAAATAATTTTCCCTACCACCGGAAAACGAAGTGCTCTTGCTTTCTTTACAGCGTCGTTTTCGTTAGTAACAAAGGAAAATCTTGGAACCGTGATTCCATTGTGAGCCAGAATTTCCAATGTAGATTCTTCTGTCAGTACCCTGGTTATGCTGCTCGAAAATTTCATGGCTTTACCTAATTGCCCCTGCTCTGAGGTGTTACTTATTTGTGTCAAATAGTGGACTATGAGATAAGAAAATAACAGACTATATAACGGTCTATGCTAAATGAAGAGAAGATATCCGTTCCTTGCCGTACATAACATGTTTCTGTTAACAAACTACTGACGATCCGTTCGCTAACCAGTAATCCCCTTTGTTTATTTATTCCCTCGAAGAAAGTCTAACGTGAACGTACTAGCGATAGGAGCACATCCTGATGATATAGAATTAGGGTGTGGTGGGGTCTTGCTTAAAGCTGCAAGACAGGGACATAATGTCCAAATGTATTCCCTAACAAGGGGTTCAGCCTCAGGCGATCCCATAATGAGGACAAATGAACTTATGTCGTCTGCAAAGTTTATTGGAGCAAAGAATCTATGGGTCGATGACTTTGAAGATACCAAGCTGACCGTTAGTCACGAATTAATTAGTCATATCGAGCACTTTATCAACAAAGCTAATCCTGACATTATTTTTACACATTCAAGTGGTGACGTGCATCATGATCATAGGGCCATAGCATTGTCAACCCTGGAGGCTGGAAGATTCGCTTCAAACATACTTGCATATGAAATTCCTCTAACCAAGCATTTTAATCCACAGGTATATTTTGACATTTCGGATGTGATCAGCAAGAAAGTTGATTTAATCAATATATTTTGGTCTCAACAAAGCAAGCTTTACCTAAAGGCTAATGCAATAAGCGGACTTGCAGAATATCGTGCGCTGCAGAGTAGATTGAACGGATCTAGTAAATATGTTGAGGCCTTCGAGGTGATCAAACTATGTTTTGATGCGCAATTCAAATTGCTAAGAGCTCCTTTGGAAGAGACTGCAAGCAAACAAGAAAACCTTATTATCGATCAAAAAGAAATCGTACAACTTGGATAAGTTGTAGTAGTATTATTGATTACGATTTATTATAACTAATTCAATGCAACATTCTCAAGTCATCTTTAGGATTGTTGGATTGATTTCCAGTTGTTATTAATTTTAAGCTGTCGGGACCAACATTGGCCAGCATGTCAAGTATGGAAAGATCTGGAATAAAGGCCTTGGACAAATTCTGATGGTATCGCTGAGGAAGATAATTTTGATACTCTAATCGCAAATTATTCTTTTCAAAAAGTTTTTCGTCAACGTAGCTACCACCTCCCCTGCCTGATATGTAAGTATCTGCGCCTATTGTTTTACAAATACTGATCAGCCGTTCAGTTGCCTTTCCCTCTACAATGAGCTCGGATTCTCGGATTATTCTGATTTTTAGTCCCAGCCATTCAACTATTTGTTTTAATGTTTCAAAATCTAGGTCGAAAAGATATTTCCAATCACGCATGTACAAACTTTGGATGTAATCACTGTATAGATGGAAAAACTTGGCATTTGCATATGAAACATGGATTTTCTTCCAGTGTAACTGCTTCCATGGTGAATCATTATTAATCTCAACCAACCTGTTTGGCAGGAATTTGTGTTCCTTGTTTATTGGAATGGTGATCCACGTCCATCCAGATGTAGATATGATCTTGTTTCGATTGGTAAATCTCTTGTCATATTGAGCATTGTCCATTATTACAAAGACATCTGCTAAACTTAACTTGTGAAAGAAACCAGGATAAGGAAAATACTGCGGCTGATGAATCGCAACCTTCAACTCGGTTGTATTAGGCGCGTAGACTATAATAGCATAATGATACAACTTTATAGCAAATTCGAGGTAACGGGTTCCGGACGCGGTCTGACATTAGATTCTTATAGGATATTAGAAATAATCAGGAATGAAGGCATCAGAATTTTCTATTCTTTTTGTGTTACTCATCTCTTGATAGTTGGAATAAGGAACATACAGTTCGTTCCAATATCTCAGACATACAAACTTTTGATAATTTTCTATCTTAATATCCTCACCCAAAACTGTATTACGAAAAATAATATCAGGTTCATTTACTCCAGCGATAGCACGGAGAGGACACGTAGCCGAAAAACGCGGATTAATTTCAAATATTTTTGATTCGCCTTTAATTAATCTCGATTGTACGTTTATCGGTCCTATACCGCCTAGCTTCAAGGCAGTTTCTTCAGCGGATTTACGGATATCTTTAAAGTCATCAATAAAAGCCTTGTATGTCTGACCGCCCTTCAAGGTCCTTCGAATGGAAATTGAAGACATGGCATATTTTCCTGATTTATCAACAGTAACTCCAGAGGTGAATTCTGTGTCTTCTCCCTCAAGATACTCCTGCACCACTGGGAGCCAGCCCGCTTGTTGAATCGCAGCTACAGCGTCTTTAATTTCATCTTTATTGTTTACGACATAGATATGTAATGAACCATGTCCTTGCCTCGGTTTTACTACTAACGGAAATCCAAATTCCTGAATCAATTCTTCTTGATTTTCAGGTAAAGAGGATTTGGCACATGGCAGATTATTCTTGTTTAGGAACTCGAAAGTTTTCCATTTGTCTAACGCAGTTGACAAGACAGTTGTAGGATTCGTTATCGGAAACGCTCCTGTTTTACTTTCTATTAATTTCCTTTCACCTGAAATTGGCATTAGCTCCTCATCGGAGCCTACAAAAATTGCCTTGATATTTTGCTCTTTACAGATTCCCATGATTGCATCAATGTAGTCTGGAGAGGTGGCAGGTGGCACCAAAATACCAAGATCGCTTCTGTAAAGGCCCGCGGCCTGTGGACTCATGTCTGCTGCAACAACTCTATAGGTGACAGGACCATCTTTTCTTTTATTTGCCAATCTTAGACATTTTGCAATACCTTGACCGACTATGCTTCCGGCGCCAGTTACCAATACATTTACCTTAGTAGTCATATTTCGTCAACAATTCCTTCTGTTTCGCAGCCTTTTTTAGACATATCGATCACGGCTGAGCCATCTGAGTTCTTAATCGCGGATGGAATCCTTCACTGCTTTCGCTTCCGGGTCCTCTGCCGCCATATGATGTATATTGCAAGAGATGGAATTGCAATGGCAGAAATAATTATCATCATCGGTTGGAATGTCGTGAGACTACCGGAGATACCTGTGATTGCACTGGCTATAAGAGAGAGTCCATTATCTGCGTCAGGAGCTTTGGTACTATTTTCAAATGTTATCGTAATCGGAATGTTGTTCGACCATCTTACATTTCCAAAGTAATCTATAGCCTTTGCTTGTAGGTAAACAGTTCCTTGGTCTTCAATGGTCACGGTCTTTTGCCATATAGACCAATCATTAGGCGCTTTTGGAGTTACTTTCTGAAATGGTTGGGAACCTGTTTTTAATTCAACAAGTTTGATTCCACTACCGGTGTCTGAGGCTTTTCCAGTTACAATGAGTGGAATCCCGTTAGGGGGACCCTCTAACATAGTGCCAGTCGTCGGCAAAATTATAGATACTTGGGGAGGAGTAGTATCGAGGCTCTGTCCTATTGTCACATATTGATGAGTTGTAGCCGTATTGCCTGATGCATCTGTGGCCGTCCAGGTAACTATTGTAGTACCAAGAGGGAATCCATCCACGGGGGCATCATTAGTAACAGATGGCGAGGGATCTGCATTGTCCCTGACCAGAGGCGACCCAAGTGATACTTGGGTCAGATTACCTGTTTGCAATACTCCGATATCTCTAGGGGCAATTATGGAAGGAGCGACTCTATCAACATAAGGCTGAGTTACCAGTCCAAGTAACTGCGAATAGGTCGTAGTAAATCTTCCTTTTGCCAACTCAGTATCGATAATGAAATTCAGGTCATCAATCTGGGATTGATCTACTTCTCTGGTCGACTTACCATCTACCTTTCTTGCAAAGTCCGGAGGATGCATCACAACAACTGCATAACCATATTTCGTTATGGCCGAATCAATATCGCTGACCACCGTCTCAACAGGTATTTTTATGCCCTCACTTGTTTCCTCGGAACCATAATCTACGAAATGTGCACTATAAGGCACATGGTATATGCCATACCCATCATGCTGGTTAGAACCATCTGATACAAATGGAGGAAAAAACTCGGTTTTGTTCTGAACGCTCAGTATTTTATAGTCCAGTTTACTCATTGCGATGAGAGTATCAGTGTCGGCAACGCCATAGGGAGGAGTGAATACTTGTGAGGTTGTACCAAACATCTCTTTCAGTTTTGAATTAGAGGATTCCAACCAAGCCTTCTGCTGCTCCAGGCTATAGGAGGGAAACTTTACATGGTCCCATGCATGGATAGTCAACTCGAATAAACCTTTACTAAATCCCTCGCCGACTTTATCAACTAGATTTTGATCTTTTCCAAAATGGTTCAGTACAATAGCCAGAACAAAGTCTTGGTGCCTTGTGATGAATTGATCCATGACTGTTCTTTTAATGTCGCTATACGAATAGTCGGTGATATCATCTATTCTAAATATTACGCAATTGCAAGGCACAGTGTTATTTATTCGATTCTTTACAAAAATATCCATCGTTGCAGTTTTTACTCCACCATTTCCATCATCTACTGTTAGCTCAATTGTAGCTGTTTCATCAACAGATACTGACGGTGCCTCGAACACTGCTTTGGATGGATTGTGTGCCTCCGTGATAATTGTGCCAGGAGTTCCAGCTATCTGCCTGAAGACATAAGTAATCGAGTCACCATCTGGATCAAAGCTCGCACTAGCATCGATATTTGAAGTCTGGAATTCATCGACTATAGTCTGGTCTGCTGTCAGGTGCGCTATCGGGGGCCTGTTGTTTGTTGGGGGAGATTTAACGATGGTGAATTGGTCCCTTACAGTATTGTCGTTGCCATAAAAGGTTGCTCTCAATGTGGAGCCACCATTTATCATATCGATATTGAGAAAGCCATAGGTGTAGAACTGGATAGCTGAAAATGAAGACTTGCCGAGAAAAAGATCAAGGCTTTGTCCACCTGTACCTACAGTGGCAAATATCTCGCCCTGAGGATCAATGTAACTGCTTGCGCTTGTGCTATCTGTAATTATGGGTGTGCTCGAGTGTGCGCTATTGTATTTTATTGGGAATGTTCTTTCATAAGCATGTTGATGTGCCTGCAGCACTAAATCAACATGGTATTGGTCAAACAACGGATGGTACGCGTCCCTCAGGTCAGACAAGGAAACATGCTCTTCGTTAGCTTGATGTGAAAGATACATTGGCGCGTGAAAAGCTGCAACAATCCACCTGATGTCTGGATTTGACGCTGCAGCAGCAAGATCCTTCTCAACGAACCCGTACTGTTCGGATGTCTTGTCATAATCGATTTCTGTTGACATTGTCAAAATGTGGACGTTCTGGTAGTCAAAGGAATAGAACTGTTTTTCTAACCCAAAATGGGACATGTATTGGGACAATTTCCCAGGATAATCGTAGTCATGATTTCCTATGACTAACTTTGTCAGATTATCTATTGGAGCGATGGCCTTAAACCAGCAATCAACTTTTGGATCGTATGAATTATCCCCAAGTGAAAGTACTAATTCTGGACTTTTTGATACTATGTTGTCAACAGTTTTTCTTGTTATGTCGCTGTGGCAACCCCAATCTCCAACAGCTGCAATATTGAAATCTGGCAGAGGCTCGGCAAATGCCCGAGGAATTTTTGGACTGAGATCAGGGATAAAATTGATAAAGTAGGGATAAGTTATTGGAAAGGAAAGCACCATGAATACGATTATGGTTAATAGTGATATTGCCAATATTGCCAATCTCCCGGCGCCTTGTGTGTGGGCGGAATCAATTAACTCCCTAGCAAATTGGGCAATCCAGTTTGATATAAGGTGGATCCTAAATGGGCTGATAAATAACATATTCAGAGGTACATAAAATAGTTCCTACCTTTGAATTATGTTCAATACCGAAGTCATTCGGTTTTTACATTCTATTTAGATAGTCGGCCGCCTTTGAGAACTTGTCAAAGCGGACAAGCACCTCGTCAATGTAATCCTGACCCGCACTTGACCATGAGCCACATCCGGAGACCAGCTGCCGCGAAGTTCTATGTGCCACCAAGGCCATCTCCATGTATTGACCTTCGGTGCAATCTGGGAACTTGCTCTCGAAATATTTGTAGTGTCTACTCATGATATACATCCCAAAGTGTATGTTGAAATCACCATTGTAGAAGCTTTCAGACCAATAAGGATCGCTTTCGCTGCTGACTAGTATAGGGTGTCCCACAAGCGGTGTGCCTGGCGGATAAAGGCCCATGTCATCCTCATCGCCCCCACACGCAGGCGTGAGCTGGAAGAGGCCAAGTGATTGGGATTCACTCTCTGCCCAACCTGACTTTAGATCGCATGGAGAGGCCCACTCAGTGCCGAGCGTATTTGCGAGTGGATCAAAGTCACTCTCTTGAGAAATTTGTGCTTTGATTAGCATTGGATCAGGCCATCCGGCTGCAGAGGATTCGCGGAGTATCACTGAATCAAACGCGTCTTTCTTAACATCGCCAATTCTAAGCATGTCTTGTACTCCTGTTGGTGGCGGCTGTGTAACAGTTACATTAGAAGACTTGTCAATTGTGAATGTGTCTAATGTGATGTTATCATTGGTGTAGAAACTACCTTTCATTGTTTTACCTCCATTCATGATATCAACATCGATGAAGCCATAATTATTGTCGTTCTGTGTTTCTACGAAAGGTTCTTGATTCTGAAGTTCATAATGCGATTCGCCACCCGTTCCCGCGGTAACATAGACCTGGCCTGCAGGATCTTTGTAGTTGCTCTTTTCTGTAGTCTCAATTATGGGGCTTGATGGATCTGCTGGGTTGTACATTAGTGGAAAAGTCCTCTGGTAGTTGTGGTTATGGCCATAAAGAACGAGATCTACCCCATAACGATCGAAGAGAGAGTGGAAATTCTCCTGCAGACCAACTTCGGGATCATGTTCGCTTCGAGACGTATACATCGGTTTGTGCATGAATACTACGATCCATGTTATGTCGTGATTCGCAGCTGCAGTAGCGAGATCATCCTTAACAAAGTTATACTGCTCGGAACTCTCCGATTCAGATTCCTGTGTATTCATTGCCAAGAAGTGAACGTTCTTGTAGTTGAAGGAATAGATCCAATCATTGTTTGGATCTTTGTCACTGAGTTGAAAAAGGCCATGATACTTATTCATCATGCTAGGGCTGATATCATCATGGTTTCCAAGGACTGCAACAGAAATCCCGTTTAAAGGACCCATTCCTTTTTCCCACCAGCTATTGATCTCAGACGAGTCTGAGCCGTAGGATAAATCACCTAAAAGGATCGCGAGTTCAACTCCATGGTCTGCCATGTTTCTCGCGGTATCACCGGAATTGCTGTTATCGCCCCAGTCACCGGCTGCCCCAAACTCAAAGTCAGGAAGCGCTCCGGGCGCTGGAGACGATGGTGTGGTATTGTTGTATGGGGGGTTGACTGATGGGGGTTTCTTTGGCACCTGGACAGAGTCGTCAATCAAGGGCGGTCGTTGTGCCGAAGGAACGGTGACAACAGCTGTTATAGCTAGAATAGCCAAAACAGCGGCAGGTAAACCAAGTCTCAGCAACGTAGTGATAGTGATACGAGGCAACATTCGAACAAGTATGTTAATATTTTCTAACTACTTCAACTTTCTTGTTCTTGCACTCAACCACACTTTTCCTTGATTTCCTGCTCTAGCTATGTAATCGCTGCCAACTTCAGATTCTTCCAACATGACGGGCAAAAGAACTCATCACCCATCTTGTCTTGTTCTTCCGTGTTGTCTGCAGTATCATACAATTCTCTGCATTCTACACATATCGTCTTAGCCATAACCCTAAAATGTTACTAGGAAATAATTTTCTGTAAGTCAAAACCGTTTAGCTAGGTGCATTGGGAAAGCTGTCTTTTATGGCTCTTAACTTTTTTCGGTAATGAACAAACAAGGAGTCGGCTAAGATGAATGTGGGAAGGCTTAAAAAAGAGAAGAATTAGACTCAGAGTCTAACTGATCCTGTGTAGTCGCCTCCGCCATTTGATTAACTTCTTCTTACCTTAATTGTTGATTGCAGAAAGGGCATTGAGCATCCTTTGATGAAATCTGGTTGCCACACCTTTGACACTTCATATTACTGCCCGATATCCCCAGTCCCAAGATATTAAGATCAAGTTGAATGCCCGGTATTACAGACATCTTACTACTAGAGCGAACGCCTGAAACCGGAGGATTGTTTCTATCTTGTTGTATTGTCCCAGTTGTTCCACATTTAGTACACTTGTAGCTTTCCAGGCCATCTATGGAAGTACCGACAGTTTCAACCTCGTTTCCACAGTTTGAGCAAAGAGCTTTCACAAGATATCAAAGCAGATCAAAGTTTATAATCGTTCGTTATTGACTTGTGTTATTTGGGATTACTGAAAGATCCTTGTGGTCTAGCAAGAAAGAAAATCACAGTCGTCAACAAGGATATGCCCCACGGGTAATGCCTAATGCTGGTGTGTGTCAGAATGATGACTACCTCATGCAATTATATGTGATTCCGACCAATAAAACCATACCAAAATGTTAGCAAAACACAAGAAACCAGAAATTAATCTAGTGAAACTGTCATCGTGGTGTACTGCCACCATCGATGGAAAAGAAGTGAGAGTGAGGGTTAGACACCTCGGTAGGGGTAAGTTTCAAATCGTAGAAGCCGAACTAGATATCGAAGCAAAAATAATTGATGCCGATATTGTTCGTTGCGTTTCCTAATAACCTGACCCACCTTCCATCAGCGGTAGCTCCTTTCTCTCAGCCTTCATCTTCATCAGATTTTAGCCGCGCAATTTCGTCAAGATGGTGACTAGCCACATTCTGCTCACGGTCAGCATCATCTAGGTCCTCCTTCCTTACAGCCTTTTTCATCCTATCTAATGCATCCACTGTTTTTTTCTTATGGAATTCCTTTTCATTTTCAGTGGTGACCATATGCCTTAGTCGCATTCATGATATATGAATGGTCCTTGCCAGGACTCACAAAAGTCTGCTAATCTTCAATTAGTAGAATATCTCTTCTTATTTTGGCCATCAAGTTTACGAATCCATACGCGCCTGATTCTATTAATTCTTGGTTTGAACGCAGGTCGATCGATAGCAGCTCGACTAGTTTTCTGTTAATCTCTGTCATTATTAAGTCACTCGAAGTTTGAAATGCGTATTGAATGGCTTCAGCGAATTGATCGGGATGCTCGATGATAGAAAAATCTCTAAAGCTGAGCCTATAGATTTCATCGAATTGTGCCTGGATCGCGGCAATAAAATCGTCTCCGAAAGTACTTTTTAATGTAGAGACAATTACTCTGACAATTTCTTTCGCTTTGGACGCGCAGTACAGTGTATATTTCGTAGGCATCGCATCTTGAATAGTTGTCTCTTTGTTGATTTTCAGCTACCTCCCTTTATATAGTATTCATGAACCTATATGATGTTTAGTTTGTCTGGAAAACAAACACATCCTCCCCAAGGAGCAGGTCCTCATTTCAAAGGCTAGCTAAAAGTCAACCTCGCTGAATCTGGCTATTAGGCCGGGGTTCTTGGTATGTCAAGCCGCAGAAAGAGCATTTGAACACCTGTACTTCTATGCCAGACGCCCTGTCGGTCACCCTGGCAAAACTCATAGTGTGGCCACAATACTGGCATTTCATTAGTATCGCCTACAAGAATGGCTAGGTTGCTAATATTGTTGCCTTTACTATCCATCCAAGTTTCCATAATCTCTCACTGGTCAAGAAGAGAAAGGGGTCTTCAGATAGAGGGAAAATCATCTGGCGGCGCTGAAGGCCCATAAGAGAAGAGCCGGGTAGGTTTCAAGTTCATTCATTCGTTACTAGCAGCCTAACGATTTTGGATTCTAATGAGCGATAAAGATTCATTTTGTTGATGTTTTATATTTATTACCATGATCCTAGAATCGCTTGACTTTCTGTATGTCCCTGCACCTGATATCCATGCATCTGTAAGGTACTATACTGATGTGCTTGACGGAGAACTAATGTGGAAAATACATGATTTTGGAGTTTGGGTGGCATGTATCAGGCTCGCAAATAGCGAAAAACAAGAATGATGTGATGTTGATATATAGGGTGGAGAATCTTCAAAGTGCAATCAAAGAGCTGAAGTCAAAAAACTGGAAAGAAGAGTCTACGATTGAAATTCCTCCAGGCCCATGCTGTACGTTCCGTGACCCTGCAGGCAATGCTCTGGTGATTTATGAAAATATGCGTCCATTTGTCATTGAGCAGTTCAAGGGCAGAATTGACACGATCACTACAAATGACGACTTGTGAGCTACATTGATAATTGACTTAAAGAGCAGACCCAGGACATACAGAAAATCAGCGGCTTCATTTGATATTTGCGGGTCATTTAGTCAACTGTACCTGAAATTTAATATGAATTGGCGCAGGACTGTAGTACCAAGCCATGGTAGAGGTAGTCAGTGAATATAGAGTTGATGAGAGCAGACTGGCGATTCTAGAGCTGAACGAGAGCGAATCGCCAAAGCCATTAAACTCTGGGTGTGAATCCTAGTTGGACAAGTCACGGATACTCATCCTGGCAGTTGGTATATCGGCGATAGTTGCTTTTTCAGTCTACTCCTTTTCTGAAATTTTTTCTTCAAATGTCCCGGAAGCCGGTACGAAGCAAAAGGTCCTCTAACAATGCAGGATCGACTTTGGGTAGATTGTCGGCATAGGCTCTTCTCATCTTTTGGAATTCATGCTTTATTTCTGATATTTGAGACATGCGTAGTATCTTGCGCGGTTGTGTTATAACCATTGACTACCAATGACACGTACCACAGGTACTCGACTGCTTGGCAAAGATAATACTAAATAGTTGCGCACAAGATCAAGATTCGTATATTGTACCGCAACATTTGTCACATGATTCTATTCCATTTGTCTAAAACCTTTTGGAAATTCGTAGATTACCCTCTCAGAGTAGACCCTGGTTGGTATTTGATAACAAATGGTGCATGAATACCGGGAGCGAGTCTACATCAGAAAGGATATCATTTTGAAGCTATACGAATACGGCGAACTTAATCAAAGCAAGCTCTTAAGCTATTGT
>Ga0209157_1002570_pt1 | contig 14341 bp, 12 predicted proteins | sample GraSoiAngelo_135_FD_185892 | JGI IMG/M metagenome (GOLD analysis project Ga0209157, IMG submission 185892) | Grasslands soil microbial communities from the Angelo Coastal Reserve, California, USA - 14_0929_05_40cm (SPAdes) (version 2) | ecosystem: Environmental > Terrestrial > Soil > Grasslands ... | reverse complement strand
AGTGCAGCGAGTCGCGGTAGCCGGCCGCGGCCACCGTCTCGAGCGGATACGCGAACCGGAAGCCGAACGCCTCGCGCCACAGCGCCCGCCCCGCCCACCACACGGGCTCGAGCGCCCCCGGCCACCGACGCATCGGCGAGACGAGCGTCATACTTTCGACACGAGCCAGTTGCCGATGGCGAGATGGCGCAGGCCCGAGCGGTCGAGGACGTCGAGCGCATCCTCGGGCCGGCTCACGATAGGGAAGCCGTGCAGGTTGAACGACGTGTTGAGCACGGCCCCGACGCCCGTCAGCCGCTGGAACTCCTCGATGAGGGTCCAGCGCTCGGTCGTGTCGAACGACAGGATCATGTAGGGCGCCCGAACGCCCTTGGGGTTGACGAGGTAATCGGGCGATCGCTCCGCGAGCACGGACGGGCAGAACGGCATCCAGAAATCCCGGGCCTTGATCGCCTCGTTGATCTCCTGGACGACCTCGGTGTTGCGCGGGTCTGCCAGGATGGAGCGATTGCCGAAGGACCGCGCGCCGAACTCCTCTCGCCGTCCGGTCCGCGATGACGCAGGACGTCCCGCATGCGCTTGAGCCGCGCCTTGTCCACGCTCTCGCGTGGATCGCGTGCGACGATGCCGGTGATCCCACACATGGCTGGTGTCCTCGATGGTCTGCGCGTTACGGAGCGTCGAAGCGGATCGTCGCCCGGGTCTCGTCGACGACGAGTCCCACCAGACGGCCGCGGTCATCCAACAGAGGGGACATCCGGGGTGGCGTCGCCGTCGGATCGGCGGTGGGCCAGAGAAGCGTCGCGATCCTCAGCGGCAGCCGCGCCACCGCCGAGTACGTGACGACCGGAGCTGGCCGGCGCTCGCCGTAGTCCGGCGAAACCCAGCCCTGGATCGGGGCGAGCTCACCCTCGTGAATCTCGGCCTTGAGCGGCGTCGTCGCAAAGGGCCGCAGCCATAGGCCCTGGCCTCGCTGGCCCCGCGCGCAAGTCCACAGGTCCGACTCCACCGTGAGCTCCAGGGGCGCGAACTGGAAGCGTTGCTCGACAAGGTGCTCGGCGGCCCCCACGAGGTCGTCGACGACGACCCAGCCGTGGGGCTTGACGAAGAGCACCCGGCGCCGGTGAGTGACGGGATCGGGGAGACGATCATAGGCGTCGTGCTCGGCGTCGGCGAGGTCGATCGCATCGGTGGTGAGCCATCGCTGCAGCCGCCCGGCCGGGCGACGCTGCCAGCCGAACGGTCCCGCGGGAACGGCCGGCTCGATCCCGTCGATCCGCACCGTGCTGTGCGCGGCTGCGCTCCGGAAGAAGTCGCGCCAGCGGGGATCCGCGGCGTACACATACGTGCCGGGGTCCACGAGGTAAGGCTCGCCGAACGCACAGCATTGGAGCCCGAGCATGTCGGCGTGCCCGTGGCCGGCGCCGACCGGGCAGCCGAGGGGGCTGACGTCGAAGATCAACTGGTGGGCGTCGCGCTCCCATCCACTTCGCATGATGGCGTAGCCGCCGTTCGCGAAGAGCCGCGAGGGGCCGGTGTTCGGCGGCGCCGGGACGAGACGCTCGACGGCGGTCACCGCGTCCTCGCCCAGCAGCCAGAGCGCCTCGGGAGCGGGTCCACCCGCCGCCCAGGCGTAGTCGGCGCGCGCGAACAGCGCGGCGGCCGTTGCGAAGACGCCCCGGAAATCATCGGGCGCGCGTGGCGTCAGGGGCAGCAGCCAGCCGCCGTCGCTGTCGCCGATCATCGGCATCGTGCCGTCGGGGCGGCGGAGCGCCACGAGGACATCGAGCGATCGCTGGAGACGGTCCGCCACGACCGGCGGCACGTCGAGCCCGTTCCGCCGGGCCAGGATGACGAAGTGCAGGTAGGTCTCGACGGTATAGCGCTGATAGCAGGTGGATTGCTCGAAGTACACGCCATCGTCGAAGATCTGGCGCCGGCTCTCCTTGAGGAGAATGCGCGCGCCCAGGGCCCGCCAGCGTCGTGCCTGCGGCAGCCCGCCGAGCACGATGCCCGCATAGAAGAGTCCGAGGGCCTCGCCGGTGAGATGGGTGTTGGGCGAGAAGTAGTACGAGAGATAGCGCTCGACGTGGGTGGCGTGGGCGGCGAGGCCTTCGAGCATCCGGGCGCGCAGCGCCGGCGAGGGCGTCGGCGCTCCGCGGAATAGATACAAAGCCCAGCACCAGGCGATGAGCCGCAGCGCCACCTCGAGACTGCTCGCCCAGTTGATCCCGAACCCCGGCGGGTTGGCGTCCATCCATTGCGTGACGTACCGCGCGCAGGCCTCGGCATAGCGCACGTCGCCGGTCAGCCGGTACGCCTGGCCGAGCCGGACCATCCACTGATGCCGGTTCAGCTCCCAGACCACCTTGCTGTCGCCGACGAGCGCACGGTCGAGCGGGTCGAGCCGGCTCCAGTGCACGAGCGGCGCGCGCCGCCCGGAGACCGGATCGAGATGCCAGTCGACCGGCGCGCCGAAGTCGAGCGCCCGATAACCGAGGAGATCGAAGCGGCCGCGGCAGAGCGCCTCGGCCGCCGCGACCGTACGATCGCTGGCCTCGGGGACACAGGCCGTGAGGACCTCCGGCGAGTGCGAACTCACCGCGCCGTCGAAGAACACGCTCGGATCGAACGCGGCGAGGCGCTCGGGCGCAGTGGAGGGGCGAGCCCGGCGGCCCGGGAGGAGACCCGAGCGGTCAAGCCGCTTGAAGGCTTCCTGCCGCGCGCGACAGCCGAGCTCGGCCATCCCCATCCGTCGCAGTCGTCGCCACTTCATGACCGAGCGACCTCTCTAAGTCTCACGACGACTAGGATCGGGCCAACGTAACCATCGGCCTTCAAGGTGTAGATGGCGCTGGCCACGTCGCTGTCCGCCATCGCGCTCGCCGCCGCTATCGCCTTGTTGGTCGTCGTCTGCGAGGCTCTGGCCTGGCCGTCCTGGTAGAGGCAGACCGCAGCCGTGTGACCGTCGTTTATCCCGAGAATCAGCATGCGAGGTCTCCCTTGAGCGACAGCCGCTCGTAGATCGCGAGAACACGAGGCCACGAGCCGGCATCTGCCGGCCCGGGTCGCGGCCGGGAACGTCCGGCGCCGAGTGTCTGGGCGAGCTTGTCGGTGAGATCGTCGACGTGCCCGCGCCGGAACACGATCACGCCCTCCGGCCGGAAGTCGGTGTCGCTGGCGACCACGGGCACCTCGAGGGCGAGGGCCTCGCGCACCGACGACGCGTCACCATCGAAATAGGTCGGGCGGACGAACACGCTCAGTCTCCGCATCACGGCCAGCGTCGTGTCGTGCGGAAGCTGGCCGGCGACGAGCAGGCTCCCATCGAGGTCGGCGCGCGCGAATCCCGCCGGCCCCATGAGGAGCAGCCCGAGTCGTGGATACGCGCTTCGCAGGCGGGCGGCCGCCTCGGCGACGAGCGGAAGGCCGTACTCGGGCCCGATCGACGCGACGGCGCCGATCACGGGGGAATGCGCGTTCAGGAACTCCTCCACCGTCGGCGGCACCGTGGTGGTCTCGGTCGGGCCCAGGCCGTAGAAGCCCGAGAGCACCACGATCTTGCCGGCTGGAACGCCCAGCGCGGCGATGGCGGCGCGCGAGCGTGCGTTGCGGCAGACGATGACGCCCGTCAGCGCGAGCGTGAGTCGCACCACCCCGCGCATGATCGGGCCCGCGTCGCGGATCCAGTCCGGCGCGAGGCCAGAGCCCAGGCTCAGGACCGTCTTGCGCCCGTTGAGCAGCCCGGCCGTCGCACAGGCCAGCGCACCCAGCCAGCTGCTGACGTTGTGGCCGTTCGTGTGGAGATGAAGGATCCACTGGCCGGCGGCGTGCCAGACGAGCTTGGCCGCGAAGTCGAGGCCATGTCTCGCCCCGAGGCACTCCGGCCGGCGCTGGCGGCGGCCCTCGCCGATGTCGAGGACGCGGCACGCGTAGCCATGGCTGCCCGCGAGCAAGCCGTGGAGCACCGACACCTGCACGGACAGCCCTCCGTAGGGCGGCGGGTAGTTGCCGACGATGAGCACCTTGTTGACGTTGGGGCGCATGGTGAGCCGACCTAGGGGCGTCCGCGGTCGACGAAGGCGCGGTGCCAGAGCTCCAGCATGAGCAGCATCCAGATCTCGTGCGCGAAGTTTGCCTGCCCACTGCGATGAGCCGCCCACAGCGTTCGCACGCCTGCGGGGTCGAAGTAACCGCGCTCGCGGGCCCGGCGGGAGCAGATCGTGTCCTCGACGTACCCGGCCAGCTCACGGCGCAGCCAGCCGGCGATCGGCGAGACGAAGCCGTGCTTGGGCCGGTCGAACGCCGCGCGGGGGACCATGCCGTCCAGCACGGAGCGCAGGAGCACCTTCGAGCCGCCGCCGTTGAGCTTCCAGGCCGCCGGAAGCGTCGCGACGAACTCGACGAGCTTGTGGTCGAGCAGCGGCGCGCGGACCTCCAGCGAGTGCGCCATGCTCATCCGGTCGACCTTGACCAGGATGTCGTCGCAGAGGTACGTGGCGACGTCGACGTTGAGGATTCGATTGACGGCGTCGGCCGTCTCGGCGCGCCGGAACGCGCGGCGAAACGGCGCGAGGGGATCGAGCTTCTCGGTCTCCGCCCGCAGCCACGCGCTGTAGAGCCGCGCCTTGAGCCGCGGCACCTCCGGCGTGAAATAGAACTTTCGCGCGCACCCGTCCTCGGCCGGCAGGCCGACGTCGAGGAGGACGTTGCGTCCCTTCGTGCCGACCGGCAGCCGCGCCGCCGCCCGGGCGACGGCGCGACCGGCGCGGGGGCCGAGAACCCGTCGGATCCGATGCTCGAGCGCCTCCACCCGGTGCCGGCCGTAGCCCGCGAACAGCTCGTCCCCGCCGTCGCCCGACAGCGCGACGGTGACGTGCTCGCGCGCCGCCATGGAGACGAAGTACGTGGGGACGGCCGACGAGTCGGCGAACGGCTCGTCGAGGTGCCAGACGAGCCGCTCGATCAGCTCCGGCGACGGCGCCGTCACGATCCGTGGGTGGTGCTCGCTGCCGACGTGACGCGCCACCATGGCCGCGTAGGGCAGCTCGCTGTCGCCGTCATCGAAGCCGATCGAGGTCGTGACCACCGGGCGGTTCAGGAGCCTGGCCATGGTGGCGACGACCGCGCTCGAATCCACGCCGCCGCTCAAGAAGGCGCCGAGCGGCACGTCGCTCCGCAGCCGGATCTTGACGGCCTCGGTCAGGAGCTCGTGGAAGCGATCCGGCGCGTCGGGACGAGGCTCCGGCTCGGGCAAGGGAAGCTCCCAGTACCGATGGAGGCTGGCGCCCTCGGGCGTGCACACCAGAGTGTGACCAGCCGGCAGCTTGCGCACGCTCCGGAAGATCGAGGCGGGCGACGGGACGTAGAGCAGGCTGGCATAACGGTCCAGCGACTCGACGTCGACGTCCCGCTCCACGGTGGCGTCCTCGAGCAGCGCCTTCAGCTCGGAGGCGAACACGAGGGCCTGCCCCGAGCGCAGCGAATAATAGAGCGGCTTTTTGCCCAATCGATCGCGAGCGAGGAGTAACGTCCGCGTCCGCTGGTCCCATACGGCGAGCCCGAACATCCCGCGCAACGGCTGCACACAGTCACGACCGAGGTCCTCGTACAGGTGCACGATGACTTCCGTGTCGGTGGCCGTCTTGAAGCGGTGCCCGCGCGCGGTGAGCTCGTCTCGCAGCTCGACGTAGTTGTAGATCTCGCCGTTGAACACGACCCAGACCGAGCCGTCCTCGTTGCAGAGCGGCTGGTGACCGGCGCCCACGTCGATGATGGAGAGCCGGCGCATCGTCATTCCGAACGGTCCGTCGACGTAGAAGCCCTCGTCGTCGGGCCCGCGGTGGACCATGGCGCCCGCCATGCGCTTGAGCAGGCGGGGATCCACCGGCGCTCCGTCGAGGCGGTATGTTCCGGCGATGCCACACATGGTCAGGCCACGCCACGACGCTGCGGAGCCGGCGCGCGGCTCCAGCGCCGCGTGCCGGCCGCGACCACGGCGAGGACGAAGTCTCGCAGTCCCGATGTGGCCACGATGAAGTGGGCGAGGGTCATGTTGTCGTGCACGCCGATACGCCGAAGCGCGTAGGGGTCGCGGCGCTCGTCGTTGAGCGCCTCGATGGTCGTCACCGCTCCCCGGTAGCCGGCCCGCCGCGCGGCCTGCATGACGTCGGCGGAGAACTGGCCGTGCGGATAGGCGAGCCAGTCCACGCGGGTTCCGGTCCACTGCTCGAGCTGTCGCTTGGACTCCGTGAGGTCGTGCGCCAGCGCATCGCGATTCAGGAGGAGATACGAGTCGTGCGAGACTCCGTGGCTGCCGATCGTGACGCCGTCTTCGGCCATGGCGCGAATCTTGGCGGGCGTCAGCGGCGCGGCGAAAGGCCCGCCCTCGGCCGGCGGCACGTCGAGCGCCGTGGCGAGCGACCGCAGGGCTTCCTCGCGACGCGGCGGTGGCAGGCGCCGCAGCTCGTCCGAGAGCGCCGTCAACGCGAGCCGCTGCTCCTCGACCGTGCGAATGGGAAACAGGCGCTCCGTCCCGTCGATACGGAATGGCAGGGTCGGCCGTTGCGCTGCGGCGACGATGAGGCGCAGACGATCCCACCAGAAGCCGCGCCCGTCCAGGATGAAACCCGTGGGCACGAACAGAGTGGCGCGGAGGCGCAGCCGCTTGAGGATCGGGAAGGCGACCCGATGGATGTTTCGATACCCGTCGTCGATCGTGATGACCGCGCACGGCCGATCGGGCGTCGAGGCCTGGCTGGGCTCGAGGAGCCGGTCCAGTGTCACCACGCGGTATCGCCGTGACACGTAGCGCATCTGACGCACGAACCGCCGCGCCCGCACGTGCATCCCGTCGAAGTTCAGCACCGGCTCGACGCGCCCGGCGTGGACGCCGTGGTAGACGAGGACGAGGACCTTGCGCCGATTCAGACGGGCGGCCAGCCAGGGGAGTCCGCTGAGCACGAGGAGCCAGTAGACGATGTGCCTGCCCATATGCATGGTCATGAGCGCGCGTTACTCACTCAGGGTGGCGACCGCGATGAACCAGTCGGCGAGGGCGTTGCCGACGACGCGACGACCCATCCGTCGGACGATGCGACTGAGACCAAGCGACCGGCGGGAGAGTTGCCCGCGCACACACGGTGAGAACAGCTCGATCCGATCGAGATCGCGCGTTTTGCTGGCCCACTGGTATTTGTACGGTTCGTCGCCGTGGAGAAGGTCGTACTCCTCGGCGCCCTCCTCGATCGCCCTCTTGATCGCCAGCGCCATCGTGACCAACCCGACGCTCTGCTTGGCGAACTCGGGATCGAAGCCGGCCTGGTAGAAGGAGAACACCCCGCCGTACTGGTAGCCATGGAGTGCCGCCGTCGGTCGTCCGTCCAGTCGGAGGATGAAGAGCCGCAGCCAGCCGCGCTCGAGGCCCAATCGGCTCACGTCGTCGTAGAACGCGCGAAGCGCCGCGGTGGCGAACGACTGCGAGCCACCGCGCTCGCGCCAGCGCCGGTTGTGGAGATCGATGAGCAGCTCCAGCGCCTCGCGGCGCTGGTCCTCCGAGGACACCTGCTCGAAACGGACCTCGAACTGCTTCGTCAGGTTCTTGAGTCGCCGCTGAACGTTGTACCGGTGGGCGGAGCCCAGCGAGGCCAGATACGACGGCCAGGAGTGGCCGGACAACGCGATGAAGGGGCAGACGTTGACCCTGGAGGTCGACGCGGTCCAGCCCAGCCGCCGCGCGAGGTCGGCCGCGAGCTGCGCTGCGGCGCTGGCGCTCGACGGAACGTGGCTGAGCTCCAGCACGACCCCCGCGGCGGCGAGCGCGTCCGCCACCGCGGCCAGCCCCTCGCTCTCGTGGCCGCGCCGGACGATCACGTCGAGATAGTCGGAGCCGGCGATGTCGGTCCCCAGGAACTCCAGCGACGGCCACGGCAGCAAACGGCTCAGCGAGCGTGGTCGCACGGCGAGCGGCGCGACCGCGATGAGCCGGCCGCCGCGGCGCACGGTGACGAGCGACAGGCGGCGACCCTCGGACAGGTTGCGCCACCACGCGAAGAGCCATTCCCAGGTGAGGAAAACGCAGTTGGCCGCGCTGGCTTGCAGCAGCTCGCTCCACTCTTGGCGCAGCGTCTCGAACGTCGCGGTGTCCTCGATCCGCTGCACGACGAGCGCGTCGGCCGGCTTCTCCACGAAGGGAGGCCTCAGCCCGGGCAGGGCGTTCATGGGGCTTCCTCGCCGCGGATCCCGCGCAGGGCAGGGGGACTCCGCCGAAGCCCGCAACGTTGCAGGAGGCGCTCCACCTGCGCGCGGGCCGCCGTCCGCTCCGTCGGCGTCGGCACGCCGAGCGCCAGCACCGCCAGCGGATAGACCGCCCCGAACACGGCCGCGCTCGTCGCGAGGACGGCGAGCGGCCCGGCGCCACCGACGAGACCGCGGGCGGCGGCGGCGGCGAGCCCGGCCACCGCGGCGGCGCCGGCCAGCTTGCCGACGTCAGCGAGCAGCGGGAAATGGTGCCACGAGACGTTCAGGGCGCGTCCCAGGACGACGGCCAGGACGACCCGGTCGAGGGCATTGACCGCCACCACGACGACGACGGCCCAGACGAGCAGCAGATGCGAGGCCGCGAGCCACGCCCCGATCGCGAGGACGCCGAGAATGATCACCCGGAGCCGCAGCAGCCAGGGGATGTATGCAGGGTAGGCGCGGAGGACGGGATCGGACACGCTCGTGAGGATGCTGAGCGGCACCAGCGCGAGGTTGATCGCGAAGATCGGCCAGCTGTCGATGTACCTGACCGTGAACAGCACCGTCAAGAACTCGCGGCCAGCGACCAGGAGGAAGACGCAGAGCGGGAAATAGAGGGCGGCCAGGACCCGCATGAGACGCGCGCTGAGCTGCACGATGTCCGACGCCTTGTCCTCCAGCTTCAGGCGGCTGACCGCGGGGATCATGACGGAACCGACGGACTCGCTCAGGATCGACAGAAAGGGCAGCTGGAAGCACCCGACCGCGTAGACGGCATACGTGGCTGCGTCGAAATAGTGCGCAATGAAGAAGCTGGGCAGGTCGCCCTGAACGACCGAGAGAATGGCCGCCGTGCCGAGCGGGATCGCGTACACCAGCTGTGCCCGCATCAGCGGCCAATCGGGCCCGCGGCGGAACCCCGGGAACCGGGTCGTGAGGTACCAGAGCAGGACGGCCGCCTGCAGGAGACCCTGCACGATCGCCGCGTAGACGAGCGCCTCGAAGGACGCGAAGACGAACGCGGCCCCCACCAGCAGCACCATCTTCGTGAGGTTCATGACCACGATGAGCAGCGACGCGGCCCGGACGTCGGCGTCCGCCAGCGCGATCAGCTCGAGGAACGAGAAGGCGACCATCAGGAACACGAGGATCGCGATGGGGCCGGACAGCGCGGCCAGCGTCGGGTCGTGGAACAGCGTCTCCAAGATCGTGGGCCGCCACAGCAGCAGGAGAGCCGCCAGGCCGCCGACCGCGACATAGAAGAGCAGGATGTTGAACGCCACGCGGGGCCGCCGGGTCGGATGTCGAGGCAGGAAGTAAAAGCCGCTCATCACGAAGCCGAGGGGCAGGATCGTCATGGCGCTGCCGACGAGCAGGAACAGCTGCTTGTACAACCCGAACCCGGTCTGGCTGAGGTGGCGGACGAGGACCAGGGGGAGGGCGAACGCCAGGGTGAAGGCCACCGTCTTGGCGGCCATGAGCCAGAGCGCGCTGCGGGTGAGCGAGCCGTTCATCCGCGCGGGCCCCGCCACGCGCCGGCGATTCCGGCCGCGGGCGCGTCGAGGAAGAGACGGCACCAGGTCTCGAGCACGATCAGCGACCAGATCCAGGCGCTGTAATCGCGCCGGCCCGTCGCATGGTGATGCAGCATAAGCTTGAGCGCGTCCTTGCGGAAATAGCCGCGCGCGAGACTCCGCCGATCGAGCAGGATCTCTTCCGCGAAAGGCCGGAGCGTCTGCCGGAACCAGTGATCTTTCGGAATGCCGAAACCCTGCTTGGCTTTCGTCAGTGTGGCGGCGGGCAGCAGCCGTTCGCCGACCTTCCGAAGGAGATACTTGCTCAGCGTTCCGCGGAGCTTGAAGGAGACGGGCAGGGTCGCCACGTACTCCACCAGCGTGTAGTCCAGTAGGGGTGCCCGCACCTCCAGGGAGTTGGCCATGCTCATCCGGTCGACCTTCGTGAGGATGTCGGCCGGCAGGTACTGGAGCGTGTCGAGGTATTGCGACCGGCTGACCGGGTCGAGCCGCGCGGCCTCGTGCGTCAGCCGCCGCGAGCGCTCGAACGGATCGTATCCGTCGAGCTGGGCCGTGAGATCCTCCGTGAGGAGCCGGTCGCGGATGTACGGGTAGACGCCCAGGTTCGGCGCGATCCCATCGTCCTCGAGCCGGCCGGCCGCATACACGGCGTTCCAGCCCGGCCAGGTGAACGGCACCGCGCGACTGACCGACGGCAGGACGCCGCGGCGGATCCAGCCCGGGATCCGAAGCAGCCGGCGCCACTGGTCCAGCTGCTGGTACTGGACATAGCCCGCAAACACCTCGTCACCACCGTCTCCGGAGAGCGCCACCGTGACGTGCTGTCGGGCGGCCTGGCACACGTAATACGTGGCGAGCGCCGACGAGTCCGCGAACGGCTCGTCGAGATGCCAGACGAGGTCGGGCAGGACGTCGAGGGCCGCCGGCTTGACGATCATCTCGTGGTGATCGGTGCCTAGATGGCGCGCCACGCGGCGGGCGTCCTCGAGCTCGGAGTAGTCCATTTCCTCGAAGCCGATGGAAAATGTCTTCACGGGGTGTGACGAGAGCTCCGCCATGAGCGCGACGACCGTGCTGGAGTCGAGCCCGCCACTCAGAAAGGCGCCGAGCGGGACGTCGCTGATCATTCGCCGCCTGACCGCCTGCCGCAGCAGCTGGGTGGCCCGCTCGGTCGCCTCGGCTTCGCCGGGCGCGTGCGCGGACGGCTCGAAGCGCAGCCGCCAGTACGGCCGGCGGCTCACGTGCCCGGCGTGGACAACCACGGCCTCCCCGGGCTCCACGCGATGCACGCCCTCGAGGATCGCCTGCTCTCCGACGATGTAGCCGTAGGCGAGATACTCGTGAAGCGCTCGGAGACTGACGGTGCGCTCGACGCCCCCGAAGGCCAGCAGGGCCTTGATCTCCGAGGCGAACAGGACGCGCTGAGCGTCCCGATAGTAGAAGAGCGGCTTCTTGCCGAGACGGTCGCGCACGAGGACCAGACGGGACGCCGCGCGGTCCCAGAACGCGCACGCGAACATCCCGTTGAGCTGCGCGAACGCCTCCAGCCCATCACGGACGTAGAGGGCGAGGAGCACTTCTGTGTCCGACCGCGTGCGGAACACGTGGCCCCGCTGCTCGAGCTCGGCTTTCAGCTCGGGATAGTTGTAGATCTCGCCGTTGAAGCTGACGCACACCTGACCGTCCGGAGTCTCCATCGGTTGCTGGCCGCCCGCCAGGTCGATGATGCTCAGGCGGCGGTGCGCGAAGGCCACGGGTCCGGACTGGTAGAATCCCTCCTCGTCTGGACCCCGATGGCTCAGGACTTCGGCCATCCGATGCAGGCCCTCGCGGCAAGGTCGCCGTCGTGGATCGAGCTCGAGAACGCCACTGATGCCGCACATGGTCAGCTCACCCCGTCCTGGAAACACATCCACCACTCGCCATCGAGGCGCGACAAGGACGCGTCGCCGCACCGGACGGCGTCGACCAGCCCACGGCGGCGCGAGTGCACGAGCACCGGGGATCCGCGGTCGTGGAACAGGCAGTGCCTGGCCCTGAGAGCGTCAAACAGCCCTGGCTGGAGCCTCCCGGATACCGCGAGCGCGCCCTCGCGCCACGCGTTGTAGAAGAGATGCTCGAGCACCTCGGAGAGGTCGTCGTGCCTCCCGGCGATGTGGAGGACTTCGCTACTGCCTCCCCGCCTGAGGTAGTAGAGATACCAGCCGATGACTTCGTGGTCGGCGTTGCGGACGAGCATCTTGCGGAGGTCACCCGATGACGCCTTTTGCTCGGCCAGCTCGAGGAGCCACTTCAGCGACCCGCGGTCGTACTCGGGTCGCAGCGCGGCGTCCGGTGTGAACTGGTGGGAGGAGTCCAGGATGGCGTCAACCGTCAGCTCCTCTCCCGACGTTGCCGTCGTGAGCCAGAAAGGGCTCCGGCGCATACGTGCGACAATCGCGTCGACGACGGCACAGAACGGTCCGGCGGTGGCGGCCGCCAGAGGGACGTGCTCGCTGACGAGAGATAATCCATACCGCACCGGGCGCAGGGGACGCGTCCAGTGAATGCTGTGCAGGGGTGAATCGGTGCCGCCGACCGCCTTCCAGATCCGGGCCGACTCGTGGGTGGCGCCGTCCGTCATCGACAGGTCCTGAGGGCCGGACAGGAACGTCTTCAGCAAGAGAAGCCCCGTGAGGCCGCGGTGGTGCGGCTCCACCATGAACTGCGAGGCGATCGCGACTTTGATGGGCCGCCCGTGCCACGACATCCGGCGTGGGAGCACGCCCAGAAAGCCGACGATACGGCCGCCCTCCGCTTCGCAGACGAGGGACGGCAGGGCGTCGTCGTACCACGGGTTCTCGAGGAACACCTGACCGAGGTATCGTCGACGCTTCTCGATGCTGAGGTGACTGCTCTCGGCGAAGACGCGCTCGTGCAATTCGGCAACACGCGGAACGTCGCCGAGGGCGAAGGGGCGGATTCGGCTCATGGGTGACGCGAGGCGCTCCTGATAAGCCAGATCTCTCGCCAATAGCTGATTTCGCAGCGTGAACACCCACCCAGCTTCAGGTCGTCGCATCCGCACACCGACCCTTCCAGACGCACGGTGTTGTGGAGCTGACGCATCTCTCCCGTCCCATCGACGATGATCTTGTCGATCCGCCCGGTGACACGGTGCCTGCCGCCGCAGAGGCGACGCATGTCCGGCGTGAAGTACAGCCCGCGGTTGTAGCCCGCCTCGTTCAACGTCTCGCGGATGCTCGTCATCGTTTTCACTTCGACCCAGTCGCCGGCTTTCAGATTCAGGCCTGCCACGGGCGTGGAGGTGGTGCTGCGTCCCCGCGCGTACTCACCGAGAATCCGTCGGCGGATTCTCCAGTACAGCCAGGTCGCAATCCCGTACGCCATTCCCGGAATTGTGCGGTTTCCAGCACGGACTTCGTCGACGCACGTGCCGAGTTGTTCCCGCCGTGACACGTTGACGGTCGCGTTCAACAATTCGCTCGCCTGGCAGAAATAGGTGTGCGGGCCCGTCGAGGTCTTGAGGCGGGCTCGCAGCCGCTCGCGGCCATCCGGATTCACCTCCGGTTGGACAGCGGCCGGCTCGACCCTGCGGAGCCAGGCTTCGCGCCAGAGAATCATGCACGCCTTCTGACAGCCGTCGTGCGCGGTGCCGGAGCAACGGACGCCATCGAGCGTGACGACGTCATCGCTCCTGAACCTCCGCATGGCGTCGTACAGGTTCAGGCCCGTGTAGCAGGTCTTCAGGACGCGCCTGGACACCGGGAACCTCTTCCCGCAGAGCTCGATCATCTCCGGCATGAAGGGCAGGCGGTCCAGCGTGCCGTCCACGTCCAGCGTTTGGAGGATCTCCGCCGGCGCCTTCACTTCCACGAGGTCGCCGGGCCGAAGTGGCGTGTTCAGCGGATTCACAGGATTCCTGCCGCGTCGACAATCAGACCCAGCATCAAAGGAGATCCCCCCGTCAGTCGCAGGATCCGGAGGATCTTGTTCCAGACGCGTAGGCCAAAGACCAGTGGAAGCGGCACCGTGTGCCGGACGACAGCGACCTTCCTGATGCGACTGGTGACGCGCCATGTGGCAGAAGTGCCGGCGGGGAAGAAGGCCATGTCGCCGGGGGCGAGCCGACGTTCTTCGCCCTCCTCATTGGTAATGAACGCCTCGCCGGAGATGACGACGAGCGTCTCGTCCGCGCTGTAATGCCAGGTGAAGCGTCCGGGCGTGCATTCCCAGGCGACGATGTACGAGTTGAGGTCGTCGCTTCTCACCAGCTGCTTCTTCGTCGCCTCGGGCGCGCCTTGAAGAATCCAACCGGCTGGAATCGGGGCAGGAACGAGGTCGGCGGTGGCGGCGGTGGCCATCACGATTGATTTGGACATCGAGTCCTCCCCTGGCTCGACTGAAGCGAACGCGCCTTCTCCGCGCTCATGTACCTCAGCCAGTTGCGATAGAGGTGCGTCGCGGTCGGCCGCCAGGTGTTCGTCACGGTGGCGGCCGCGAGGGCGGTCGGGAAGTCCGCGAGGACCTCCTCGCGCCGGTCCGCCAGGGCGCGCTCCCGCAGC
>Ga0209157_1002569_pt1 | contig 14347 bp, 15 predicted proteins | sample GraSoiAngelo_135_FD_185892 | JGI IMG/M metagenome (GOLD analysis project Ga0209157, IMG submission 185892) | Grasslands soil microbial communities from the Angelo Coastal Reserve, California, USA - 14_0929_05_40cm (SPAdes) (version 2) | ecosystem: Environmental > Terrestrial > Soil > Grasslands ... | reverse complement strand
TGACCATGAGCTCGCCCCGGAGTCCCGACGGTCGATCCTGGAAGAGCTCGGGAATCGCTGCGACAAAGTGATCGTCGAGACCCTGTCCCACATGATCCGGAGGGAGCAGCTCGAGGACGCGACACGCCACGTGGACCGCCTCGAGGTCGCGTTCGGACTCGAGTCCACGAACGAGCGCGTCCTCCGGTATGCGGTGAACAAAGTGTGGGGCCTCCCAGAGCACGCCCGGGCGGCCGCGATGGTCCGCGAGGCCGGAGGGACCGTGAAGACATACCTCCTGATCAAGCCCCCCTTCCTCACGGAGCGGGAAGCGGTCGAGGACGCCGTGCGATCCGCGCACGAAGCGGACCCGCATTCCGACACGATCTCGTTCAATCCCGTGAACGTCCAGAGGAACACCCTCGTCGACCATCTGTTCAAGCGGCGGCAGTACCGGCCGCCGTGGCTCTGGTCCGTCGTCGAGGTCCTCGAGAGGACGCGGGGGCTCCGGGCTCATGTGAAGAGCCACCCTACGGCGGGCGGGATGCGCCGCGGGGCCCACAACTGCGGGGATTGCGACCGCCGCGTCATCGACGCGATCGAGGAATTCTCGCTCGGCCTGCGGCGGGACTTCGGAGACTTGGATTGCGATTGTCAGAGCACGTGGAGAGCGGAACTCGAACTCCAGGACTTCCTGATGGGCACGGGGAACGTCGGAGCGCTCCTCGCTCGATAAGGGTTTTACCAGATGACGGATGTCTAGCGGGGATCCGATGCGCTCGTACGATCTTCGGCGTGGATGGGGCAAGCGCATCGAGGGCGAGAATCTCCGGGCGGTCACGGCCGAGACGCTCGGGTCCGCGGACATTCGGAACGGCAAGGTCGTCGCGAGCTTCGGAGCAATTACGCGGCTCACTGCCTGGACGGACGGCAAGTCGCTCTTCGTGGACACGGAAATGGACGCGGGCGTCCCCGACGACGTTGCCCGGAAGACGATTTCCGCGTTCAACCGGTTCCTTGAGGCGGCGACCGGCTATGCCTCGAAGGACCGGAAGAAGCAGGCAGAAAAGAGAGCGAGAGCGGGACCCGCGGAGACCCCGTAGGTCGGCGAGTCCGGGGCCAGGGACACGGATCGTGGTTCACACGCTCGCGCTCGCGCTCACGAAGTCGAGAGAAGGCGGGGCCCTTGCGATCCTACATGCCGAAGAGGGCACCGAGCCCGGCCGCGGCCTCTTCCTCGCTGACCTTCTCCTCTTCCTTTTTCTCTTCCTTCTTCTTCTCGTCCTTCTTCTCGCCCGCGGGCGGCGCGGGAGCGGCGGGGCCGGACGGCATCATCGCGGCCGTCGCGATCGCCTCGTCGATGTTCACGCCTTCGAGGGCGGCGGTCAGTGCCTTCACGCGGGTCTCGTCGACCTTCACGCCGGCACTCGTGAGGACCTTCTTCAGGTTCTCCTCGTTCACCGGCTTGCCGACGGCGTGCAGGACGAGCGCAGCATAGACATACTCCATGTTTCGTTCACCTCCTGGACTGGATTGTCACCGTTTATCCGAAGAGCGAGCCAAGGCCGGTTGCGGCTTGGTCCTCGCTGGATTCCTCCTTCTCCCCCGTTTTCTTTCCCTCTCCCTTGGGCTCCCCGGAGGGAGGCCCACTGGCCCTCCGCCTCGCCTCCTCGCCCGTCCCTTCCGGGGCCGCACGCGCCGCAAGGGCCAGCGCTTGGGCCTGCGCCTTCGCGAGTAGGAACTTCACGCTTTCCTTCGTGGGGAATCCGGACTCGACCGCGAGGGCAATCGCCCTGCGGAACGCGATAGACAACAGAGGCCTGACGGTCCGCGTCGTCGGGTAGCCCGCAGCAATCGCGAGACTGAGCGCCTGAGCCCCCGCGAGGGAGAGGTCAATCCGAAGCTTCGCGTCGTCCACGGCGAGGACGTCGCGGCGGAACACCATCCCCCCCTCGTACACGCCCCGGAGGTCGAGGCCGACAATGAGCGGGAAGATCTCCAGACGCGTGAGGACTTGCGCGACCTCCCGCGGAATGCGGTCCCCCGCCTTCACGAGGAGCTTGTCCTTCTTGATCACGACCTTGCCCCGCTCGATCGCGGCGGGCACGCCGGCCTTCTGGAGATCCCCGACGATCGGCCCCGGCTTGAACGGCGTGTCCCCCTCGCGGACCCAGATGTCGTCGGGCGAGCGCTCCCCCCCGCGGGCCGGGGCCTTCGTCTTCGTGGCCTCCATCTCCTTGAACAAGCGGAAGGGGTTGATCTCCGCGGTCACGACCGCGGTCTGATCCTGGATCACCTCCGCGAGCCCCTCAAGACCTTTCTTCGTCGTCGCCGCCTCCTTCAGAGCGATCCGGAGGAGGTTGTTCTTCGAGACGACGAGCTTCGCACGGCCGACGAGCTTCTTCCGCATCGCCTGGATCTGCGGCGCGGGAATCCCGCGGATGTTCACGATCCCGATCACGGGGGACCGCTCGAACGTGAGGACGAGGCCCTTTACGTTCTCGAGTTTCTGCGGAGCGACATGGGCCATCGTCATCACCTCAGAGGTACCTCACCGCGGGGCCCATCGTCGTCTTCACGTAGGCGGACTGGATGTTGAACCGCCCGCGCTCGAGCTTCCCAAGGACCCGTCGCATCAGGAAGTCCAGGTTGTCCGCGATGTCCTCGGCGGTCATGTCCCGCGTGCCAATCGCGGCGTGGAACGTCCGCTTGTCACGGGAGCGTACCTTGACCGTGTTCCGCATCGAGTTGATCTGGGGGCTCGGGTCCGAGCCCGGGGGGACTGGCCGCGGCATCTTACCGCGGGGCCCGAGGACGATGCCGAGCCGCTTGCCGATGACGGGCATCAGGGGCGCCTCGGCGATGAAGAAGTCGAACGCCCTCGCAAGGGCCTTCGCCTTTGACTTGTCCCCCGCATACGATTCGATCTCCTGCGGCTGGATGATCAGGTCCGCGGCGGCCCGCGCCTTCACGGCCATTTCCCCGGACCCGAAGACGCAGACGCGGACCTTCCGGCCGCGCCCTTTGGGGAGGACGACCTCGTCGTCGATGCGGTTCTTCGGAACGGATAGGTCGATGTCCCTAAGGTTGATAGCGACCTCCACGGTTTCCTTGAACTTCCGTTCCGGGGCGCCCTCGAGGGCCTTCCGGACCGTGTCGATCGTCTTCTTCTCCGCCGTACGGGACACCCCCTGTAGTGCCGATGGCGCACAGCGCCTCCTACAGTGAGAGGCGAAAGCAATCGGCAGGTGCTATTTGAGAGTTGCGCGAGGGGGGCGCACGTGCGAGGCCGCTCCGTCCGAGGCGTCGGGGTCCGCGCGGGTCACGCATGGGTAGACCATGCCCGTAAGTACGTCCCAGATACCAGGCCTCAGCTCACCGCTTTCTTCACGAGTGCGCTAATCCTTGCCTCTTCGGTGGGGGTCAACTCCTTCAGCGCGAAGGCGACCGGCCACAGGCCGCCTTCGTCGAGGTTCGCCGCGTCGCTGAAGCCGAACGTCGCGTACCTCGTCTTGAACTTCTGCGCGGGTTGGAAGTGGCAGACGACCTCGCCGGCCTTGGCATACGCGGGCATCCCGTACCAGAGTCTCGGCGAGAGGGTTGGCGCGCTGGCCTTGGTGATGGCATGGAGCCGCTTGGCCATGGCGCGATCCTGTTCCGGCATCTCGGCGATCTTCGCAAGCACGGCGCTTTCCCCGTCCGCATCGTCCTCGCGCGCGCCGCGGCCCGCGGACGTCTTCAGCTCTCGGACGCGCTCCTTCATCGCGGCTCGTTCCTCGTCCGTGAATCCCTTGAACTTCTTGTTGATCTCGGTGGTGCTCTTTGCGGACTTTTGCGTGTCCTTCACTGGGCTCATAGAAACCTCCCCAAATAGTGATTGATTGCCGAAGAAGCAAATTTCTCACCGGGTATTAAGGGTACCCATTACTCATCCCAAGAACTTGGTCGAGGTCGGGGCCGCGATGTAGGCCTTCACAGCGACGTGCCCGTCCGGCACCTCCGTCGGCATTTAGCGGGGAGCGGTCGGTCTCGGAGCGGGAGCTCCGAGCGTCGATTATCATCGTCGGGATGATAAATCGCGGAAACTTTATCGCCGACTCGCCCATCGTGCGTCCAATGCGGGAGGAGGACGCGCTCGCGTCCCTGGAGACGCTCGGCCTCACACGGAAGGAATCGAACGCCTACCTCATCTTGGTCCGGAACGGCGGCTCCAGCGCCGCGGAGGTCTCCCGGCTGCTCGGCGTTCAGTACCCCGCCGTTTACCGAGTCCTCCACAGCCTCCAGGGGAAGGGCTGGATCGAGGCGTCACGGGACCGACCGAACCGGTACCGCGCCCGGAATCCGCGGGTCGTGGCGGAGCAGGCCCGCCAGGCCCGTGCCGAGGAAATCGGTACCGCGGCCCAGCGGGCGGCAGACCTCACCGAGGAGTTCCGGTCGAGGACCCGGGGCACGGAGGCCGACCTCTATCTGTACAAGGGGCCGGAGAGTGTCGCGAACAAACTGCGGGAGGTCGTCCTCTCCGCGGGTGGCGAGATTCTGGTCGTCTGCCCATTCGCGGTCGACGCAGAGGTCCTTCGGATCCTCTTCGCGACCCTGCGGCGGTCTCCCCAGAGATCGCGGGTGGTCCTGAACCGCGCGAACCAAGAGGACGTGGCGAGGATGCGCGGCGATCTCGGGGACGCGATCAACCTCGACGTGAGGTTTCCCTCGTCCCATCTTCCCGACACGCGACTCGCGCACACGTTCGTCTTCCCGAGCGACCGAGAGCTCTTCATCGTGAACTCGTTCTACCGCGACGGCGCTCTCGTCCTCGAGAAGCTCCAAGGGCTTTGGATCGGGGACGCGGATTATGTGCGCCTCCAATTGGAGGCGATGGTCCGGGGGCTTTCCGCGGGTCGCCGAGGGGCTGTGAGGGTGCTGCCGAGGGCACGCATCAGCGGTGTACGCCCCTCGGTCCGGTGACGGAATCTCCGTCGTCGGCGGGTGATAGGCGCCACGCGTTCGCCATCCGCGAGATTAAGCCCGTGGGAAGATTGTCTTGGCGGGGGAGGCCGAATGGCCGTTCGAAACCTTCCGCAGAGCCCGAGTTACGCCGGCGTCGAGGCGCTCCGCAAGGCGGGGGGACTCGTCGTTGCCGGGAGCCTCTTCTGGCTCGTCCACCTAGGCTTCACGATGGCGGGGGTTCTTCTCTTCGCGGTGTACGCAGGGATGAACAACGCGGAAGGTGCGGCTATCGCAGGCGCAATTCTCTTTGCCGGGGCTCTGATTGCCGCCACTGTCGGAGCGTTCCTCCTCGCTGGCGGCGCGTTCTTTGAAGGCGCTGTCGCGCGCGGCATCTCCGCCGGCGCGACTCCAGGGATGCGAGTCCATCCCGCGATGGGCAAAGTCGAACAGCGGGGCGATCGCGCAGGGTTCTGCCTTCTAGCGTTCGGGGCCTGCGGGATCTTCGCGGGGATTCTCCTCGTCGCTCTCGGGGACCTGGGGCCCACCCTACGCCCCGGGAGCGTCCTTGGAATTATCCTTGGTGTGGGACTCGTCTGGGCGGCCGCATCCGCCGTCTTCGCAATCGCTGCCGCGGACCTCACCGACTCCCTGGATAGCATAGGCCGACATGTTCCGAGCCTCGCCCTCCGGCCGGCGCCCAACCTCCGCGGGTACGCATACCTGTACCTCGCGGGGACCCTCGCTCTCATCCTGCCCCTCCTTCCGTACTCGCTTGCCCCACCGTCGCCGCTCCAGACCGCCGTCTGCTTCTTCCTGTTCGGTCTGGTAATTCAAGGGGTCATTGTCCCCCTCGCAGGGTTCGCGACCTTCGTCCGGCTCACCCGCTTCGGTCTCGAAGCGACTCGAGTTGGCTTCCCTCCGCCGATACCTATGGGATGGCCTCCCCTCCCGCCCGCGGGCGCTAAGTGACTCGATAGAAGTGACTAGCCCTTCGCGATGACCTTGTCGTACTTCCCCGCGCGGATGTCCGCCGTCGCTTCCTTCGGGCTCTTCCCGTCGACGGTCACGCCCATGGACACGCACGTGCCCACGACCTCAAGGACCCGTGCCCTCAGGTCCCTCCCCTGCATCGCATCCGCTTTCATGTTCGCGATCCGAACCGCCTGTGCGAGCGTCAGGTTCCCGACCCGAGTCTTCCCGGCATCGCCGCTCCCCTTCTCCGAACCGAGTTCCTTCAGGATGAGCGCGGAGGTCGGCGGGGTGCCGATCTCGATCGTGTACGACTTCGCCTTCGTGTCGATCACGAGCTTCACGGGGACCTTCATCCCCTCGAAGGACTTCGTCCGCTCGTTGATCGCCTTGACGATCTCCATGATGTTCATCCCCATCGGGCCCAGTGCGGGCCCCAGCGGGGGGCCGGCCGTCGCCTTGCCTCCGTCCACGAGGACCTCGAGTGTCTCCGCCATCTACCGCTCCTCCTCTTTCTGAAGGACGCGAACGCTCGTCCCGGGGACGGTGACGGGGATGCGGACCATCGCCTCGAACAGTTCGACGGTCACCTCCTCCTTCGTCTCGTCGATCTTCATCACGCGCGCCTTCTCGCCCTTGAACGGTCCCGCCATCAGCTCCACGATGTCGCCCTCCATGATCCCGCTGACGACGGGCTTCGGGGCGAGGTACAGCTCGACGTCCTCGAACCGAATCGCCTTCTCGTCCTCCGGCTTGACGATCCCGCGGGCCCGCCGGATCCCGCGGACGACCTCCTCCAGGCGGTCCGGGTTCATCGACTCCACGAGCATGTACCCCCTCAGATTCACCGGCACGAGGACCGCGAAGATCCCGATGTCGCGGACCCTCGCTCGCGCGAACACGGCGTCCGCGACCGCGCGCTCGTGTCCGATGCTCGTCTTCACCGCGATGATCGCCTGGCGTGCCGTCGCCGAGAGCGTCTTCGTGTCGTACACGGCGGGGTCGTTCTTCGAGGTCGCGCTCAGGACGAGGGTGAGCTTGTCCCCATACCGCGCGCCCTTCGGGCACGTGATCTGCGCCGTGATCTCGCGCGAGCCCCCGCCGATCAGGGCGATCTCCTTCTCAAGGATCTTCGTGAACGTGACGTCCCAGACCTTCTCCTCGATCCCCCAGAGCTTGACGATCCACTCCGGGGGCTCGGGGGCCTCGGAGGCGTAGTTCAGATCGACCTTGATCTTGATCGTGTCGTCGTCGTTCCCCGTGTTCGTCACGATCAGCTCGTAGTCGCGGGCCTGACCGGCGGTCATCGAGAGCCGCTCCTCCACGGGCTTCGCAAACTCCATCGCGACGCCGTAGCTCGGGGCGGCGGGTCGCTCCGGCGGGGTCTCCGCCCGCTTGGGCTCCGGTGCCTTCGCCTGATCGTCGAAGAGCCCCACGGGTGTCCACCGCCTACCGGAACATGTTCTCGATGAGCCTGTACCCGGCCTTCATGAACCAGTAGATGAAGAACCCCATGAACCCGATGAACAGGAGGCCGAGGCCGGTGATCATGACGACGCGGCTGTATTCCTCCCCCGTCGGCTTTCGCGCCATCTTGAGGACCCGGCCGAAACGGCCCTTCCCGAGGCGCTTCGCCCGCTCCTCGATCCGCCGCTGGAAGTCCCGACTCTTGTCCACGATTTCCGTCATGTCAGCGCACCACGTCGACACCCGCTTCTCGCCCTCGAAGCGCCTCGCCCGGCCCGTATATCTGCTTCGAGCGCACGCCCGTGAGGATCAGCATCACGCGGAGCCGGTGCTGCAGGGAGGGGTTGATCGCGGCTCCCCAGATGATCCGGGCGTTGGGGGAGATCCGTCCCTGGACGATCTCCGCGACCTTCTCCGCCTCTCCGACGGTCATGTCCGTGCCGCCGGTGACGTTCACGAGGGCGCCCGTCGCACCGGAGATCTCGACATCGATCAGAGGGCTGTTGATGGCCTCCTCGATCGCTTCCTCCGCACGCCGATCGCTCTCGCTCTCGCCGAGGCCGATCATCGCGACGCCCCCGCCTTTCATGATCGTCTTCACATCGTTGAAGTCGAGGTTGACGAGGCCGGGTTTCGTAATCACCTCGGTGATCCCCTTGATCGCCCGCATCAGGACGTCGTCCGCGACCTTGAACGCGGCGTTGAGTGCGAGTCGAGGGACGAGCTCGATGAGCTTGTCGTTCGGAATGACGATCACCGTGTCGGCAAAGTTCCTGAGCTTCTCGAGGCCGAACTCCGCGTTTTCCGCGCGCACCGCGCCCTCCGAGTGGAAGGGGAACGTGCAGATCGCGATCGTGAGCGCCCCCATCTCCTTCGAGATCTGTGCGACGACCGGGGCCCCACCGGTGCCGGTTCCTCCGCCGAGACCGCATACAATGAAAACCAGGTCGGCACCCTGGAGGGCTGAGCGGATCTCCTCCTCTGCCTCGTGGGCTGCCTCCTCGCCGACCTGAGGGAGCGCTCCTGCCCCGAGGCCCCGGGTGACCCGGCGGCCCAGGAGGATTTTGTGGGGCGCGCGGATCGTCAGTAGGTGCTGCGCGTCCGTATTCGCGGCGTACAGCTCCGCCCCGACGATCCCCCCTTCGACGAGTCGATCGATCGTGTTCGTGCCGCCGCCACCGATCCCGATGATCTTGATGTTCGTCCGTAGGCTGGCCAGGATCCTCTCGAGTTCCGCGTCGTCGGAGATGAACCCGCCCGCTGCCTGCGTCGGGGTCTCGGGAACGCGAGGCTCCTCTCCCGCACGGGTAATGACCTCCCTGACGATGGAATCCATTGATGGCCCTCCGGGTATCCCGGTAAACCGCCAAAATCGGCGGTCGGATGCAACTAGGGTTTCCTTATTAAGGTTTTGTGGGACGCACAACGAACCGACTCTCACCGGGAGAGGACGCAGGGTGTCGGAATCGGGAACGGAAGAAAATCTCCGTTATCGAACCGGCAAACAATCCATGGAGATGGCGTGAGTTACCTATCAATAGAGGCAACACGTACGCGCGTGGCGAGTCGTTCAATCCGAGCCTGCGCCACGGTCTCAAGGAGAATCCGGGGGCGCGCTGTGGAGGCGACCGGAGCGATCATTCCGGTCGTCCGTCATTCCACCGGAGCCCGCTGTTGGAAACAATTTTCTCCGCGCGATGGAGCAAGATTGCCGGGCGGAATTGAAAGCGAACCCGGCACTCGTCGGCCCGCCATTCGAGGCGGACGCGGGTCTGGATGCCGGATCGGGTCATCCGAAGCTCCGTTCGCCCCGGACTTGAGACGAGTCGTGACCATGCGCCCGCGAGGCCTCCTTCCGCGAGGGCCGGTTCGAAGCCGGAGCGATGGAGACTTCGCAAGAGGGACCGCGACTTCGCGGTCGAACACTGAGTCCGAAACCCGTTCACCCACACGGGGGCGGGCGCGCCGGTGCGACGCCTCCCGGAGGCGGTGGACTCGAGCCATTCAGAAACCTCCTTCGGGGAATACACCCACGGCGGTTGGGCGAGCGGTGGGGCCACCGGTCGTTTCGACATCGACGTCCGATGGAGCCGATGGGCTTGTTCCCTCTAATAGGTTTCACGTCGCTTCCGTGACCGGGGCCGTGGGTTAATACTCGTGGGTTCCCCGCACCGCCGAGCCTCCCGCGGTTCACTTAATCGTGTCGACTCCGAACCGCGCCCGAATCTCTGACGGGTCCTGACGCCCGAGGATCTGCTTCGACCGCACTCCGGTCGCGACGAGCATCACCCTCAACGTGTGCTCCAGCGTCGGGTCCACCGTCGCCCCCCAGATGATCCGGGCCGATGGGGAGACCTTCTGCTGGACGACCTCCGCACACCGCTCCGCCTCGCTGATCGTCATATCCGTCCCGCCCGTGACGTTCACGAGAACGCCGTGGGCCGTGGAGATGTCGACCTCGAGGAGCGGGGAGTTGATCGCCTCGCTGATCGCCTCCGTCGCCCGCTCGTCCCCGACGGCCTGGCTCTCGCCGAGGCCGATCATCGCGACGCCCCCGCCCTTCATGATCGTCTTGATGTCGTTGAAATCAAGGTTCACAAGGCCGGGCTTCGTGATGATCTCCGTGAGGCCCTTGATCGACCGCATGAGGGTCTCGTCCGCGAATCGGAACGCCAGCTTGAGGGACATCCTCGGGACAAGGTCGAGGAGCTTGTCGTTCGGGATCGTGATCACGGTGTCCGCCGCGTCGCGGAGGCGCTCGAGTCCCCACTCGGCACTTTCCATTCGCATCTTCCCTTCCCCGCGGAACGGCAGGGTGACGATCGCTACGGTGAGCGCGCCCATGTCCTTCGCGAGGCGGGCGATGTACCCGGACCCGCCGGTCCCCGTGCCGCCGCCGAGGCCGCAGGTGATGAAGATGATGTCCGCGCCCTGCAAGGCCCCCTTGAGCTCGTCCTCGGCCTCCCGCGCGGCCTGCTCCCCGATCTGGGGGAGGGCGCCCGCTCCGAGGCCTTTCGTGACCCGGCGCCCGAGGAGGATTTTCGTCGGGGCTCGAATCGCCAGGAGGTGCTGTGCGTCCGTGTTCGCCGCGTACAACTCCGCACCCACAAGACCCTCGTCGTAGATGCGCGCGATCGTGTTCGTCCCGCCGCCGCCCACGCCGACGATCTTGATGTTCGTCCGCATCTTGCCGAGCATTTCCTCGAGCTCTGCGTCGACACGGGAATCCTCCGTCACGGTGCCCGCCGCGCTCTGGGCCATGGCTTCCTCTAGCATCGATTTCATAGGGTCCACCCTAAGGGTAAAACTTGCAGGTCATCCCATCCCGCGAAGTCAGGGCGGAATCCGGATGAGCGTATTTAAGAGTTGTCAGACCTTTGTCTGCCGACTTGACAACCGAAGAGGACGACGCATGAAGCGCGGGACGAGTCGCGGCCCCAACCGCTCCTGGTCGGACGAGGCAAGTTCGGCCGACCAGTTCCGCGATCACCCTCGCCCGAGGGGGCCACGCTGCTGCTGCTTGCGCGCGCGTCGGAACCAGCCCCTGCGCCACCAGACGTACCCCCAGTATGCGAGGATCGCAGGGACCGTCGCGACGAGAATCGCAACTCCCGCCGCGAGCAAGATCGGCGGGGCCGGAGCGGGCTTCACGGCGACCTGGATCGCTGCCGTGCCGTGAACTCCCTCGGAGTCCCGAACCGCGAGACGCACCGTGTAGTCCCCCGGCATCGGATAGCGATGCTCCGCGGTCTTCGTCGCCGACCAAGGCGTGTCCCACACGCCATCGTCTTCCCAGTCCCACCGGACCTGCAGGGTTACCGGGAAGTCGTGATCATCCGTGGAGGGGGTGGCGTCAACAGCGAACAGAGTCCCCACCTCACCTTCACCGGGTGAAATCGTAAAGGCTGCGACCGGTGCGCCGTTCAAGCTCCCGTATGGAGACATCAGCGGATACCGGTCCCGGCTGTCCTGGTCAATCCCGTAGGGCGTATCGCCGATTCCATCCGGCCCCGAGCAGTTTGCTTGATTCGACTCGTTGCAGCGGTCACGGCCGCGGTAGTCCGACCAATAGTTGCCGCCCGAGGGATACCCGTGGTCCCAATCGTTTTCCGCGCCTCGATCGTCCGCCGCAGAGACGGAGTTTGCCCAGAAGCTGTTGTGGTACGTTCGGACCGCGAAGCTCAAGAATAGGTATAGCCCGTAGACGCTGTCCCGGACCTCGTTCCCCCAGATCGTTGCATTCGAGCCTCCTTCGATCCCGATTCCGATCTCGTTTCCCTCAAACCGATTCTCCATGATTTCCCCGGACTCCCCGTCCGCGAGGTACGCTCCAAATCCCTGGTTGCCAGAGACGTTGTTGCCCTCAACCCGGATTTTTCGGGAGAAGAGCAAGCTGATCCCGTCCGAGTTGTTGGCGACCTCGTTTTCCAGGACGGATGCCCGCTCCGCGCCAGAGATGACAATCCCTCCGTACCGACTCCCGGAGACGATGTTTCCCGATACCTCGAGGTCTGTGGCCACCGCAACCGAGACCCCCGTTTGCCCAGTCGCGGCGACCGAGTTCGCAGATAGAACGAGGCCCTGGACGTCGGTGGCGACGATTCCGTTTCCGAGATTCGAGAAGAGGTTGTTTCCGTGGACCAAGACCTGCTCCGACGATTCTATATCAATGGCCGTGCGGTCATTTCCCGAGACGGAATTTGCCGACACTTTCACGTTCGCCGCTGTGGACAGGTGGATGCCGATCCAACCGTTTTGGGTCACCGCGTTCCCGTTGACCGCGGAGTCCCTTGTATTGTAGAAGAAAATGCCGTCCTGACGGTTCAGAACCACCGTATTCCCATTCACACGAACGTCGCTGGATGTTTCGAATTCAATCCCATCCCCGTCGTATTCGACGCGGTTCCCGATGACAGATACGTCCGATGACCCGACCGCGAAGACCCCGTCGAACTGGTTGAGACTTGTATCCGTGCCGTACACTGTGACCGCGCGAACACCTAGCAGACGAATTCCGTTCGCATTGTATTGCACGACGGAATCCGATATCGTCGCGTTCGAGACAGACCTGAAAAGAATCCCATCGAAACTCGTGCCGCCGGAGTGGACCCGAACCATCCAGATCACGAAGTGGGCGGAGGTGTTTCGGACCTCTATGCCGTTGGCAGCGGAGGCATCAATCTCCCAGCCTCCGATCACATACGGGTCCTCTCCGACCCCTGTGCCCCCGATGACTCCGTTCGGTTCGGTGAACCCGCTGTTCCCCGAGATCAGGATGGGGGCGTGCGGGGCGTCCGCGCGAGCCGGCGATGACAGGGCCATAAGCCAGACGGTGGAAACGACGAGCAGGGCTAGCCCGATCGCCCCCGAGGATCCCGCTCTCCACGCCCTCGCCCGCGTCTCCCAAGTAGTCCCATCGGACCCCGCCCGTCCTCGCCCCAACTTCATCGGAACCCCCTCGCCCATGCGGGCTCTATGAACGCCGACGCCTCCGTAGGAAGTGCGCGAAGCGGCTGCCAAAGATCAAGGAGCTGATGCGGGTGGCTTCTCGAGGATCCCCGCGGACGCCCGTCGCGTGACCCGCCCATACTGGTCTCACCGGGTGCCCTTCCCCCGGCCACCATCGACGGTATAGGAAGACAAACCCGATCACCGAGGCAACGATGAATCCGGCCATGGCGAGGTACGCGAGCAGCGGGGCGGGACCTTGGTTCGGGCGGTACGGGTCCAAGGCGTACCGGACCCCGATCGCCCCGAACCCGAGCCAGGCGAGACATCCCCCGACGAAGCACGAGCGCAGGAAGTCATTGCGGAACCAGAGAAGCCAATTGGCCCGATTCGCCGGGAGTTCGGCGGAAGGAGAGGCCGACGGGCGCGCTTGCCACCACCGGGCCCTCAAGGGACGACCCTAGGGTAAGATGTCGGACGGAGGATTATACCCTTTGCGCAATCAGTACAAGTGGCAAGCAACGACCCGTCCGGGTCGCACTTCGCGAAGCTCCGGTTCGGAGAACGGGTGGAGCTCAATGACGACGAAATCGGCCTCCACGCGAACGGCGGTCACCGCGCGATACCCCCGAAGCTGATCCCGCTCCTCACGCACGATTTGCTCGACGAACGCTCGGATTGCCTCCCCCCGACCCGGCTCTACTGCAAGGCGGACCTGGAGCCCCTCGGCCGTGACCGTACGGACCATTCGGGGTTCGAGAGACCCATGCGCCTCACGAGCTTTCATCGACTCGCCAAGGGCGTCGATGACCTCGTCGGGCGTCCAGCCGCACCTCTCGAACGCCTCTGGGCACCGCGGATGGAACCGGCAACCCGCGGGCGGGTTCGCCGGGCTCGGGACGTCGCCCTTTAGGACGATTTGCTGCATCCGGACGTCCGGATCCGGGACGGGGACGGCAGATAGCAGGGCCTTCGTGTACGGATGGAGAGGATCGGAGAAGATGTCCTCGGTGGAACCGGACTCGACGATTTTCCCGACGTACATGACCGCCACGCGATGGGAAATGTGCCGCACGACCGCGAGGTGGTGGGAGATGAAGAGGTACGTCAGGTGAAACTCCTGTTGGAGGTCCTTGAGCAGGTTCAGGATCTGCGCCTGGACGGACACGTCAAGAGCGCTGGTGGGCTCGTCGAGGACGATGAAACTCGGATTCAGCGCGAGGGCCCGCGCAATCCCGATTCGTTGCCGTTGCCCCCCGCTGAATTCATGCGGGAACCGATACGCGTGCTCCGGGTTCAGACCGACCCTTCCTAAGAGGATGATGATGCGGTCGCGAAGCTCCTTCCCGGCGAGTGGCGACTTGCGACGAAGCATCGGGCTGCCGCATGTCCCACACAGGCGCTCCCCCGTCTCTGAACTACCGCCGTTGGACCCGAGGCCCGATTCATCGTCGGTCCGACCGCACTTCGGACACTGCCACCGCTCGATTGCATGGACCTGGAGGGGCTCCCCCACGATGTCCCGGATGATCATCCGCGG
>Ga0209157_1002568_pt1 | contig 14350 bp, 13 predicted proteins | sample GraSoiAngelo_135_FD_185892 | JGI IMG/M metagenome (GOLD analysis project Ga0209157, IMG submission 185892) | Grasslands soil microbial communities from the Angelo Coastal Reserve, California, USA - 14_0929_05_40cm (SPAdes) (version 2) | ecosystem: Environmental > Terrestrial > Soil > Grasslands ... | reverse complement strand
AGAGGGGGCTGAGCTTCGCGTTGGGCGCGATGATCCCGGGCGCGATCGCGTTGCAGGTGACGTTGTAACGGGCGCCCTCGAGGGCGACCGACTTGGCGAACCCGATCAGCCCGATCTTGCTCGTCGCGTAGGCGGTCTGGCCGAAGCCGCCCATGAGGCCGGCGATCGACGCCATGCAGACGATCCGTCCCCAGTGCCGCTCGCGCATACCCGGAAACACCGCCTTCGTCACCTTGTACGCCCCGGTCACGTTCACGGCCAGATTGAGCTCCCAGTCCTCGTCCTTCATGTCCTTGAGCTGGGCCACCGTGTAGATGAGCCCTGCGTTGTTAACGCAGATGTCCACGGGACCGAGATCGCGCTCGATGCGGGCGACGACGTCCTGCACCTGCGGCGACGCGCGGATGTCGCACGCGTAGCCGCGGGCGCGGCCGCCCGACGCCTCGATCTCCCCGGCGACCTGGCCGGCGCCGTCACCGTCGAGGTCGACGATCGCGATTGCGCACCCCTCCGCGGCCAGCGTCGTCGCGTCGGCCCGGCCGAGACTCCGCGCGCCGCCGGTGACGAGCGCGACCCGGCCGCGGATGCCCAGGTCCATGCTACTTCCCCTTGAAGGTCGGCTCGCGCTTGGCGAAGAACGCCTGGATGCCCTCCGCGGCGTCCTCGGTCTTGAGCGATTTGAGGAATGCGCGTATCTCGATGTCGATCGCCTTGTCGATCGGCGCCTCGAGGCCCTCGTCGACGGCCTCGATGATGAGCCGTGTGGCGATCGGCGGCCGCTTCGCGATCTCGCGCGCGAGGGCCCTGGCGTCGTTGAGTGTCTCGCCTTCTTTCGTCAGCCGGTTGGCGAGGCCGAGCGCCAGGCACTCCTGGGCGGGCACCTGTGTGCCCAGGATCAGGTACTCGAGGGCCTTGGTCCGGCCGATGAGGCGGGGTAGCCGCTGTGAGCCGCCAAAGCCCGGAGTGATGCCGAGGTTCGACTCGGTCTGTCCCATCCGGGCCGTCTCCTTCACCAGGCGGAAATGGCACGCCATCGCGATTTCACAGCCTCCGCCCAGCGCGTGCCCGTTGATCGCGGCGATGACCGGCTTCGCGAACCGCTCGATCTTCCGTACCACGCTGTTCCCGAAGCGGATGAACGTGTCGACGTCCCCCCCGGCGAACGCCGAGCCCAGGTCGGCGCCGGCGCAGAAGATGCGGTCACCCGCCCCGGTGATGATGACGGCGCGGACCGAGTCGTCGTTCTCCACCGAGGTGAGCGCCGCGTTCAGCTCTCGCATGAGCAGCTCGCTGATCGCGTTGGCCGGCGGACGGTTGAGCGTGATGATCGCGAAGCTCTCCTCGCGCGCGAACAGCAGGGTCTCATACGCCATGGGCACAGACTCCCTGGAGGAAGATAGTCGCAACCGGTTCGGCCGCCTCGGTGAGGCGATACCCGCGCTTGCCCAGAACCCAGGAGGTCGCCAGCTGGTCCATCGCGCCGAACAGCATCTTGGTGGCGACCTTCACGGGCAGGTCTCGCCGGATCAGCCCGGCGCCGACGCCCTCCTCGAGCACGTCGTTGATCACGTCGAAATAGGCGGAGACTTCGTGCGCGGAGGCGCCGCGGAAGAACTTCTGCCCCTGCCGCAGCTCGACCTGGACGACCTCGGCGAGATCGGGATTCTCCTCGAGCACCTGGAAATGGAGGGCCACGATCTTCCGGATCTTCGCCAGCGGGTTGCGCTCGGCGGCGAGTTCTCGCCGTACCAACGCGACCCACTCCGCCATCTTCTCGCGGAACAGGGTGACGAGGATCTCGTCCTTGGTCTTGAAGTAGAGGTAGATCGTGCCGCTCGCGATGCCCGCCTCGCGGGCGATGTCCGAGACGCGCGAGTTGTAGTAGCCGCCGCGGGCGAAGACGCGGATCGCGGCGGCAATGATCTGTTGCGGCTTGTCGGGATCGCGCATCGGTATCTGACTGAACCGCCGTTCATTCTACGGGCGCCCGAGTGCAGAATCAACCCCGACGTCGTGTGGCGACGGGCTCCGCGCGGCTTACGCGTCGCCCTGAAACACCTCCCGCCGGCGAACACTCCGCTGGAACTCGACGTAGTCCTGCCGTGTCATCCCGGGGAGGGCCTTTGCGATCACCTCGCGCGCCCCACTGGCCCCATCCCAGAGGAGATCGACGACCATGGCGGCCATGGCCCGCGCCGGCATTACATAGGCGAGATGGGGATCGATGATCTCGTAGTCGGCGGCGTGGCCCGTGCCGCGTGCGCCGCCCATGTACGGATGCAGCACCGGGATCACCTGGCTCAGGTCGCCCATGTCGGTGGAGCCCGCGCGGTGCCCAGCCTCGCGGCAGGCCCCCGGGCCGAACAGCGTGTCGGCGTTCTGCCTGAACACGCGTGTCATCGTCCGGTCCGAGCGTAGCGGGAGGTACCCCGGCAGCGTCTCGATCTCGACGCTGGCGCCGAGGGCCAAGGCGCCGGCTTTGAGCGCGCGGTCCACCTTCGCGTTGGCGTCGCGGATGCCTTCAAGGGTCCGGCCGCGGACGTACGTCTCGAGTCGCGCCTCGCCCGGGATGACGTTCACCTGGGAGCCGCCGTGGGTCAGGATGGGGTGAACGCGGATCGTGTCCTCGTCGCGGAAGGTTTCCCGCAGCGCGTTGATCGCGGCGAGCGCGAGTTGCGCCGCGTAGAGCGCGTTGACGCCCATGTGAGGCGCGCCGCCGGCGTGCGCCGCGCGCCCGACGAAGCGCGCCGTCTTTCCGAACCGTCCGTTGTTGGACCCGGGAACGCACGTGAGGCCGTCCTCGGGGCGCGGCGTCGTGTGGATCATCATCGCCAGGTCGACGTCGTCCAGGTGGCCGAGGCGCAGCAGCTCGCACTTTCCGCCCAGGAACTCGAGGCGCCCCGCGCGAACCTCGTCGAGGCGCCATTCGAGGTCGCCGCCCTCTTCGGCGGGTACGGCCATGAATACCACGCGGCCCGCGAGGCGGTCCATGGCCCTGGCCCGCACGAGGCCGATGGCCGCGCCCACAAGCCCGGCGATCTGGGCGTTATGGCCGCACGCGTGGACCGCGCCGGTGGACCGATCCGCCTCCGGATGGCCAGCGACCACGAGCGCGTCGAGCTCGCCCACGAGCGCGAACGTGGGGCCGGGCCCCGCGCCACCGTCGGCATCGGCCCGCACGCCCGTGATCGCGAGCCCGGTCCGCGGGGCGAGGCCGAGCTGGCGAAACTTGGTCTCCACCAGCGCCGATGTCCTCAGTTCCTTGAAGCCGAGCTCCGGGTGGCGCCGGATCGCCTCCCCGACGGCGACGATCTCGTCGGCATGGAGCTCGATCGCTTCGTCGACACGGTGCTTGAGCTCTTCCCGGGTCATGGGCTCCCCTCGGTTTTCATAACGCTCGCCGCGAGCCTGGGGGGCTCCACCCCCGGCCGGCCCTGCGGCTCGCACAACCACTTCATCTCCCTCGATCGTCGGGTCTGGCGTAGGATAATCGAGCCTCGTGTGGACGGCGCGAGGCAATTTCGATCGACCCGAGGCGAGCTCGATAATGATCGAGGAGAGTGGATCATGAAGGCAGCGGCGGCGGTGGCCGAGATTCTCAAGCGCGAGGGTGTGAGATTCCTCATCGGATACCCCGTCAACCCCATCATCGAGGCCGCCGCGGAGGCGGACATCCGGACGATCATCGTCCGTCAGGAGCGGACCGGTCTCCACATGGCCGACGCGGTGAGCCGCATCTCCTCGGGGGAACGGATCGGCGTCTTCGCCATGCAGCACGGCCCGGGATCAGAGAACGCGTTCGGCGGCGTGGCCCAGGCCTACGGCGACTCCGTGCCGATCGTCGTGCTGCCGGGCGGCTACCCCAGACGCATCACGAACATCCAGCCCAATTTCAACTCGTTTCTGAATTACCAGCACGTGACGAAGTGGTGCGAGCAGGTCATCGTGCCCGACGCGGTGGTGGACGCGATGCGCCGCGCGTTCACCCAGGTCAAGAACGGGCGTCCGCGCCCGGTGCTGATCGAGTTCCCGGTCGACCTCCTGCGAGAAGACGTGCCGGAGCCGATCCAGTACACGCCGGCGCTCCGGCTGCGCTCGGCGCCCGATCCGCGCGACGTCTCGCGCGTCGCCGAAGCGCTCGTGGCCGCCCAGAGGCCGGTGATCTACGCCGGCCAGGGTGTGCACTACGCGCGCGCGTGGCAGGTCCTCCGGGAGCTGGCCGAGCTCCTCGAGGCTCCGGTGACGACGAGCCTCCAGGGCAAGAGCGCGTTCCCTGAGAGCCACCCGCTGTCGCTCGGCTCCGGCGGGCGGTCAATCTCGAAACAGCTCCACCACTTCCTCACGAACGCCGACCTCATCTTCGGGATCGGCTGCAGCTTCGCGACGACGAACTACGGTGTCGCGATGCCGAAGGGCAAGCGCATCGCGCACGCGACGCTCGACCCGACCGACATCAACAAGGACGTGGCCTCGGAGCTGGCGCTCGTCGGCGACGCCGCGCTCACGCTCCAGGCGCTGCTCGTCGAGGTGAAGGACCGGCTCAAGGGCGGGCCGCGCGGCCGTTTCTCGGTCGTGACTCAAGAGATCAAGAACCTCAAGAGCGAGTGGCTGGCCCAGTGGACGCCGCGGCTCACCGCCGACACGAAGCCGCTGTCCCCGTATCGCGTGATCTGGGATCTCATGCACACGGTCGACGTCGCGAACACGATCATCACGCATGACGCCGGCAGCCCGCGCGACCAGATCTCGCCGTTCTGGGAACCGGTGGCGCCGCTGAGCTACATCGGCTGGGGCAAGACGACGCAGCTCGGCTACGGCCTCGGCCTCGCGATGGGGGCGAAGCTCGCCGCGCCGGACAAGCTGTGCGTGAACGTCTGGGGCGATGCCGCGATCGGCTTCACCGGGATGGACTTCGAGACGGCCGTGCGGGAGCGGATCCCGATCCTCTCCGTGCTGCTCAACAACTTCTCGATGGCGATCGAGCTGAAGATCATGAAGACGGCGACGGCCAAGTACCGCAGCACCGACATCAGCGGCGACTACGCGGCCATGGCGCGCGCCTTCGGCGGCCACGGCGAGCGTGTGACCGAGCCCGGCGAGATCGTGCCGGCCATCCGGCGCGCCATCCGCAAGACGCAGGACGGCACGCCCGCGCTCCTCGAGTTCCTCACCGAGAAGGCGGAAGACTTCTCGATGTTCTAGACTGGCCGCCATGCACATCAAATACCGGATCGGCGTCATGCCCGGACCGTGGCCGGGGGGCGGGCTGGACGGGGGTCGCGACTTCCTCTGGCAGCTCATCGATCTCTGCGAACGGACCGCGATCGATTCCATCTGGTTCTCGGACCGGCTCTCCTCGCCGCTGCCCGTCCTCGAGCCGATGACCACCATGGCCGCGGTGGCCGCACGCACGCAGCGGCTCAAGTTCGGCCCGAGCGTGCTGGTGGCGCCCTTCAGATCGCCGGTGCTCGCGGCGCGCCAGCTCGCGATGCTCGACTATCTCTCCGGGGGGCGCGTACTCCCCGCCGTTGGGATTGGCGTCGAGCAGGAGCGCGAGTTCCACGCCGCGGGCGTGCCCTTCCGGGAGCGGGGGCGCCGCACCGACGAGGCGATCAAGATCATGCGGCAGTGCTGGGACGAGCCCGAGGTGACGTTCGCGGGCGAATTCTGGCGCCTCGATCGCATCACGGTATTGCCGCGCCCCCTCCAGCAGCCGATGCCGCTGTGGATCGGCGGAAACAGCGAGGCGGCGATGCGCCGCGCCGGTCACCTGGGCGACGGCTGGATTCCGTCGTTCATCACGCCAGACCAATTCCGTGTCGGCGTCGACAAGACGCTGACCTTCGCGGCCGAGGCCGGGCGCGAGGTGCCGGGCGACCACTTTGGAACACTCGTGAACTTCTGCCTCGACTCTGACCCGGCGGTCGCGCGCTCGATGGCTCTCCCCTTCATCCCGCGCGCGCGCGCCGACGCTCCGACGCTCGATGCGTGCACGGCGTTCGGCCCGGCCGACCTCGTGAGCGAGCGTCTGGAGCAGTACGTGCAAGGGGGTGGATCGAAGTTCGTCCTGCGGCCGATGTGCCCACCCGAGCGAATGCTCGAGCAGCTCGACCAGCTCGCGAGCGAGGTCGTGCCGGCGTTGCACGCCCGCTGAGGCCCGACGCAGCTTCCCGGACCCGAGGTCCGACCTCAGGTCCCCTGGAGGATCTGGAGCAGCAGGTCGGGGTCCACGTTCCCGCCGGAAAGCACCACGCCGATTCGGGCCCCGGCCGGGACGGCGAGCTTTCTCGTCAGCACCGCGGCGGCTCCGACCGCGCCGGTCGGCTCGACGACGACGCGGGCGCGCAGCGCCAGGAAGCGGACGGCGGCGACGATCTCGGCGTCGCTGACCAGCGCCACGCCGGTGAGGTTCTCGCGGAGGATCGGAAACGTGAGCTCGCCGGGGCTCTGGGGGCGGATCCCGTCGGCGATCGTGGGCGGCGGAGGAATGGTCACGCGCTCTCCCTTCTGCAGCGAGAGGTACGTGTCGTTCGCGGTGTCCGCTTCGACGCCGATGATCGCGATTCCGGGAGACAGGCTTCGCGCCACCGTGCTGCAGCCCGCCATGAGGCCGCCGCCCCCAACGGGGGTGACGAGCGCGTCGAGCGACGGAACCTCCTCGAAGAGCTCCAGGGCCGCGGTCCCCTGGCCTGCCATGATCGCAGGATCGTCGTACGGGGGCACCAGCACACGGCCCGTCGCCTCGACGAGACGTCGGGCGACGGCGGCTCGATCGTCCTTCAGGCGGTCGTAGAAGACGACCTCGGCGCCGTAGCCGCGCGTCGCCTCGACCTTGAGCTTGGGTGCGTCGGTGGGCATGCAGATGATCGCGGTGGTCCCGACCATCTGCGCGGCGAGCGCCACGCCCTGGGCGTGATTGCCCGACGAGTAGGCGACGACGCCCCGGGCGCGCTCCCCCGACGTGAGCGACACGAGTTTGTTCAGGGCACCGCGGATCTTGAACGAGCCGGCCCGCTGCAGGCTCTCGCACTTGAAAAAGACACGGCAGCCGCTCGCGTCGTCGAAGGGTTGAGACGAGATCACGGGTGTTCGGTAGACGCGCTCTGCGAGCCGCTGCGCGGCGGCTCGCACGTCGTCGATCGTGATCAAGGGGGCGGTCACGACTCGGCGATTATCCCAGAGGGTCAGAACCGTGTTCAACCCTCGCGGTATACTTCCCTCATGCGGATGACAGCGACCCTCCTGGCTCTTCTGCTCACGGCCGGCTGCTCGCTCATCTCGATCGATCTGACCCCGCGGATCAAGCCGCTCGAGGAGCGGACTGTCGAGGGAACCGGCAAGACGAAGATCCTCCTGACGGACATCTCGGGATTTCTGAGCGAAGAAGGGGAGACGCAGACGGTCATCATCGGCGCGCCCCCCCCGCGCGTGCCGCTGCTGGTTCGCTTTCGCGAAGCCCTGAAGAAGGCCGAGGAGGATCCCAACGTCAAGGCCCTCGTCGTCCGCATCAACAGCGCGGGTGGAACGGTGACGGCGGCCGACATCATGTTCAAAGAGCTGGAAATGTTCAAGCACGCCGCCCGAATCCCCGTGATCGCCGTCATGATGGACGTCGCCGCATCCGGCGGCTACTACGTGGCACTCGCGGCCGATACGATCATCGCCCACCCGACCACCGTGACAGGCTCGATCGGCGTCATCATGGTGACGCTAAACGCCGAGGGTCTCATGCAGAAGCTCGGGCTCGCGGCGGCCGCGATCAAGTCGGGTGAGCGGAAGGACATGGGGAGCCCGTTCCGCACGCTCACGGATGAGGAGCGCAAGATCTTCCAGTCTGTGGTCGATGGGCTCCACGACCAGTTCGTCTCAAGACTCGTCGAGGCCCGGAAGCTCCCGCTCGAGACCGCGAAAACCCTCGCCGACGGTCGCGTCTACACGGCGCAGCAAGCGCTGGAGCTCAAGCTGATCGACCGGATCGGATACATGGACGATGCCCTCCAGATCGCGCGCCGTGCGATCGGGGTCGACGAGGCGCGGGTGATCGTCTATCAGCGGCCTTTGCAGTACCGGGCCACCTACTATGCCCGATCCGAGGTGTCGCCCGGCAGCCTCGACACGACGGTCGCCCAGCTGGCGTCAGTCGTCGGAGCCGGCCCCCGCTTCCTTTATATGTGGTGGCCCTGAGGCCCGGCCGGGTCGGTCGCTGGCCGGAAGCCCTCGCAGCGGGCGACCGGTAGCCGCGGATACTTCGGAAAGCGTGGATCGGTCGCGCTGAGACCGCACCGCACGAACGTCGACAGCCTGGCGGACGTGATCCGCTGCGCGTGGCGGCACGTGGCGCAGAGTCCCGGGGGCGTCGCCGGGCGCCCGCGCGACGTTGCTGCGCTCATGGCCCGTCGGCGACGAGGTCGAGGTAGTGCTTGACGATCCTGGCGGTGGCCCCCCAGATGGTGTCGCCCTCGTAGTCGAAGAAATACACGGGCCGCACGACATTGTTGCGCTCCCACTCCTCGACACGCAAGCCGCCAGGCCCGGACAGCGCGGCGAACGGCACCTCGATGACCCGCTCGATCTCCTCGCCGTCGGGGCGCCATGTGACAGGTCGCCGCACCACGGCAACCCAGGGCGTAATGACGAAATTGGTCGCGAACGTCTCGGTGTCGTCGAGCGCGCCCAGCGGCTCCACCGCCGTCCGCGGCAGCCCGATCTCTTCCTCGCTTTCGCGCAATGCCGCCTCCAGAACCGAGGTGTCTCCGGGATCGACGGTGCCTCCCGGGAATGCGATCTGGCCCCGGTGGGCTCCGACCCTGTCGGTCCGCTTCGCGAACACGAGATAGGGTTCGCCCCGATCGACGAGCGGGACGAGCACCGCCGCCCGCACGAGCAGACCCGGGGGCACGACGCGGCGCTCGCGCGCGGCAAGCCGCCTTCGTGTCAGTGCCACGAGCTCGTCGAGCGTCACGCACGGACTCGGTCGAGGATAGCGCCCTTCATGGACGCCGCCGGTGCAACCAGAGGACGCAGCCGACGAAGGCGAGACCCGAGACTGTGGCGAGCCCGGCGTTGAGCCCGAAGCCCTCGAGGGCACCCCACCGCGCGGTGAGTATCGTGAACAGGGCGTTGTTGATGACGTGACACACCACCGCCGGCAAGGCACTTCCGGCGAGCTCCGTGATCCAGCCGAGGTAGAGGCCAAGGGCAAAGGCCAGGCCGGCGTGGAGCCACTCGAGGTGGAGGACGCCGAAGCACGTGCTGGCGATCACCACCGCGGCCGCGGGCGGAAGACGCTCGCCGAGCCGCGTCTGCATGTACCCGCGGAAGAATGCCTCCTCGGCGGTGCCCGCGAGGACGCCGATGACGACAACGGCGAGGAACAGGTCGGGACCCACGGCCCCAGCGAGCGCGCCGCGAATCACCACCATAGTTCCCTGCTGACCGAGGCCGGCGAGCATGATCAGCGAGTCGAGCATCTGGCCGAGCGCGAGCGTCCCGATGGCCATGATCACGAGCGTGCGGCCCGTCTCCCTGCCCGGGACGAGGCGCAGTCCGGCGAGCGGGGCTCCGCGACTCGCGACGAGGACCGTCATGAGAAGCCCGGTGGAGGAGGCGATGCCGCCGGCGAGCAGGCCGGGGAGGCCCTCGAACACTACTTGCTCGGGGAGATCAGGGTAGAGAACCCGAACGACTCCAGCGCCGAGGCCCGACAGGACGACGATCGCCGCGAAGGCGCCGACGTATGCAACGAACACGGGCCAGAGTGGTGGTCGCTCAGCCAATCACCGGCCCGCCTCGACCGGAGAATCGCGGATTCTGAACGTCACCGTGGTGGGCGTTGTCCCCGAACGGACCCAGCGCCAGCTCCGACATGTTGAGCTTGCCGAGGGTCACCGCGCCCGCCTCGCGGAGGCGGGCGACCGCCGTGCACTCGATCGGGGACATGAAGTAGTCGCGGGTCCTGGTGCCGCACGAGGTCGGAAGCCCGGGCACGTGGCAGAGGTCCTTGTAGGCGAGCGGCACGCCGTGCAACGGGCCGCGGGAGAGACCGGCAGCGAGCTCGGCCTCGAGGGACCGCGCCGCCGCCAGCGCGCCGTCCGCGTCGACGGTGATGAAGGCGTGGATGTTCCCGTCGAGCCGTTCGATGCGGTTCAGACACTCGCGGGTCGCCTCGACCGGCGAGATCTTCCGCGTCGCGATCGAGTGCACGAGCGTCTCGACGGTCCAGTCAGCCACCGCGCTCACCGCGATCGCTCTCACCCTCGAGGGCAACCACGAAGCCGGCCGGCTCCTCGGCGACGGCGAGATCGGCCGCCGCTCGCTCGATGGCGGCGGCGAGACCCGCGACATCCGCGCTCATCACCCGTTCCGGATCGCTCATGGGCGCTGCGCCAGCGGGATCATAGCATTGGCGCGTCACACCGGGCGGCGTCGGAACGCCTCCGGGACAGGACTCTCGAAGCTCACGCGCCCGCCGCGAGGGTGCACGAACCCGAGCCGCGTCGCGTGGAGCGCGACGCGTCCCAGAGGGTTGGTTCGGCTCCCGTACTCGCTATCGCCGGCGATCGGATGGCCCGCTGCTGCGAGTTGAGCCCGGATCTGACCGCGACGGCCTGTCACCAGGCGGAGCTCGAGCAGCGTCGCGTCGCGCCGCAGCTCGAGAACCCGATAACGGGTAAGCGCTTCCCTGCCCGCCCGCCGCTCGCCGGTCGCCCGAACGCGGAGCGCCCGATCCTCGGTGAGCCGCGAGGTAAATGTCCCCTGAGTCTGCCGCACCGCGCCTTCCACGAGGGCGACGTAGACTCGCTCGACGGACCGAGCCGCGAACTGCGCCTGGAGACTGCGCTTGGCCGCGACGGACTTGGCGAAGACGATCAACCCCGAGGTCTCGCGATCGAGGCGGTGGACGATGAAGAGCCGGGCGGCGACGGAGCGTCGCGCAACGATCCAATTGCGCAGAAGCCGGTATGCGGTACGCGCGCGCTCTCGTTCGGTGGCGATGGTCAACAGGCCGGACGGCTTGACGACGACGAGGATGTCGGCGTCCTCGTGCACGAGGTCCAGGGGCTGTGGACAGGCGGGCGGAGGCGGCGCGGTCAGCTCGACACGATCGTCGACGCCGATGGCAACGTCGCCGCGGCGGACGACAGTGCCGTTCACCCGCACGCGCGAGGCCGCGAGCCACTGCTTGAGGCGGCGGCGCGAGGCTCCGAGGTGGAGCGCCTGCAGCCGCTCGTAGAGCTGCATGGTTGCAACAGTAGCAGCAGATGGTCCCCCGACCGGGACGGTCACTTGTCCTTCTCATTTTGCCAATCCGTCCGGGGCCCATGCGTCGAGACGTCTTGATAGTCAGCACCTTAGGACTGGCTCGAAGCATGCACCGATCGGCACCGGCGGAGGTGCTCGCATGTTGACGTGCCGGTGTGGAGGCTTTCTCAGATTGGATCTGTCACACATCTCGGAGGCTCAGCGGTTCGGATGCCTGGCGACCACGCCCTTGCTCTGGAAGTGCTGTCTCTGTGGCCGCTCGCGCTGGCTCGAACAATCCACGGCCGCCCGGTCGATCACCCCCGTCGAGTCGGCGGAGGCGAGAGCGGTCGTGTGAGCCAGCCGTTCCCATCGAGTATTCTGCTTCGGGGGGCAGGGCAGCCCGAGCGATAATAACGCCGTCTTGGATCAGCGCGACACACCAAGGCAGCCGCTGGGGCGAATCCTCGTCGTCGATGACGAACCCGAGGTCGTCGCGATCCTCACGAAGTATTTCTCCGACGCGGGCTATACGGTAGACGCGGCGGCCCACGGGGGCGACGCGCTCATCGCTGTTTCGCAGTACCAACCGGACGTCGTGGTGCTGGACATTTTGATGGAAGGCCTCGACGGCGTCCAAGTGCTCGAACGCATTCGCGCCCTCGATCCAGCGATCCGCGTCATCATGATCACGGGTAGCACCGACGCAATGCTCAAGCCCACGGCCATGTCGATGGGGGCCTTCGCGTACGTGTCGAAACCGGTGTCCCTCGGGCGTCTCCACGAGTCGGTGACGGCGGCGTTCGGCAGGCCTGAGCCGCTCACTCCGTCCGGGACTTAGCCGCCGCCGACGCTCTTCGACACCTGTCAACTCACTGACGGTGGGCCGCCTCTCTCAGTTCCCCCATCCGATCTAAGTCCAGTCAACAAAGGCCCCGGGCTTATGGCACAGCCGGTGCACGGACGGCGCCAGTGGTGGAGAGCCAGGATCTGATGGACTCGGGGTGAACGCGACTCGACGACTCGGCCGGTGGGGGAGACTGGTCATCGGTCTCCTGCTCGCCTCTGTGGTATGCGGTCCGTTCGTCTATTCAGCGATCGAGCTCGCGAGATTCGAGCGGGCCGATGCCCGTCGGGCCACGTTCATCTACGCGGCCGGACAGTCTCTGGCTCCCGGAATCCACGTCCCGCGCATCGCGCTCGCCGCCACGCTCGCGCGCCTCGGATACGTCGAGACGCGCGCTGCCCCGACGTCACCCGGTCACTTCCGCCGTATCGCTGGAGACTGGGAGCTGTTCCTGCGGGGTCCCGAGGAGCTCAGCGGCAACGCGCAGCTCGTCCACTTACACGTGCTCGACGACCGGATCGCCCGGATCACACGCGATGGCCAGGAAATCGCGGGCGTTGCGCTGGAGCCCGAGGTGCTCGGGAGCGCGACGGACCGGCCCGGAGAAGACCACCGGCCCGTCCGGCTCGAGGAGACGCCGCGGGTCCTGATCGATGCCGTGCTCGCGGCTGAAGACCAACGGTTCTTCGAGCACGGGGGGCTCGACGGTCGTGCGCTGGTGCGCGCGGCCTGGGCCAACCTGCGCGCCGGCAGAGTCAAAGAAGGCGGGAGCACGATCACGCAGCAGCTCGTCAAGGTGCGACTGCTCAGTCCCCAGCGGACGTTCTTCAGGAAGCTGCGCGAAGCGTGGCTGGCCGCGCTGGTCGAGTCGCGATACTCCAAGGAACGTATCCTCGAGGCGTACCTGAACGAGATCTATCTCGGGCAACGGGGCCCGATCGCGATCCGCGGGGTCGGCGCCGCGACGCGGGCGTATTTCGGCAAGGAGGTCCATCAACTCAACACCGGTGAGGCCGCGCTGATCGCGGCGATCATCCGCGGCCCGAACGTCTACTCGCCGGCGGTGGATCCCGCCCGGGCCCGCGACAGACGCAATACGGTGCTGGCCCGCATGCGGGAGCTCGGGATGATCGCCCAGGCCGAATACGACCGCGCTCGGCGCGCGCCGATGCGCGTGCGCTCGCTGGTCGACCCGGGGCAGTCGGCGCCGTACTTCGTCGATCACGTACGTCAGGAGCTGGAGCAGCGCTTCGGCGCCGAGGTCTCCCGCGTGCGTGGTGTCCGCGTCGTGACCACGCTCGACCTGAGCTTGCAGAGGTTTGCGGAGGCCGCGACGGTGCGTGGTCTCGACCGGATCGAGACCAGCCTACCTCGTCTGCGCCGCCGTGATCCCGGGCGGCGGCTGCAAGTCGTCCTGGTCGCGATCGAGCCCAGGACGGGCGAGATTCGTGCCCTGGTCGGTGGGCGTGACTACCTGGCCAGCCAGTTCAACCGCGCCACGCTCGCCCGCCGCCAGCCGGGCTCGGCCTTCAAGCCGATCGTGTATCTCGCCGCCCTCCGCGCCCGCGACGGCGTGCCGCGATTCACGCCCGCCTCGCGCGTGGATGACCTGCCGATCACGCTGGAAGCCGGTGGCCGGCCGTGGAGCCCGCGGAACTACGAAGATCGGTATGCGGGGACCGTGAGCGTGCGACAAGCCCTCGAGCAGTCCCTCAATGCCGCCACGGTCCGGATCGCGCAGGCGGTGGGGCTGCCGAACGTCGTCGAGATGGCCAGGACGCTTGGCCTCCGAGGCCAGCTGGCGCCTGTCCCCGCGATGGCGCTCGGTGCGTTCGAGGTCACGCCGCTCGAGTTGGCGCGCGCCTATCTCACGCTGGCGAATGGAGGTATCCGGCTCCCCGCCGTGTCCGCGATTCGAGCCGTCCGGTACGGCGATGAAGAGGTGAAGTCGACTGGCGCGGAGGAGCCCGTACAAGTCGTCTCGGAGGCCGAGGCGTGGCTGGTGACCTCGCTGCTCAAGGGCGTCATGACATCCGGAACCGGCAGCGCCGCGCAAGCGAGCGGTCTGCCCAACATGGTCGCGGGCAAGACCGGGACCACGAACGACGGCCGCGATGCGTGGTTCATCGGGTACACGCCACGGCTTCTCACGCTCGTGTGGGTCGGCTTCGACAGCGGCGAGCCTCATGGTCTCAGCGGCGCTCAGGCCGCGCTTCCGATCTGGGTGGACTTCATGCAGCAGGCGCTCGGGGCTTATCCGCA
>Ga0209157_1002565_pt1 | contig 14368 bp, 15 predicted proteins | sample GraSoiAngelo_135_FD_185892 | JGI IMG/M metagenome (GOLD analysis project Ga0209157, IMG submission 185892) | Grasslands soil microbial communities from the Angelo Coastal Reserve, California, USA - 14_0929_05_40cm (SPAdes) (version 2) | ecosystem: Environmental > Terrestrial > Soil > Grasslands ... | reverse complement strand
GCCGCCGCCGAGGGCGCCCTGGTCGCCGACGTGACCGCCGGCGGCCCGGCGGCGAAGGCCGGCATCGCGCGGGGCGACGTGATCGAGCGCTGGGGCGAGCACGCCATCCGCCACTCGCGCGAGCTGCCGCTGCTGGTGGCCGGGACGGCTCCCGGCGCGCGCGTCGCGGTGACGCTCGTGCGCGACGGCCGGCAGCGCACGGTCGACGTCACGGTGGCGAAGATGCCGCCCCAGCCGCCGGGCGAGGGTCGCGCGGAGCCGAGCCCGGGCGGCGCCGAGGCGTGGGGCCTGAGAGTCGAGACGCTCGGGCCGCGCGACGCGCGCCGCCTCGGCCTCGAGCCCGGCTCGGGCGTCCGCGTGGTCGACGTCGAGGACGGCAGCCCGGCCGATGAGGCCGGGCTCGAGCCGGACGACGTCATCGTGGAGGCGAACCGCCGTCCCATGCGCTCGCCCGCGGACCTCGGCCGCGCGCTCGCCGCGAGCCCGGGGCGCGCGCTCCTGCGCGTGCGGCGCGGCTCGGCGTCGCTCTTCGTCGAAATGACGCGCTAGCTAGGAGGCCGTCCGAGTAATCATGGCGGCTGCGGCGAACGATCCGGGGGCTGCGAGCGGCGTGCTCGCTCCTCCCTCCTGCGGCGGCCAACTCCCGGCGCGCGTCCCGCGCGCCGCACCTCGTCGGTCGTCGCTGCGCTTGCCGCTCTCGCTCCCCGGCTCGTTCGCCTCGCTCACCATGATTACTCGGACGGACTCCCAGCGACAGCGCGAGCTCAGTCGATCGACTGCGGGTCGCTGCGCATGATGAGCGCCTCGTAGACCGGCAGCTGGCTCTGGTCCTCCTGCTCGATCTGACGCAGGAGGGCCACCACCTCCGGCTCCTCCGGATCCCAGTGCGCGGTCTGCTCGACCAGGCGGCGGCGCTTCGCCTGCGCGGCGTGCAGCGCGGCGACCGCTCGCTCCCACTGGTTGTTGCCGCCGGCCGTCGCCAGCGGCGCCGGCGGCGGCTGGCCGCCGAGGGTGAGGAGCCGCATCCGCAGCCACTCCGCGTGGCGCTCCTCGGTCTCGGCGAGCGCGCCGAGCGCGCTCGCGGCCTGCGGATAGCGCGCGCGCTCCGCGTGCGCGCGGAGCAGGGCCGCCTGCGCGGCCTCGGCGCGGTAATCCTCGGTCAGGTCCGCGAGCAGGTCGCGGACGCCGCCTTGGTTCCCGAAGAGGCGCGACAGGAGCCCCATGTGCGGGAGGCTCGTAGCGACCGCCCCGTGGCAAGTCAAGCGATTCCCTTGCTGGCGGATTTCCGTTACTAATTGCGGGAGGAGGTTCCGTCACCGTATGGCACGCATCACAGTCGAGGATTGCCTGCAGCGCGTTCCCAACCGCTTCGAGCTCGTCCTGCTCGCCGCCCGGCGGGCGAAGCAGCTGCTCAAGGGCGCACGCCCGCTGGTCGAGTCGGACAACAAGGAGATCGTGTCGGCGCTGCGCGAGATCGCCGCCGACAAGGTCCGCCTCAAGTACGGCGGCTGATGCGGGGGCGATGGCGAAGGAGAAGGAGCGGGATCTCTACGCGGTCCTCGGCGTCGAGCGGAACGCCAGCGCGGAGGAGATAAAGAAGGCGTACCGCCGGCTCGCCCGCAAGCACCACCCCGACCTGAACCCCGGCGACAAGCAGGCCGAGGAGCGCTTCAAGGAGATCTCGGTCGCGCACGATGTCCTCACCGACCCGAGCAAGCGCAAGCTCTACGACGAGTTCGGCCTGGAGGGCCTGCAGGCCGGCTTCGATCCGGCGCGCGCGCGCGAGTACCGGCGCTGGGCCGAGAGCGGGCACGGCTTCTCGTTCCGGGGCGGGAGCCCGTTCGAGGGCTTCGGCTTCAGTGGCTTCGAGGGGCGGCGGCGCCGGCGCGAGGCGGAGGAGGAGCGTGGCTTCGCGGACGTCATCGAGGAGCTGTTCGGCGCCGGCGCCGGCGCGCGCGCCACGCCGCGTACGGTGCGCGGCGCGGACGTCGAGCACCCCATCGAGGTGGACTTCCTCGATGCCCTCCGCGGCACGAAGACGGCGGTCAGCGTGCGCCGGCCCGCGCCGTGCCCGCAGTGCGGCGGCAGCGGCCGGCAGCGGATGCGCGCCTGCACGCGCTGCGGCGGCACCGGCACGGTGGAGCAGCGCGAGCAGCTCACGGTCAGGATTCCGGCCGGGGTGAGCGACGGCGCGCGCGTGCGCGTCCGGGGCAAGGGCGGGGTGGGGCGCGGCGGCGCTGCGGCGGGCGACCTCTACTTCGTGGTCAGGGTCCGGCCGCACCCGTTCCTCCAGCGCGACGGCAAGGACCTCACCATCGAGGTGCCGATCACGGTCGGCGAGGCGATCCGCGGAGCCACCATCGCCGTGCCCACGCCGGACGGCAAGGTGCGACTCAAGGTGCCCAGGGGAAGCCAGAGCGGGCAGCGCCTTCGCCTCTCCGGGCGCGGCGTCCGCGATCCGAAGGGCGGCGCGCCGGGCGACCTCTACGTGCGCCTCATGGTGCAGGTGCCCACCGACGGAGCGGCCGATCGCCTGAAGGATGCGGTCGAGGCGCTCGAGGAGGCGTACGGCGGCAACCCGCGGGCGCATCTTGCGGTCTAGGAGGCGGTCCGCTCGGAGCGTCATGGCACGCGACGCCGACATCCATCCCGAGGTGACGGTCCCGCCGCCCGCGGAGCGCGCCCCAGAGGCGGAGCGCGCCGTCGAGTCGCGCCCGGCGGGCGCGCTCGTCCCCACCGACGCGCTCCAGCGCTACCTGGCCGAGATCCGCCGCATCCCCGTCCTCTCGCGCGAGGAGGAGCACGAGCTCGCCGTGCGCTGGCACGAGCACGAGGACCGCCAGGCCGCGTGGCGCCTCGTCACTGCCAACCTCCGCCTCGTCGTGATGATCGCGCGCGAGTACCAGCGCGCCTTCCACAACCTCCTCGATCTGGTCCAGGAGGGGAACGTCGGTCTGCTCGAGGCGGTCAAGAACTTCGACCCCTACCGCGGCATCCGCTTCCCGTCCTACGCGGTGTGGTGGATCCGCGCCTACATTATCCGCTACATCATGAACAACTGGCGCCTGGTGAAGGTCGGCACCACGCAGGCGCAGCGCAAGCTCTTCTTCAACCTCGCCAAGGAGCGCGAGCGACTCGAGCGCGAGGGCTTCAGCGCCACCCCCAAACTCATCGCCGAGCGCCTCGACGTGCGCGAGAGGGAAGTGGTCGAGATGGAGCAGCGGCTCGCGGCGCGCGACGTCTCGGTCGATGCGCCCCTCGGCGAGGAAGAGGACGCAACACTCCTTGATTTTCTGCCCAGCCGCGAGCAGACTGCCGACGCCGTCGCCGACGAGGAGTACCATCGGCTGGTCCGCCGGACGGCGAACGAGTTCCAGAAGACCCTCGAGGGGAAGGACCTGGTGATCTACGAGCGACGGCTCGCGCCGCTCATGCGTGACGAGGAGCCGGTGACGCTGCAGGAGATCGGCGACGAGTTCGGCATCACGCGCGAGCGGGTGCGGCAGATCGAGGCGCGCGTGAAGAAGCGGCTCGCCGAATACATGCGCCAGCAGATCCCGGACATCCGGGACATCGAGTTCGGGGCCTAGGGAGCGCATGCAGATCCACGGTGGTCGCGTCGTCGCGCGCGCACTCAAGCGCGAAGGCGTGCCCTACGTGTTCACGCTCTGCGGCGGGCACGTCATGTCGATCTACGACGGCTGCCTCGACGAGGGCATCGGCGTCATCGACGTGCGCCACGAGCAGTCGGCGGCGCACGCCGCCGACGGCTGGGCGCGCGTCACCGGACGGCCGGGGGTGGCGATCGTCACCGCCGGCCCGGGGCTGACCGACGCCGTGACCGGCGTCGCCACTGCCTGGCGCGCCAACATCCCGATGCTGGTGATCGGCGGCCAGGCACCGCGCTTCTTCCAGGACATGGGCGGGCTCCAGGACATGGCGCACGTCGACCTGATGAAGCCGATCACCAAGTGGGCCGTCTCCGTGCCGCACGCCCGTCGCCTGGGTGAGTACGTCGCCTCCGCCTTCCGGGTCGCGACGACCAACGTGCCCGGCCCCGTCTTCCTCGAGATGCCGCTCGACCTGCTCTTCGACAACGTCGAGGACAGCGAAGTCGTGGTGCCGGAGCAGTCGCGCACCGAGGCGGGCATCGCCCCCGATCCGCGCTACGTGGAGCGCGCCTTCGAGCTGCTCCGCGGGGCGCAGCGCCCGGTCTGCCTGGTCGGGAGCCAGCTCTTCTGGTCGCGCCGGCGCGAGGCGTACCCCGAGTTCGTGCGCACCTTCGCCATGCCGATCTACGTGAACGGCCAGGCGCGCGGCTCCCTCGACCCCGAGGACCCGCACTGGTTCCTGCACACGCGCAAGGACGCCCTCAAGCGCGCCGACGTGGTCCTCGTCTTCGGTACGCCCCTCGACTTCCGCCTGGGCTACGGCCGCAGCTCGCACATCAACGAGGCGGCCAGGCTGATCCACGTCGACCTGGACGGGCGCGAGCTGGGCAAGAACCGCGGCTGCGACGTCGGCATCATCGGCGACACGGGCCTGGTGATGGAGGCGCTCACCGCCTGCGCCCGCGCCGCGCGCTGGACGCCCGAGCTGTCGCGCGGCTGGCTCGGCGAGCTGCGCGCGCTCGAGAGGAAGAAGTGGGAGGCGCTCGCCCCGCAGCTCACCGCGGACGAGACGCCCGTCAACCCGCTCCGCCTGTGCGCCGAGGTGGACCGGCTGCTCACGCCCGCCACCATCGTGATCGGCGACGGCGGAGACTTCGTCGGCTCGGCCGCCAACGTCCTCCGTCCGCGCGGCTTCGGCCACTGGCTCGACGCGGGGCCGCTCGGCACGCTCGGCGCCGGCCCCGGCTACGCCATGGCGGCCAAGCTCGCCTCGCCCAGGAGCGACGTCATCATCATGTACGGCGACGGCGCCTTCGGCCTCAACATGATGGAGTTCGAGGCCTGCATCCGGCAGAAGATCAACATCGTGGGCGTGATCGGCAACGACGCGGCGTGGACCCAGATCCTGCGCGGCCAGGTGCAGATGTACGGCCCCGACCGCACGCCCGCGTGCCGGCTCGCCCCCAGTCGCTACGATCTCATGATCGAGGCGCTCGGCGGGCATGGCGAGTGGGTCGAGCGGCCGGAGCAGATCCGCCCCGCGCTCGAGCGGGCGCTCGGCGCCGGCAAGCCGGCGCTCGTCAACGTCCGCATCGGCACCAGCGACTTCCGCAAGGACGCGATCTCGGTGTAAGAGGCTCGCCGTGGACCGCACCGCGGGCATCCTCGTCATCGGCAACGAGATCCTCTCGGGCAAGGTCGTCGACACCAACTCCCCGTTTCTGACGCGTGAGCTCCGCGCGCTCGGGGTCTCCGTCCGCCGCATTCTCACCATCCCGGACGAGCTCGACGAGATCGCGACCGCCGTAGCCCAGTTCCACCGCGACTACGACCTGGTCTTCACCTCGGGGGGCGTCGGTCCCACCCACGACGACGTCACCATGGAGGGCGTGGCGCGCGGGCTCAATCGAAAGGTCATCCGTCACCCCGCCATCGCGGACAAGATCCGCGAGTACTTCCGCGACAAGGTGAACGAGGCGCGGCTCAAGATGTCGGAGGTCCCGGAGGGCGCCGAGCTGATCGTCGACGGCCGGCTCGGCTTTCCGACCATCAAGTGCGAGAACATCTACATCCTGCCCGGCATCCCGGAGATCCTGGAGCAGAAGTTCCAGGCCCTGCGCGAACGCTTCGCCGTCTCGCCCTACTTCCTGCGCGTCGTCTACACGCGCGAGGGCGAAGGGGCGATCGCCGAGCACCTGAACGCGACCCTGGCGGCGTTCCCCGAGCTGCTGCTCGGCTCGTACCCGAAGATCGGCGACCCGGAGTTCGCGGTCAAGCTGACGCTCGAGTCGAAGGACGAGGCCTACGTCGAGCGGGCGCTCGCCCACCTCCTCGGCCTGCTCCCCGAGGAAGGGGTCGTGCGCACGGAGTAGGGCGGGCGGGGAGCGCGTGACGCCACGCTTGAGCGCTCGTCGCCCTGTCGGTAGAGGTCGGGCGTGAGAACGCTCCGGCGTCTTCCCGCCGTCGTGTTCCTTCTCTCGGCCGTCGTCGGCTGCGGGCCTGGTGGCGACGATGGTTTTAGGCTGATCCACATCGACGATCTCGTCGCCATGCTCGGCACGAGCGAACGAGCGGTCACGGTGCTGGATGCGAATGGCTCCGACTTCCGGGCGAAGGAGGGGGCCATCCCGGGCGCGACCCTCCTCTCGAGCCACAAGGCGTACGACGTCGACAAGGAGCTGCCGTCCCGCAAGGATGCGCCGCTCGTGTTCTACTGCGCCGACTCGCATTGAAGGGCCTCGCACGAGGCTGCCCGTCGGGCGGTCCGAGCCGGCTACGTGGACGTCAGCGTCATGGTGGATGGCCTGAAGGGCTGGAAGGCCGCGGGCAAGCCGGTCGTCAAGCCCTAGAGACTCGAGCGGGGGACGGGGGCGCTGTCTCCCCCGTCCCCCGCCCTCGTCACTGCGCCCTGCCCACGCCCACCGCCCCGCTCACCGCCGCCGAGGTCACGCCCGAGCCCGCGCGTAGCGCGTCGTGGTGACGGTCACCGTGCTCGGCTGGCCCGGCTGGGGGTTCACCACCGGCAGGGTCACGCTGGCCACGACGTTGCCCTGGAGGTTCACCGCGCCGGTGACCGCCTGCGTGGTGAAGCTGAGGACCGTGGTCGTGCCGTCGTTCCAGGCGGTGATGGCGACGCCCGCGCCGTTGCTGCTCGCGCACGAGCCGCTGCCGGTGGCCGGTGGCTCCTGTGCCGTGAGCCCGTTGACGACGATCGTCTGACCGACGCTGACGGTTCCCTGCGCCGGAGCGCTGGGGTCGTTCGACTGGCAGCCGCTCAGCGTGCCGCCGAACGTGAAGCTGAAGCTCTGATCCGTGTTGCTGAGACCGGGCGTGATGTTCGCCGTGCCAGCGAGCTGGCACGCGGCCCCGGACTGCGCCGCCGCCGGATGAGCCGCGATGAGCACGAGTCCGGCGACCGTGAGGGGTACCAACATCATGAGCTTACCACCGTCATTCCCTCCCTTTTTTGAGCCCCCGATGGCACGCCGCCCTCGGGATGACATTGACCGGTTTCCCAGGGGTACGGGTCCCGGGGCGGGCCCCGGGGCATCTGCCCGCGCGTCGGGAGCGAGAAGCACGGCCATGAGCGAGCGGATAGTCCGGGGATCGTTTCCGTCAATACCCACGTCGGAACGAGCGAAGTGCCGGGGGCCGGGTTGTTCGTCTGACCGGATCCGGGGCGGCGGAAGCGGCAATGAGGCGATCGCTGCCGCATGCAGGAGGCGGTTTTTCCCGTAAACAGGTGAGTGCGGGATCCGCGGCGCGGTGACATGATGGTGAGTGGAGTTAACCCCTGACGGGGCTTGCATGCCGGAACTCAGGAGGGGTCAGCCGCGCGGATCGCTCCGCGCGCGACGTGCATTGAGTCCCGGGCGGGACGGCAGCGACACGGCGCGGACGCCTCCGGCCAACACCCAGGGCGCGCCGAAGAAGGGCGACGCCGGGTCGCGCGGGGCGCTCGACGCCAACATCATCATCGCGAACGCTCCCGACCCCGTGTTCGTCTCCGACCTCGAGGGCCGCATCCTGCAGGCCAACGAGGCGATCTCGGAGCTCCTCGGCTTCCGCCAGGACGAGCTGCTCGAGCAGTCGCTCTCGCGCTTCATCAGCCCGGAGGAGTCGCGGGAGTTCACGGCTGCGCTCCGCGAGGTGGTGGAACGCGGCGTCACGCGCAACGCGCGGCTCAATTCCCGCAGCGCCAGCGGGGAGGTCATTCCCACTAGCCTGAACGCCTCCGCCCTGCGCGGTCCGGAGGGCAGGGTGATCGGGGCGATCGGCATCCTGCGCGACATGCGTGAGGTCGACGAGGCGCGGCGCTACGCCGAGAGCCTGATCAAGAACGCCCCGGACCCGGTCTTCGTCTCCGACCTGGAGGGCAAGATCCTCCAGGCCAACGACGCCGTCTCCGAGCTCCTCGGCTTCCGGGAGGACGAGCTGCTCGAGCAGTCGCTCGCGCGCTTCATCAGCCCGGAGGAGACGCGCGAGTTCACGGCCGCGCTGCGCGAGGTGGTGGAGCGCGGCGTCACCCGCAACGCGATGCTCCACCCGCGCTCGGCCTCGGGCGAGGTCATTCCGACCAGCCTGAACGCGTCCGCGCTGCGCGACGTCGAGGGCAGGGTGATCGGGACGATCGGCATCCTGCGCGACATGCGCGAGCTCGACAAGGCTCGGGCGTACGCGGAGAGCCTCATCGAGAACGCCCCGGACCCGGTCTTCGTCTCCGACCTGGAGGGCAAGATCCTGCAGGCCAACGAAGCCGTCTCGCAGCTCCTCGGCTTCCGGCCGGACGAGCTGCTCGAGCAGTCGCTGTCCCGGTTCATCGGCCCGGAGGAGACGCGCGAGTTCACGGCCGTGCTGCGGGAGGTGGTGGCGCGCGGCGCGACCCGCAACGCGCGCCTGAACCCTCGCAGCGCCTCGGGAGAGGTCATCCCGACGACGCTCAACGCCTCGGGGTTGCGGGACGCCGGTGGCAAGGTGATCGGCGTCATCGGCATCCTGCGCGACATGCGGGCCTACGAGCGCGTCGTGCGCGACCTGCGGGCGTCGCAGGCGGAGCTGCAGCAGAAGATCCTCGACCTCGAGAAATTCGAGGAGGTGGTCGTGGGCCGCGAGCTCAAGATGATCGCCCTGGAGAGGGAGGTGGAATCGCTCCGCCACCAGCTCGAACGGATGAAGGCGGAGAAGAGTCAGACGTGACCGTGTCCGGGTCCGCGAACGTGGCCGATCAGGAACCTCCGCCGGCAACGAGCATCGAGCGCCTCCTCGAGAGCGAGCCGCGCCTGCTCGAGTACCTGAGGGGGCTCGAGCAGCGCGTCCGCCGGGGCGAGGAGCGCCGTTGGGCGCTGCTCCACATCATGGCCGACATGAACCACCTGAACCAGCGGCTCGGCCAGCAGCGCGAGGCCATGCTGCACATCCTGGGCGACTACGAGCAGGATCGCCGCCGGGTCATCCGGCAGGCCGAGCGGCTGGACAACTCGCGCCGCGCCCTGCTGCACATCCTCCAGGACGTGCATCAGTCCAATGAGCGGCTGGAGGATGGGCGCAAGGCCATGATCCACATCATGGGCGACCTGCGCGAGACCACCGAGGAGGTCCAGCGCCGCGAGCAGGAGCTGCGCGCCAAGCAGGAGCAGCTCGTGCAGGCGGGCAAGCTCGCCACGGTCGGCGAGCTCGCGACCGGGATCGCCCACGAGCTGAACAACCCCCTCAACAACGTCGGCCTGTTCGTGGGAAATGCGATCGACCACATCGAGCTCCGAACGGCCGACCAGGAGCGCCTCCTGGATGAGCTGCGCAATGCCATGCAGGAGGTGCGAAGGGCCACGGCGATCATCTCGCACCTCCGCACCTTCGGGCGGGTGGCGCCGGCCAGCCGCGAGCCCATACTGATCAACGGGGTGGTCCGACGCTCCTTCTCTCTCCTCTACGAGCACCTCCGCCTGCGCCAGATCGAGGTGCGCCTGGACCTCTGCCCGGAAGATCCGGTCGTCCTCGGCAACGCGATCCAGCTCGAGCAGGTGCTCGTCAACCTCCTGACCAACGCCCGGGACGCCGTGGCGAACGCTCCACGGAAGCTCATTCACGTCGAGTCGACGGTCGGCGAGGGCACGGTCGACCTGCTCGTCCACGACACCGGCCCGGGCATCCCGGCGGGGCTGGAGGAGCGCATCTTCGACCCGTTCTTCACCACCAAGGACGTGGGAGCCGGCACCGGGCTCGGTCTCTCCATCGCCTACGGCATCGTCAAGGACCACGGGGGCACGATCTCGGTCGTCAGGGGTGCGAGCGCCGGCGACGGCGCCACCTTCCTGGTGCGCCTGCCCCTGCCCACGCAGCCGGCCGAGCCGGCGGGGTGACCATGAAACGCGTACTGATCGTCGACGACGACTCGGCGTTGCTGAAGGCCCTTCCCGACACCGTGCGGCTGCGGTTGAAGGACGTGGACGTGGACAAGTGCGACTCGGCGGCGGCCGCGCTGAGCCGCCTGAGCGCCAGCGACTACGATGTGGTCGTCGCCGACATCAAGATGCCCGGTATGGACGGCGTCGCCCTGCTGGCGGAGATCGGGAAGCTCCGGCCGGACACCCCGACGGTGCTCATCACCGGGCACGGTCACGACGACCTGGCGACGCTCGCCCTGCGCGGCGGGGCCTACGATTTCATCCAGAAGCCGATCGACCGGGACTACTTCATCGCCTCGCTGACCCGTGCCATCGAGGCGCGTCAGGGGCGCCGCGAGCGCGAGGAGCGGCGCGTGCTCCTCGAGCAGCACGCCGAGGCGCTCGAGAAGATCGTCGAGGAGCGCACGCGCGAGCTGCGCGAGGCCAACCGGCTGAAGGACCAGTTCATGGCGACGCTGTCGCACGAGCTGCGCTCGCCGCTCGGCGCGATTCGCATGTGGGCGAGCCTGCTCCGCAGCGGCAATCTCGACGCGGAGCGGACCGCACGCGCGCTCGAGGCGATCGAGCGGAGCGCGATGACGCAGGCGCGACTCATCGAGGACCTCCTGGACGTGTCTCGCATCACCGCGGGGAAGCTCGCCATCGACATGCGGGTGGTCGATCCCGCGACCGTCGCCGAGACGGCGCTCGATGCGGTGCGCACCGAGGCCGAGGCGAAGGAGGTCCGGCTGGAGCAGGCCTTCGAGCTCGGCGGGGGGCAGGTCCGGGGCGATCCGGCCCGTCTCCAGCAGATCGTGTGGAACCTCCTCTCGAACGCGATCAAGTTCTCCGCCCGGGGCGGCCGTGTCGTCCTGCGGCTGGCGCGCGCCGAGGAGCAGGCCATCCTCTCCGTCCAGGACGAGGGCGAGGGGATCGCCCCCGACTTCCTGCCGCACGTGTTCGAGCCCTTCCGGCAGGGCGACAGCACATCCACGCGGGCGCATGGCGGCCTGGGTCTCGGGCTCGCGATCGTCCGCGATCTCGTCGAGGTGCACCACGGCACGATCGAGGTCGAGAGCCAGGGCAAGGGCCAGGGAGCGACCTTCACCGTCAAGCTGCCGCTCGCCCCAGCCTCGGAGGCGGCGCCTGAGGTCGCACAGCAGCCGGCGCTCTGCGGCGGGGAGTTCCACCCGAGCTTCGTCCTGCGGGGCGTGCGGGTGCTGCTCGTGGACGACGACCCGAGTGCCCGCGAGGCTGTCGTGGCGGTCCTCGAGCAGTCCGGGGCGAGCGTGCGCGCGGTCGGATCCGCCGCGGAGGCGGTCGAGAGCCTGGAGCTGGAGGCGCCCGACGTGCTGCTCAGCGACATCGCGATGCCGGGTATGGACGGCTACGCGCTCCTCGGCCGGGCGCGGGGGCGGCCACACGGTGCCCGCCTGCCCGCCGCCGCGTTGAGCGCGTATGCCGGCACGACGGAGTGCGCTCGCGCCCTTGCCGCCGGCTTCCAGGCGCATCTCGGCAAGCCCGTCGACCCGGCGAAGCTGGTCGCGGTCGTGGCCCAGCTCGCGTACACGCCGCGCGAGCCAGTGGCCGTCGAGCGCTAGGAGGCCGTGGCGTCGGCGATGGGAACGGCGTGGTCCAGCCGAGTGGCATCGGGCCGCGTGATCAGGTAGGAGAGGACGGCAACGGACCACGCGGTCCGAAGGAGGAGGGTCATGAAGGGGTGGAGGGGTTCGCTCGGGGCGCTTGCGGTGCTCACCGCGCTCGCCACCGCACAGCCGGCTGAGGCCGGCTACCTCGAAGACGCCGGCTGGGGCTCGCTCACCGTGCTCAGCAACGTCGTCTACATGCCGGCGAAGCTGTGTTACGCGACGCTCGGCGGCCTGACCGGCGGGCTCGCGTTCGCGCTGACGGCTGGTGACCTGCAGACGGCGGAGACGGTGTGGGTGACGACCATGGGCGGCACCTACGTCGTGACGCCGGGCATGCTGCAGGGCCAGGAGCCGATCGCCTTCAGCGGCACGCCGGCCGGGACGAGCACCACCGCCGACACGCGTTCGGTCGAGGAGCGCCCGCTCGGCGGAAGCTGAGTCGCGTTGACCCTGGCGCGGCGGGCGTGAAATAGTCCGCCCGGTTCGTGTCCAGTCGCGCGGCGGTGATCACCGGCTGCGGAGCGGTTTCTCCGCTCGGCGTTGGCGTGCGTGCGCTGTGGGACGGCCTCCTCGCCGGCCACACGGCCATCGCGCCGATCCGCGGCTTCCCGGCCGACGATCTCACCCCGCGCTCGGCGGCGGAGGTACGCGACGTCGCCCGCACGGACCCCGACCGGGCGGGCGCCCTCGCGCTCGCGGCGGCCACCGAGGCGCTGGCGGATGCCGCGCTCGACCCGCGCGGGCTCGACGCCCGCCGGGTGGCCGTCGCGCTCGGCACCACGCTCGGGGGCATGCAGCTCTTCGAGCGCTGGATGGCGGGCGGCGAGCCGCTGCCGGCGGGTCTCGGGGCGATCCCGTACTACGGACCCGCGGTTCGCCTGGCCCGCACGCTCGCTTGCCGCGGGCCGGTCGCCACGGCGCAGCTCGCGTGCGCGTCCGGCACGCACGCGATCGCGCTCGCCGCGCACTGGGTACGGACCGGGCGCGCCGACGTCGTGCTCGCCGGCGGGGCGGACCTCCTCTGCCGCTTCGTCGTGTCGGGCTTCAACTGCCTGAGGGCGACGGCCGACGTGGCGCGCCCCTTCGACGCCGCCCGGCGGGGCCTCGTCCTCGGCGAAGGGGGCGCGATCGTGGTGGTGGAGGACGCCACCCACGCCGCCCGGCGCGGGGCCCGTGTGCGCGCCCGCGTGCTCGGCGTCGGTGCCGCGGGCGACGCCACGCACATGACGGCGCCCGACCGCGAGGGCGGCGGCGCGGTGCGCGCGCTCCGGGCGGCCCTGGCCGGCGCCGCGACGCCGCCCGCTGCCGTCGGCCTCGTTTCGGCGCACGGCACCGGCACGCCCTACAACGACGCTATGGAGGCGGCGGCGATCACGCGCGTCTTCGGCCGCCGGACGGTCCCCGTCAACTCGATCAAGGGGGCGATCGGCCACACCCTGGGCGCCGCGGGTGCCTTCGAGGCGATCGTGTGCGCGCGGGTGCTGGCGGAGGGCCGGATTCCGCCCACCGCGGGGCTCGCCACACCCGATCCCGCGTGCGACGGTCTGGATCTCGTCAAGGGGACGGCCCGCGCGCGCGCCGTCGAGGTCGCGGTCTCCAGCTCCTCCGGATTCGCGGGGACCAACGCCGCGCTCGTGCTCGGCCGCGCATGAGGGACCCGGTCGCCATCACCGGCGCGGGCGCGGTGACGTCGCGGGACGTCTCGCTCGACGCGCTCCCCGAGGCGGTGCGGGCGCGCGCGGCACGCGCGGAGCGCGTGACCCAGCTCGTGCTCGCCGCGGCGGGGCGCGCACTCGTGGCGGCCGGTCTCGATGCGACCGACGGAGAGCCCCGGCCGCGGCTCGGCGTCGTGCTCGGCACGGCATTCGGGTGCTTCCTCACCAACGCCGCCTACGAGCGGCGGCTGCTCGAGGGTGGCCCCGCGGCCGCGAGCCCGCGTCTGTTCGCGGCCACGGTGTCGAACGCCGCCGCCGGCGAGCTCGCGATCGCGTACCGGCTGGGCGGGCCGTCGGTGACGCTCACGGCCGGCGCGGCGTCGGGCCTCGTGGCCCTCGGGCATGCCGCCGACCTGGTGCGCGCGGGCCACGCCGACGCGGTCGTGGCGGGCGGGGCCGACGCGCTCGACGACGACCTCCGCCGCTGGCTCGCCGCCGGCGGTCTCGATTGCGGGCGCGCGCCCGCCGAGGGGGCGGCGCTCGTCGTGCTCGAGCATGCGGAGCGCGCGCGCGGCCGCGCCGTCCTCGGCACCGTCGAGGGAGTCGGCGCCGGCTTCGAGCCGGACCCGGCGGGGGAGGGGGCCGGCGCCGGGCTCGCGGCCGCGGTCGCGACGGCGCTGGAGGAGGCCGGGCTCCTGCCCTCCGAGGTCCGCGTGGTGGTCTCGGCGGCGCCGCCGGCGCTCGCGGGGCTGGAGCGGCCGGCGCTCGGCGGCCTCGAGCCGCGGACGATCGTCCGCCCGAAGGATACCCTCGGCGAGACCTTCGGCGCGGCCGGCACCCTCGGCCTGCTCGCCGCGCTGGCCGCGGCGCCGTGCGAGGGTGCGCTCCTCGTCCTCGACGTGTGCGCGAGCGGGCACGTGGCCGCACTGGTGGCGCGCGCGGGGGATGGGGCGTGAGCTTCGCCGGCCGGTGCGTGCTGGTCACCGGCGGCTCGCGCGGCATCGGGCGCGCCACCGCCGAGGCGTTCGCGCGCGCAGGCGCGGCGGTCGCCTTCAACTACTCGCGCGCCG
>Ga0209157_1002563_pt1 | contig 14380 bp, 10 predicted proteins | sample GraSoiAngelo_135_FD_185892 | JGI IMG/M metagenome (GOLD analysis project Ga0209157, IMG submission 185892) | Grasslands soil microbial communities from the Angelo Coastal Reserve, California, USA - 14_0929_05_40cm (SPAdes) (version 2) | ecosystem: Environmental > Terrestrial > Soil > Grasslands ... | reverse complement strand
GCACGAGGGCGGGAGAAAACTTCCATTGACCGAATGCTGCGCGGACCGCGTCGTAAACCAGAGCATTGCCGCCCAACAGTTCGGCGGCGGCGACGTCTCCCGCTTCATTGATTCTTGCCCTGATTCGAATGGTCATCGGAAAGTCCTTGATCATGGAAAGCAGATAGGGTGGCAATTGAGGATCGACACGATTTTTCAAACGTGACAGAGCCAGCGGGGATGTCATCTGAACACAACGGGTGTGGGCGCACGTTTTCATCGTTGCCAGGATATCTTCGCCGAACGACGGGCCCTCCGGGTCCACCAAAAGTACTGGAATCAGCGCATCAACACGGCGCCGCGCATCCTCCATTCCAGCCACATCATCATTGGTACACGCTTTGTTCCACGAATCCGCAAAACCGGATAGAGCTCGCCGGTATTCCGTACGGACTTCCTCGATTGCCTGTGAGCTGTTCAGGGACAGGAGTTCGCGATAATCGCGGGCAGCCAGGGCGAACTCGCCCACGGTGAAATCCTTACGCCAGGCGAAAAGCGCACGCCCGGCAGCCAACTCCAGCTTGTTCTGCGCGAGATCAACGTACTCCGTGGCCAGTTCGTGTTTGGGATTGAGGCGCAGCACCGCCTGGAACTTCTCGAGAGCTTGCTCCATCTGGGTTTTTTTGTAGGCTTCCATACCTTCTTTAAACAAAAGCTCGCCCGATTTTGCACTGAGCGCGGCAAGGCCCGGGCACTTCGCCACATTCGAGGCGATCAACTTCACAACAGGGTCGGATTTTCCGTTTCCCAATTGCCGTTCTGTCTCGTCGAACACGGAGCGACAGCGTAGTTCGTTTTGTTCGGCTTTGGCTTCCTCGGCTAACCGGATGACCTTAGGCGAGAATGCCTGGGCGTCGATACGATGATCCGAGTCCAGGGCATACAACTCCTTGAGATAGGCTTTTCCTCGAGTGCTGTCATTCAGTCCAATGAATCCGAGAGCAAGGTGTAGCTTGACCGCGGTCTTCTCTTCGAGGCGGCCAGCCTGCCGGGCAAGCAATTCATCTGCGCGCAAGAGCAACTCTATGGATTTCGCAAAATCGGCCTCATAGTAGAGCGCCTCGGCGCGAGTCAGCATCTCGCTGGCTTCGTCGGCGGGAGCCGGCCACCCCGGCCCGCTCGCCGTAATGAGAATCACCAGCGCGAGAATGTTTCTCAACATGGAACACCTCATTGAAAGACGACTTGAATTCCGGTTTCATTTCCGGTGACGCGATATGTCTTTGTCTGGAATCGTGGATTTTCGAAAATCAATACGCTTCCGATCGGAACTCGAACGCCGCTCAGCGGTGTCTGCCCTAAAGCCTTCTTTTCAACTCCATCGATAAAAACTGCTGCCCACGGTTTGGAATTGATCTGGACGCTCACGTCAAAGGTGATCGTCGTTTTCGTCGTTTCGTTGCTATTGATGACGTGCGTCACGTATTTTCGCAAACCTCCATGACGGTATTCGAGCGTATGCGTTCCCGCAGGAAGTTCCAGGGAGACCGGCGCCGCCCCCAGGTATGCGTCATCTTTATAAATGTCGACCGACGTCTGCGAGCTTACGGCAAGTGTTCCCGCGGCAGCGGCAATCACTGGCTGCGGCTCTTTCGCAACCGGACCTGGAGGAGGAACGACGGCCGAAGATCTATAGGTGGTCGACGGATTTTCGGCGGCCGGAGGAGTGGGCTCCGGCACCGGCACGGTTTCTATAGAGTTCGTCAGCCATGACAGTTCCGGTTCAGGTGCGTTCACGTTCTGGATCTGCTGCGAGCTATTGGCGGGCGTCGACGCCCGCAGCGGTGCGACCGGCTTCGGGGTAGTTGCAGGTTTCATCAAACTAACAACCGAAATGCTCAGAACGGTAGCGCTCAGGAGCACAAGCACAGTCGCACGCACCAACGATCCTATTTTGAGCATTCGCCTCGAATCATTAGGGGCTTCCGCCAACGGAGAGGTTGCCTCGATGAGCGCGGCGCTGTTGCTTTCCGAATCCAGTTCAACGTTGCCCGGAACTGCCGTGCGGCTTGGTTCCGATTGCTTCTCTGGTTTCTCTTTAGACTGCGCTTGCCGGCGGAATGCGCTCACATTCTCGAGATTCCGGTGCAACTCCGACTGCATGGAAGAACGCAGCGACTGTGCCTGGGCGTTGTCCGGATCGATCAGCAGAATTGCCCTCGTCAGATCCAGACAATCCTTGATGCGCTTCTGCTCGTAGGCTTGCCGCGCCAGTTCAATCAGTTTGTACAAACTTCCGTTTGGCGATTCGCGAATTTCGAGATCCCCGGCTGGACCTGTCGGTTCTGTTTGCGACATTGTCGTCACTCCCAGTTTCTTGTGTGTGAAGATTATAGCGCGGCACTGTCCAAATGTGGTCCATTTCCTGCGGCGCTTCGCGCGCCATCAACGAATGTTAAGAATGTCGATGATTACGTCACTCAATGGGACCATTTCTGTCCTATGCATCGTCATCATAGAGGCAATCCTTCACATTAGGAGACTTCAATGGTAAATGGGGTATTCGTTCAGTTCGCTGTGTTCTCGCTGGCTGCTGTCATCCTCATATGCATGGTCATCGTGCTCAAGAGACGAAAGAAGCAGCCGGAACTGTTCCGCATCGCTCCGCCGATTCGGCCGGTGCTTGAAAAATCACAGACCATGCAGTCGAAGCCAACGCAGATTGCCGTCTCGCGAAACGAACCACTGGAAACGGAGCCGCAACCGCCACAAACGATCGCAATGAAACCCGCAAGTACACTTGCGCAAGAACAGAGGACAATGCAATCACCTGTGAGTTCAGAGGCCCCAAAGCCAACAGCGGTCATCGATGTACAAGGGATGTTGATGACTCAGGAAGACAAAAACCAACGAATCCTCGCGGGCATCTCGGAAAACATCCGGAAGAATCTTCAAAATAGACCGGTGCCTCCGAACTCACCCATCCTGTATTCCGAATCAAGCCCGAGGAATACCGAGTATGTTCGTGTCAAGAAGGAGATCATCACTCCCCATGGGCATATCCGCTTTTCGATTTTGAAGGATTGGCTGACGATCAATATGTTGGCCGTCTTCCGCCGTGCCTCCTTGGACTGGAAAACGCCGGATGATCTGATCGCGTTTCTTCCGGCCTACCTCGAGCCTGAAGCCGAAATTATCAACGGCCAGGTTTTGGTCATCGGCACACCGGGGCATAACGAGAAACTTGCGGTTCCAATTCGAAGTCTTGATGCCGCGTCCGGTCTTTGCCAGTGCTTTGATTTCATCACGGATGTTCGAAAGGCAAACACTCCCGCGGTTTTGCTGATCTCCGATGCCGACTTCAAGGTTGTATCTAGAGGAGTCATCGCGCAGAGTTCATTCATGAATGCTATCGAGCAAGGCCAAACGGCAGTGAAGCGTCTTGGGGAGAGGTCTGCCGCCGGACAGCCGCAGAAAAGCCACAGTGATGCACTGCGGCGGATGGAATCCACGATGGTCGTAGACGCGCTTTCGTGACGGGAGAGGCGGCGCGAAAGCGCCGCGTGAGGGTCGCGCTTCGCGCCCTCTCCCAGAGGGAGAGGGAACGCACTCCGACATTCAATTACCCGTTCTCCGGGCGGATATCATTTCTGATTCTTCCATCTCCTGCCCGATAATGTTCGCGTAATCAACATGCCAAATAAGAGAACAGCCTTCATTACGGCGTTTTCCTTGTGCCTTTGCGGCCTGGTGTTGCCTCATAAACAGGGGCGGGCAGAGGTCGTCAAGATCGACATCACGCGGAAAGATGATTTCGGTACGCACGACCGCATCATCGGGCGCGTACAATTCGCAGTGGACCCGAAGCTGCCGGCCAATCGCATCATCGCGGATCTCGATTTGGCGCCACGAAACAGGCAGGGCAAAGTCGAATTCACAAGCGATCTTTTGCTATTCGTTCCCAAGGATGCCCGGCGTGCGCGTGGAACGGTGTTTCTCGAAGTGGTGAATCGGGGGCGTGATCAGTCGCTGGCCATCATGAGCGGCGCCGAGCAACGTGATTTGTCACCGGAGTCGTGGGTGCTAGGCGACGGTTTTCTCTTGGAGCAGGGTTTCACGATAGCCTTTTTGGGTTGGCAGTTCGACGTTCATCCCTCGCAGGGTCTAACCTTTGGTGCGCCGATCGCGCCTGTCCGAGGCGTCGTGCGGGAAAGCTATATCGCCGCCCCTGGAAGGCGAAGCACGGGCTTCTTCCTGAAATACTGCGCGCTGGATCAGAGCCGTCATGCCGCTGCACTCACGTTTCGCACGCGAATGGATGAGATGCCTCAGCCGCTGCCGCGCGAGTCCTGGCGGTTTGCTTCCGACGGATGCTCGGTCGAGGTGGATAGAGGACTCGATACCGGTTTGTATGAGGCGGTCTATGAAGCCGAAGGCTCGCCGGTAGCCGGTCTTGGGCTGGCCGCGATCCGTGACTTTGCCTCCTATCTCCGCTACGGCCCAAGCGGCGCAACACTCCGCGAAAGTCAACCAGCGCAAGAGAGATTGATCGGCTACGGTTATTCACAAAGCGCCCGCTTTCTTCGCGAATTCGTTCGCGATGGTTTCAATGGCGACGAGCGTGGCCGCAAGGTATTTGATGCTCTGATGATTTCTTCCGCAGGCGCCGGCGCCGGCAGCTTCAACCATCGATTTGCAATGCCTGGAGAGGCCGGCAACTCAGTCCTGTCGGTGCTCCGTCCGGTCGATCTGCCGCCCTTTACGGATGACGGATTGCTCACCCGCGCACAGGCGGCGCGGGTCACACCAAAGATTTTTTATACCTTTTCATCGACCGAGTATTGGGCACGCGCCGGATCTTTGACCTACACCACCGAGGACGGCAAAAAAGATGTGCCCCTCGCTGCCACTTCACGTTTGTATTTTCTGGCCGGAACACCGCATGCGTCCGGGGTTCTTCCTTTGGGGAATGCCACGCGGACTCAGCCGTTTCGGCACTTCATTAATTTCGCCGAGCAACGTTGGGCCGCACGGGCCCTGCTTCTGGATCTCGATGCGTGGGTGCGTAATGGAACCGGACCGCCTCGGTCGCGATATCCGTTAATCGCCAAACAGGAATTGGTTCCCTTTACTGGCGTTCGTTTTCCGGTTGCGCCTTCTTTTCCATTCGCCACTTATATGCCTCAGGTGTGGCGCATGGATTTTGGACCGGAGTACGACAAAACGCGAGTGATCACCAACGAGCCGCCGCACTTGGGCGCGCCATATCCCGTCCTGGTTCCTCAGGTAAACGCCGACGGCAACGATGTCGGCGGAATTCTTTTGCCGGAAATAGCCGTCCCACTAGGAACGTACACGGGTTGGAATGTAGCTGTGCCCCAATTGAACAACCTCGGGTACTTGAGCGGCCTGATTGGAGGTTTTGAACCGTTTGCGCTCACGCGGGAGGCCCGCCTGAAGAGAGGTGACGCGCGCCTCTCGATCGAAGAGCGCTATGCCGGGCGCCAGGATTACCTGGATCGCACAAAACAAGCGGCGGAAGTTCTCGTGCGGGACCGGTTCATGTTAGCCGAAGATATCCGTACCGTTGTCCAGAGAGCAGGCGAAATCTGGGATGCGGTCGTGAGCCTTCCGCCCCGTTGAGATTTATCCACTTGCCAATTCATTCACACGTTCTGCGGGGAGGGGAATTCATAGCATCACCCGCGCGGCGATAGACGAATTCCATCTCGCGTTTGCGGCATTCCTGGAACAACAAGTCGGCCGGCACGAGGTCCTCCGGAGCCCACACGCCGGGCTTGCGAATGCGGCCGGCGGCGATCATCTGAGCGACGATCGAAGCCGGGCAGGCCGTGTCGATATCACCGGCGCTGGCGTGCCATTTGTTATTCGAACCGGTAAGGCAGTCCATGAGAATTTCATGTCTATCGCCACGCACGATGACGCGCGTCACCTCGTAATCATTTGGTGCCGACCGCGGAGCCGGCAGCGCTTGAAAATCGCGAACCTTCCATCCGGCGCGTAATCTTTTCATGACCTCCCGAACGAATAGGCGATCGAAGCCCACTTTGAAGTCGGCATAACGAAGGCCTTTATCCTGAAGCCGCAGCGGAAGTGTCGCGATCTCGCTGTGACGCGTCGTCACGACCCACATATGTCCAACAGGCGAGCCGAAGTCGATCGATTCCCAACCCGATCGCGGCGGGCGTTGCACAAAACGTCCTCTGCTCCACTTCCAAGCTGGGAGGGTTAATTCTTCGATGATGGTCTCGGCAGAATATGGAAATGTAAAATCGCCATCGGATGCATTAAAGTCGATGCCGCCAACACGGATCCTTATTGAATGCACCCGATCGAGCTGCGAGGCCGCATGCGCCGCCATAACGTTGGTGAGACCCGGCGCGCAACCCATCCCGAGAATGGCCGTCAGTCCTGATTCGGCAAACCGCGGTTTCAGCCGGAGTTGCCGCCGCGTCCAGGTAAACAGGCCGCCCAGATCGAGGTAATGCACTCGGGCCTCGAGAGCCGCCTGCATGACCTGCAAATTAAGTCGATGATGCGTGCAATTGATAACAACGGAATATCCAGAGAGCAGCGACGCGACGCGGCTGGTCTCACGCGCATCAACGGAGGCGTGCAGCACGCGGCGGCTGCCATAAGTGAGGGCGAGCTTTGACGCCGCCCGCGCATCGTAATCGGCGACGAGGACTACATTCTTGCGGCTCGACTCGAAAAGATCGCGAACAACGATTCGGCCAATAGCGCCGGCGCCGCCCAGGACGACGAAGCGCGGCGCGGCCCTCAGTACCATCCGATGGGCCGCTCGCTGAGATTGATATGGACCTGCTTGGTTTCGAGAAACTCTTCCACGCCATGCAGGCTCAATTCGCGGCCATGACCGCTTTGCTTATAGCCACCCCACGGCGATTCGACATAACACGGCTGCATCGTATTCACCCACACGATGCCGGCCCTGAGACTTTTCACCATGCGCAGGCACTTGAAAATATCGCGCGACCACACGGCGGCGGCGAGACCGTAAGGTGTATCGTTGGCGATTTGAAGCGCGTCGGTTTCATCCTTAAATGGTATGCATGCCACGACCGGCCCAAAGATTTCTTCCCGCGCAATGCGCGCTTTATTGTCCGATTCGAAGATCGTGGGTTCGATAAAGTAGCCGTTCTTCAACTCCTTCGACGACGGGCGGCGGCCCCCGGCGACCAGCTTCGCCTCTTTGCGTCCGATTTCGATGTAGCCTTCCACCTTCTCCAAATGTTCTTTACTCACGAGCGGTCCCATCTTCGTCTCGCGGTTCAACGGATTTCCGAGGACAACCCGCGGCATCATCTCCTTCATGCGGCCGACCAATTTCTTGAAGAGATCTTGCTGAACCAGAATGCGTGATCCTGCCGAGCAGACTTCCCCCTGATTGATGAAGACGCCGAAGAGCGCGCCGTCTGCTGCCGCGTCGAGATCCGCATCGGAAAAGAAAATATTCGGGGACTTGCCGCCCAGTTCGAGTGACACTTTTTTGAGATTGGACGCGGCGACACCCTTCAGCACCTCGCGGCCCGTTTCAGTTCCGCCAGTGAAAGCGACTTTATCGACCTCCATCGATTCGACGATCGCGCCGCCCGCTATCGGACCATCACCTGTAACGACATTGAGAACGCCGGCGGGCAGATCGGAAATGCTTTCGCGAACCAGGCGCGCGAACTCGAGTGTCGTTATCGGAGTCTGCTCTGCCGGCTTCAAGATAACCGTGCATCCTGCGGCCAGCGCCGGACCCAGCTTCCACGCCGCAAGCATGAGGGGATAATTCCACGGGACGATCAGGCCTGCGACGCCGACGGGTTCGCGCAACGTCATATTCAGCGCGTTGTCGGGGACAGGAAGCGTTTCGCCATGGATCTTGGTCGCCAGGCCGCCGTAGTATTCAAAGCAGTTCGCCGTATCGTTCATGTCGAATTCGCTTTCGACGATCGGTTTGCCGCAGTTGAGAGTTTCAAACTCCGCAAGCATTGCCGCGTTCTTGCGAACAATATCGGCCATCGCGAATAGAATGCGCCCGCGCTGCTGGGCTGTGAAGTCGCGCCACGGACCGCTGTCGAATGCCCGGCGGGCGGCAGCAATCGCGGTATCGACATCCTTTTTGCTCGATTCCGGCACGAGTGCGATGGTTTCGCCGTTGAAAGGATTCAGGACCTCGCGCGTCCTCTTTGAACTCACCCATTCGTTATTAACGTAATTGCTGTAGGTTTTGGTTTGAGTCTGCGATTTCATAGTTTGATCCCGTTGTAGTTCTCGGCGTTCATTGCGTTTATTCCTGTTGATTGTTGAACCGGTAAGCCCCTGCGGCAGTAAGCACAACTGCCACGAAAGTCACGATGGACATGTCGAAGACCAGACTCCATCGGATCAGCCCGAAGCTCATCGCTGCCTCGACGACGGAGCGGCCGACGAAGGGACCGGCGGTCATCAACGTGTTAGAGAAAATGATGTTTCGCAAACCGTCGACGCAATACGTCAGCGGGTTTACCGTCATGAGTGCTTTCAGCAGCGGAGGAGCCGAGGTTATGGGGAACATGGCACCGCTCAAGAAGTAGAGAGGCATCACGAGGAAATTCATCACCATCTGAAAGGCCTGCATCGACGACATTCGCGCAGCGATCGCGATTCCCAATGCCGTCAACGCGACGCCGATCAGCAGTGCCATGATCCACATTTCAACAACGATTAAGGGCGACAGACTGATACCGATGATCGGTGCGATCAGTATCAGGATCGTTGCTTGAATCATGGAAATGGTCGCACCGCCGAATGTCTTTCCCAACGCTACCGCCCAGCGCGGAACCGGCGCAACCAGGACCTCTTTCAAAAAACCGAATTCGCGATCCCAAATAATGGACACCGCGGAGAAGATTGAAGTGAACAGAATACTCATCCCGATAATGCCTGGATACATGAAGGTGAGGTAATTGATGCCGGCGTTGCCGTTTAACGTCACCGCTGAGCTGATGCCTTTCGCAACGACCGCCAAATAGAGCAGAGGTTGCGCGATCATCGAAACGACTCGAAATTTCTCTCTGGAGAACGTCTTGGCTTCACGAAGCCAGATGGTGTAGATCGTTTTGACCGCGATTCTCATCTCCTCCTCCACAGCTGCGCCATCTGCCGCATTTGATCTTGTGACGTTCCCTCCTGCGCGCGAATACTGTGTCCGGTGAGTTTCAGGAAAACATCCTCGAGACTTGGTTGTTTCACTTGTATCGATTTGACGCGTCCGGCAAAGCCGGCAATCAGCTTCGGCACGAACTCCGCACCGGAGGCCATTTGGAAATGTATTTCGCTTCCGACCTTCTGGACTTCGACGTTGTAGGCGCGTTTCAAACTCTCCGCGAGACCGTCATCGCCGCTGACGATAATCGTGTCCCCTCCGATCATGCGCTTCAGCATTGCGGGAGAATCGATCGCCTGGATTTTTCCATGATCGATAACCGCGATCTTGTCGCAGTGTTCGGCTTCCTCCATGTAATGCGTCGTCATGAAGACGGTCGTGCCTTTTTCTTCGCGCAGCGCCTTCACATGTTTCCAAATTGCATTTCGCGTTTGCGGATCCAGGCCGAGCGTGGGTTCATCCAAAAACAAAACCTTCGGATGATGTAATAGACCGCGTGCAATTTCCAGCCGCCGTTTCATTCCGCCGGAAAAAGTTCGAACCAGCGAATGCCGCCGGTCAATGAGATCGACGAGACGCAGTACATTTTCGATTCTCTCGGCAAAAAGAGTCGAAGGAAGATCATAGAGCATCGCGTGGAACCATAAGTTTTCCTGCGCCGTGAGGCGATCGTCGAGCGATTGATCCTGGAATACGAGGCCGATGCTTTGCCTCACTTCATTTGGTTTGGCGACAACGTCGAAGCCTGCGACGGCAGCTCTGCCGCTTGTCGGTTTCACAAGGGTCGCGAGGATCTTGATCGTCGTGGATTTTCCAGCTCCGTTCGGCCCCAAAAAACCAAAGATTTGACCAGACTGCACATCGAGCTGAATACCGTCAACCGCCGTAATGTTGCCGAATTTCTTCACCAGGTGTTCCACATGAATGACGTCCGTGAGCATCTCGCGATTATCCGATCTCCGCAAACGCACGCACCGGCACTGGTTCGGACGATTGCTCAAGCGCAATTGCACTGAAACGAAAGCCGACTCGCGGTAGTGAGGCGAGCCCGCGGAGATTTTCGATGACAGAGATATTGCCGGTCGAGATCAGACGAGTTTCATTCGTCCGATCGGCGACCGGGAAATCGACGCCGACAACGCGGACACCGGCACGCACACAGCGAAAAATCAAATGCTCGCCCAGGAACGGTCCGGGATTCCAATAAGCTTCCGTTCCCCAGTATTCGTCCCAGCCGGTCTGGATCAGTAGGGCGGCTCTCCGGACTTGGGAATCGTGAAAGGGAACGCTGACTTCGTGGCGGACGGGTCCGACTGATTCAAGAACGATGGCGCGAAGGGATGTGAAAGTCCTGAGGCCCTCAGCTTTACTTGAGGCTTCGCCCTGCCGGGTTTGCGCTTCGCGCCCGGCAGCCTCCTGGTCGGGCCGCCCTCTCCCAGAGGGGGAGCGATGGGCTAGCTCTATGATGCGCGTCATCGTCCATTTTCTCCCGCCTCACTTTAGGACAAATCGCGTGAATTTGTCTCTAGATCCGTGCAAATTCTGGGGGGCCTGAACTGGCCGATCGTGCACGGTAGATGTAGTCGCCTACTTATCTCATGAGAGGCCGAATGGCTGATGCGTCACGGTCCGGTGCCCGTTCTCGTCATTTCGGAAAAGCAGAAGATCGCTCGGCCGAAATCTCGGGGCGGCAGGCGTGCCGCGTAGGTCCACGCCGCCGGGCAGGATTACAATGTCTATATGAGCCTTAAAAGCGGCGATGCGCTTCTGATCGTCGACGTGCAGAATGACTTTTGTCCCGGCGGAGCCCTGGCTGTGCGCGACGGCGACGCCGTCGTTCCCGTACTGAATCGATGGGTTGCCGAGGCGGAAACCAGCGGCGTTCCGGTTTTTGCGTCCCGGGATTGGCATCCTGCCAACCACGTGAGCTTTAAAGAACGCGGCGGCCCTTGGCCTCCGCACTGTGTCGAAGGCACGCGGGGGGCGGCGTTTCACCCGGACCTCCGGCTTCCTCGCAACGTGCAAATCATCAGCAAGGCTATGGATCCCGACGCGGACAGCTACTCCGCATTTGGCGGTACCGACCTGGCCGGCCGGCTGCGACGCGCGCAGGTGAAGACTGTCTGGATTGGCGGACTGGCTCAGGACTATTGTGTGCGCGCGACGGCGCTGGACGCCATCCGAGAAGGTTTCGAGGTGCACGTCATCACCGATGCGACTCGCGCGGTCAACGTGCGGCCGGGTGATGGAAACCGGGCGCTCGATGAGATCCGAAACGCCGGTGGTGTCCTCGAGGAAGCGCTCGAACGATGAGTTCCGCCTGGGTTAACGATTCCAACGCCGCGCTGCTCACGGACCTGTACGAACTCACGATGCTACAGTCCTACTTCGATGAGAGCATGAACGGCATCGCCGTTTTCGATCTGTTCATCCGGCGCCTTCCCGAAAATCGCAACTACTTCGTTGCGTGCGGGCTCGATCACGTGCTCGACTACCTCGAAGCATTCTGCTTCTCCGGGGACGCGGTCGAATATCTGCAGTCGCTCAACCGCTTCTCCAGCGCCTTTCTAGCCAGTCTGCGCGATCTTCGATTTACTGGTGACGTTTATGGTGTGCCCGAAGGTACTGTGATCTTTCCAAATGAGCCGATACTCGAAATCGTCGCGCCTTTGCCGGAGGCTCAAATCATCGAAACCTTTGTCATGAACCAAATCCAACTCGCCACAATGGCGGCATCAAAGGCTGCTCGTGTTGCACGCGCGGCGCGCGGCAAGTCAGTAGTCGATTTTGGCGCCCGGCGCATGCACGGGGCCGACGCCGGCGTGAAGGAGCCGCGCGCTTTCTACATCGGTGGCCTGGATGCCACTTCGAGCGTGCTGGCGGGCCGGATCTACGGCATTCCAGTGTCCGGAACCATGGCACACAGCTACATTCAGGCCTTTGATGACGAGAAGGACGCCTTCCGGCGTTTTCTTCGCGCTTATCCGGACGCAGTGCTTCTTGTCGACACGTACGACATCAAGAAAGGCGTGGAACGCGTTATCGACCTGGCTCGCGAGATGGGTTCCGGCTTCCGGGTTTCGGGCGTCCGCCTGGATTCAGGCGATCTGGCCAGGGAAGCGAGAGAGGTTCGGGCCATGCTGGATCGAGCGGGCCTGAACCGAGTACAGATTTTCGTCAGCAGCAGCCTCGATGAATACGCCATCGAGCGCCTGCTTGCGTCTGGAGCCCCGATCGACGGCTTCGGCGTCGGCGCTCACATGGCGACCTCGTCGGACGCGCCGGTCCTGGATACGGCATATAAGCTCGTCGAGTATGCGGGGCGGCCGAAGTTGAAATTATCGGAATCGAAATCGACACTTCCCGGAAGAAAGCAGATCCTTCGCCAAAAAACCTCCGGCAAGGCTGTTCGAGACGTTATCGGCCTTCGAAGCGAGGAACTTTCCGGAGAACCTTTGCTCATTCCGGTTATGTCCAAAGGCCGGAGAATTCAGCCAGCCGAGCCCCTCGACATTTGCCGGAATCGCTGTTGCGCCGAGCTCAAAAGTCTTCCCGATGAGCTGCTCAGCCTCTCGAAAGCGGATGCGCCTTACCCGGTCGAACTGAGCGCCGGTCTCGAACGTTTAAGGATCGCAGCCACAAACCTCGCCTGAGACCGGCAAAGCCTGAGGCTGCAGTGGCGTTAATTCGCCAGTGGATTCCGGCGAAGCTGTTGCAATTGAATGAAAGGCGCGCCGTCTGAGTTTTGAGTAGCCGCAGCGGCCTCTACAGTAAACTGGGAAGAGGAGGTCGAGTCATGAGCGGTTACCGAGTTCCGATTCCTATAAACGAACCTGTTCGGTCTTATGCGCCTGGAACTGCCGAACGGCAGGCATTGAAGCAAAAGATCGGTGCAATGTCGGCGGAGAAGATCGAGATCCCGTTAGTCATCGGCGGTAAAGAAGTAAGGACCGGCGATACCGGCACGCAGGTGATGCCGCACCGGCACCGCCACGTTCTGGCAACTTGGCACAAAGCCGGGCCCAGGGAAGTGGAACAAGCAATAAAGGCTGCCACGGACGCCCGGCGTGAATGGGGTTCATGGAGCTTCGAAGATCGCGCTTCGGTGTTTTTGCGCGCAGCGGAACTGTTGACGACGTCGTGGCGTGAAACAATCGGTGCGTCAACAATGCTCAACCAGAGCAAGACGGTTCATCAGTCCGAAATCGACGCTGTTTGCGAGACGATTGACTTCCTCCGATTCAATGTCCATTTCGCCCAGCAGATTTACGACAGCCAGCCGATCAGTTCGCCGGGCATGTGGAATCGCATCGATTACCGGCCGTTGGAAGGATTCGTCTATACCGTAACGCCCTTCAACTTTACGTCGATTGGCGCAAACCTCTCTTCTTCTCCGGCGTTGATGGGCAACGGCGTCATTTGGAAACCTGCCAGTTCGACGGTTTTCAGCAATTACTGCATCTTTAAGCTGTTCGAAGCAGCGGGCCTGCCGCCGGGGGTCATCAATTTCGTCCCCGGGAATGCCGCGACGATCAGCGACGTTGCATTGAACCATCCGGACCTTGCAGGGATTCATTTCACGGGTTCCACGGAAGTTTTCCAGGGAATGTGGCGGACCGTCGGTGAAAACGTCAAGAAATATAGGACGTATCCTCGCCTTGTCGGCGAGACAGGGGGAAAAGATTTCATCCTCGCTCATGCCAGCGCGGATTCCGACGCTCTGATCACCGCAATCGTGCGCGGCGGGTTCGAGTATCAAGGACAAAAGTGCAGCGCTGCCTCGCGAGTCTATATTCCGGACAATCTTTGGCAGACTATGGGAAGCCGTCTTGTCGAGACGACAAACACGCTTCGAATGGGTGACGTTGCCGATTTTCGAAATTTTGTGGGAGCCGTCATCGATCGAGCCGCATTCAAGAAGCTCACCGGTTATCTGGATGAAGCGCGCCGTTCGGATCAGGCAGAGATCATTGCGGGCGGCGAAGCCGACGATTCCATGGGTTATTTCATTCGGCCCACGTTGATCAAAGCGAAACGGCCCGACTATCGCACTATGTGTGAAGAGCTTTTCGGACCTGTCGTCACTTTGTACGTTTACCCGGAGAAGCAGTGGAACGAGATCCTAAACATTGTCGATAGTACCTCGCCATACGGTTTGACAGGTGGGGTCTTTGCCACGGATCGCAACGCAATTGCCGATGCGCATCGGGCGCTTCGTTTTGC
>Ga0209157_1002555_pt1 | contig 14395 bp, 13 predicted proteins | sample GraSoiAngelo_135_FD_185892 | JGI IMG/M metagenome (GOLD analysis project Ga0209157, IMG submission 185892) | Grasslands soil microbial communities from the Angelo Coastal Reserve, California, USA - 14_0929_05_40cm (SPAdes) (version 2) | ecosystem: Environmental > Terrestrial > Soil > Grasslands ... | reverse complement strand
CCAAAATGCTCGGTTTGGATGACCTGGCAAGACCAAAAACGTAGGTAAGACAGACCCATTACGCTAAATCCCCCATCCGGCTAGCTTTGGCCGTTCGAATTCTCTACTCTCAGTAAACTCCCGCTAGGCCAGTTTAGCGGTAGGGCATCCAGACGCAAGTATTAATCGTCACAGAATTCGGGAGTCCGGGTGTGCGCCCCCTCTTGAGGACGCACGCGCCACAACGGCGGCGCATAACATCATAAAGAACGTCGGCTCGGCCTCATGGATCAACGTGAACCTCTTTGTCGAGGATCTCGGTGGTTCAAATTGATCAGGAAGTTCGGTATCTGTCCCCGATTACCGCACGTGTGACTGTAGATACTCGTGATTTCAGCCGTCGTCTTGAAGCGAACTACTTCTGATTCTTATCGACAAAAAGAACGCGAATCGGTTCGCCCAGGAATGCCGAGTTCCCTGTCCGTCTGTAACTCACCGTCACGGGAACGGGCGGGTTCAGCGGACCGCAAGCGATGGAATCCTTAATCCCGGGAACGTCACTGGTGAATTCGACTTCCGTGACCTGATCAGTGTGGAGTTGAACGACTTCTTTACCCACTTGAATGCGTAACGTCAGTCCCTTCGAGCAATCGATCAAGCTTAGCAAGCCTTCGACCTGAGGCTCCGTCCGGAGAGGCGTACCCGGGGCTGGTGGGGATGGCGCCGGCTCCGGTGCACGCTTTAACGTGGGAGCAATATCGCCGTGGTCAGCATCAGAAACCCGGGTAGCCCGATCGTCATTTCCGACAGCACTGGCTGCCACCTCAGCCTGCCGCTGCTTGTATTCGCGAACGTCTTGTTCGTATTGCAACCGCTTCGCAATGCTATCGAGGATTTGCACGGCTCTGGTGCGAACCTCGGAATCTGGAGAGTTCGCAACGGGCGTAACTAAAGCACGCGCGGCAGCCGCTTCATTGTTAGCCAACATCACTTGCGCCAAATCGAGCACGAGTTCGTGCCGTCCGGGTGAGAATGACGCTGCCTTTTTGAGAAGCGATTCTGCTTCCGTCAGTTCGTCTCGCAGGACCAGACTGACGTAGGCGAGCATCCTGTAGGCTTCTACGTAACGTGGAGCCAGCTCTATCGAACGTTTAAGGTGCACTCGCATCAGTTCGAGACGCATCCGTCTCGCTTCATCGTTTCGATCGTTTTGTTCCTCTTGCAGCATCATCGCGTAGTAGTAATGAGCGATGTAATTCGTGGAGTCTGACTCGACTGCGCGTGTAAGAAATGGCAGCGCCTCATCGTGCCGCTGCCGCCGGATTCTCAACAGCCCCATAGACGCGTAGCTGCCGGGAAATGCCGAATCCAGCATGATGGCTTTCTGGAGAAACGTCTCGGCCTCTTGCAAGCGGTTGGTGTGCAGGAGCAGGTCGCCGAGATAAAACTGGGCACGGGCTTCAGCCAACGACTCCAGCTGCATTTCCTTTTCGATGTCGAGCTTAGTGTCTAATTTAAATTTCACGGCCGGCAAACCAAAGCGCTGCACATAGCTCCGCAACTGTCCTTCGAGGGCCGTGTAGCTCGCCTGTAATGCCTGGTTGAAACTTTCCTCCATGGATTTTCCGGCCGCAAGGAGGCTCAGATAGTTGCTCAACTGCTTGCCGTGAGCGCCGCTGTCCGCAAGCATGAGGTAATGGATAAAGGCCCAGGATTGAGCGTAGAAGATTCCCTGTTTGGTTTGCTCGTTATAGAATGGCGAACCCCGATCTACCGCAAGTAACGAATCAAACGGCATTAGAGGATAGGTGTTCAGGGCGGCGATGTGCTCTGAAACAGGTTTGCCGACAAGAACCTCCTTGCCGCCCGCTTCCGTCTCTAACGTGCTGTAGAATTCCGCCAGACCTTCGCCCGCCCATAGAGGCAAGGGCGACTTTCCGTCCTTCGTCAAGGAATGAACGTACTCGTGATAGATCGTGTGAGGAGTGTTGGAATCTCCTGTTAGGGCGATAAAATTCACATCGTTTCCGGCTTGAAAATAGCCTGCCACGTTGGCCGGCTTGCCGTTGTAAAGCGGCTTGAAGGGTCGAAATGCCATGTCATCCTTGAAGACAACGACAACGGTCGGTATGGAGTCCCGTTCGGCGACTCCGGGAAAGAGCGTCGTGAAGGCCGCTCTGAACTCCTCAAGATTACGGCCGACTCGCTTGATAGCGGACTCACTCGCATTTCCTACCAGAAAGAAGTTTTTAGAACGGACGCTCAACCATTTGTCTGCGGCTTGCGCTTTCGGCAAGGAGATCCCGAGGAAACAAAACAAAAGAAGAATCTGACGCTTCATTTTCGGATTTCTAAAAGATTAACACGAGTACGTCTCGCCGGTGCATAGCCGACCTACTGAAATAAGCCGCGCCAATACCTCTGCAAGGTATGCCGCATGCGAACGCCGAAAGGCAGGGACGTTTCCCCGGGCAGGTGAGGGACTCGCCGGAAGTCGCCCGGCGGGACAAACAGATCCGTTGCGAGCGGTTCTTCGGAAAACTCTGTGGCCTGGTCACGATCTTCCGACGTAGGGGTGCGCATATTTCCTTCTGCATCCCTAAAGTTTGATCGGTGAATCCGGGTCACCAGCAGCGGAAAACCGGTCTCGCGGGGACCGACATCCGTAAATACGGGAGTGTCCGTTCTGCCATTGACCACTGCTTGCACAATCGCATGGCCTCTTAATGCAGGATGGAGAGCAAGCCAGGCGGGTGGATCGATATACTAGCCGTCGGTTTCAGTATCCTGCGAACGAGACTCGTCGTCAGGAGTATATCGAGAGATCATGCGAATGATCACTCGGCGCGCGGTGTACCCGAACATCTCCTTGCGCTCGCCGGTATCGATCGTTTCCGTACGGACGTGTACGGTGCGGCCCGAAGGCCGAGTGCGGTTTACTCTGCGCTCGAACCAGCCTGGGCGTCGAGATTCATTCCACTCAAAGGCCGTGTACACACGAGACTCGAGATCCAGCTGGAATACATAACCCAGGTCACGATTCTGGATGACTGGCCGCTGCGGCCTATATTCCGAACGCGAGTTTCGGCCACGGATATATTCGGTGCGGCTGCTGCGCGTGGTCCCATGCTTGGACACAATGACATATCGAAGACTGGCGTCGGGCATAACTCGAGCCTACGATACTTCTCTCAATGAACTCAGGGAAAGTCCTGGTATCGATGGAGGGGTTATGGGCAGCACGGATTCCCGGAGGTAGATGGCGGTTCAGCCGCTATGACCGTCATGCGTTTGGGCATCGGATTGAATCGATGGACCTATCGGGTAGGACGACCTTCACTGTCAAGCAGTCGAATGGTTCCGGTGGACTAACTTCCTCCCGGGTTTATCAAGAACAGACGGGTCTGCAGCCCTGAATTCGGTGTCCGTCCCCGAATTACGTTGAGGTCATATCCGTCATTTCAGGCTGCTTTCCCCTTCCTTGGCTTAATACGAGCGTAAATTTTGCGGTTCGCTTGCATGGCGTCCCATAGGTCCACGTCCTTTTGAAGACCAAGCCACAAGTCTGGGCTGGTACCGAAATACTTCGCCAGGCGAATGGCGATGTCGGGACTCACGGCCCGTTTCTCTAGCACAATTTCGCTGATCGTAAGCCTCGACACTCCGAGTGCCTTCGCAAGCTGTGCCTGGTTGATGCCGGCGCCGGGCATGATGTCCTCACGTAGGGCCTCGCCTGGATGCGTCGGCCGGCGTTTCCTTCCGTTCAGGAAATCCTTCATCAGTGGTAGTCCTCCAAATTCACGTCGCGCACTATTCTCGCAAAGAAGCGGAGCGCCTTGAACGTTTTCACTGAACATCGACACGTGCGGAATGAATTCTTGACAGGTTCCACGCGCGGACTTACGCTCAATTCAATTTTTATTGTTTGGAAACTAATGTGAGAGTGGTAACCATCGCGTTGGCTGGGTTGGCATTGAGTGTGGGTCTTTACGTGGACGCACGGGCTTCTGCACTGCGAGCGGCGCCGCAGGCGTCAAGCCAGCGCCAGATGATTGATCGCTACTGCGCGACCTGCCACAACCAGAAGCTCAAGACAGCCGGCTTGATGTTGGACAAAGCCGACGTCGCTGGTCCTGGTGCAGCCGGCGAGATCTGGGAGAAGGTCGTTCGTAAGCTTCGCACGAGCACCATGCCGCCTCCCAACATGCCGCAGCCTTCGACCGAAGATCGTCGAGCCCTCCTGTCGTGGTTGGAAACATCGCTGGATCAGGCTGCCGCCGCGAAACCGAATCCGGGCCGCACGGACACGTTGCGACGTCTGAATCGTACCGAGTATCAAAACGCCATCCGAGACCTGCTTCTGCTCGACATCGACGCCACATCGCTCCTGCCACCCGATGAAAGCGGTCACGGCTTCGATAACGTCACGGTGGGCGATCTGCCGCCGGCTTTGCTGGAACGATACATCTCGGCTGCGGAGAAGATCAGCCGGCTGGCGATCGGCATTACGCAGACATCGGTGCAGAGCGACATCATTCGCGTCGCGGAAGACGTCACGCAGGAAGAGCATGTAACGGGACTGCCGATCGGCACGCGTGGTGGGGTTTCGGTTCGTTACAATTTCGCGCAGGACGGAGAGTACGACATCCAGGTTTACCTCGCGCGCGGCTATTCCGGGGACGTCGACGGCTTGAGGGACCCGCAACCACACGAGATGAAGTTGCTGCTCGACCGGACGCCGGTTGGGACGATTACGATCCAGAAACCCGCCAACGGCGACGATAAGCTTCTCGACAAGAACTTTAAGATTCGTGTACCGGTGAAGGCCGGTCCGCATGACGTGGCCGTCACTTTTGTCAGGAATTCCTCGTCGCTGCTCGAGACGTCGCGGCAGCCACTCCCGGTGCACTTCAACGAAAGACGTCATCCGCGTATTACTCCGGCGATTTCCCAGTTTTCCATCACCGGACCGTACATGGCGCAGGGTGCCGGCGACACGCCAAGCCGGCGCCGGATATTCGTCTGCCGGCCAGCCCAGCTCCGCGAAGAAGAAGCGTGCGCGAAGAAGATTCTCTCCACCCTCATGCGGCGGGCGTATCGCCGGCCGATTTCCGACGCGGATCTGGAACGGCCGATGGCTTTCTACCGCGAAGAAAGGTCCCACGGCGATTTCGATGCAGGGATTGCACGGGCCTTGAGCCTGGTGCTTTTCAATCCCGGATTCTTATTCCGCGTGGAGGCAGATCCCGAAAGGATACCGGCCGGCACCAACTACCGCATCAGCGATCTCGAGCTGGCATCCCGCCTCTCATTTTTCCTCTGGAGCAGCATCCCCGATGACGAACTGCTCGACGCGGCCATTCGTGGTGAGCTGCGCCGGCCGGACATGCTCGAGAAACAGGCCCGCCGGATGCTCGCCGATCCGCGCTCGTACAATCTCGCCAGTAACTTCGCGGGACAATGGCTCCGGCTGCGCAATCTGGAGTCGGTCAGCCCGAATGTGCGCCAGTATCCTGACTTCGACGACAATCTTCGTCAGGCATTCCGCCAGGAAACGGAACTCTTTGTGGACAGCATTCGGCGCGAGGATCGCAGTGTGCTGGATCTGCTCAAGACGGACTATACTTTTCTCAACGAGCGCCTGGCGAAGCACTACGGGATTCCGAACGTCTACGGCAGCCGCTTCCGGCGTGTGACGCTCGGAGCGGACAGCAAACGTGGCGGATTGCTGCGGCAGGGCAGCATCCTGTCGACCACGTCGTATGCGACGCGGACCTCGCCTGTGATTCGCGGAGTATGGATCCTGAGCAATATTTTTGGCGCCCCGCCGCCGCCTCCACTTCCGAATGTGCCGGCGCTTGACGGCACGGTGCCCGCCAACCTGCCGATCCGAGAGAGGCTGAGCCTCCATCGCAACAACGCGGTGTGCGCGAGCTGTCACCGGACGATAGACCCCGTAGGATTCGCGTTGGAGAACTTTGACGCAGTGGGCCGCTGGCGCGATGAGGAGGGAGACAGCGGAGCTATTGACGTGTCCGGAGGTCTTCCCGGCGCAGGCGAACTTAAAGGAGTGGCCGGCCTCGAAGAGGCTCTGCTTCGCCGTCCGGAGTTGTTTGCTGGAACACTGACCGAAAAGCTGTTGACGTTCGCATTGGGACGAGGCGTCGAGTACTACGATGGGCCCGCGATTCGGAAGATTCTTCGCGAGGCGGAGCCGGATCGATACCGCTTCTCGTCGCTCATATTGGGAATCGTGAAAAGCGTACCCTTTCAAATGAGGAGATCTTCATGATGATTATCAGCAAGAAAGCACTACCGAGGCGCACATTCCTGAAAGGCCTCCAGGCTACTCTCGCGCTGCCGCTGCTCGACGCGATGATTCCCGCGGCAACCGCCCAGGCCAAGACTCCGGCCAAACCAGTGCGCCGTCTCGGCTTCGTGTACATTCCGATGGGATGCGACCACGCTCGCTGGACGCCGGCGGGTGAGGGCACGCTCGGCGATCTGTCGCCGATCCTTGCTCCGCTGGAACCCGTCAAAAAGCAGCTGAACGTCATCACCAACCTCAGGCTGGAAAAATCCTACCCGGGCACGCACGACACGGCGAACGCGGGATTCCTGAGCGCGGCCTTCGCCAAACACACCGAGAGTTCGGATTACTATCTGGGCACCACCGTCGACCAGGTTGCGGCGAAACAGATCGGCCGCGATACGCAGTTGCCGTCGCTCGAACTGGCGATGGACCTGAACCCGGGTGCCGGCGTGTGCAACAACGGATACGCGTGCGTCTATCAGAACTGTCTCTCGTGGTCTTCACCGACGACGCCGCTTCCCGCCGAGGCGCATCCGCGCATTGTGTTCGAGCGCCTTTTCGGCGACGGCGGACCCGCCTCCGCCCGGCGTGCTGCGCTGCGCAGCCGGGGCAGCCTGCTCGATTCGTTCAACGACGATATCGCGCGGCTCAAGCGGAGAGTAGGAGTGACCGATCGTGTTCGCGTCGATCAGTACCTCGACAGCATTCGCGAGGTCGAGCGCCAGATCGAGCGCGCCGAGGCGAGGACGGCGGAAAATCCCGTAGCCGATCTGGAACGGCCGGTTGGTGTCCCGGCGGCGTTCGCCGACCACGCGAAGCTCTTGTTCGATCTGCAGGTCCTGGCGTTTCAGGCCGACATCACAAGGATCGTCACCTTCCAGTTGACCCGCGAGCTCAATAACCGTACGTATCCGGAAATCGGCGTCCCGGACCCGCACCATCCCACGAGTCATCATGGCAACGATCCGGAAAAGCTCCTCAAGATTTCCAAGATCAATACGTTCCACGTATCGCTGTTTGCGCAGTTTCTCGAGAAACTGAAATCCACTCCCGACGGCGACGGCTCTCTGCTCGATAACACGGTGTACCTGTACGGAAGCGGGCTGGGCAACTCCAGTATTCACGACCATGAGAACCTTCCAATTCTGGTCGCGGGTGGCGCCGCGTCCGGCATGAGGGGTGGCCGTCACATCCGGTACAAGAACGGCACGCCGTTGGCAAACCTCCACCTCACTTTGCTCGACCGCGTGGGGGTCCATGTGGATTCATTCGGCGACAGCAATGGCAAGATCGAAGACCTCTTCGTTCCCGTGTCGATATAGGCGTGGGGGACCGGCCGTTGGGCCCGACGCTAACTATAGGAGGCGGCTCATGGATTGGAGGCGAATCGCTGGACTTTCTCTCCTGATTTTCGGCCTGGCCGCGGCATCCGTGGCGGCTGAGAAACCTTCGCTCGCGGACGCGGCCGAACAGCGCAACAGGACGCTCATCCGCACTCTTCTGGATTCGGGTGCCGACGTCAACGCGGCGCAAGCCGATGGCACGACCGCTCTGCACTGGGTGGTGTACAACGACGATGCGGAGACGGCAGCACTGCTGGTGAAACGGGGCGCCAACGTCAACGCGGCGAATCGCTACGGCGTGTCTCCGCTTTCCCTGGCCTGTACAAACGGAAACGCGGACCTTGTGAAGCTGCTGCTCGACGCCGGCGCCGACGCGAACGCGTCGCTTCAAGGCGGGGAGACGGTCCTGATGACGGCGGCGCGCTCAGGAAATCTCGAAACAGTGAAAGCCCTGCTTGCCCGTGGTGCCAATCCCAATGCCCGGGAGCGGCGCGACCAGACGGCTCTCATGTGGGCTGCGGCCGAGGGGCACGCGGCGGTCGTGCGAGCCCTCATCGATGGCGGTGCCGATATCCGCGCAAAGCTCAAGTCTGGGTTTACGCCGCTGTTCTTCGCCGTGCGCGAAGGCCACATCGATGCGACGCGTACGCTCGTCAGGGCCGGCGTGAATGTTAACGAGACGCTACAGCGTGAGGAGAATGGCCCCGTGCCGGCTGTAGCCGGTCCTCCGGTCCGGAGGGGCACCAGTCCATTAATGATGGCTGTAGAAAACGGCCACTTCGAGCTCGCCATCGCTCTGGTCGAAGCTGGGGCTGATCCGAACGACAAGAGGTCGGGATTCACTCCGTTGCATGCGGTGAGCTGGGTGCGAAAGCCCGATGCCAGCGACCGAGGCGATCCGGCCCCGATAGGATCAGGACGTATGACCAGCCTTCAATTCGTTCGCGCGCTTGTGGAGCGGGGAGCAAACGTGAATGCTCGTCTGGACAAAGGCGCGCCGCGCGCGCCAAGCTCGGCGTCACTACTCAAGCTGGAAGGGGCGACGCCATTCCTGATGGCTGCAGACCGCGCGGACCTTCCTTTGATGCGTGTGCTCCGCGAGCTGGGCGCGGACTCCTTCCTGCCGAATGCCGACAAGACTACGCCCCTGATGGCCGCGGCCGGCTTCGGCACGTCGGACCCTCTGGAAGAGGCCGGCACGGAGCCCGAAGCGCTGGAAGCCACCGAGTTCCTGCTTGACCTTGGAGCCGACATCAACGCTGTCGACAATAATGGCGAGACCGCGATGCATGGCGCAGCGTACGGCAACTTTCCGACGATCGTGGAATTGCTGGCGAAACGCGGCGCCGATATCAATGTCTGGAAACAGCCCGACAAACAAGGAAGGTCACCACTATTCATTGCCGAGGGCTTCAAGGCAGGACGACAACAACCTTCCCGCCCGACAATCGAGGCGATCACTCGCCTCATGCTCGCCGCAGGTCTCTCGACAGACGGGCCACGGCCCCAGATGACGGATATTTACGCGAGGCCAAGAGCCCCGTCACAAAGATAGGTAGCCAGGAAAAAGCAGGACAATTAGAATGGCCGCTGTTCCGAAGGAATAGGGGGCAACGCATGAAGTGCCGTTTCATTACCGCGATTTTGGTTGTGTCGTTTGCTTCAGTCCTGCTGTGCGCGATTCTCGCCGGCAGTCCGCAGCAGGCAGGGGCGGATCGGGCCGCGAGGATTCGGGAGGCCGCGTCAAAACCGACTCCACACGCAAGCGATGGGCATCCGGATCTCACCGGTTTTTGGGGAGAACCCCAACGATTCGTTAGTGTCGAGATCAGCGCAGACGGCAAGACGCGTGTCGCAGTAGACAGAGACGCGCCCGAACTTGATGCGGGAGATCACGTTCGATTTAAGGCGCGAGCTGCGGATAGGACGCTGAAGCCTCCGTATAAACCGCAATTTGTCACAAAGCAAAGAGAGCTGATGTATACCGCCAGCCGCGTCGATCCTGGTATCCATTGCTATCCCCTTGGGGTTCCCCGCATTGGTGCTCCGACGGAAATTGTTCAAACGCCAACCACCATTTATCTGATGTATGGGGCCGAAAGCAGTAATGAAGATATGGCCCACACGTTCCGAGTTGTTCCGATCGGCGGCCAGCACAATAAGGATCGGGATGCGGTGCCCGACGGGGATTCCATCGCTTTCTGGGATGGCGACACCTTAGTCATCGACGTGGTCAACATCGACACGGAAACTTGGTTGGATGGAGACGGTACGTTCCACGATGAGAATTTGCATGTTATCGAGCGCCTCACGCGAAAGGGAAATACGCTGGAATACGATGTGACCATCGAAGACCCCACGTTGTTCACAGGATCTTGGAAACCGGTTCTCGCTAACCCAGGCGGGGGTGTGCTGGGCAGGCTTGGCAGCACGACGCGCCTTCTCCGTCAACCGGGGGAACACGCTATACCGGACTATCCATGCGTAGAGCGGGACCGGGAACACAAAGTCAACAACGACCGCTTTTAGTCTCTATGATTATGCCGAAGGCAATGTCACGCAGGGAGCTTTTGAAAACCGGGCTGACTGCAGCAAGTGTGGCAGCAATCGGTGGAGGAGTGACACCGTGGCCTGCACTGGCTCAGCAGCAGGGTGAGCTGATCATTCGAAATGGGCTGATTGTGACCGAAAGCGGCCGAATGGAAGCCGACATTCGCATTCGCGGTGAGAAGATCGCGGAGATCGGGCGCAACCTCGCATCGACTGCCGGCGCAAGAGAGATCGATGCACGCCGGATGTTTCTCATACCCGGCGGGGTCGATACTCACACTCATCTCCTCCCTCAGTTGCCGAACCCACCCCAGCCGAATGCGAACACAGACGACTACACCAGCGGATCCGCCGCAGCGCTTGCCGGCGGCGCGACCACAATCTCGAACTTCATCCCGATGGAACCTCAGGAGGATGCCTCTGCGTATGCAGGACGTATCATCGGACAGATCCAGAAAACCGGCATCGCCGACATCTTCATACACGTGAACATGGGAAATGATCCCGCTCCCTTCACACGAGCCATGCTCGACAAGCTGGCAGACCGAGGATTTGTCAGCACGGGTGAAGATTTCCTGGCCAGAGCTTCGTTCGATGAGCATGCGCTCGGATGGTACAAGGCATTCAAAGAGTCGGGCCAAGCCGGTGTACTCAGCATGCTTCACTGCGAAGATTATTCAATCATGGCCGAAGCCCAGGAGACTCTCATGGCCGAAGGACGGGGATCGATTCATAACTTCAGCCAAAGCGCTCCCATCATCGCGGAAGTGATCGCTGTGCAGCGTGCCGTGGCAATCGCGGAGGCCACTGGTGCGCCGATCTATATTCTCCACACATCATCGGGCCGAGCATTAAAAGTCGCGGAAGACGCCATACGCCGCGGCTTGCCCGTATACGTCGAGACGCGGCCGATGTATCTGCACCTGACGCAGGACGTCTATCAGCGACCCGACGCGGGCTTGTATCTGGGAGGCCCGCCGTTGCGGGAGAAATGGGATCAGGACATGTTATGGGAGGGCATCGCGAAAGGAACGGTGCACACGATCGGAACCGATCACACCGGTTATTCGAAAGAGGCGAAGTTGGATCCAACGCAAACCATGGCCAATAAGCGAATGGGTCTGAGCAATCTCCAGGAGTACATGCCGATGCTTTACTCCGACGGCGTCGTGAAGGGACGCATCACGCTTGAACAGTTTGTCGCGGTGACTTCAACGAACGCAGCCAAGCTGTTTGGAATGTACCCCCGCAAAGGCACGATTCAGGTCGGATCCGACGCGGATATCGTGATCTGGGACCCATCGATGAAGAAGACGATTCGCGATCAGGACGCTCTCTCCAACGCGAAGTATTCCACCTACGCCGGGTGGGAAATAACCGGCTTCCCCAGAACAACGATCCGGCGAGGTGAGATCGTTTACGATAACGGCAAAGTCATTGGGAAAGCGGGAACCGGAAAATTCATTCCCGGAGCTCGATTCCAACGGCCTCAACTCCGGCAGTTATCGAACTAGTGAGGCTGCGCGGTTTTCAATGCCAAAACTCTTCAGCCGCGATTGCAAAGTTAAGCGCTTGCGTACGCTTCAACAGTTTCGAGAATGTATTTGCGGCGACGAAGGGTATCGGTTTCTCATCCACGACCGCGACCACATTTACTCTCGAGAACTGGACGCATCCCTGAAGTCGTTGGGCGTGAGCGTACTGAAAACACCTTACAAATGTCCACAGGCGAATGCTTTCTGTGAACGCCTGATCGGTAGCGCACGCCGAGAATGTTTGGATTTCATGATTCCGTTCAACGAAGCGCATATCCGTCAAATTCTCAACTCCTGGACCTCGCACTACAACAGGGGACGTCCTCACTCCAGTCTGGGTCCGGGAATACCGGACCGGAGTTTTCCGAAGGCGGAAGTTCAAACCGGGCATTCGATTCCCAAGAATCGTCGGATCGTCGTGACTTCAATTCTCGGCGGCTTGCATCACGAATACGGCCTGGAGGAAATCGCAGCATGACAACCCAGAAAGCCGGCGAATTCATTTTTTGCGGACCACAGGCCTCACCGAATGCATCCTAGATAGATGGTAGGAATCAACTGTCCATACTGCCGAAGCAATGTACCTCTCGACCGCATAGGCGTGCATTTTCAGAAATTCTGCTCGGGTATCAAAACAGAAACGGCCCGGGAAGCCAGCATGAAGAAATACAATCAGTTTTACACACATCTGCAATCTCATTCTCGTGGTGAAATCACAATTCAGGAGCTTCAAAACGAAGCTGACAAGCTATTTGCGCCGGGCAAGTGATTGTTCGTTGGCCTCGATCGAATGACCATGACCTTCTGAGTACATGCCCTCCATCAAACCGGTTCCATACCATCTTCTCGTGAGAGTGTTTGAGAACGAGGGCTTCAAGTTCGACCGTCAGAAGGGCGACCACTTGTTTATACCAAGGCAGAAACCAAACGACGGCGTCATAAGGGATATTAGCTTCGCAAGTTCCCAGTACTCTTCTGCGATTCCCGCGCGCTCGGGACGCAGTTGAAGCGAACTGACTGTTTGTTTTACCCGCTCGTTCTTGCGAAGAAGTCGGTTGACAGAAGCAAGCGCATCATCACCGATCGCGATATGTCGGTGCTTAAGGACTTCGTGCAGCTCATCCCAAAGTTGATCGCTACCCATTACGATTTTGACGGGAACCAAAATACCCCATCTTAATTCTAGCCCACCTTGGGTCGAGGTTGACCTGAGCCGCTGCGTCGGCGGGTCTTTCGCAAGCGAAATCTGCCTGCCGGATGCTGGCGGGCCGACGTGCCTCACACAGATGATAATGTTCTGTGAAATGATGGACACATAAAGGTTGCGAGAGTAGGCTTGCGGATGTTCAACAAGCCAGAGCAAACGCACGCCATAGGACAAGGATTATAAGGGAGGAAAAGACTATATGTTGTCCGTGCGAACCGTAACGATGACCGTATTAACTGTGACGGCGTTTGGCGCGGGATGGCTGGCCAAAACCAACGCGCAGCAGAAGGTACCTGCTCCGTTGATCACGTACTTCAGTCATGAGAAAGTGGAGGCGTCGTTTGTGCAGGCTCTAGCCACGACCGGCGGCAAGGACCTGTTCACGCGGAAGGATCGGCAAGGCCGCACGTGGGCTGCTCACACCAACAGCCGCGGCAAAGCCGATGAAGGCAAGCTGCATTCCCATGAGGATTGGACCGCCGTGGTCGTCATCATGAGCGGCGCGGCGACATTCATCACTCCGGGGACTGCTTCCCCCGGGGCCGCAAGAGGAACGCCAGAAGGCGGCCAGCTGATTGGCGCGGGTGAGTCGCACCGTGTCAGCACAGGGGATGTGGTGATCATTCCTCCGGATGCGCCGCATCTATACAAAGACATCGAAGAACCGTTCCGGTATTTAGTAGTGGAAACGCCATGACGGCAGTCGAGTACTCCTGGCGACCGGATTCTGAATGGACCTGCTGGTCCCTGTGATCCGGCCGGACCGACAGGTCCCTGTGGGCTGCGATCGGCTTGTACAATAATTCGATGGATGTCTTCGCAGTGCGGGTGCCTGCACTGGCTAGGCATGGCAATAATCCAAAGGTGGCTATCAGTACTCAAGCTGTAACGACAGCGCCAATGTCGAGGAATCCCGCCAGTTCACGAAGATTCTGGAGTTTCGCGCCGAAATCCAGCCCCTTGGAATCTTCGGCACGTATCGGGATGTGCGCGGCTCCAAAGACGGGTTCTTCGAAAAGGTTGAATAGCATCTACGGGATCTGATGGACCCTCTCGATCCATTGTCCCCGGAAGCCGCCCGGCCTGCTCGTCCCGCGATGCCTGCGGGCTACCGCTCATGGCTGCAATCGGAATACGCGCCCGTCGAACTGCTCCGCCTGAGGCTGAAGCAGGGGCAGGCCGTGCGGCTGAACCAGATCTAGCGGGAGTTTACTGAGACAAGGCGCGTCGAACTCCGCTCGCAATTAGATTTCTAATTCCTTTCAAGTCCTTAGCTACGTCCGGTGGTGTATTATCCTATATAACTAAGCCGGCGATCGTAACCGACAGTCCGATAAAAGGCGCGATTTACGCTACATTGTCGCAACTGGAGCATAAATCTGATTGACATTCTCATCGTGACTATGCGATGTATTACCCTATTATGGCGGCGCTCATCAGTAAGAAGAAAGGCAACAAGCTCTATTAC
>Ga0209157_1002554_pt1 | contig 14396 bp, 17 predicted proteins | sample GraSoiAngelo_135_FD_185892 | JGI IMG/M metagenome (GOLD analysis project Ga0209157, IMG submission 185892) | Grasslands soil microbial communities from the Angelo Coastal Reserve, California, USA - 14_0929_05_40cm (SPAdes) (version 2) | ecosystem: Environmental > Terrestrial > Soil > Grasslands ... | reverse complement strand
CGACCCCAAAGACCCGCTCGATGGATGCGGCATCCGCAGCACCGGGCAGCGCCGCGCTGAGGACCAATGCCAAGCCAAAGGCCGCGCGGAGATGTGTCATGTGGAGGGCGATTACAGGCGGCGGTCAGCGGCCAGTCAGTAGCAATGAACTAGCAACTCGACTAGTACCAATGGCGACGTGTGTGTGTCTGCGAAGCTCGGACTCAGTCCATAACGCGCTGCAGCCAACTCGATCCCGAGCCGCGGTCGGTGTACACGTCGCAGACCATGCCGTCCGCGGTGCGCAGTGTGAGGTAGTCCCGCGCCGGCCCGCCCTTCCACCACTCCGCGTCGACGCGCCAGCGGCGCATGACCTCGACGACGGTGAAGCGCCGACCCGCGACCTGCAGCAGCGTGAGCTCCCCTTCATCCCACACGAGGCGTGCCGGGATCGGGTCGGCGAAGAGACGCGTCACGTGATGACCTCCTTCCACTCCGCGGCGCGTTCGGGTAGTCGCGCGTCCGCATCGGCGACGCGCGCGCGCAGCACGCGACCGGCCCCGAGCTTCTCGCGCAGATAGCGCGCGCTCGCGATCGCCTCCTCCCAGCGCGCGCCGTCCGCGGCGAAGAGACCGATCTGCCGGCCGCGCGCGGCCTCGGCCTCGCGCACCTCGACCGCGCAGCCGATCACGCGACCGATGTGCGCGCGCTCCTCGAGCGCCCAGCGCAGCGAGCGCAAGAGCGCGGCGCTCTCGCGCGTCGGCGGCAAGACGGAACGTTCGAGACGTAGCGGCTCGTCGTCCTCGCGCTCGAGCTTCACCGCGAGACGCAGCGCGGCAAGCCCGTCGGCGGCGAGGGCGGCGGAGATCTCGTCGAGCGCGGTGCGCAGCGCGAACACGAGCTGCTCCTTCGATGCGAGCGGATCTTCCCAAAGCCGCCGCGCGTAGATCCGCCGTGGCGGTGGATCGGCATGCACGCGCTCCTCGTCCTCCGCCCGCGCGAGCGCATGCGCGCGCGCCGCGCCGCGACCGAAGCGGTCGAATACCGCGCCGCGCGGGAGGCCGGCGAAGTCACCGACGGTCCGCAGCCCGAGCAGGCCGAGCTCGTCGCGTAGCTTGTCGTCGAGCGGCAGGACCTCGAGCGGGAGCGGCGTCAGGTATTCGCGCGCATCCGTCACGAGGCGCGTCTCGCCCGGCCCGGTGCGCTCCGCGGCGACGCGCGCGGCGAACGGCGTGAGCGCGACGCCCACCGAGGCGTGCGCGCCGATGCGCTCCAGACGCTCGACAATCCGCCGCGCGATGCGCGAGGGCGCTCCGAGCACGCGTTCGGTGCCGGTGAGATCGCAGGCGAACGTTCCCGTCGCGACGACGCCGACGTGCGGGAGCAGCGCGCGCAGCGTGATGAGCGCTCGCGCATGCAGCATGTCGGTCGCGTCGCGCACGACGACCGCGGCGATCAACTCGCGAGCTCCGCGAGCTCATCGCGCGTGCCGAGATCGCTCGCGTCCGCGCCGAGCGCGGTGACGGCGAACAGCGCGCGCTCGCGCGACGCCGGCGCGCCCGCCGCGAACGACCATCCGACGGTGCGACCGAACCGCTCGCGCCAGTCGAGCGGTTCGACCCGCACCATCGGGAGCGCGATCCGTCGACCGCGCTCTTCCGCCACGACGAGCAGTGCCGCGGGCGAACCGCGTACCACCGGTAGCAGCGGGGCGAGATCGTCCACGTCGCAGCGCGACGCGAACGATGGCCCAACATCGATGACCACAAGACGGAAGCCCTCGCTGCGCAGCGCGGCCGCGCCGGCGAGGAGCACCTCGCCGGCATCGCGCGCGCGGACGACGACGACGCGGTCGAGATCCACACCCGCGCGCACCGCGGCGAGCGGATCGAACGACGCGGACGGATCGACCCACGCGACCATGCCGCCCTCGCGCTGCGCCGCGGCCGCGACGTGGAGCGCGAGCGCGAGCTTGCCCGCGGTGAGTGGTCCGATGAACGCGAGCGGCTCCCCCGCCCGGATACCGCCCCCGGTGACGCGGTCGAGCGATGTCCCGGACGCGATGCGGCGCTCCCCGTCCTGGCGCTCCGCGACGTCGCCGCGCAGGACGGCGCGCGTGCCGTATCTCGTCTCGATGCGCGCGATAGCTACGGCCAGTCCAGTGGCTCCCACGGCGGCTCCCCTTTGGCCGTCCCACCCGCGTCCGGAGCCTGGCCTCACCGGACGTTGTTAGAACGTATGTTCTAGAACGTAGGGAGCAGGCGAGTACCTGTCAAGAGGGCTAAAAATAGGCGGAATTCGGTGCATGCATATCGTATGTTAACATTCAAATCCGATGGCCAAGCTCGTTCAGATCCGCGATGTTCCTGACCCGGTGCATCGCACGCTCAAGGCGCGCGCCGCCCAGTCGGGGAGGTCGCTCTCGGAGTACTTGCGCGCGGAGCTTTCGCGCGTCGCCGCGCTTCCAACGCCCGATGAGGTCCGCGCGCGACTGCGCCAACGAGCACCGGTGACCACGCGCGAACGTCCCGAGGTCGTCATCCGCCGCCTTCGTGAGGGCGGCCGCTGACCGTCATTGATGCCTCGGCGATCGTGCGTCTCCTGCTGCGCCTTCCGCTCGCTGAAGCCGCGGAGGAACACATCTTTGATGCGCAGGAGCGATCAGCGGCCCCGGATCTGTTGAACGCGGAGGTCCTGCACGCGCTCCGGCGGTTCGAACGACGCGGCGAGCTGGACGCGGACCGGTCCGCCGCTGCGATCCAAGATCTTTCCGTCCTCCCCATCGCCCGGTATCCCACGATCGCGCTCCTCGAGCGCGCGTGGGAGCTTCGTCACAATTTCACCGCCTATGACGCGCTCTACGTCGCGCTCGCCGAAGCGCTCGACACGTCGCTCGTCACGTCGGACGAGCATCTGGCGAGCGCGGTCCACGCCCATGCCCGCGTTTCCGTGATCCTTCTCGCTTAGCAGCTGACGGGGACTGCGGGCTAACCGCTACGCGCGACCGCTCGTGCATGCGTGCTCGCGATCGCGTCGCGCAGCGCGCTCGCCCGCACCAGCGCGAAGACCGACACGAGCACGACGACGATGCCGCCGGCGAGGAACGCGGTGTTGATCCCAGCGACCGCGCCGACGGACCCGAGCAGCATCTGCCCGAGCGGCATGAAGCCCATGAAGACCATGGTGTGCACGCTCATCGCGCGACCGCGCAGGTGGTTCGGTGTGCGCGTTTGCATGAGCGTGTTCGCCATCCCCAGGAACACCATCACCGCGAAGCTCGTGAGTCCGATGAACACCATCGCGCCGAGGACCGAGCGCTGTTCCGCGAACACCGCGAGCAGCAGCCCATGCATGAGCGCGCTTCCGACGAGGAGTGCGCCGCGCCGCTTCCAGCCGCCGAGCGATGCCGTGACCAGCGCGCCCCCGAGCGCCCCCACCCCGGACGCGGCGAGGAGCCACGAGAGCTCGAGGGCGCCGACGCCGAGGAACTGCGCTTCCGCGGGTAGCAGCTGGATGTACGGGCGCGTGAACAGCGCGGTCGTCACCGTGAGGAGCACGACCCAGCGCAGGACCGGATCGCGACGGATGTACGCGAGCCCTTCGCGGATCGACGCGAGCATCGAAAGACGCGTGCGCACCTCGATGGGCTGCGGCGCGATCACGAAGAGCGCCGCGACGACGGCGAGATATGAGATCGCGTTGATGAGCATGAGCCCGCCGACGCCGAACGGGATGATGAGCACGCCGCCGATGAGCGGGCCCACGAGCGTCGCGCCGTTGAAGGCCGCCGAGTTCAGCCCGATCGCGCTCATGAGCTCGCGATCGGTGACGAGACGCGGCACCATCGCCTGACGTGTCGGGGCGTCGAACGAGAAGATGATCGAGTTCATCGCGCTGATGAGCACGACCTCGACGATATTGATGTGCTCGGTGATCGTGAGGATCGCGAGGATGAACGCGACGATCGCGGCGGACAGCTGCGTGACCATGAGAAGACGCCGTCGGTCGGCGCGATCGGCGACGGCGCCGCCGAAGAGACCGAAGGCGAGGCCGGGGATCGCCCGCGCGAGACCGACGAGGCCCAGGTAGAACGGGGCGAGCTGCGGGACCCCCTCGCGCATCGCGAGTTGCACCACCAGCCAGCCCAGGCCGTAGATCTGCATCCACGATCCGATGTTCGAAACGACGAGGCCGAACCAGAACAGCCGGAAATCGCGGAACTCAAGGGCCGCGAGCGTCGAGGTGCGCCCCGGTTCGGCGGCGCTGGCCTCATCGAGCCCGCCTTCGGTCTCGAGGGCCGGCGCAAGCTGTTCCTTCGACGTCATCGTGCTCCACCAGTGTGCGCGCGCCGCGCGGACGACGCTGGTACTTCGATCACACCACGCGCTCGCCGCCGACGAACACCGCGATGGGTGCGTGCTGCAGCGCGCGGATGTCGTCGTGCGGCGTGCCGTTCCACACGACAACGTCCACCAACATCCCGGGCGCGAGCACGCCGATGTCGTCGCGACCGAGCGCGCGAGCCGCAACGCCGCTCGCCGCCGCCATCGCCGGGAGAGGGCTCATGCCGAGCGAGACCATCAGCTCCAGCTCTTCCGCGTTCTCGCCGTGACGGTTGAACGGCGTCGCGGCATCGGTGCCCATTGCGATCGGGAGACCCACCTCGAGCGCGAGGCGGAACGTACGGTCGCGATCCGATCGGCGATCGTGCGCTTTCGCGCGCATGTCGTCGGGCACGCCGGGGCCTTCCGGATCGGCGATCCCGGCCAGCGCTTTCAGGGTCGGGACGAGGAACACGCCGCGCGCGGCCATCTCCTTCGCAACGCCCGCGTCCTCGTGCAAATGGGTGCCGTGCTCGATCGTGTCGACGCCGGCTTCCACCGCGCGCCGGATGCCGTCGATGCCGTGCGCGTGCGCGGCGACCCGCCGACCCATCCCGTGTGCCGTCTCGACGGCCGCGGCGAGCTCCTCGCGCGTGAACTGCGCCGAGGACGGCCGCTCGTGACCCGGAGCGAGCACCGCGCCCGTCGCCATGACCTTGATCACATCGGCGCCGGCGGCGACCTGCTCGCGGATAGCTGTGACGACTTGGTTCACGCCATCGGCCTGCCGGTACATCCCGCGCCACGAGGACGCGCCGGCGGTCGTCGTCGAAACGATCTTGCCCGCGAGGATCAGGCGCGGCGTGCGGATCAGTCCTTCGTGCGCAGCACGCCGGAGCGCAAACTCGAGATGGTCGCGTCCGCCGAGATCGCGGACCGTGGTGAAGCCGGCCGCGAGCGTGCGCCGCGCATGCTCGGCCATGCGCAAGACGCGCAGGCCCGACGGATCTCTGTCCTGGACTGGGGCGTCGGCGAGACCGCCGTCGGAGAGGTGGACGTGGCAGTCAATGAGTCCCGGCGTGATCGTGGCGTCCGGGAAATCGATCCGCGTGACGTCGGCCGGGGCATCGACGCGGCTGCCGACAGCACGGATGCGGTCGCCATCGATGAGCACAGCGCCCGGGCGCAGCGGCGGCGCGCCGGTGCCATCGATGAGCACGCCGGCCGAGATGAGGACCGCGCGCGCATTGCTCAAGGTGAGCGCGAAGTCTAGGAGGCGGCGCTCAGGAGAGATGGCGAGAGTGCATGGGAGTCGAACCCACCACGGAACGCAAGCGCCCCGTCAGCGGTTTTGAAGACCGAGGACATCACCGGATGCCTCGCACTCTCCCGCCGGTCCAAATGTAGAAGGTCGTCGACTCGATTACGTTTCGCGCGATGCGCAGGAGGACCGCGACCGTCGCTTTCGGCGGCTTCGTGATCCTCGGGCTGCCGACGGGAATGCTCGGCGTCGCGTGGCCGTCGATACGCGGGGAGCTCGACGCACCGCTCGCCGGGCTTGGCCTCGTGCTCGCGGCGATGACCCTGACCGAGTTCGGCTCGAGTGCTCTGTCGGGCATCGTCCGGCAGCGTTTTGGCACGCTGGCGCTGCTCCTCCTGCCGACAGCGCTCGCTGCGGGCGGACTCCTCCTGTTCACCGTCGCGCAGACCTGGTCGACGGTCATCCTCGCAGCGGCCGTGCTCGGCGCTGGACTCGGCTTGCTCGATGCGGCGGTGAACACCGAAGCCGCTCTTCGGCGTGGCATCCGCTTCATGGGAGCACTGCACGCGTCGTGGGCCGTCGGTGCGACGCTCGGTCCGCCGGTCATCGGGTTCGCCCTCGTGGTGGCGGGCTCGTGGCGGCTCGGGTACGCGGCCGCCGCGCTGGCGTTCGTGGCCTTCGCGGTCGCGACGTATCTCGGACGTGCTGACCTCGCGGCCATCCCGGAGCACGACGATGCACCGATCGTGAGAGACGGCGCACGCCGAGCTTCGGTCATGGGCGCGGCGCTGATGTTCGTGTACGTCGGCATCGAGCTCGGCGCGGGCCAGTGGAGCTTCACGCGTCTGACCGCCGACAGCGTCTTGACCGATGGGGTCGCGGGGCTCGCGGTCTTCCTTTACTGGTCGGCTCTGGCGGCCGGTCGCATCGCGCTCGCGCTGTTCGGCGCTCGGATCCCAGCCGCGAGACTCATCGATCTGAGCGTCGCCGGCGCGATCGCGAGCGCGGTCGCCTTCTGGATCCTCCCGCCGCCGATCGCCGCCCTTATCGCGCTGCCGAGCATCGGCCTTTCGCTCTCGGTGTTCGTGCCGCTGTTGCTGTATCTCATCCCGCGACGTGTCGGTCGCGCGGCTGCCCCGCACGTGATCGGCTACCTGGTCGCGGCCGGCATGATCGGCGGCGCGGTGTTGCCCGCGGGCATCGGTCTGGTACTGCAATCGACCGGTGTCTCCAGCCTTGGGATCTGTCTCTCAGCGCTGGCGGCGGCTTTTGGCGGCCTTCATGTGGCAGCACGGGGGCGATGAGAAACCCCGCGCGCGGCCACTTGGGCCGCCACGTGCGCACTGTCATCCATCGCGCCGAGGATGATCCCGGACTTGCGCATCCGAAGCCACAGCAGACCCACGAACCACAGGCCATCCACGGGCGCGCGCCCCTGCTCGTGCACGACGGAGCCGTCGCTTCTCACGACGGGCAAGCGCAGCCACGAGTAGTCGGCGCGAAAGCCCGTCGTGAGGATCACCGAGCGCACGCCGCGGTCGGCGAGATCGAGCTCGGTCGGCGATCGGAACGTTTCAGGGTCGGCGGGTTCGTCCGCGGGATCGGGCTCGGATGGTGGCGCAGCGATCCCGCGCCGCGCGATGTGATCGTCCACGTGCTGGCGGATCCTCGCAGCGATCTCGTCGCCGAATCGCACGTGCTGCGCGAGGTCAGCCGCAAAGCGGAGCCGATAGCCGTCGGCCGACTCGAAGTGTCCGAGCAGCGTGACGCCCCGGCGTGCGAGCCCCTGCAAACTGAGCGTGTGGCCGCCGGAGATGAGCGGCTGCACGGCTCGCATCATCGCCGGGTCCGGAAGATCCTCCGGTCGCTGCGCCATCCAGCCCGATTCGCTGAGCCACGCGACCGTGTCGCGTCCGCGCAGACGGCGCGGAAAGCGGCCGACGGTACCCGTGGCGAGGTAGACCTCACGGCCGGCATCGACGAGGTCCTCGGCGATCTGGCCGCCCGACTGAGCGCTGCCGACGACGAGGATCGCGCCATCGCGAAGCTGCGACGGCCGTCGATACGTGCCCGTCGTCAGGACCTCGACGCGACGATCGATCGTCGCGGCGGCCGCGGGGACCTTCGGGACATTCGCGGCGCCGGTCGCGACGACAACGTTCCGCGTGCGCACCATTTCGTCGTCGCCGATGGTCACGACGAAGCCCCCGTGGTCGTCCGCCGTGACAGCGGTGACGGTCGCGCGCGTCCTGACCGGGAGCGCGCTCTGACGCGCATATGTCTCGAGCTCGCCAATCCAAGCGTCACGGCCGAGGAACTCGTTCGGGTCCACGGCCGGCGGACCGCCAGGGAGCCGGTTGACAGCGCTCGGCGTGTTCAGAGCGAACGAGTCCCAGCGCTGCGTGCGCCAGGTCTCGGCGATGTCACCACGCTCGAGCACCACGTGATCGATGCCGGCGTCGACGAGACGCTTGCTCACCGCGAGTCCGGCGTGGCCGGCACCGATAATGACCGTATCGATCACGCGCACATCATGACTTGCGATCGCCTTGGGCCGAAGCTGACGATGGCGCTCGAATCCAGCCAAACCCTCGCCTTTCGGTCGCCCGTCCCGGAACCAAGGTAAGAGATTGGGTCGCGCGCGAGCTCTGCTCCTCTGCGGTGTCGTCGGTCCGCCTCTCTTCATCGCGACCTTCCTCGTCGAAGAGGCGACGCGACCGGGGTACAGCTGGTGGCGCAACTTCGTCAGCTCGCTCGCGACCGGCGAGGGCGGCTGGGTGCAGATCGCGAACTTCCTTGTATGGGGCACGCTTGCCGTCGCGTTCGCGATCGGCGTCGTCCGTATCGGGTGGGTCGCGCCGGGCATCCTTCTCATCCTGTACGGCGCGGGGCTGCTGGTGGCCGGCGTTTTCGTCACGGATCCAAGCCTGGGTTACCCGCCCGGCGCGCCGCCCGAGCACACCACCCACGGGATGATCCACGGCCTTGCAGGGCTCGGCGTGTTCACATTGAACGCGGTCGCTGCCTTCGTTGTCGCACGGCGCTTCGCGATCGCGCAGCGGCGAGGTTGGGCGATCTACTCGACCGTCACCGGCCTCCTCATCGTCGCGCTTTTCATCGCGAGCACAGCTGTTTCCGTCCAGGACGAGCTCGGCCTCTGGTCAAATGCTCCGACGGGTCTCCTGCAGCGGATCTCGATCGTCGTGGGTTGGACGTGGATCGCTGCCTTCGCCCTCCGGCTCTGGCGCGACAGAGCGCCGAGCCGCGCCTAGTCCACCTTCAACTTCGGATCGAGCGCGTCGCGCAGCCCGTCGCCGAGGAAGTTGAAACAGATCAAGGTCACGGCGAGGATGACCGCCGGGAACAGCAGCTCGTGCGGGAACGCGCGCATGTTGCGGACGCCTTCGGCGATGAGGATGCCCCAGCTGGGGAGCGGCGGGCGCACCCCCAGCCCGAGGAAGGAGAGTCCGGCTTCGGTCGCGATCGCTCCGGGAATGCCGAACGTGGCGGCAACGATCACCGGCGCGAGGGTGTTCGGCAGAAGGTGGCGCGCCATGATGCGCAGGTTCGACGCGCCAACCATCCGCGCGGCTTCCACGAACTCCTTCTCCTTCAGGGAGAGGACCTGACCGCGCACGAGACGCGCCACGGTCAGCCACGACACCAGACCGAGCGCGATGAACACGCCGAGGAGGCCGCCGGTCAGGTTGTCGAGGCCGCCGATCACCGACAGGACGGGTCCTGTCGGCTGGTCGAGGACGGCACGCAAGTAGGTGATGACAACGATGACAAGCAGCAGGCTGGGAAATGCGAGGAGCACGTCGACCGTCCGCATGATGAGCGTGTCCAACCACTTGCCGAAGAAACCCGCGGCGAGCCCGAGCGGAACGCCGATCAACACGACGATGAGGACGTCCACGAGCGCAACGGCGAGCGAGATGCGACTGCCGTAGACCATGCGGCTGAGCTCGTCACGGCCGAGGAGGTCGGTACCGAAAAGGTGGCCCGCGCTCGGCCCGAGATCGGTGCTCTCGAGGTCCTGACGCTCGAAGGGATACGGGGCGACCAGGTTCGCGAAGAGCGCGACGATCACAAGGAGAACGACGAATACCAGGCTCACCACGGCCGCGCGGTTTCGCGTCAGCCGGTGCCAAGCGTCCCGCCACAGGCCCGTCGGCCGGCGCGCGAGCGGCATCGCAACTGAAGGGGTCGCGACAGTCCTCGTCACCGGTAGCGGATCCGAGGATCGGCGTAGCCGTAAGAGATGTCGGTAAGAAGATTCACGACCGAGATGAGGATCGCGAAGATCAGCACGATGCCGAGGAGCAGCGGGTAATCGCGCCCGGTGACGCTATCGACGAACTGTCGGCCGATCCCGGGGACGCCGTAGATGCGTTCCACGAAGAACGCACCGGTGATGACGTTCGAGAGCGTGACGCCCGCCACCGTGAGCACGGGGATGAGTGCGTTCTTCATCGCGTGGCGAACGACGATCATCACCTCTTGCAGTCCTTTGGCGCGGGCGGTGCGGATGAAGTCCTGCCCCAGGACCTCGAGGAGGCTCGATCGGGTATAGCGCGCGAGAATGGCCGCCGGCCCGAGCCCGATCGCGAGCGTCGGAATGATCGAGCGGACGTCCCAGATCCCGTTCCAACCGCCCGTTGGCAGCCACGCGACGCCCAGCGACAGCGCCACGACCAGCAGCGAGACGCGCACGAAGGGTGGCGTCGCGAGTCCGCTCACCGTGATGAGCGACGCCGTGTAGTCGATCCAGCTGTTGTGCTTCACCGCGGCGAGGGTGCCGAGCGGTATCCCGACGAGCAACGCGAACAGCATCGACGCGAGGCCGAGCTGCGCCGACACCGGCAGCGTTGCGGCGATGATCTCCGACACCGAACGTTCGACGCTCCGGTACGACGGCCCGAGATCGCCGTGCAACGCGTTGATGAGGTAGTCGGCGTATTGCTTGGGCAGTGGATCGTCGAGGTGGTACTGCTTCGCAAGGTTCTGCTTGACGGCCTCCGGGAGCGGCTTCTCGCTCTCGTCCCACGGGCTGCCGGGCGTCGCGTGGACGACGACGAAGGTCAGCGTAAATACCACGAGGAGGCTCGGGATCATCCAGAGAACGCGGCGGACGATGAATGTCGTCATCGATAGGGACCGCCAAGGCGGAGGCCGCTGACCGTGCGGCCTCCGCCCGCTACGGTTACTTGTTCACGCGAACGAGATAGCCCTGGATACGTCCCAGGACGCGGTAGTGGTTGAGACCTTGGATGTACGGCTTGATAAGGTCGAAGCGCGCCCAGTGGTAGTAGGTGATGTAAGGCGCCTCGGCGTTGAGGATCTTGTCGGCGCTCTCGTACGTCGTCTTACGCTTCGCCGGGTCGTTCTCCTTCAACCCTGAAGCCACGAGGCTGTCGAACTCGGGGTTCTTCCAGTGGGCGTAGAAGAAGTCGGCCTTCGAGTCGAAGAGCAGGTTGTACCAGTTGTTCGGGTCCTCATAGTCCGAGCCCCAGCCGCTGACGTACATGTGGAACGGCTGGTCTTTGCGCGTCGTTCGCCAGTTGTCGAAGGCCTTGTCCTCCATCGGCTCGAGGACGATGTCGATCCCGAGGGCCGTCTTCCACATGCCCTGGATCGCCTCGGCGATCGCCTTCGTCTCGGCCGAGCCCGACGCGAACGTGAACTTCACGTTCGCCGGCCAGTTCTTTCCGTCGGCGTAACCAGCTTCGGAGAGAAGCTGCTTGGCCTTCGCCGCGTCGTAGCCGAGTGCGTTCGCCGTCTTCTGCCCTGGGATGCCCGGCGCGACGATCGAGACGGCGTTGAAGTACGCGTCCTTCAGGACCACTTCGTTCAGCCGCTTCGCGTCGGTCGCCATGCTGAGCGCTTGGCGGACCTTCACGTTGTTGAACGGTGGGTTCGTCGTGTCGAGAATGATCCACTGCGAGCCTTGACGCTCGAATTTCTTGATCTCCTTGCTGAGCACCGGGTCCGCCTTCGCGCGCGTGATGTCCGCACCGACGAGGACTGCGCGGTCAAGCTCGCCCGCCTCATACGCGACGGGCGACTTCGCGGCCTGGTCGTCGAACAGAGTCCAGACGATCGTGTCGGGACCGTTGTTCTCACCCCAGTAGTTCGGGTTCTTCTCGACCGTCATGCTCTGCTCGGGCTTCCACTCCACCAATCGGTAATGACCGTTGGAGATGTAGGTGTCCTTGGTGAGGGTCCACTTCTCGGCGTTCTTGTCGATGGTGTCCTTGCGGACTGGGTAGGCGGTCCACGTCGCGACGAGATGCATGAAGAACGGCGCGGGCCGCTCCAGGGTCACGACGAGAGTGCGGTCGTCGGTCGCCTTCACCCCCATGCCTTCCGCCGTGCCCTTGCCCGTCCCAAAGGCTTCGGCGCCTTTCACCGGCCAAAGCGTCTGCGCATAGCGAGACTTGGTCGCCGGGTCGGTCGCGCGCTTCCACGCGTACTCGAAGTCGGACGCTTTCAGGGCTTGTCCGTCCGACCACTTGAGCCCGGCGCGGAGGTTGAACGTGTACGTGATGCCGTCGGGTGAGATCGTCCACTTCTCGGCCTGGCCCGGCTTGATCTCGCCGCTGACCTGGTCAACGTAAGCGAGCCCTTCGAACATGTTCTGGATCTGCTCGAGCCCGGCGCCGCCCGAGCTGATGCCGGGATCCATGGTGTTGACGATCTTCGCTGCCTCCGGCAGTCGCAGGGTCGTCTTCTTCGCCGCCTGACTCGGACTCGGTGTCGCCGAGCTCGTCGGCGACGTGCACGCGGCGGCCGTAAGCAGGACCAAAAGGGATAGCGCGACAAGTTTCCTCACGTTCAGCTCCTTGCGGTAAAACCCGCCCCCCTGACAGGCGGGAAGGATAGCGCCCCTTACTACCTCAACTTGCGTTTCGGAGTTCAGGAAGACGGCGACTTCAGGCCGGGAGTAGAGTCTCGGGCGGTCAGGAGGGAGGGCCGCCATGAGATCCACGCACGACGACCTTGCTCGCTTTCTCACGCCTCATGCCGATCGGCATCATCTTTCGAGACGCACGTTACTGAAGGCTGGGGTCGCCACGACCGCAGTGATCGCGACCACCGGCGTGATGTCTACTCGCACAGCGGCGAAATCGGGGACACCGTCGCCCGTCGCCGCAAATGCCCTCTTCGGCGGGCTGCACATCTATGGCGTCGATCCGGGGATGGAGCCTTCGGCCATCACCAACTTTCACGGCCAGGTCGGAGCGGCCGTCGTGGACGGCAACGGAACGTGGAAGGTCGACGGCACAGCGCCCGAAACCGTTCTCTTCGATACCGACATGCGCTTCATGCAGGGCAGCTTCCGCAGTACCGACGGGAGAAGTCACAAGGGGACCTTCGCGTTCGTCTGACTCGACGTCTATCGGGGGGTAGTTGACCCCCTCGACCCGAACACCCATCAGATCGTAGACAACAACCCCGGCATCACTCCCGACGGACTCCTGTGGACGTTCGCTGCGCCGAATGGCGCCGTCCATGTCGACTTCGCCGAGGGCGAGGCCCAGTACCGCATGAGCGAGGTCCGCATGCGCGACTACGGGACTCTCGCGAACGCTCTGTTCGGCGGCGGCGTCGGTGTGCCGGGCGCATCCGTGCCCTCGACGGTCTCGTGGGACCTTCGTTGGCATGGCGTCACCGGAAGCGCGACCACCGTCAATGCGACGCTTCCCTTCCGCCTGAACTACAAGACCACAGGCGCGCACCTCGACTGGTCGATGAGCTCTGGCGAGCGAAGCTTCAGGTCGAATCCGGGCGGACAGACGACCGTGGTCGCATTCATCGGCGAGGAGCGCAACGGCGTGTTCTTCAACTCGTCAGACGACGAGGACAAAGACGCTGACGACGACTAAAAGGCCATGAGAGGCGGCTCCCGCGGGGGAGCCGCCTCGTCCATGTCGGGTTAGACGCGCGCCTTCGGCTGATTCGTCGCGATGCCGTGCTCGACCCAGAACTTCGCCAGAGTCAGCGCCTCGCCCCAGCCGCCGGCGTTGTCGATCAGGTTCTCGATCTTCCGGAAGCCGAACTCGCGGAGTCGCACCAGCGTGCCGTCGTCGCGCTTCTCCAGGATGATCTCGACGGTCGACTCACTGCCCGGCTCACCCCATTCGTACACGAAGCGCTCCGGCCGCTTCGCTTCGATCACGCGCCCGGGAACCTCGGCGTTGATGCCCTGCTCGGCGCCCCAGTCGACCCATTTGAGCACCATCGCTCCGCCCGGGCGCGCGTCAACGCGACTGCCGCGCGTGAACCATCTGTCGAGTCCCTCAGCCGTCGCGAACGCGTCGTACACCTTCTCGCGAGGCGCTCGTATGAAGACGCTCTGCTTCACCTCGTGATCGAGCCGTTCCTCAGGCATGGCGCTCCCCCTTCTCGACATAGCTCTTCAGCCGCTGCAGACGCGACTCCCAGCGCGCCGACACGGTCGCCAACCATTCGCTGGCGGCGGCGAGTCGCTCCGCTTCGAGCGAATAGTGGACGTCACGGCCCGATCGCTCGCGCGCGATGAGGCGCGCTTCACCGAGCACCTCCAGGTGCTTCGCGACGGCCTGACGGCTGATCGGAAGGCGCCTTGCGAGCTCCGTCGCGGTTGCCGACCTCACCGCGAGCCAGCTCACGAGCTGTCGCCGCGTGGGATCGGCGAGTGCGGCGAAGACGTCCTGCTGCATGTGCAACCATACGGTTGCACATGGTTAGCCGATTGTCAAACGGGCCGTGGGCTGGGCCGGTCCGACCGGCATCACGAGGCCGCGATGCGAGTTACGGGCCGGGACGCGGCGGGGCCGCGGCCTGCGTGA